>SXGT01260392.1_pt1 | contig 19451 bp, 16 predicted proteins | sample 3176221 | NCBI WGS metagenome assembly SXGT01 (sample SAMN11356862, study PRJNA531348) | freshwater metagenome | isolation source: freshwater sample F1-120 | place: China: Fuxian Lake, Yuxi | collected 2017-12-25
CCGCTGACCACGCCGCCACCGAGCTGGCCCTGGCCCGTGCGCTCGCCAAGCGCGAGCCGGCGCGCGCCCGCACCCTCGCGGCCTCGGCCCGCGATCGACTGACCGCGGTGACCGCCGGGCCGGCGCTCGAGACGCGCGACGCCGCGATGAAGCTGCTCGGCGAGCTGCCGCGGCCGCGCTGACGCCAATGCCGGTCAGACAAGAGTAGCGCGAACAGGCAACAGGCGACGGTCAGCCCCAGCGGACCTCGATCTCGGGCTCGTCGACGTCGACGCGGAGGAGGCTCTGCTCGAGCTCGCGGTGGACCTGGACCAGGGCTGCCGGCGTCACCATGGCCTGCGGCATCGGGCCGGCGGCGTAGAGGATCCAGCGCAGATTGCCGGCGACGCGGATGGGCATGACCAGGCCCTCGGCCTCGCTGACACCGGCGGTCCACAGCGCGAGGCGGTAGTCGAGCGGGCAGTGGGCCTCGACGACCTGGGCGCGGTCGCTGCTGGCCATGCGGGCGAGGGCGGACGGGCCGCTGGTGAGGAGGTGCAACTTGCGCAGGCTCGCCCAGTCGCGGACGCGGCCGGCGCACAGGGTCGCGTCGAGGCGCACTCCGTCGACGGCGTAGGCGACGGCGCCCTGGTAGTGATGAGCCAGGAAGCGCAGCGCCGCGCCGACGGCGTGGTCGGGGTCGAGCGCGCCGTGGAGGAGCCCGACCGCGGTGCCGGCGTCGACCGCCTCGGTCATGGGCGGCGGGCTCGAGCCGCGGGCCCGGACCGGCCCCGGTTGCGAGGTGCGGCGGCGGAGGAGCGGCACCACCGTGTTCGGGCGCCGCGCCGGCACGAGGTGCTCGCGCAGCTCGACCAGCATCGAGTTCGAGACCTCGACCGTGGCCGGCACCGCGTCGGTGCCCGCCGCGCGCGCTCGCAGATCGTCGGTGAAGAGGTGCAGCGAGCGGCCGCCTCGGCGCACGGCGTGGCCGCGGCGCAGGTCGATGACGGCGATCATCTCGGTGCGGCTGCCCTGCTCGATGTTGACCACGAGCTGACGGCAGTACGAGAGCGCCGTGTAGAGGCCGAGCCCGGCGCCGCCGGATTTCTGCTCGATCTGGTCGCCCGCGCCGAGGCAGCGGCGGAGGCCGGCGCGGACGTGCTCGGGACGCAGCGAGCCGAACCCGTCTTCCACCGAGACCGCGAGGTAGTCGCCGTCGGAACCCCAGCGCACGGTGACGTGCTCCCACGGATCGAGCACGACCTTGTCGCGGCGATCGCGCGCGGCGTAGCGAGCCGCGCCGTCGGGGCCGCGAGGCGCGTCGTAGATGGCGTTGGTGACCAGCTCGTCGACCACCGCCGCCACCGCCCGGCGGGCGTCGCTGCCGGCGCCGAGCCAGGCGACGTGATCGGCGATGCACTCGACGACGTCGTCGCGCTCGGCAGCGCAGGTCACCTCGATGCTCGACAGCTCGACGCCGAACGCGGGCAGGTACTTCTCGATCCCGAACAGATCGTTGCGCAGGATCTTCTCGGCGGTGACCACGACCTCGTGGGCCAGCTCGTCGAAGGCCGCGTCAGCCTCGCCGGCGCGGGCCAGGAAGTGCTCGACCTTCAGCTCGCACACGAAGTCGATCATCACCTGGTGATCGTGGCCGGTCGACAGCACCACCACCGGCGCGCGATCGCGCGCGGCGGCCACGACCTCGTGCGGCTGCGGCGCGGCGACATCGACGAAGACCAGATCGACGGCGTGAGCGCCGAGCAGATCCCGGGCTGCGTCCGCGCTGTCGGAGAGGACGACGTCGTTGCCCGCCGCCCGCAGGTGACCGCTCAGCCTACGTCCGCCGAGCTTGTCGTTGGTGTGAACAAGGATCGTTTTCCCCAGCATCGAACGGATCACCAGCACGACCCGTGCCGCCGACGCGACCCGCGGGTTCATTCGAGGCACACACCGACGCCAGGACCGCCGCTGTACGAGAGCCGGACAGCGCCGCGCGAGGCTGTCACAGCTCGTGTGATCCTCGTGAGATCGCAGACGTTGGATACGCCGTGAGCCTTGTGATCTCGATGACCTTCACTACAGGAGCGCGCGCGTCATCGCACCCGGATCCGCCGCGGTCCAGACCGCGCGGATGACGGCGATCGCATCGGCGCCGGCCTTGCGCGCCAGCGCCGCGCGCTCCAGGGAGTCGATGCCGCCGACCGCGACCAGGAGGCGGCGATCGCCGAGCCCGGCGCGCGCGCGCACCAGCGCGTTGGTACCGAGCGGCTCGCCGTGCGCGGCCTTGCTCGGCGTCGCCCAGATCGGGCCGAGCTGGACGAGGTCGGCGCCGTCGCGCTCGGCGGCGACGACGCTGGGCGGATCGTGGCGCGAGCAGCCGATGAACAGGCTGGGCCCGACCGCGCAGGCGGCCGCGAGGTCGAGGCCGTCCTCGGGCACGTGCAGGCCGGCGGCGCCGGCGGCGAGGGCGACGTCGAGACGATCGTTCACCATCACGAGCTGAGCCGGCGCCGCCGCCTGCGCCACCCGCACCAGCGCCAGCAGCGCGCCGCCGTCGAGATCCTTCTCGCGCACCTGGACAATGGCGCGCCCCGGCGGCAGGTCGCGGACCGCGGCCGCGATCGCGTCGCCGAACCCGCTGGCCCCGCCCATCAGGCGCCGGTCGGTGATCAGGACCAGCCGGACGTCATCGAGCGACATCGGAGGTCATTCGATGAGGCCGGCGGTCGGCGACGAGGCGTTGGCATAGGCCCGCACCGGCATGCGGCCGGCCAGGAAGGCCTTGCGACCGGCGTCGACCGCCAGGCGCATCGCCTCGGCCATGAGCACCGGCTTCTTCGCCTGTGCGATGCCTGTGTTCATGAGGACCGCGGTCGCGCCCAGCTCCATGGCGACCGCCGCGTCGCTGGCCGTACCCACGCCGGCGTCGACGATCACCGGCGCCGCCACCTCGTCGATGATGATGCGCAGGCTGTGCGGGTTGCGGATGCCGAGGCCCGAGCCGAGCGGCGCCGCCAGCGGCATCACCGCCGGGCAGCCGGCGTCGATGAGGCGCTTGCACGTGATGAGATCGTCGCCGCAGTAGGGCAGGACGGTGAAGCCCTCCTTGACCAGGATCTTGGCCGCTTCGACCGTCCCGGCGTTGTCGGGGTAGAGGGTCTTGGGATCGCCGATGACCTCGAGCTTGATCATCTCGTCCATGCCCAGCTCGCGGGCCAGCCGGCAGGTTCGGACCGCGTCGTCGACCGTGTAACAGCCAGCGGTGTTGGGCAGCAGCAGGTACTTCGAACGATCGATGACGTCGAGCAACGTCGGGCCGCCGGCCTTGAAGTCGATGCGGCGCAGCGCCACCGTGACCATCTCGGCGCCCGACGCTGCGATGGCGTCGCGGGTCTCTTCGAGGGAGGCGTACTTGCCCGTGCCCACGATGATGCGCGAGTGAAAGGTGCGTCCGGCCAGGGTCCAGGTGTCGGTCGACATTCTCAGTCCAACTCCTAACTCACGCGCCCGACCGGCGGTGCAGGATACGGTGATCGCAGGCTGAGCATGCGTTCAACCTCCGCCGACAAATGCCACGACCTCGAGGCGGTCGCCGTCGGCGAGCTGGGTGGCGGCGTGGTCGGCGCGCGGCACCACGTCGCGATTGCGTTCGACGGCCACGCGCCGCCCGCCCAGGCCGAGCCGCTCGAGTAACGCCGCGATGGTCATCCCGTCCGGCACCCGGTGGGCGTCGCCGTTGACGGTGATCGCGATGTGGTCGGTCATCGGCCGCAGACGCTAACACGGCCGCGCGCCTCCTCAGCAAGCCGGCCAGGAACGGCAATGGTCCTGACGTTTGCCGTCGAAAACCTGGCTCGGGTGCCGGATTTTCGCTCGTGACGCGACGCACGAAACGTGACGATCACGACACGGACGCCGTGGTGCCCAGCAGAAATGTGAAGCTTCGGTCACGTCGGGTTCAGAACCCCCTTCGGCAACTCATCGAAACCTTTGTTGCGGGGATGCGATCCCCGCCACGGCCTGCTCCTTGCTCTTGCTCCCGGTATAGCCGTCGACCCCCGTCGACTCACCAGGAGCTCAGTTTATGGCGCTTGGCATCGCTCGCCCCCAGCTTCCGCCGACGTCAGTCTCCACCGTCCTCGGCCGCCCCACACTCGCCCCCGAAGAGCCAGCCCGCATCCGCGCGTGCATCGCCCGCGCGACCCTCTTCGCGGCCCTCCCCATCTCGGCGATCGAGGATCTGTCGACGAGAGTGCAGGTGAAGCGCGTCGCCGCTGGCGCCGCGGTCGTCAACCAGGACGAGCCTGGTGACGCGGTCTTCGTGATCATGACCGGCCGTGTGAAGGTGGTCATCTTCGGCGAGAGCGGCCGCGAGGTCACGCTCTCGATCCTCCGCCCCGGCGACTCGTTCGGCGAGATGTCGATGTTCGACGGCGCCGCGCGCTCGGCCAACTGCCTGGCCGTCGAGCCGACCGCGCTGCTCGTCCTGTCGCGCGAGGATCTGATGAGGCACATGACCTCGCATCCGCGCACGGCGATGAACCTGCTCGGTGAGATGGCGCGCCGCCTGCGCCGCGCCGACGAGACCATCGCCCAGCTCGCGCTGTGCGACGTCAACGAGCGCCTCATCTTCCGCCTCGTCGGCCTGGCCCGCGAGGAAGGCGCCGAGTCGCCGGACGGCCTGGTCGTGCGCCGCCGCCCGACCCAGCAGGAGCTGGCCAACATGATCGGCTCGTGCCGCGAGACCATCTCGCGCGCGTTCAACCAGCTCGCCCGCGATGGCCTCATCATCCCGCGCGGCCGGGCCCTGATCGTGACTCCAGCGCTCATCGAGCGGGCCGAGCGCAAGAAGGCCGCCTGATCGGGACAGCGCGGCATCTCGTACCGGGATCGCATTTTCCTCGCGAATCCAGGCCGTTAGCTTGACAGCCCACCTGGGGTGGGCCACATCTGAACCGTGCGAGCAGCTCCACGCGTGGCGGCGGGCACCGCGACCGTCGGGCCCATCCGGCCGACGGCGGTGGAGATCGATCTCGCCGCCCTCGCCGACAACGCTCGCGCGCTCGCCGGCCTGGCCGGCACGCGCCTGTGCGCGGTGGTCAAAGCCGACGCCTACGGCCATGGCGCCCCGGGCGTGGCGACCGCTCTGGAGGCAGCCGGCGCCGCCACCACGTTCGCGGTGAGCCTGGTCGAGGAAGGCGTGCAGCTCCGCGACGCCGGTGTGCGCTCGCCCATCCTGGTCATGGGTCCGGCCCAGCGCGGTGGCCACGCCGAGATGCGCGCCCGCGACCTGACGCCGGTCGTGTCCGACGCGGGTGACCTGGAGGAGCTCGCCCGCGCTGGCGGCGGGCCCATGCACCTCAAGATCGACACCGGCATGGGCCGGCTCGGCGTGGATCCTGCGGACGCGCTCGCCCTGGTGCAGGCGGCGCGGGCCGGCGGCATCGAGGTCGCCGGGGTGATGACCCACCTCGCCAACGCCGACATCGACGATCCGGGCGAACCCGACTGCCTGACCTGGCGCCAGCTCGATCGCTTTGCCGAGGTCTCGGCGCGAGTCCAGTCCGTGGCGCCGGCCGCCATGCGCCACGCCGCCAACAGCTCGGGCACGATGCTGTTCCCCAGCGCGTGCCTCGATCTGGTCCGGGTCGGGCTCGCCCTTTACGGCAATGGCCACTGGTCGACCGACGCGTCCCTGGCGGCGCCACGCCGCCAGGCCATGCGCTTCGTCACCCACGTCGCCCAGCTCCGCCACCTCGCGCCCGGCCAGAGCGTCGGTTACGGTGCGTTGTGGACGGCGTCGCGGCCGACCGTGGCCGCGGTCCTGCCCGCGGGCTACGCCGACGGGCTGCCTCGCCGCGTGACCGGTCACGGCGCGGTGATCATCGGCGGCCGTCGCTGTCCGCTCATCGGCGCGGTGTCGATGGACATCGCCATCGCCGACGTCTCCGACGTGCCCGGCGTGGCCCTCGGCGACGAAGCGGTCCTGCTCGGCACCGGCACCGGTGCTCACGGCACCGACACCATCACCACCGCCGAGCTGGCCGCGTGGAGCGGGCTCACGCCGTACGAGATCACGTGCGGCATCTCCAAACGGGTGCCGCGGGTGTACCTGTGAGCGCGCCGGGCGAACCGTCGTCGTCGGATCACGACGAGCCGCCGAAACCGATGAACATGGCCGAGAGCGCCGGCCGGGCCGTGCTGATCGGCGTGCGCGACGCGTTCACGCCGATCGTGCGCTTCATCGATCTCATCGGCGACCACGTCATCCTGTTCGCCCGCGCCATGTCGTGGCTGCCGCGGCGGCCCTTGCGCCCCGGCAACTACCTCGAGGCCTGCGAGTACATCGGCTTCGGCAGCCTGACCATCGTGCTCCTGGTCGGCGCCTTCACCGGCATGGTGATGTCGCTGCAGTCGGTCTACGCCTTCCGCCAGTTTCAGCTCGAGTCGTTCGCCGGCGGCACCACGGGCAAGGCCCTGGCCGTCGAGCTGGCTCCGGTCTTGACCGCGCTCATGATCTCGGGACGCGCCGGCGCCGGCATCGCCACCGAGCTCGGCACCATGCGGATCTCCGAGCAGATCGACGCGCTCGAGTCGATGGCCGTCAACCCGGTTCAGTACCTGGTCTTGCCCCGCCTCATCGCCGGCATGCTGATGGCGCCGATCCTGACGCTCCTGTTCTTCGTGATCGGAATGATCGGCGCCTACTTCGTGGCGGTGGTCGGCGAGGGCGTCGACCACGGCCAGTTCATCTTGCACACCCGCGACATCCTGCGGCCCATGGACATCATCCAGGGCGAGATCAAGAGCGTGGTCTTCGGGCTGCTCGTGATCCTGATCGGCTGCTACCAGGGCTTCAACGCCCACGGCGGCGGCCGCGGCGTCGGCCTCGGCACCACGCGCGCCGTGGTCTTCGGCTCGGTGGTGGTCCTGATGTCGGACTACTTCCTCTCCAACATCCTGCTCCAGCTCATCCCGCCCGAGGCGACGTGAGCAACGGCGCCCGGCTCGATCACGACGGCACGCCGCTCGACCAGCCCCACCCGCGCTGGCACGTGCGGGTGCGCGGCCTCGACAAGAGTTTTGGCGCCAACCACGTGCTCGACCACGTCGACCTCGACATCGAGCGCGGCAAGGTCAACGTCGTGATCGGCGCCTCGGGCGCCGGCAAGAGCGTGCTGATCAAGCACTTCATGGTGCTCTTGCGCCCCGACCGCGGCAGCGTCTGGGTCGACGGCACCGACGTCTTCGCCCTGGCCTCCAAGCCGCTGTCGAGCTTCCGCCGCAAGTTCGGCCTGGTGTTCCAGTTCTCGGCCCTGTTCGACTCCCTGACCGTCGAGGAGAACTGCGCCTTCCCGCTCAAGGAGCACACCAAGAAGAGCCGGGCCGAGATCAAGGACATCGTCAACGACCGCCTGGGCGCCCTCGGGCTCGAGGGCACCCAGCGCAAGTACCCGGGGGAGCTGTCGGGTGGTATGCGCAAGCGCGTCGGGCTGGCCCGGGCCCTGGTGCTCGAGCCCGAGATCCTCATCTTCGACGAGCCCACCACCGGACTCGATCCCCTGGCCACACGCAACGTGGATGAGATGATCCTGGCGGCGGTGGAGCGTTATAAGGTCACCTCGGTGGTGATCTCGCACGACATGGCCTCGGTGTTTCGCATCGCGGACCGCATCGCCATGATCCACCAGCACCGGATCCTGGCCGCCGGCACGGTCGAGGAGATCCAGGCCAGCCGCGAACCGTACCTGTTCGAGTTCATCCGCACCTCGGGTGTGGCCGCCGCGTACGGGAAGGAGGCGGCGCCGTGAAGTGGCTGTCCGCCGGTGTCAAGGTCGGCATCCTGTTCCTCCTGCTGGTGGCCGGCGTCTACGCCGTCTTCACCGGCCTCGGCACCGATCCGGCTGGTTCCGACAGCATCGAGCTGTCAGCCCGATTCCGCGACGCGTCGGGCATGCCCATCGGCTCCAAGGTGGTGGTCGCCGGTCTGCCGGTGGGCGGCATCACCAGCCTGTCGATCGAGGGCCGCTACGCCCGCGTGAAGTTCCGTGTCCGTCGCGACGTGCCGGTGTGGTCGAGCTCGGTGGTCTTCAAGAAGGCGACCTCGCTGCTCGGCGACAACTATCTCGAGATCGATCCCGGCACTGCCGACACCCCCGATCCCGAGGGCAAGGCGTCGGTGCGGCTCAAGTCGGGCGACCAGATCGCGCGAGTGGTCGAGGCCACCTCGCCCGATCAGCTCTTGCGCCGTATCGAGCAGAGCCTGCCCAACGTCGACGCCGTCCTGCTCTCGGTCAAGGACCTGTCCGAGGACATGCGGCGCGTGGTCAACGGTCCGATCGCGTCGGTGGCCAACCGCGTCGACGCGCTGGTCCAGCGCGAGGCCGGGACGGTGTCGGGCATCCTCGAGAAGGCCGACCGCTCGATGGCGCGCATCGATCAGATCACCAAGGACATCCGCGCCATCACCGGCACCGCCGACGAGCGCGTCGACAAGATCCTGGCCAACCTCGAGGAGGCGTCGGCCGAAGCCCAGGGCCTGGTGGCGTCGGCCAAGCAGGAGGTCGAGCTGACCGGCGCCAAGCTGCGCGAGAAGCTCGACAAGGTCGACGAGGTCATCGCCAACACCGAGAGCATCACCCAGAAGATCGACCAGCCGGTCGGGACCCTGGGCAAGCTGGTCAACGATCCGGCGATCGCCGACAACGTCGAGGAGATCACTGACGACGCCAGGGGCTTCCTCGGCACCATCTTCACCCTCAAGACCTACGTCGGCTTGCGCAGCGAGTACAACGTCTTCTCCGGCCTGGCCCGCCACTATATCTCGGTCGAGCTGCACACCCGGCCCGACAAGTTCTACCTGATCGAGCTCGAGAAGGGCCCGCGCGGCGACTACCCCGACGTCACCCTCGAGTTCGATCCGAACGTCGACCCCGTCAACTGGACCCGCAAGAGCATCATCGAGGACAAGGTCCGCTTCACCTTCCAGTTCGCCAAGCGCTTCGGTTGGCTGACCCTGCGCTACGGCCTCAAGGAGTCGACCGGCGGCGTTGGCGCCGATGCCGACGTGCGCTGGTGGAACCGCGAGCTGCACCTGTCGGCCGACGTCTTCGACGCCACCTTCGATCAGTTGCCGCGCGTGAAGCTGGCCGCCTCGTACGAGGTCTTCCGCCACGTCTACGTGCTGGGCGGCGTCGACGAGCTGTTCAACAACCCGGAATACCTGACCATCAACCTCGGCACCTTCGATCCCGACACCAACGTGCCGATCCAGTTCCAGGAGTTCCGCTTCGGCCGCGACTACTTTGCCGGCGCCATGATCAAGTTCAACGATCGCGACCTGGCCGCGCTCCTGGCCATCGGCGGCGGGGCGCTGAGCGCCGCCGGCAACTGAACGAGCGCGCCGGTCAGGCGTCGGGGCGCATCGGCACCGTGAAGGTCACGGTGGTGCCCTGGCCGATCTCGCTCGAGATGCGGAAGGCGCCTCCGGCCTTGCCGACGATGCGCTGGCACTGGGCCACGCCCAGCCCGGTGCCCTGGCGCTTGGTGGTGAAGAACGGCGTGCCGATGCGCTCGAGCACCTCGGGCGCGATGCCACCGCCGCTGTCACGGACCTCGAAGCGCACCGCGCCGGCGTCGATCGCGGCCGTGATGGTCACGCCGCCATCGCTGACGCCCTTGTCGCCGACCGCCTGGGCGCCGTTGGTGACCACGTTGATCAGGACCTGGGTCAGCTCGGTCGCGCTCATGCGCACCACCGGCAAGGTGTCGGGCCCCTCGTAGCGCAGGAAGCTGCGGGCCCGCACCGCCACGTCCTGGCACACGCCGAGCGCGTGCCGGATCACCGGCAGCGGATCGCTGGTGCCGGCCTGCTGGCGCTGACCGCCGCGCAGGAACTGGTGCAGGTCGGCGGTCATGCCGCGCATGTGGTTGGCGCTGTGGGCCACTTCGCCGACGATCTCGGCGAGCTCGTTGATGAGATCATCGACCAGCTCGCGCTCGCGCGGCGGCAGCGCGGCGCCCTCGGACAGGCGGGCCACGATGGGCACGGCCCGGGCCAGGTAGGTGAGTCGGTCGCAGTTCATCAGGATGCTGACCACCGGCTGGTTGAGATCGTGGACGACGGCGCCCACGATGCTGCCCAGGGTAGCCAGGCGCTCGGTCTCGAGCAGGCGGTGCTGCAGCGCCGACGAGTCGCGCGAGAACTGCCAGGCCGCGATGGCCCAGCGCAGGAGCTGCTCGAGCTCCTCGCGATTCCAGGGCTTGACGATGTAGCGGGCGACCAGGCCCTCGTTGATCGCGGCCAGGATGGGCTCGATGTCGGCGTACGCCGTGATCACCACGCGCACCACGGAGGGGTGGTCCTTCTTGACGCGGCGGAGGAGATCGTCGCCGCTCATGAGCGGCATGCGCTGGTCGGTGAGCAGCACCGCCACCGGCTCGGCGGCGAGGATGGCGAGGGCCTCGTGGCCGTCGGCGGCGGTCTTGATGCGGAACTTGCTGGCGAACGAGCGCTCGAAGACGACGCGGTTGGGCCGCTCGTCGTCGACGTAGAGCACGAGTGGTCCGGTGTCCACGTCTATGGGTTGGCTCGTCGACATCAGCTCACCTCGGGAGGCTCGGGGAGGTCCACGGCGAACACTGTGCGCTCGCCCCGCGTCCGCAGCTCGAGTGTACCTCCATGTCGCTGCACGAGGTCGCGGGAAGTGGACAGTCCCAGGCCTGTGCCCTGGCCGGGGGGTTTGGTGGTGAAGAAGGGCTCGAAGATGCGGTCTCGGAGCGCCACGGGCACGCCGGGACCGCTGTCGGTGACCTCGAGCGTCACCCGGCCCGGTCGCTTCGACGTCGAGATCTCGACCCAACCGCCTGGACCGGCGGCGTGAGCCGCGTTCTCGAGGAGATTCACCAGCACCTGCGACATCACGGGTGTCGCACAGCGGATGGCGCCGTTGTAGGTGGTGTGCGTACGAAGGTCGATGCCGGTGAGCGCCGCCGAGGCGTTGGCCAGGGCCCGGTCGATGACGTCGCCGATCGCCACGCGGCGCAGCTCGAGATCGCCACTGCGCCTGAAGCCGAGCAGCTGGCGCGACAGGTAGCCGACCTGCTCGGCGCACTCGGCCATGACGTCGATGAGCTGGGTCACGGGATGGTCGGGATTCGAGAGCTCGGGCGGCAGCAGCTCCTTGAGCGGCGCCACGGCGTTGACGATGCCGTTGGCCGGGTTGCGCAGCTCGTGGGCCAGTCCGGCCGACAGCGCGCCGAGCGACGCGAGCTTCTCGGCGTCGTAGAGCTGGCGGGTCAGCTCGCGGTGGGCGAGCTGCGAACGCACGCGGGCGCGCAGTTCGTCGGGATCGAAGGGCTTGGTCAGGTAGTCGACGGCGCCGGTGCCGAGGCCAACCAGCCGATCGTCGAGGCCGGCGCGCGCGGTGAGCAGGAGCACCGGCGCCGGCGGCACGCCCGGCATGTCGCGGAAGCGGCGGGTCAGCTCGAATCCGTCCATGCCCGGCATCTGGACGTCGGTGATCAAGAGGTCGGGGTGGTGCTGCTCCGCCAGGGCCAGCGCGGTGGCGCCGTCGTGCGCGATCAGGATGGTGTAATCCCCGGCCAGGACGCCGGCGATCGACGCTGCCAGCGCCGGCTCGTCCTCGGCGAGAAGGATCGTGCCCAGACTTGTCCCGGCCGGCTCGAAACGCTGGGGCACGTTGGTGGACTCGGTCGCGACGCCGAAGTCGCCGGGCGCCAGGCGCGAGACCCCGTGGTGCGCCTTCGGCCGGATCGTGGAGCGGGCCAGCGAGAAGCGGAAGATGGTGCCGCCGCCGGGATTGGGCAGGCAGTCGATGTCGCCGCCGTGGGCGCGGACCAGCTCGCGCGCCAGAGACAGGCCGATGCCCGAGCCGCCGCGGCTGGCGATGCCGCCCTTGCCCTGCTCGAAGCGACCGAACAGGCGAGCCCGAAGTTCGTCGTCGATGCCGATGCCGGTGTCGGCGACCGCGACCTGGAGCCGATCTTCTTCGTCGTCGGCGCCCGCGCCGGCGCCGACGGTGATGGTGATGCGCCCGCCCGGCGGCGAGAACTTCACCGCGTTCGATAGCAGGTTGGCGAGCACGCGCTCGAGGCCGATGGGATCGGCGAGGACGTTGGCGTCGGTGGGGCACTCGACGATCAGGGTCTGGGCGGCGGCGTCGGCGGCGAGACGCCAGCCGGCGGCAGCGGTGGTGATCGCGGCGTGGAGGTCGAGCGGCTCGGGGTGGACCCTGAGCTCGCGCTCGCGGCCGGCGGCGAGCAACAGCAGCTCGTCGACCATGCGCACCAGCTTGCGGGAGGCGGTGGTGACGGTGCCGAGGTGGGCGGTGCTGATCTCGTCGTCGCGGCCGCGGGCCGCGGTCATGAGGGTGTCGACCGAGAGCAAGATGAGCGCGAGCGGCGTGCGGAACTCGTGGCTGATGTTCTGGAACAGCCGCTCGCGGCTCGCCTGGACCTCCTCGAGCCGGTTCACGGTCGCCGCCAGCTCGTCGCGGGCCACGCTCAGATCGCGGGTGCGCTCGTCGACGCGGCGTTCGAGGGTCAGCTGGTGTTCGGCCAGCTCGTGGTAGGCCTTCGAGTTGTTGATCGCCAGCGCGACGGTCGGGCCGACGAGCTCCAGCAAGGTCCGTGCATGGTCATCCTCGTCGGGGCGGCGAGGCCAGACTCGTACGGATCCCACGACGGCCTGACCGCTCCTCAAGGCGACGCTGATGGCGCTCGCCGTGGTGCCGATCTGGCCGGCGCGATACTCGCGCTCGGCCCCCCATCGAAGCTCGCCGCCCGCAATCTGTGGATCGTCGACCAGCTCCTCGACAACGGCGGCGATGGTGGCGTCGACGTCGCGTGCACCGAGCACGCGCTGTCCCACCCGATATGCGGTCTGGAGAACCGCTCGTTGCCGGTCGACCGCGTCGCGCGTGGCGTCGAGCTCGCTGTAGCGTGCCTGCAGGCTCTGGTGCGCGTCGTTGAGCTCGTTGGCGGCCTGACGGGCGTTGAAGGGCCAGGTGACGATCCTGCGGAACAGGGCGGCCGGACCGCGGGGCTCGACGTACTGGACGTGGAACCTCACACCATCGGAAAGGAGCTCGGCGCTGACCGTCGACTTCGTCGCGCCAAGCATCCTGGGCATCGCCGCGTAGGTGCCCTGCGAGACCCAGAAGAGCTCGTGGTTCGGCGAATACCCCTCGCGCATGATCAGCTCGATCACGACCCGCGCCGGGCCGGCGTCTCGGCACGAGACGGCGAGACAGTGGAACATCTGCTTGGCGATGCCGTCGGGGTCCGCGACCCAGTGGTAGAACCCGTTCACCGAGAACCGCAGCCTCGCGACGACGCCGATGAACTGCACGGCGGTGCCCTCGGTGCTGCGCTCTCCGATCTCGATCAGTTGTTCCTTCGTCCAGAAGCCGCGACCGTTCTCCATGATGCGGACGAACGCGGGCCAGTCGATGCGCTCGTTCTTGTTGCGGAGGTGCGCCAGCGTGTAGTCGGTCCCCAGCACGAGCGGTGCCAGCTCGATCTTTCGGTCTTCGAGATCTCGCAGGAGTGCTTCGAAGAAGCGGCAGGACACTTCCTTCACGGTGGCAAGTCTACCTCTCGCAGCCCCAGCGCAGAACCAGGCTAGACCACGTCTCCCCGAGCCCACCACTGAAGGTCGCGACCACCATGCCATCGCGGAGGAGCCCGCGCCGCTCACCCTCGGCGAGGATGAACGGCACGTTGACGCTGTTCATGTTGCCGAGCGACGGGAAGGTCACCACCGTGGCAGCGTTGCCCAGCCCGGCGTGCGCAGCGGTGACCCGCGTCAGCCACGGTGTCCCCTGGTGCGCCGCGTAGAACTCGACGGCAGCTGGATCGAGCCCCGCCTCGGTCAGGGCATCGCGAAGCGCGGCGCCACTCCGGTCGACGATCGTGAGCAACATGGCACGCGTGGCTACGCGATCGGGAGCGTAGGTGGTCACCGCGCCGACCTCCCACCACCGAAGCCCGGGCACCCCGAGTACCAGCGCGTCGCACCCGGACCCGTCGGCATGGTGAACCGCTGCGAGGAGCCCGCTGCCGTCGGCGACGGGGCCGAACACCGCGGCGGCGGCGCCGTCGCCCCACCAGGCCGAGTGGGGTTCGCTCGGGCCATGGGTTCGTGTGATCGCCGATGAGTGCACCGAGAGCACGTGGCGCGCCCGACCGCTCCTGATGAGGGCATCGGCCAGCGTGGCGTGCACGGCGAAGGCGTTGCAGGCCGCCTCGGTCCCAAGCGCGATGCAGCGTGGAGGTAGCTCGAGGAGGCGATGGGTGATGCACGCCGAGTTCACCATCAGGTGCTCGGGTACGGGAGTCTGCGTCAGGATCACGTCGACGTCGGCGGGCGCGACCCCCGCGCGGGAGAGCGCCTCGCGCGCTGCGTGTGCTTCCATCTCGGCGCAGGTCATGTCGTCGGGCATCACTCTGCGTTCGACGGCGCCGCGGAAGGGGTCGTCGGCATACTCGGCCAGTGCGGCGAGCGTCGCCATCGCGCCCGACGTGTGCTCGGCTGGCGAACTCGCCTCCGCGCGGGTCGCTCGGTGCGCCATCTGTTCGCGCCAGCGCGTGACATGCTCGGCGCTCCACCATTCGTTCGTGCGAACGATGGGCGGAATGTAGGTGCCGATTCCCAGGATGCCGGTGCTCGCCATCAGTCCTCGATCTACGTGCGCTCTCCCCGGTCTGCGATTCGGGTCATCAGTTGACCAGGCGCAGCGGCCGCGACGCGGCCTTCAGCTCGGCCATGCGGTCCTTGCGGGGCAGCTTCACCGACGGATCGATCTGGACGTCGACGACGACCGGTCCGTTGGGCCGGCGCAGCAACGCCGCCGCTGCGGTGAGGTCGCCGGGCCGGGTCACCCGCACGAACTCGGCGCCCAGCCCCTTGGCCAGGGCGCCCACGTCCATGGTGATGGGATAGCTGGGCTGGCGGCCGTAGACCGCCTTGTGTCCGATCTCGACCATGCCCAGGCGGCGATCGTTGAACACGAACACCACCAGGGGCAGCTTCTCGGCGGCGGCGGTGGCGACCTCGAAGCCGTTCATGGCGAAGCAGCCGTCGCCACAGATGGCGGCGACCATGCGGTCGGGATGGGCGAGCTTGGCGCCGATGGCGCCGCCGATGCTCTGCCCCATCGAACCGAGGCCGGTCATGACCACGAAGGCGTCGGGCGCGGTGACCTCGAGGAAGTGAGTCGCGAACAGGAAGTGCTCGCCCGAGTCGACGGTGTAGATGGTGTCGTGGGGCAGGATCGACTGGATCTCGGCGAGCGCGTCCTGGGGCGCCAGCTCCTCGAGATCCGACGACGCCATGGGAAAGCGGGTGACGCCGGTGGGCGGGCGCGGCACGATGCGCGCCGTGCGCTCGGCCAGGCCACCGAGGAACGCCGCGGCCGGCGCCACCAGCGCGTGGGTCGGCGCGTAGCTCTTGCCGATCTGGCGGGCGTCGATGTCGACGTGCACGAAGGCGCGGCGCGGCTTGAGCAGCGGCGTCCAGCCGTCGGTGGCGAGGTCGCCGAGGCTGGTGCCGATCGCGATCAACATGTCGAGGCCGCCCTCGACGTACTCGCGCGCCGACGGGTGACCGCCGAGCCCGAAGACGCCGAGCGCCAGTGGGTGGTTCTCGGGGAACACACCCTTGGCCTTGGGGGTGGTGGCGATCGGGCACTGGAAGCGCTCGGCGACGGCGCGCAGGGCCGCCGGCGCGCCGTGGCCGCGCACGCCCGAGCCGGCCAGGATGAGCGGGCGCCCGGCGACGCCGAGCAGCGCCGCGATCTCGTCGAGGGCGCGGGCGTTGATCGAGAACTCGAGCGACAGCTCGGCGGTGATGCGGGTGGCGACCTGGGGCGCCATCGCGATGTCGAGGGGCAGCGTGAGGCAGACCGGCCCGCGCCGGCCCGACAGGGCGGTGGTGATGGCGCGGTGGAGCAGGAGCGGCCCCTGCGACGGATCGATCATCTCGGCCGAGAGCTTGGTGACGTGGCGGGTCATGCCCACCACGTTGAGGCCATGGCTGGAGCCGTCCTGGAGCGCCCCCTTGCCGTGCACCTTGCGGGGGACCTCGCCGACCAGGAGCAGGACCGGCAGGCCATCGCAGTGGGCCGAGGCCAGCCCGGTCATGGCGTTGAGCACGCCCGGCCCCGAGGTCACCACGGCGACGCCCAGCCGCCCGGTGGTGTGAGCGTAGCCGGCGGCGGCAAACAAGGCGCCGCTCTCGTGGCGGGTGGTGATCACCCGCAGCTGGCGGTCCATCAGCGCGTCGTGGAGTGGCGAGATCGGGCCGCCTGGCAGTCCGAAAATGAGCTCGACGCCGGCCGCCTCGAGCACGTCGACCAGGACATCTGCGGTTCTCCGCGCCGTCGGCTCGGGGGAGCCGGCTTCGGCGGTGGATTCCGTTTCGGGTCCGTCGAACGTGCCCATCCTCTCCTTGCTGGCCCTACCTGGATACCTGGGGCGTGCTCAGCCCCAGCTCCTCGAGGACCGTGGCGACGTCGACGGGCTTGCGCAGCACCCGGCGCGCACCCGCGGCGCGCGCCGACTGCTCGAGCTCGCCGGTCATCCGGCCACTGGTGATGATGACCGCGATCTCCTTCGTGGCCGGGTTGGCCTTCAGCCGCCGGCAGACCTCGATGCCGTCGATGCCCGGCATGTACACATCGATGAGCAGGGCGTGTGGCTTCATCGCCCCGATCTCGACCAGCGCGTCGATGCCGTTCTCGACCAGCGAGATCTCCACCTTGTCGGAGTAACGCTTGAATGCCCGGCCCAGCGCCTTGAGCTGGATCGTATCGTCGTCGACCGCCAGGATCCGGCGCCGCGCGGCGTTGGAGAGCGGCCGCGGGACCGGGATCTTGTGGTGGTCCAGGAACATCACCAGGTCCGAGGCCCGGATCCGACGGTGTCCTCCCGGGGTGCGAAAGGCGATGATGTGGCCGTCGTTGACCCACTTCTTGACCGAGCTCGGGTTAACCTGCAGCAGGTTACCGACCTGGGTCGAGGTGAGAAGCTGATCCGGGGTGATGGTCTCGGGTGTCACGGTTTTCGCAGTATCAGCGGTTCACGGCGGTCGGTCAACTGGACCCAGACGAGTCCATTCCCGGCACGTTGGCACGCCATAGGAAGGAGCACCATCACCCGCATAGGGTGATGTCTGCGCCGAAGTACGCGTGCAGTGAAAGACGTGAGCCAGCACCCCGATCACCCGCGGCGGGGGCGTGCGGATCCGCTCGGTCGATCTCCGAGCGTGTTCACGTCGGTCGGCGAGGTCGAGCCGCCGACCGGCGCGCGCCGGTGACGAGCAGGTCAGATCCGCGCGTGGGCGTGACCGCGTCGCCTGGACCGCCAGGCTGACGGGCCGCTACGCAGGCGTCAGAAGCAGACTTCGTACGGCGCGACGTAGGGGCTGGGGGGCGTGAACGTCGTCAGCCCTTCGTAGCAGTGGGTGGTCGCGGTCGACTCGACGCCATCACCCTCGAACGTCGCGGCGAGCGAACCGCTGTCGAAGTACTGGAACGTGAGGTGCGTGTTGTTGGCGCCGCTCAAGCTCCACGTGCCTGTATAGGTCGGGTAGCCGGGGATCGTGATCGTCCCGCTGGTGCCGGTGCCCACGAACTCCGCCGTGTGCGACGAGATGGAGCTCGGAAACAAGGTGCACTCGAAGAACGCGGTCAGGCCCGTGCCCGTGCAATGGCGATTGGTCGCAGTGCCTCCCGGGAAGCCGGCAACATTGTAGTACACGACCGTCGCAGCATGACCGGCAGTGTCGTTGCCTGGGTCGGTGTCGCCGGCCGTCGACGTGGTGGCCGAGAACAGCAGGGGGGCGGAGCTCTGCGGCAGAGCGATGTCGAAGAACACGGTCGTCGATCGGTTGCGGCGGATCTGGCCGAGGTTGCACGTCAACCGAGTGCCCGAGGGCGTGCAGCTCGCACTGCGGGCGCCGAGCGTGCCCATGACGTAGACCTGCGGACTGGTGTTGGTCGCCGGCAGCTCGATCGTCAACGATGCGCTCGCCGCGTTCTGGTTGCCGATGTTGGCGACGGTCACGTTGTAGCGGCCCGTCGCATAGACGTTGGTCGGCGGCGGCGGCGAGATGGTGGGCCGCAGGTCGGGGCCGGGCGCGGCGGCGGCTTCGGTGACGAGCAACAGGCAAGCAGTGGCTGCCAAGGCGGCGAGCTTCATGATGGGTCTCCTGCAATGGGTGGAAGAAGTACTCAGCGCAGCATATAAGTCATATGTCTTACGATCAACGTCGACTGGGTTAGTTGGTATTCGATGAATCATCCCGCTTATTTTGCTTAGTAAATTGAGTATGATACGGATGTGGCTGCGCACTCCCGCGTCTCTGGAGTGCGTGACACCCCAGATGACCAAGCGAGATCGGGGCACCGAAATCGACCTGCTACGGGCTGCGGAGAAGCTCTTCGCAGCGCGTGGGGTCGACGACGTCTCGCTGCGCGAGATCGCCGCGGCCGCCGGCCAGGGCAACCACTCCGCCGTTCTCTATCACTTCGGTGACAAGCGCACGCTGCTCAACGCGCTGCTCGCGCGCCACTCGGATCCGATCGCCAACGCCTGGCTTGCCATGCTCGGACACCTGCGGGACGAGGGCCGCGACTCGCTCGAGGAACTGATCGGGATGATGGTGCGCCCGCTGGTCCGCAAGCTCGACGATCCGGACGGCGGCGCCGACTATCTGCTGATCGTTGCCCAGCTGGTCAACAGCCGGACGTTTCCGGTCACCGACCTGCCGGCGGCCAACGCCCCCGGGATCCTCGCCGTCAGCGGCAGCTTGATGCGCCACGCCGGACCGATCCGTCCCTACCTGTTGCCATTGCGCATGTTGCGCGTCGCCGCGGTGCTCTACAGCTCCATCGCCTCGTACCATCGACTGTGCACCGCCGGGATCGCGATCCCGCGCGACGAATTCGTCGACGATCTGATCGGGTCGCTGGTCGCAGTGATCGGCGGCGGGCGCCAGCCTTCCGTCTAGGCCGTCGATTCGCTCAGATCATCTCGCCGAGCATCTTCACGTCGGTGGGCGAGGTCGAGCCGCCGGCCGGCTCCAGGCTGATCGCAGGCCGGACCCGGCCCAGGCCCGGCGGCACGGTGGTGACCGCATCGAGGAACCCGACCAGGTCGGGGCGCAACAGGCCTGCCGACACCGGCGCGCCGCGCTCGGGTACGAACCAGAGCTGGTAGTCGTGCTCGGCCACGGCCGGAAGATCGAGCGCGATCACCAGCCAGCGCTGGCCGCCGGCTCCGGCCAACACGCGCGCCGTCCCGCGATCGGCGCCGCGCAGCGTCGTGATCGTCAGGTCGGCCGCGCCCAGCGGCTCGAGGCGCTCGACGAGGGCCGTGCGGGCGCGATCGGCGCGGTCCCCGGCGTCGGCGGCGCGGTCCCCGGCGTCGAGCCACAGGAGCGCGAG
>SXGT01872729.1_pt1 | contig 19443 bp, 11 predicted proteins | sample 3176221 | NCBI WGS metagenome assembly SXGT01 (sample SAMN11356862, study PRJNA531348) | freshwater metagenome | isolation source: freshwater sample F1-120 | place: China: Fuxian Lake, Yuxi | collected 2017-12-25
CTCGACATCCTGGTCAACAACGCCGCGGGCAACTTCCTCCAGCCCGCCGCGAGCTTGACGCCCAATGGCTTCGGCTCGGTCATCGACATCGATCTCAAGGGCACGTTCAACGTCTCACGCGCCGCGTTTCCGCTGTTGCTGGCCCAGGGCGGAAACATCGTCAACATCTCGGCTACGCTGCAATACGCAGGCACCCCGCTCCAGGCCCACGCGGTGAGCGCCAAGGCCGGGATCGATGCGCTCACTCGCACCCTGGCCGTCGAGTGGGGACCGTCGCGCATTCGCGTCAACGCCGTCGCGCCCGGGCCCATCGGCGACACAGAGGGTATGCGCCGTCTCGCGCCCCCGGGTGACATCAAAGCCAAGCTCGAGAAGCACATCCCGCTCGGGCGGTTCGGCACCGTCGCCGAGATTGGCGACGCCGTTCTGTACCTGGTCTCGCCGGCGGCGAGCTACGTCAATGGCGCCATCTTGGTCGTCGATGGCGGGGCCTGGCTGGCCAACGGCTTTACGTCTTTCTATTGATGACGGGTGGGCGCCGTCCGCCGGTGCGATCCGGCAGACGGTCCAGGGGAGAGGCGCGTTACTTGGAGTCGGCGCGGAGCGTGATCGACCCGATGTCGTAGGTCTGACCCGCCTTCATCTCGGTGCAGCAGTTGAACATCGAGTAGATGGTCCACTTGCCGTCGACCTTGACGGCGAAGCCGTAGTTGCCGATGGGCACGTCCTTCACCTCGAAGTTGCCGTCCTTGTCCGTCTTGCCCGCGCCCTTGAACGCCGCCTCGGCGCAGGGCGTGGTCTTGATGAACATGGCCGGCGAGCCGCACATCTCGACGTCGGCGTCGGCGATCGCCGTGCCGGCCTTGATGACCTTGCCCTTGATGTTGCCCTTCTGCTGCGGTCCCACCGTGGGGAGCGCCGGGCCCGAACCCACGGTGTAGATGACCTCGATCTTGTCGTTGAGCTCGGCGACCGTGCCCGGGAGCCAGTCGGTGGCCTTGCCGTCCTTGTCGAGGACCGTCATGCCGTTCTCGTGGGCAAACCAGATGCGGCCCTGGCCGTCGGTGGTGAAGCCGCGGATCATCTTGCCCTTGAAGTTGCCGCCCTTCTCCGAATAGGTCGTGGTCTTGCCGTCGCCGGCCGTGATCACGATCTCGCCGATGCCGCCGAGCACGAGCGTGTCCCCGGAGCCAATCGCCAGCTCCGAGTAGCTGTGGAAGCCCGAGCCCGTGTTGACCTCGCTCGCCTTGTCGTCGGCGCCGAGCTTGAGCACGCCGCTCGAGTGGCCGGCGTACACGGTGCCGCTCGCGCCGATCGCGAAGTCCTTGAAGAAGAACTTGTAGCCCTGCTTGCCGACGCCAGTCAGGTCGATCGTCTTCCAGTTCCCGCCGTCCTTGACGTGCAGCGCGTTGGACGAGGCGACCCACAGGCGACCCTTGCCGTCCACGGCCACGTCCGAGAGCAGCTGGACGTCGGCGCCGAGCTTGGACTTCTCCTCGCTCGACCACGACTTGCCGTCGTAGGTGTGCACGCCCTTGTAGCTCGTGGCGTAGAGGTTGCCGCCGTTCAGGTCCGCGGCGAGGTGATCGACGGAGCCCGGGTTGTCGAAGCTCCCGATCTCGACGGCCTTGCCGTCCGTGCCGATCTTGTGGATGGCCATGGCAGCCGCGAAGATGGAGCCGTCCTTGCCCTTGACGATGTCTTTCACGAACTTGGCGTCCGCGAGCACGACCTCGAACTTGCCGTTGTCCAGCTTGACGAGGCCCTTGTTCATGAGGCCGAAGTACGCCGGACCCGCACCCGCGGCAGGCGCCGGCGGCGTGGCGTTGGCGTCCGCGGGCTTGTCCGCCGGCTTGTCGGCCGGCTTGTCCGCCGGAGGCGTGGCGGCCTTGTCGTCCTTCTTGGGCTCCTCGGCCTTCTTGGGCTCTTCCGCCTTCTTGGGCTCCTCGGCCTTCTTGTCGTCGACCTTGGGCGCCTCGGCCTTCTTGTCCTCGGCCTTGGGCTCTTCGTCCTTCTTGTCGTCCTTCTTGTCCTCTTTCTTGTCCGCCTTCTTGTCCTCGGCCTTGTCGACCTTGGCGGGCTCGGTCTTCTTCTCCTCGGCCTTCTTGCAGCCCGGTGCCGAGACGACGGCGACGGCGGCGAGGAGGGCGATTCCCGTGTGCTTGAGGTAGTTCTTCATCTCCAAGTTCTCCCTTGGGTTCGGGTCCGGGGCGGCGAGGTAGCACGAAGCGACGGGCTGGGCAAGGATCGACTGCGTTGCCGAGCCCGTGCACCGCGCAGTGCAGGAAAGCGCATGTCGAGCTGAAGAAAGTTCGACGAAGGACCGAAGCTTCCCGAACGGAGCCACGCTGAAGCTCGGGATTCACCGGCTCAGCGACCAGAGACGAAGCGAGGCGGAGGGGTCGCGCTTCGAGCTTGCCGAAGGACACGACGAGGGAACCAATGGGGGATACGATGGACGCAGAGACTGGATGTCGACCGAAGACTGACGCGAACCGGAGCTGGGCGCTCTGGGCCATGACGGCTGCGCTGGTGGCGCTACCCATCTCCGCCTCGGCTGCGCCGATTGCGCCGACGTGCAATCCGCAGGAGACAGCGCCCTGCGCGCTCTACTTCGACTTCTGCAGAGAGCAGGTCTGCAAGCCCGACGCGACGGGCACCTACAGGTGCCAGGCCGGTAACCTGCTCCCGTGCCCGGCGGCTGCCTGCATGACCGCGGCGTGCGTCCCCTTCAGCGGATGCCAGTACACGCCCAAGAACTGCAGCGACAACAACGCCTGCACCAAGGACGTCTGCGATCCGACCTCGGGCGCTTGCAAGAGTGCGCCCATCACGTGCGACGACCTCGACGCATGCACGCAGGACAAGTGCGTCCCTCTGCCCGCCGACACCGTTCCCGCGACTGGTATCGACTACACCTGCGAGCACGGTGACGTGCCGTGCAACGACGGCAACCCCTGCACCGACGACGTCTGTGACCCCGTTGCTGGCGGCTGCGTCTTCACTCCGGCCAACTGCGACGACGGAAACGCGTGTACGAAGGACTTCTGCGAGAATGGCGCCTGCGTCAACAAGGACGTCGTGTGCAACGACAACAACCCGTGCACCACCGACACCTGCGACCCCGTCTCCGGTAGCTGCAAGTCCACTCCCATCAACTGCGACGACAACAACCCATGTACTACAGACGAGTGCGACCAGGCCAACGGCAAGTGCGTCAACGCCCCGCGCATCTGCAACGATCAGAACGGCTGCACCATCGATAGCTGCGACAAGACGACCGGTCACTGCCAGTACGACGCCATCGTGTGTCCCCCCGGTGACGCGTGTACCAAGTCGGCGTGCGATCCGACGGTCGGCGAGTGCCGCCTGACGCAGATCGTGTGCAACGACCAGAACGTGTGCACGCTCGACGGCTGCGACGCGAGCGCCGGCGGCTGCTTCTACAAGGCGGCCATCGACTGCAACGACAACGACGCGTGTACGACGGACTTCTGCGACCCCGTGGCCTCCTGCCAGCACAAGGGCGTGAAGTGCGACGACGGGAACCCGTGTACCAAGGACATCTGCGACCCTCAGAAGGGTTGCCTCTCCATGGCCCTCAACTGCGACGACCAGGACGCGTGCACGGTCGACTCCTGCGCCAACGGGGGCTGCGTCCACGCCTCGAAGAAGTGCGACGACCAGAACCCGTGCACCGACGACACCTGCGACCCTCAGAACGGCTGCCTCGCGCCGCCGCGCAACTGCGACGATCAGAACGCGTGCACCAAGGACTTCTGCGATCCCGTGACGGGCTGCAAGCACATGCAGCTCCAGTGTGACGATCAGAACCAGTGCACCACTGACGAAGGGTGCGATGTTCAGAAGGGGTGCGTCTATACGCAGAAGCCCTGCGACGATCAGAACCTCTGCACCTTCGATGAGTGCACGGCGGCCGCGGGCTGCCAGTTCGCCGCGCGCAACTGCGACGATCTCGACCTGTGCACCAAGGACAGCTGCGACCCGACGACTGGCGAGTGCAAGCACGACGTGGACCCCACGCTGCCCGGCTGCTCCGGCTGTCAGACGAATGACGAGTGCAAGGACAGCATCAGCTGTACGGAGGACGTGTGCGATCCCACGACGCACAAGTGCGTGCACACCGCGCTGGATGCGCTCTGTGGCCCGGGCACCGAGTGCTCGACGACCCGGTGCGTGCCAGCCAAGGGCGGCTGCGTCTCCATCCCCAAGAACTGCGACGACCAGAACCCGTGCACGAAGGACCAGTGCATCCCGGGCAAGGGCTGCGTCTACGTCGCGGCCTGTGACGACGGCGTCGCGTGCACCAAGGACGTGTGCGACTCGCAGACCGGCGCGTGCTCGTCGGTCCCGAACGACGCGGCGTGTCCGTCGGTGGATCCCTGCTTGTCGCTGCATTGTGACGCCGCGCAGGGCTGCGTGGGTGAGGCGGTCAAGTGCGACGACCAGAATGCGTGTACCAAGGACTCCTGCGTCAAGGGCACCGGCTGCGTCTACGACCTCATCACGTGCGATGACGGCTCGAAGTGCACGTCCGACTCGTGCCATCCGGCGAAGGGCTGCGTCTACAGCCCGATCCCGTGCATCGCGCCGGACAAGTGCTCCTCGGCCAGCTGCGACCCGGGCCAGGGCTGCGTCGTCTCGCCCATACTGTGTGAGGACGGCTCGAAGTGCACCGAGGACAAGTGCGACCCGGCCAACGGCTGCATCAGCGTCCAGATCTCGTGCGACGACAACGACGCCTGCACCAAGGACGCATGCGACCCGGCCCAGGGCTGTGTTCATGGCAAGGTGTCCTGCGACGACTTCTCCGCATGCACCGACGACAAGTGCGACCCAAAGCTCGGGTGCCTGCACCTCGACGTCAAGTGCGATGATCAGAACCCGTGCACCTTGGATGGCTGCGATCCGGCCAAGGGCTGCATCACGAAGCCCGTGAACTGCGACGACCAGAACGCGTGCACCAAGGACCTGTGTGATCCGGCAACCGGCAAGTGTGAGCACCTGGCTGCGATTTGCGATGACCAGAACGCGTGTACGAAGGACCTGTGCGATCCGGCGACGGGTGAGTGCAAGCACCTGGCGGCCAACTGCGACGACCAGAACGCGTGCACGAAGGACTTCTGCAACCCGGAGACCGGCGCGTGTGAGCACGTCTCGCCCAACTGCGACGACCAGAACGTGTGCACGAAGGACTTCTGCAACATGGACACGGGCGCTTGCGAGCACAAGGAGATCAGCTGCGACGACCAGAACGCGTGTACCAAGGACCTGTGCGACCCCGCGTTGGGCTGCATCCACAAGCCGATCGCGTGCGACGACCACAACGCCTGCACTGATGATGGGTGCAACCCGGCGACGGGCGCCTGCGTGTTCAAGTCGCGCGATTGCAGCGACAAAGACCTGTGCACGAAGGACTTCTGCGATCCGGACACCGGCGCCTGCGAGCACGTCTCGCCCAGCTGCGACGACCAGAACGTGTGCACGAAGGACCTCTGCAACCCGGAGACGGGCGCCTGCGAGCACAAGGACATCAGCTGCGACGACCAGAACGCGTGCACGAAGGACCTCTGCGATCCGGTCGCGGGGTGCGTGTACAAGGACATCTCGTGCGATGACCAGAACGGGTGCACCACGGACGGCTGCGACCCGGCGACGGGCTGTGTCCACAAGCCGCGCGACTGCGACGACAAGGACCCGTGCACCAAAGACGGCTGCAACCCTGCGACCGGAGAGTGCGTGCACCTCGCCGCCAACTGCGACGACCAGAACGCGTGCACGAAGGACTTCTGCAACCCGGAGACCGGCGCCTGCGAGCACAAGGCCATCTCCTGCGACGACCGCAACGCCTGCACCTCGGACGGCTGCGACCCCGCTCAAGGCTGCGTCCACAAGCCGGTCAACTGCAACGACCAGAACGCCTGCACCAAGGACGCCTGTGAGCCGGCGTCGGGCTGTGTCTATGCGTCGCTCAACTGCGACGACGGCAACGCCTGCACCTCGGATGGCTGCGACCCGATGCAGGGCTGCGTTCACAAGCCCATCAGCTGCGACGATCAGAACGCGTGCACCAAGGACGGCTGCGACCCCAAGACGGGCTGCCAACACCTCGACCTGAAGTGCGACGATCAGAACGCGTGCACCAAGGACGCCTGTGACCCCGCGTCGGGCTGTGTCCATGCGTCGCTCAATTGCGACGATGGCACTGCGTGTACGAAGGACTGGTGCGATTGGCAGAAGGGGTGTCAGCACGCGGAGCTCAAGTGCAACGACCAGAACGCGTGCACCAAGGACTGGTGCGACCCGATCGCCGGTTGCCAGTACGACCAGCTCACGTGCGACGACCAGAACGCATGCACCAAAGACGCGTGCGACCCGCTGACGGGCTGTGTGCACAAGGATATTGTGTGCAACGACTTTTCGAAGTGTACCGAGGACTCCTGCAACCCCGAGAAGGGCTGCCTCTATGCTTCGTTGAATTGCGACGACCAGAACGCGTGCACCAAAGACTGGTGTGACCCTGGCGCAGGCTGCCTGCACGCCAAGATCCCGTGTGATGACGGCAACCTCTGCACCCAGGACACGTGCGACCCGGCGACCGGTTGCACGAGCGTGAGCCTCGTTACCGCGGAGCTGTGCGACGACAAGAACCCGTGCACCATCGACGAGTGCCTCCCGAAGGTGGGCTGTGTGCACAAGCCCCAGAGCTGCGACGACCAGAACAAGTGCACTAAGGACTGGTGCGACGACTCGGGCCAATGTCAGCATGCGCTCATCGACGTCCCGGGCTGCAACGGCAAGGAGTGCAACGCCGACATCGACTGCAACGATCAGGTCGCGTGCACCAAGGACCTCTGCGACCCCGTGAGCCACGCGTGCGTGTTCTTGCCCGATGACACGCAGTGCACGGGCTCGGACGCCTGCTGGAACGACCGCTGCGTGGCCGGCAAGGGCTGCGTGAACACGCCTGTCAGCTGCGACGACGGCCTCTCGTGCACCAAGGACTGGTGCGATGTGAAGGCGGGTGGATGCCAGCACGCCGCGACGTGCGACGACCAGGTCGCCTGCACCAAGGACGTCTGCAACGAGAAGACAGGCCTCTGCGAGTACCTGCCGGACGACACGCAGTGCACGGGCTCGGACGCCTGTTGGAACGACCGCTGTGTTCCAGGCAAGGGCTGCGTAAACACGCCGGTCAAGTGCGACGACGGGCTCGACTGCACCAAAGATTGGTGCGACGCGGCGGCCGGTGGCTGCCAGCACGCCTCGAGCTGCAACGACCAGGTCGCGTGCACCAAGGACGTCTGCAACCCCAAGACGGGCCTCTGCGAGTTCCTTCCGGACGACACGCAGTGCCCGGGCTCGGATGCCTGCTGGACCGATCGCTGCATGCCGGGCAAGGGCTGTGTGAACACGCCGAAGGACTGCAACGACAACAATCCGTGCACGAAGGACTGGTGCGATGCCAACGCAGGTGGCTGTCAGAACAAGGCCTTCTGCGATGACGGGATCGCGTGCACCATCGACCTCTGCGACAAGAGCGGCGCCTGCTACCACAAGCCCGACGACTCACAGTGCAAGCCGGGCGAGCCGTGCCACGTCGCGGTGTGTGAGCCGTCCAAGGGCTGCGTCGAGGCCTCGACGAACTGCAACGATGGCAACGCGTGCACCGTGGACTCCTGCGACCCGGCGACGGGCGCGTGCGTGCACAAGTTCGACGCGACGATTCCCGGCTGCGGCAACGATGAGTGCAAGACCGACGCGGATTGTGATGATCAGGACAAGTGCACCATCGACTCGTGCGTCAAGCATGAGTCCAGCGTCAACGGAGTGATGTCCACCGTCTTTGCGTGCGTCCACAAGCCCAGCCCGGCGCCCGAGTGCAACGATGGGTGCAAGTCCGACGTGCAGTGCAACGACCAGGAGCCGTGCACCAAGGACGTATGCGTCGTGCCCGATGATGGCTCGCCGCGCTACTGCACCAATACGCCGGACCCGACGGCGACCGATTGCGACACCGGCTGCCAGACCGACGACGAGTGCAACGACGGCAATCCGTGCACCAAGGACGTCTGCGCCGCCTCGATCGCGCCGCAGCCGACGGTGTGCCTGCACACCCTGGACTCGTCGATTCCGGGCTGTGGCGGCACAGGGTGCAAGACGGACCTCGACTGCGAGGACGGAGACGCGTGCACGGTCGACTACTGCTTTGGCGCGGCGGGCTGCTTCTACAAGGCCGCGCTCTGTGACGACGGCAATGCGTGCACGATCGAGAAGTGCGATCCGGCGGCAGGTTGCGTCTACAAGAGCCTGTCGTGTGACGACGGCAACGCGTGCACCAAGGACTGGTGCGACCCCATGACCGGCTGCGGCGGCGCCAAGGTCGAGTGCGACGACCAGAACGCCTGCACCACGGACGGCTGCGACCCGGATAAGGGCTGCATCACTGCGTCCATCGCGTGTGACGACCAGAACGCGTGCACCAAGGACTGGTGTGACCCGGCTACCGGCTGCGCGAGCGCCAAGGTCGAGTGCGGCGATGGCAACGCCTGCACCAAGGACTGGTGCGATTCGGACAAGGGCTGTCTGCATGCGTCCGTGGCGTGCGACGACGGGGACGACTGCACCGCGGATGCCTGCGACCCGGCGACGGGCTGTGTCCACAAGGGCCTCCCGTGTGACGACGGCAACGCCTGCACCGAGGACCTGTGCAAGACGGGCTTCGGTTGCGTCTACAAGCCCATCTCCTGTGACGACCAGAACGCGTGCACGGCCGACGCGTGCTCGCCGCTCTCCGGCTGCGCGCACAAGGAGCTGAGCTGCGACGACAACGACAAGTGCACCGTCGACTCGTGCGACAAGGCCACCGGCTGCGCCCATGCGCCGAACCCGGACTGCGCGCCGAAGTGCGGCGACGCCGTGTGCAACGGGGACGAGACCTGCGCCACCTGCGCTCAGGACTGCGGTACCTGCTGCGGCAACCAGAAGTGCGAGCCGGACCAAGGCGAGAAGTGCTCGTCGTGCCCGGAGGACTGCGGCGCCTGCCCTGCGTGTGGTGACAACAAGTGCGACGTGGACGCCAACGAGACCTGCGCGACCTGCGCCCAGGACTGCGGCAAGTGCGAGACCTGCGGCGACACGAAGTGTGACGCGGCGGCCGGTGAGACCTGCGCGACCTGCGCCCAGGACTGCGGCGCCTGCTGCGGCGACCTCAAGTGCGACACCTCGGCTGGCGAGTCCTGCACGACCTGCGAAGGAGACTGCGGCAAGTGCGGCGCGGTCTGCGGTGACGGCACGTGCGATGCGACCGAGACCTGCAAGGACTGCGAAAAGGACTGCGGCAAGTGCCAGGCCCAGTGCGGAGACAACCTCTGCTCGGCCGACCAGGGCGAGGACTGCAAGAACTGCCAGCAGGACTGCGGCATCTGCAAGTGCACGGAGCTACCGCAGTTCGGGCTCAACGCGCAGATGGGCATCGACTTCGAGGCCAAGTCCCCGAGCATCATGGGCACCTACGCCAAGCTGAAGGTCGGGGGCAACATCAAGGCCGCCGCGGGCGTGGCCGACAACAGCAAGTGCACCGCCAGCCTCGAGGCCGGCGGCAACGTGGATGCCTGCGCCAGCGTGCTCTTCCAGGAGATGTGCGTCGGCGCCGGGATCAAGGGCGGCGGCTCGTGCGAGGAGCCGCTCATCTGCGAGGCGCCACCGAAGTTCCAGTGCGACGACACGAAGTACTGCTGCAAGGGCTGGGCAGAGGCCAACGCGAACGTGAGCCGCTCGTGGAACCCGACCAAGGAGTTCGGGCCCTTCAGCTGTGGCTTCAGCGTGGGCGGCAGCGTCGGCGCGGCGGTCAAGGGCGACGCGGAGTTCGGCCCCGGCTGCGACTGCAAGGAGACGAAGCTGTCGGTCACGCCCAAGGTCACCCTGGGCGCCAAGGGCGGAGCGCAGTGCTCCATCAAGTGGTCCGGCGTGGAGTTCGGCGTGGGCGCTAACGCGGATGCGTGCGCGTCCGGTGGCATCAACGGCGGCTGGGGCTGCGGTCTGACGGTCAAGCCCGTCGGAGGCGCGGAGTTCACCATCACCATACCTGGCATCAAGCTCTGGTGGCTCACGATTCCGGGCTACTCGAAGACCTGGACGGCCGGGGACGGGTGCTGAGATGAGCGCACACACCACGACCACGACCAACTCCTTGAATGACCGGAACACGAGGGAAATGACCATGAACACGGCTTGGAAGATGGGACTGTGCGGGATGCTGGCGGCGCTCACCGTCGGCGCGTGTAAGGGCACCGACGACGTGACCGGGGCAAACGTGAACGTCGGCACCGGCGGCACGACGGGTGGCGACACCGGTGGCGGCACCGGAGGCGGCACGGGCAACGTGACTCCCACTCCCGTGACGCCGCCCGAGGGCGTCGTGGGCGCGCAGGGCGCCGGCTCGCCGATGTTTGCGATGGACAAGACCGAGGTTCGCTTCACCATCGACGTCTTCGGCGCCGGTGACTGGAAGCTCGAGGGCATCCTGGCCGATGACGTGGGCCGCCGTGAGATCCGTCTCGCGAACGCGTCCACGGGTGGCAGCGAGGTCGTCGCCAAGGCCGACTGGAACCTCCCGCCCGCGGGCGCGGTGGGGCAGGGCGGGGCGATGCTCATCTGCTACGGTCGCCTCATGGGCCCGGTAGACCCCAAGTCCACGGCGACCGACGGCACCATGCCCACGCCGGCGCATGGCGCAGGGCTGTTCTGTCGCACGCGTAAGGACGCGACGCTCGGCGCCGAGGTGCGCATCGCCAAGAGCGCGACCGCGGCGTGGCTCCAAGATGTCGTGGCCCTGCCCAACGGCTCGTTCCGCGTGACCTATCTGCGGGACGCCGGCTGGATCGTCGGGCCGGCTGCCGAAGGCCATGGCGTCTACGAGGAGGTCTTCGACGGCGCGACCTGGGGTGCTCCGAACCTCGTCAAGGCCAACGCCTTCCCCGAGGCCACGCCAGGGACGTAGCGGCCACCGCACAGCAAGGCCCGCCGCATCGCCTTGACGCCTTCTGCACGCCACAGTCCAATCGTACGGAGCCCCCCGGACGCGTCGGCGTGCCATCGCCCGACCGCACCAAAGCTCCCGGTCACTCCGATGCATCATTGCCTGATCGTACAGAGGCTCACGCGAGTGCCAGGTGTACCTCCGTCTCCTCGTTCGGAGGCTCACGGGCGCGTCGGCGCACCACCGTCTGATCGGTCGGTGGCTCTCGGACTCGTCAGGTGTACCTCCGTTTGCTCGCACGGAGGCTCACGGGCGCGCCGGCGCACCGTTGGTCCGTGCGCGGGACGGCTTGTGACGCACCGTCGGATTCGGTAGAAGCGGGTCCATGATTGGGATGAGGGCGCGACACGTTCTGGCACCCAGCCTGTGGGCCTGGGTACCGTTGCTCGTGGCCGGGTGCCATCGGGAGCTGCTGTCGCAGTACGTGTTCCTGTGCACGGTCGACGGCCAGTGCGTTGCGGGATGGCACTGCGACGGCGCGCTCGGACAGTGCGTCGTGGGCCCGGCGGCCGCCGCCGACGTTCTCGGGGTAGCCGACGGTGGCATCAACGACACGTCGGACACGCTGAGCCCCGTCGATGCTCGCGCGGAGATCGGCTCCGGAGACGTTGCTGGCGAGCTGGGCGCGCTCGACTCCGGGCCGGCTCCAGACGTGGGGGCCGACTGCTCCAACACCCCGAGGCCTCCCAGCTGTCCGTGTGTGACCCGCGAGGACTGCGACTCGGGCCTTTGCCTCTGGACCTCCTCGGGCCGCCGCTGCGCGAAACAGTGTACGGAGTCGTGTCCTGGCACGCTGGAGTGCACACAGGTCACCTTGCCGAGCGCCGACCTCACCTACGCCTGCGTCGAGCCCGCGGTCACCCTGTGCATGCCGTGCATCTCATCCGCCGACTGCGACGTACTCGGTACGGGCGTGGCCGGCCTCTGCGTGCGCTACGGTGACGCTGGCAACTTCTGTGGCATTCCGTGCGACCTGCAGTTGCCTTGCCCGTTCGGCTACGAGTGCCTCAATTCCAAGACGGTTGGCGGCGCCTTGGTGACGCGATGTGTGCCAGAGTCCGGTCAGTGTACCTGTCGGTCGGTCTTCGAGACGCTGAAGGCAAGCACCACGTGCGCGAATACCTCCGAGGCCGGCACGTGCGCTGGAGTGCGGAGCTGCGCGAGCGGCGTGTTGACCTCGTGCACTGCAGCGACGCCCATCGCCGAGGTGTGCAATGGCCAGGACGACGACTGCGACGGGCAGACCGATGAGGGCCTGGCGTCAGTTCCGTGTACGAAACAGGGCGAATTTGGCACCTGCTCCGGCGTGACGATCTGTGCCGGCGGTCAGCTGTCGCCCTGCTCCGCGGTCGAGCCCAAACCGGAGGCGTGCAACGCCAAAGACGACGACTGTGACGGTAAGACGGACGAAGGCCTGTGCGAGGATGGCGAGGTCTGTACCGCCGATGCCTGCACTGCGCAAGGCGCCTGCACGCACGCGCCGCTCTGCGACGACGCCGATGCGTGCTCCGCCGACGCGTGCCACCCGATCACCGGCGCCTGCTCCTACAAGCCCAAGTGCGATGACGGAGATCCGTGTACGACCGACGCGTGTAAGAATGGTGACTGCTCGTTCACGTACGCCTGCGATGATCAAAATCCCTGTACGGTTGATGTCTGTAACGGAGTGACCGGGTGCTCTCACACGGTGAAGTCGTGTCCCCTCGGTCTCGTCTGTGGCGCCAGCGGACAGTGCGAGTGCAAGAGCGGCACGCTCATCGCGTCAAAGTTCAGCTCGGACCTGGCGGTCATGTGCCCCGACACGTTTTTGATGGGCTCGCCAGAATCGGAGCCGGGCCGCGACTCCGACGAGACGCAGCATGCGGTCACGCTGACGCAGCGGTTCGCGCTCGCGACGCGCGAGGTGAGCCAGTCCGAGTGGGCGGCGGTGATGAAGACCTGGCCGTCGTATTTCTCAGCGTGTGGCGGCACCTGCCCGGTCGAGCGCGTGTCTTGGTTTGACGCTGTGACCTACCTGAACGCGCTTTCCGTGAAGGAGTCGTTGTCGACGTGCTACATCTTGAGCGGCTGCACCGGGACAGCCGGCGCTGGTTGCGCCTCGGGCGGAGGTTGCAATGGTGATTACCAATGCTCGGTTGTCTCGGTCTCGGGCTGCACCGGCTATCGTCTTCCAACGGAAGCGGAGTGGGAGTTTGCCGCACGTGGTGGGACGAGCGGAGGGACCTATGCAGGCACGACGGCCGCGGCGGACCCCAAGTGCAAGCCGCCGAACAGCGCCCTTGATGGCATCGCCTGGTTTTGCGGTAACGCGGACGACATGACCCACGCGGCAGGCCTGAAGGTCTCTCTCAACCACCCCTGGGGCCTGCTTGATGTGCTGGGAAACGTCTGGGAATGGACCGCGGATTGGTACGGACCCTACGTCCTCCCTGCGCCACCGAACCCCGTGGGTCCGACGACGGGCCCCGACCGAGGCATCCGCGGGGGATCCTGGAACGTCGACGCCAGCTCCCTGCGTTCGGCCAATCGGGAATTCAGCTTCCCAAGCAGCCGCGGAAGCAACGTGGGTTTCCGCCCCGCGAGGTCGTTACCTTAGCCTGCGGGTTTGCTTTCGTGCCAGGTGACCCTTCTCGCCCCGATCCCGCGACAACGCCGCTGATCCGTTGTGGCAGCCGGGCGCAGGCATTTTGGGTAAGTGAAGTACACAGAGAAAGAAGATCCTTGTCTCGTCTTGCTCCCGCATCGCTTCTACGACGAGTTCGTCGGCATTGATGCGGGGGACGACCCCCGCACCCCCGGATTCGGGTCCCTCGGAGCCATGGGTGGGTGGCGACCCTTATCGCGGAATTGGGGTCTCGCTTCGGGCAGGCAAGCCGCCTGGCCCGTGGCATCCAATCCCTGGCGGCATCCTTCACCACGACGTCTTTCAGGTCTACGCGCTGGACAACATGCTGACGCAGGCCCCGGCGGCCTTCCTGTCCTTGGGCACCGCCACCTCCCTCTCGAAGGTCGAGGCCACGTTGAAAGGCTACGTCCTCGCTCAGGGTAAGCTCGTAGGCACCTTCGAGAAGTGGCGCGCCTGGCCGCTTGCGCGGTCGATTGTCTCTCGTAGTAGCGCGGCGGTCTGCTCCGCGCGTTCCACCGGAAAGAAGTGGCCGCCGCCCTCGAGGGTCACGCGCTTGGCGCCCGATATGCCGCGCGCGAGGAAGTCCGCGTACTTCGGTGGCGTGAGCGCGTCCTGTGTCCCCGTGGCGACGCACGTCGGTACCGCGATGCGCCCGAGGTCTGCCAATCGATCGAAGGCGTTGGCCGCCTGCCAGTCGGCCAACGTCGCCGCGGGTGGCACCGTCGCCATGCGCATGGCGGTTCGCTCGAAGATCCCGGCGTCCGTCTCCGGCCGAAACAAGCCGCGCGCGAGCGGCGCGGCGCGTCCCGTGGCGACCGCGAGGGCCATCGTCTCGAGGATGAGCGGATGCACCCGGAGCCGGGCGCCCGTCGCCAGCAGCACGAGCCCTGCCACGCAGGGATGGGCACTGAGCGCCGCCTCGAGTACGACCGCGCCGCCGTAGGAGTGCCCGACCAATAGCGCGTGCTGTACCCCGCCGGCTTCTAGCGTGGCGAGCAGCGCCTCGGCGGCCTCGCGTGCCGAGGTCGGTGCGGCGCGCGCGTCGCCGTCGCGGCCTGGCAGCGACGGGGCCAGAACCTCGACGTCGCTCAGCCACGGCCGGACCTCGTCCCAGAAAGCGCCATTCGCTCCCGCGCCGTGCACCAGGACGAGCGTTGGGTTCACGCGGGCTCCAGCGGAGACCGGCTCGCGGAGACGACGCTCTGGAACCGGAACGCCCGCTCTCGGACGTACGTACCGGTATAGGACAGCGCGAGCGCATCGAAGCTGACCTGGCGCACGTACCGGAAGCCTGCGTCTGCGAGCAGCGGTAGCGGGTCGCTCGTGCCGAAGCGGAGCGGCTCGCCGAGGCCGGAGACCATCGAGCGCATGGACTCGTCACGTTCAGGGAGCCCACCGCCGTCGACGATTCGCCGTCCTAGCAGGTCGAACGACAGCACCGACGCGGCGGCGGTCCCCGTCGCGACGCGGCGACACGTGGCCCGTACGGCGACCTCGGGCAGGTAGTAGACGACGCCCTCCCAGAGGAAGGCGGCGGGCTCGCCGGCATCGAAACCGGCCGCGACCAACCGGTCCAGGAAGTCCTCATGCTCGAAGTCGCAGGCGACTGAGACCGCCGCGTCCTGCGGGTAGCCAGCAGCGCGTGCCAGTCGCGCGTGGCGGTCGGCCTGACTGGCGGGTTGGTCGACCTCGAAGAAGCGCACCCCGTCGGCAGCAAGCCGTGCCGCCCGCGTGTCGAGCCCCGCTCCCAGCACCACGACCTGCCGCGCGCCACGTGCCAGCCGGGCCCGCACCTCGTCATCCAAAAAGCGCGTCCGCAACGCGACCCACAGCTCCATGTGCGGGTTGTCGGAGTAGTACCGCTCTGCCAGCGCGAGCCCTTCGTCACCCGCGAGCTCAGCCGCCCACGGATCGGAGCACACAGGCTCGTCCCGCGCCGACGCTCGCGCTCGAAACCCCGCGACCAACAACGCCGTCTGACTCGCCGCCCGTGTCATCGACTCAGAATGCCGCGCTCTGCGCCCAGACTCCAGCGCGCAAACGCGACGCCAGCGGCCCGAACTGCTACGTTCCGGCCATGGACGCGCTCCTCGACGCCCTCCGTGCTCTGGCCGCCATCGCCGGTCCCATCGCCCTGTGCGCCGTCATCCTGCACGCCCTCGAGCGTGTGACGACCTCGGCGCTGCTGGCCACCTTCGGACGCCCCGCGGTCCTCGTCACGGGCTGGCTCGGGACCCCGATCCACGAGCTCTCGCACGCCGCGCTGTGCCCGGTCTTTGGCCACACCATCGTCGAGCTGAAGCTGTTCCAGCCCTCGTCCAAGGACGGCACCCTCGGCTACGTCCGTCACGGTTACAACCCGCACAACCCGTGGGCCGTCATCGGCAACGCGTTCATCGGCCTCGCGCCGCTCTTCGGCGGCAGCCTCGCACTGTGGGGCGCAGCGCGCTGGCTCGTGCCCGACCTCATCGGCGACGCCAGCACCGCCTCCTCACTGCGTAGCCATGTCAGTGCCAGCCTGAACTCGGTCACTGCGCTCGCGACGTACGCCGATGTCTCCTCGTGGCGCTTCTGGGTGTTTACGTACGTCGTGCTCTGCGTGGGCTCGCATCTCGCGCCATCCGGAGAGGATCTCCGCGGCGCGCTGCCCGGCGGAGCGCTCTTGCTGCTGCTCACGTTTGCCGGACTCGCCGTGGCGCGCCCCGAGCACGCCACCATCGCGCGCGCGGCGTCCGTCGTCTCTCCGATGGTCGGCATCCTCGCGCTCGCCGTCGCTCTGTGTGCCGCGCTCCATGTCTTGGCGCTCGGGTTCGTCGCGACCGTGGGACGCGTCCGCGGTGTCCCACTCTTGGGCTTCATCCTCCACGAGCTCCGCTGGTACGCGCTGGCGATCGGCGCCGGCACACTGGGAGTCTTCACGTTCTTGGCAGCATGAGCACCTCAGCTCCGAGCATCGAGGCGCATCGTCGCCAGGTTCTTCTCTCACGGCGACTCCAGCGCGCTGCGGTGTTGCTCGGCTTGGCCCTCGTCGGCTGGGACCAATATCTGCTGTACGGGGCGGAGGTGATGGACGCGTTCTACTCGATCGTGAGCCTCTGGGGCCTCGTCACCGCGCTCTCACGCGTGGTGATGTTCAAGGTCACCGAGATCCCGTCGCTCGTGCGTGGCGCGCTCGGGACGGGCCCCCACGGCGACGCCTGCTGGACGGTCATCGCCGCCCACCGTCGCGAGGTCCTCGGTCCGATGCTCCAGAACTTTCGCGTCTGGCTCGAGGACGCGGCCATCGATGCGCTCGATCGTGAGGATCTGGCCACGCTCGTGCGCCGCGCCGACCGTTGGGACTGGCCCCGCATCGCCCGAGTCTATGCGCCGCTCTATGCCCTCGGTACCGCGCTCGTCGTGTGGTCCGTGCTGACTCACACGGGTCGCTAGTGAAACTCGAGCTCCGGGGGACGCGGCGCCCGCGTGAAGCTCAGGTTGTTCGAGCGGTAGCTCACCGCGAGGAGTACAGCGTGCGTGTCGATGCTGTCGCGCGCCTCGAGCGCCGCCTTCATGAACACGAACGACCAGCGCCAGTTCAGGCCGATCCAGAAGCCGCCGCCGTCGTCGGGGTCGTCCAGCGGGACGTCGAAGCCGGCCCCGATGTGGAGCCCGAAGGCCGTGTCGAGCGACGCGTCGCCGGAAGCGCGGCGGATGCCCACGAACTCCACGCTCATGCCACTTTGAATGTACAGCCCGGCGATAAAATACCACCAGCGGTTGTTGCCCAGGATGCGCAGGAAGACCGGGTGCAGGTTCATCGAGACCGAGAGCGCGTGGTGGTGAATGCGCGCCGTCTCGCCGTTGCCCGGGTCTTCGAGCAACACGCGGTGATCGGCGAACTGATAGCCGAGCTGGAGGTCGACCACCGACAGCGTCGTGGCCAGCCGTCCGTAGACCCCCAATGTGTAGCCGAGCCGTCCGCCGTCGAAGCCGGTGTTCGAGAGCACGCTCGGGCCCATGGTGACCGCGCCGCCAATGTGGGCGCCCGTATAGTGCTTGCCGGCCTCCTCGTGGTCGGCGAGCGCCGGCGTCGCGCCGAGCACCATGGCCGCGAGGAGCGCGCACGAGAGACCAGGAGGTTGACAGCCCACCACTCGCGTTCTAATCCCGCCGTCGTGCGCCTGTCAAAGACCCTGCTCCTGGTGCTCGTTCCGGCCTTCGCAGTCGCTGAGCCCCCGGACCCCGTGGCGCAGGCCCGCAATGACGCCGAGCGCGCCTTCGCCAAGATGCATGAGGGCGACGCGCTCCTGGCAAAGGACAACCTGCGGGGGGCGTGTCAGGCGTTCGAGGACGCCATCGCCATTCTGCCTTCGTGGTGGATGCCACGCCTCGCTGCCGCACGCTGCGGGCGCGTCGTCGGCATGCCGATTGCGCGCGTGTTGGAGCACGCGGAGCTTGCCGTCCGCTCGCGCCCGCAGATTACGCTCACGCACCTACAATACGGGCTCGCGCTCGAGGAGTCGGGCCGTGTCGAGGAGGCCATCGCCGCCTACGAGCAGGCGTTGGGCATCCACGCCGACCTCGTCGAGGCGCGGTTTCGGCTCGGCTTCGCGCTGGCCAAGAACGGCAAGCCCCAGCAGGCGCGCCGACACCTCGAGCAGGTCCTGAGCTCGCGCCCGGACTATGTCATCGCGCTCGTGCACCTCGCCAAGGTCTACGAGACGCTCGGGCTGCAACCCGAGGCCGAGCGCAGCCTCCAGCAGATCGTGCAACGCAGCCGCTATCCGAGCCGCGCCATGGCCCAGCTCGCGCTCTACTACGAACGGCATGGTCAACAGGAGCGCGCCCGTGAGGTCCGAGCGCGCTACGAGGCGCGCTTTGGCAAGGGACGCTAGTCCTCGTCCTTGGGCGGGGTCTCGGGGCAGGTCGCGTCCGCCTCTTTCTGGAGCGCGTCCCAGGCGGCCGCATCGGCCTGGAGCCCGCCAATGACCTGATCGTAGGTCGCCTGATCGAGCCCATGCCGCGCGAGCAGCACCTCCATGGGCTCGCCTTCGCCGCCCTGCTGGCGCCTGGTGCAGAAGTCCTGGATCCACGCCCGCCGCACCGCCTCCACGGTCTCGGCGGCCATGGCCGGCTCGACCGGCACCTCGGTCGCAGCGGGAGCGTCGGTCCCCACGGGGGCCTCGGGCTGGTTCTGTCCGAGCAGCTCGCGGAACTCCGGGATCTTGTCGCACTCGATGGTCGCCAGGTGCTTCTCGCCGTACAGACGCGCGTGGAAGAAGCAGAGCCCCCGCTTCTTGTCGAGCACGTAGTAGTACTGTTGGTCGCCTGTCCGGGCGAAGACGAGATCGCTCTGTTGCGCCTTGGGCGTGAACGGCTCGTACGGTGACGAGCGCCACCACGCGCCACAGCCGGAGAGCAACGACAGGGTCAGCGCGAGCGATGCGGCTTTCATGGGCGAAAGGCTAGTGCTCGGATCGACGGCGGTCAAAGCCGTACTCCTGGACCTTGCGAATGAGGTTGCGCCGGCTGATGCCCAAGGCCTCCGCCGCGTGCGTCTTGTTCCACGCGTGGCGGTCGAGCTCGGCGCGGATCATGCGGCGCTCGAGCCGCTCGACGGCCTCCGGCAACCCAAGTCGGGCCTCGCCTGTCCCCTCGGGGAGCTCCGCGAGCCGATTGCGAATGCGCGGAGAGAGCAGCTCCTCGCCGAGCAGCGAGGTCAACGGACCCGCGAGCACGAGCATGCGCTCGATCTCGTTCTCCAGCTCGCGCA
>SXGT01543231.1_pt1 | contig 19441 bp, 12 predicted proteins | sample 3176221 | NCBI WGS metagenome assembly SXGT01 (sample SAMN11356862, study PRJNA531348) | freshwater metagenome | isolation source: freshwater sample F1-120 | place: China: Fuxian Lake, Yuxi | collected 2017-12-25
CGCCTCGGTCGCCTCGCGGTCCGCCTGGGCCCCGCACGCACGCTGCCGCTGGCCGCGCGCCCCGCCTTTCGCGCCGCTCCGGGCCGCGTCCTCGTCCACCTCGAGCTCGCCCAGCCGGAGCTCCGCGGGCTCGCCCATCTGTCCGGCGACGCCGCGCTGATCGGCGACGCGCAGGCGGGCGACGACCTGCACGCGCAGCTCGCGGCGGCGATCGATGGCGGCGCGCGCGCTGGGCGCCGCGACGTGGCCAAGCGCCTCCATTTCGCGTTACTCTATGGCGTGGGCCCGCTGAAGCTCGCGCGCGAGTGCGCTCTCCGCGCGAGCGAGATGAAGGCGCTCGTCGTCGCCCACCGTGATCGTCACCCGACCCTTTGCCGTTGGCTCGAGACCCGCGTGGAAGAAACCCGCCGCCAAGGATATGCCGAGACGCTGGCTGGCCGACGCTGCCCGGTGCCGGAGCTGTTCGACGACAGCCCAGCCCAGCAGCGGCTCGGTGAGGCCTTGGCGATGCAGGTGCCCGTGCTCGGGACCGCGGCGGAGCTCGCAAAGCGCTTTGCGATCGGGATGTTCGCGTCGCTGTCGGGCACGGCCGGGCCGCCGCTCGACGCCGCCCTCGCGCTGCAGCTCGGGGACTCGCTCTTTGTCGACGCGGACCCCGCCGCTGCGCCCGAGGTGGCCCGGCGCGCCGCGGCGAGCGTGGCGGCGCTCAGCGATAGCTTGGGACTATCAGCGCCGCTCAGGGTGCGCGCCCAGTGGGGGGCGGCATGAAGGTCGGCGAGGTCAAGGCGCCGAACGACGCGGCAGCCGCCTCGCACGAGGCCGAGCTGCGCGAGCTGCGCGAGCGAATTCGGCTCACCGAGATGAAGCTCGAGGGCATCCAGCAGATCGGCCAGATCCTCGCCTCCGATCTCAGCCTCGACGCCGTCCTCAGCGAGGTGGTCCGCCGCACGACGGCCCTCATGGGCTGCGAGCGCGCCACCCTCTTTCTAATGACCGACGACGACCGAACGCTCTGGTCCAAGGTCGCCGCCGGCGGCGCGCTCCAGACGATCGAGCTCCCGGTCGGCAGCGGCATCGCGGGCTGGGTCGCCGCCCATGGCCGCTCGGTCAACGTCAAGGACGCCTACCGCGACGCGCGCTTCGACGCCGCGATCGATCTCACGACCGGCTACCGCACGCGCTCGATCCTCTGCCACCCGCTGCGCAACACGCAGCAGCGCATCGTCGGCGTGCTGCAAGCGCTCAACAAAGCGGACGGCTACTTCACGCCGGCCGACGAGGGGCTCCTCGGCGCGATCGCCTCGCAAGCCGCGGTCTGCATCCAGAACTCGAAGCTCTACCTGGACGTCGTCACGAAGAACATCGCGCTCTTCGACACGCAGCTCGTCCTCAAGGAGCGCACTGCCGAGATCGAGCTCCTCTACAACATCGAGCGCGCCGCCTCGCTCGCGCGCTCGCTCGACGAGGCCCTCGACGGCGCCCTCGCCCACACGCTGGCCGAGTTCCCATGCGACGTGGCGGCCATCCTTCTGCATGACCCGCGACGCGACGCGCTCGTGGTCCGGCGCGCGGCGGGGCCTTTCGGGCGATGGATGGTCGGCCAGGACATCGCCCGCCACGAGCCGTTTCTCGACGGCGACGTCGGGGACATGCTGGAATCGGGGGAGCCGGCGGCCGTCGCCGAGCCCGGCGAGCTCGCGCGGCTCCCGGCGCTCTTTGCGTCCGCGCCGCCCGAGATGGGTGGCCTGGCGAGCCTCGCGTTCCTGCCGATCGCGCGCGCCGAGGAGCCGCCGCTCGGGTGCCTCGTGGTGGTCAACGCGCATCGCGTCCCGCGCGGGTTCGCCGATCGCGACCTGCACAAGCTCGGGGTCGTCGCCAGCCGCATGGCCCTGTCGATCGTCCTCGCGCAAGCCCAGGACGAGGAGCGCAAGGCCGAGCGCCTGGCGGCCGTCGGCGGCGCGCTCTCGGGCGTCGTCCACGACATCCGCACGCCGCTCACCATCATCGGGGGCTACGCGCGCATGATGGAGCGCGAGCCGGACCAGGCCGTGCGCCATGCCCATCGCGACATCGTGAAGAAGCAGATCGACCAGATCGGCACGATGATCCACGAGGTGCTCGGGTTCGCGCGCGGCAAGAGCGAGGTGCTCCTGCGCAAGGTGTGGGTGCGCGAGTTCGTCACCGACGTCGAGGCGATGTTGCGCGCCGAGCTTGCCGGGACGCCGATCCGACTCGCCGTCGACCTCACCTACCGCGGCGCCGTGCGCATGGATCCGGCCAAGATGCAGCGCGTCATGACGAACCTCGCGCGCAACGCCCGCGAGGCCATGATGGACGCGCATAATGGCCACAGCGGCCACAATGGTCACAATGGCCACCAGTTGCCGCGTTTGCCGACGGGTGCCGGCGCGGACACGGGGCTCGGCGTGACGCGCCCGCTGCCCTTCGCGCCCGACGCCGCGGGCCTCGACCCGGGGGACCAGTTGCGGCTCGAGGTGTTGGAGGCCGACGGGCGCGTGCTGTTCCGCGTGTCGGACACGGGACCCGGGATCCCGCCCGAGATGCAGGGGCGTCTCTTCGAGTCGTTCGCGACTCACGGCAAGCGTAACGGCACCGGACTCGGTCTCGCCATCGTCAAGAAGATCGTCGACGAGCACGAGGGGACGCTCGAGGTCAGCTCGACCCCCGGTCGCGGAACGACCTTCACGATCGGCCTGCCGTCCGCCTAGACCGGAACGGCCGAGGGCCCTCCGAGGCGCCTCGCGCCGCGTCGTGCGCCTGCGTGTAGTTTCGCACGTCCGGATCGTGCGCGGCCTCCTCCGGCGTGATATCTGCGCGCGCCGCGCAACGGAAAACACGTTCGTCCCGCCCGACCACGAGGCCTCGATGTCGCTCGTCCGCTTGACCCCCCTGTCGGCCGCCACGCTCGTCCTCGCGCTCGCGGCTTGCGCCGAGGAGCGTGCCCCGGTTGCCCTCTCGGTCCGCTACGACGCCGCGACGAGCCGCCTGCTCGTCACCGTGACGCCCGCCCTCGGCGCCGACGAGACGCTCCACGCCCGCGTGCGCACCGGGCCCGTCGGCGGCCTCGACTGCACGAACGCAGTCGGCTCTATCGACCAGATCGACGACGATGTCGCCAGCGCTGGCAACGGCTCGACCTACCTCGGCCCCGCGGTCGCGGCGGCGGACTTCGAGTCCGGCTATGACGCCGACTGGCTCACGCTGCCCGAGCCGACGCCCGCGATGATCGCGGCCGCCGCCGCCAAGACCAAAACGATTGATCTCTGTCTCCTGCGCGGCGGCAAGGTCGCCAAGGCGGTCGAGCTCGATCTCCGGCGCGCGCTCGATCAGACCGGCGAGGACGGTAAATTCGACGGCGGGACCGGCGAACGCGTGGCCAGCACGACCGCCTACGGCGAGATCTGCACCAAGGACATGGGAGAGATCCCGTTCTTCCCCAGGCTCGGCGACGGCGACTACGCCACCTTCAACTGCCTCGACGCGACGCCCATCCCGACGAACGTCACGCTGTCCGACGGCAACGTCACGCACCCGGAGACCACCGTCAGCGCCTGCGACGAGCCCGAGTACATCTACAGCCTGTGCGAGGCGAGCGCCGTTCCGGGCCGCGTCAACGGCCCGCGCGTGACGAGCGCCTCGAACGAAGACGGCACCCACTGGGTGCTCCTTTGCAGGAAGGCGCAAGCGTCCGAGGGCGCCTACAACGACATCGCGATGATCGGGCACAACCCGTACACCGGCAAGACGTGCTTCTTCCAGAACGCGCTCTACCAGCAAACCGACGGGCTGCACGTCCCGCACCCAGCCGACAAGGTCGTCTCGGAGGCCTCGCCGCAGGAGTCCGCGAGCCTCTGGGAGGGGCTTCACGGCGGCCTCGGAAGCGGCATTCAATGCGCCAGCTGCCATGACTCCGACCCGTTCATCCATACGCCCTGGATCGACGGCGCGCTCAAGGCGAACGGCGACACGGTCGTCCCGAAGATGGGGCTCGACGAGGACTTCCAGCTCGGCTTCAACAAGGCGCCCTATACGATCGTGAACCAGGTCGAGCAGGGCTGGACGATGCCCAAGACGCTCGCGAGCCCGGAGGCGGCGGCTTGCACCAAGTGCCACCGGATCGGCAATGGACGCTGGGCCGAGGGGTGGCTCGATCGACTCCAGAACAAGGACAGTTCCTGGACCGCGATCGTCTCGGCCGAGCACCGCAAGTTCGAGCACGCCTATTGGATGCCGCCCGAGGTGCAGAGCCTCGACGAGGCCACGTGGCCCGAGTCCGAGTACGGCAAGGCCCTCGCGTTCATTCGGCACTGCGGCCAGAACAAGAGCGCCCCCGAGTGCCTCTGGGAGGAGCTTCCCAAGGAGCAGATCGTCGAGGTCGGGGCGCTTCCCGAAGTGACGCTGACGGGCCGCGAACTGGCCATGGAAGCGGCCAAGGTGGTCGGGGCGCAGGTCAGCGACCCGGCTGATCCGCGCTGCACGACCCCAGGGGGCCCAGGCGGCGCGGGGGGCGCGGGGGGCGAGGGAGCCTCGTGCGCGACGCGGCGCTGCGCCGAGTGCCATTCGGTCTCGAAGTCGGGCCTTCGCCACTGGGCGGAGCTGACGCGGCGGGCCGAGACGACCTGCCGCCTCGGCGAGGACGCGGACGCGCTGAGCCAGGAGGACGCGCTGAAGGCGGTCCACTGTCTGCGCGCGAATCCCGAGGATGCGGAGTCGGTCTTCGCGGCCGACAAGGTCGGGGTACTCGCGACGGGCACGCAGTACGGTCTTTTTCGGAAGCTCTTCCGGAAGGCGTACGGCGAGACGGCGTGGCTACCCCAGTACCTGCGGCTGAAGGCGCGCGTGAGCATGCCCAAAGGCAGCCATCCGGCGCTCAGCCAGGCCGAGTATGCGGCGCTCAAGAAGTGGTTCGACTCGGATCTTGCGAACCTCGATGTCGTGTCGGATCCGCCGCCGCCGTCCACCTGCGAGGACTTCACGGACACGGCGGCGCTCGGCGCGCACATCGGCGAGATGAAGTTCGAGGGATGGACCGCGGTGAACGAGGAGGCCGGTCTGGCGATGTACGGCTGCAAGGACAGTGGCGCCGGCGCCGTGATGGACTGCTTTGACACCGCGCCCGCTCACCCCGAGTGGGCGGCCGGCGTCGGCACGCTGCGCGAGGTCACGCAGCTCAAGTTCCGCACGAGCTTCTGGACGCGCAGCTCGGCCGACGGGCGCTACGTCGCGAACGGCGGCGGGACGGGTGGCGGCGCGACGATCACGGATCTCGTGCGCGGCGTCGATATCGCCGTCCAGGCCAGCTACGATCCGGGCTTCTTCCCCGACAACAGCGGTTTCATCTTCCAAGGGGGCGGCACCGGGATCTGCGGCCAGCGCATGCTCGAGACCGCGACCAGCATCTCGTTCAGCGAGCCGGGCTGCGTCCGCGCGGCGGGGATCAACCTCTATCAGCACGTCGCGCGCGGCGTGAACGGCGGCGACTACTTCGTCATCAACAGCCAGTTCACGAGCGACTCGGGCAGCGGCGACCAGGATCCGCGCGCCTACTTCAACGCCGATTCGACCATCAAGCTGTCGCCGATGATCTTCAACGGCACGACCTACGAGCAGCTGCCGTCGCTGGTCGTCGACTCGCCGTTCGAAGGCGACGCGGTGCTCTCGCCCTCGTCGCGCCTCGTCATCAACCGCCTGGCGGGCCCGGGCGGCACCTCGCTCGGCTATGTGATTCGCCGTGTCGAGGCGACCAAGACCGGCACGAACTACCAGGTCAAGACCGACAAGCTCCTGGCGCGCGCGTGCTTCTCGGGCGCCAAGGCGAACATCTCGTACGACGAGCGCTTCTTCGTCACGCACCACTACGAGAACGGCGTCGCGAACATCTACCTGACCGACTTGCTGCACGGCACGCGGCAGCAGGTGACGAACATGCCCGCCGGGTTGAAGGCGCTCTTCCCGCACTTCCGCTCGGACGGCTGGCTCTATTTCCTCGTGCGCGGCGGGGCGCAGGAGGTCGTCGTGGCGAGCGATGCGGCGCTCACGATGGCGCTCGCGACGCCGACGCCCGCGACCCCATGAACGTGCGCGCGACGGCCGTGCTGGCGGTTCTCGCAGGTGTCGCCGCGTGCGCGGACGCGCGCGATCCGCGCGTGTCCGATGACCTCGCGTTTCCGGCAAGCGGCGACGAAAAATCGGACGTCGCCGGGCGCAAGCTTCTCGGGATCGCGCAACCGTATGTCGCCGATTCGACGCTCGCCGCACGCGAGGGCGAGCTTGCGTCCAACGTGGCGACGCGGCGCGCGGCCGCATGGGATATCGCCCGGCGGGTCCTCGAGCCGGTACCGCTGCTCGGTCTTCAGGACGATTCGAACGTCACCCTGCCGCCGGGGGTCGAGGCCATTCCGACCGTGCCGCGGTTCCAGACCTGGTATGGGGTCGAGGACATCAAGCGCATGTTCGTCGAGCTCCTGACGCGCCTCGGGGCCGACGGGCGGGCGCGGCGCGATCCAATCCCGGCCGATGGGCTCGACGCGATTGAGGCCTGGAATGCGGCCGCGGCGGATCGCTCGAGTCGCTGGCCGCTCGAGCGCTACCTGCAATACGTGGAGGATCTCGGAACCTGCCCCGAGGGGGCCGAGCCCGACGCCTGCGCGCGCCTCCTCCAGAGCCAGTTCAGCGGCGCCGCCAGCGGCAACGCGCGCATCACTTACAGCCCGGCGACGGTGCGGCACGTGCTCGCGAACTACGCGTCGATCGTCGCGTGCCTGGAAGCCCTGACCACGCTCTCGATCGACGCCGTGCCCGCGAGCGACAGGAACTTCAGCGTCTGCCTCGAGAACGAGTTCCCGAGCGACGCCGTGCTGATCAAGGCGCACTGGGTGCGCGCCGATTTCGGCAAGAAACTCGCGACCTTCGACACCGACGCTGCCGCGCTCGCGCGCATCGTCGCGGCGAGCCAAACCGGCGATTGGGCGGCCGGCGACCGCGAGTCCGATCCCGATTCCGAGAGCATCTACACGATCAAGCTCCGGAGCGGCGACACGTACCGTTTGGCCGGCCTTCACATCATGACGAAGGAGCTGCGCCACTGGACCTGGGTCACGCTCTGGTGGAGCGACACGCCCGACGTCGACTTCGGCGAGGACCGCCCGCGCGCGTTTCTGGACGCGGTCGCGCCGCTGTGGGGCAACTACAAGCTGTGCGCGGTCACCGGCTACGACGAGCGCGACGCCGCGATGGCGACGCATCTCGCCGACAGCCCGACCCTTGCCGCGGCGATGGCGGCCGTGTCGGACGGGGCGGCCGGCGGGCCCAGCGGGGGCGGCCCGACGTGGTGCAGCAACCCCTACATCGAGCACGGGCGCGGCAACGCGCGCACGAACTGTATCGGTTGCCACCAGCACGGCGGCAGCCTCGTCGGCCCGGATCTGGACGCCGACGGCAAGCTCGATCCGTTTCCGCTCGAGCGCGTCATCGACAGCGAGGCGCTCTTTCCGCTGAACGGCCGCGCGCAGATCCGCCAGGTCTTCCCGACCGACTACCTCTGGTCGACAGTGCGTATCGACGACCTCGCGCATCTCCTGCGCAGCGAGGTCACGCGCTTTGCCGACGCCGATGCGCGCGACCCCGAGGTCCGGGCCCCGCGCGTCGTTGCGCTGAGCGGCGATCGCACGGCCGGCGCGGCCCTCTTCTCGGCGAATTGCACGCCGTGCCACGGCGAGGACGGACGCGGCACCGAGCGCGCCCCGTCGCTCTACGACCGCGTGCCGCCGCTCTCGAATCTCGAGGTCGCCGCGACGCTCATCCAGGGAAAGGGGTACATGCCCGTCTGGGGCAACCGCTTCGAAGACCAGCAGCTCGCGGATCTGGTCGCGTTCCTGCGCGCCACCTTCGACGCCGCCGCGACCCCGTAGACTGGCGAGTCTACGTCATCGCGAAGGCCGCGCAGCGGCTGCCCACACGCGCGCGTTCACTTCATCGCGAGCGCCGCCAGCGCTCCATTCCCCAGATGCGCCCCGCCACCCGGGTGGGTCGATCCGCCGCCCAGATAGAGCCCCGGAATGCTGGTCGCATAACGTCCGGCCGCAATCGCCGGCCGGAACGACACGAGCTGATCCGGCGCGTGCTCGCCATGCCAGAGGTGCCCCTGCGACACGCCGAACTCCGCCGCGATGTCGGCCGGCGACCAGACGCGCAGGCCCACAATCCGCGCCGGCGCGGTCGGACAAACGCGCCCCAGGGCCTCCACCACGCGCGCCCCGAAAAGCGCCCGCGCCTCGTCCGTCCAGCCCCCCGCGATGTCGAACGCGGCCGCATGCGCATGCACCTGCACGACCGCGCCACCTGCGCCACCCGGCGGCGCGAGGCTCGGATCCGCGACCGACGGCACGCGCACGTCGAGCACCGGCCGCTCGGCCATCGCGCGGTACTTCGCCGCGTCCCACGCGCGCTCGACCTCGTCCAACGTGTCGCCCGTCCGGAGCGCCGCCACGGTCGTGCCGGCCCGCGTCTCGAGCGGCCCCGAGAGCGCAAGCCAGACGACGCCCGTCGCGCCGCGCATGCGATAGAAGCGCGCCGCATCGCCGAGCGCCAGCGGCACCGCCGGCGGCCCGATCAGCGCCGCGAACGTCTTCTTCGGATCGAGCGTCGAGAGCACGGTCCGCGTCGGGATCACCTCGCCGACCCCATCCCCCCAGTCGCCGCCGACCCCATCCCCCCCACGCACCTCGACACCCGTCACGCCGCCGTCCGCCTCGCGGCCGCCGCAGACGATCCGGGTCACGCGCGTGCCGCTGCGCAGCTCGACACCGGCAGCCCGCGCAGCCGCTTCGAGAGCCGTCGCCAAGGCGGCAGGCCCCCCGACGACCTCGTCACCGGCGAGCGCCTCGCGCAAGAGCCCATGCACCGCCGTATGCGCCGACCAAGGGCCGGTGAACGCCCCCTCGAGCGCGCCGATCGCCAAGCCTGCCCGCAGCCGCTCGGTCTCCAAGCGATCGCGCATCCAGTCCGCGACCGCCATCGGTGCGACGCGCATGAGCTCGGTCATCGCCTCGCCGCCGAGCCGACGGACGGCCCAGCCGGTCTTGAGCAGCGACCACAGCGAATCGCGCACCGAGAGCGGCGCCCGATCCATGATGCGCGTGACGACCGGCCGCACCTTCTGCGCGAACGCGACGAGCCCCGCGTAACCCTCGCGATCGGCCGCCGTCACTGCGCCCGCGAGCCCATCCGCCACGCCCTCGCGCACCCGGATCTCCTCGGGCCCACCCTCACCGGACGCGAGCACCAGCTCCGGCCGCGCCACGCGCGCTAATTGGAGTCCCAAGGATTCCACGACCCACGGCCTGACCCGGCTCGCATCGAGGAGGAGCCCCGGCGCCCGGTACCCCGGATGGAACTCCATGCCCGCGGCGAGCCCGCCGAAGCTCGGGCGCGCCTCGACGAGCGTCACACGCTTGCCTTGACGTGCAAGCATCGCGGCGGCCGTCAGCCCGTTCAAGCCGCCGCCGATGACCACGATCCGCCCGTCTTTCTCATTCCGCCCGGCCGCGCCCGCGCTCATACCGCCCCCTCTTTGAGCATGCGCAGCGCCGCGAGTTGCCCCGGCGCGCCCATGATGCCGCCGCCCGGATGCGTCCCGCTCGCACACATCCAGAGGTTCTTCACCGGCGTCGCGTACCTCGCGAACTTAGGCGCGGGCCGGAGGAAGAAGAGCTGCTCGAGCGAGAGCTCGCCATGGAAGATGTTGCCTTCCGTGAGGCCGAATTCCTTCTCCATGTCCCAGGGCGTGAGCACCTGGCGGAAGAGGATTTTCTCTTTCAGATCCGGCATGTACTCGGCCAGCGTGTCGACCACGTCGTCGCCGAACTGCTCGCGCTTGGCCGGCCACTGATCGGCGCCGCCCTCGAGTTGGTACGGCGCGTACTGCACGAAGCACGAGAGGATATGCTTGCCGGGAGGCGCAACCGACGGATCGGTCAGCGACGGGAAGACCGCGTTGATGTAGGGCCGGCGCGACCAACGCCCGTACTTGGCGTCGTCGTACGCGCGCTCCAGGTAGTCGATCGACGGCGCGATCGCGATGTCGCCGCGGACGTGCAGTCCGTCGCCCGGGCGACACGTGAAGGTCGGCAGGCTGTCGAGCGCCAGGTTCACCTTGCCGCTCGAGCCGCGCATGCGATACCGCTGGATCTGGCTCACGAACTCGCTCGGAAGGTGCTCCTTGCCGACGAGCCCGAGGAAGGTCAGGTGCGGATCGACGCCCGACACGACGGCCTTGGCGGTGAGTTCGCGGCCGTCCTGCAGGACCACCCCGGTCGCGCGCCCGTTCTTCATGAGGACGCGCTCGACGCCCGCGTTGACCTCGATCTCGGCGCCGAGCGCGCGGGCCGATGCGGCAATGGCCAGCGAGATCCCGCCGGTCCCGCCCTTCGAGAATCCCCACGCCCGGAACGCCCCGTCGATCTCGCCCATATAATGGTGCAAGAGGACGTAGGCGGTCCCGGGTGAGCGCACGCCGAGGTACGTCCCGATGATGCCCGAGCAGGCCATCGGCGCCTTGAGGCGGTCGCTCTCGAACCACTCGTCGAGGAAGTCGGCCGAGCTCATCGTCATCATTTTGATGAAGCGCGCGAGCTCGGCATCGCTCATGCCGCGGATCCGTCCGCCCAGGTCCTTCAGCGACCGCAGCTCGAACGGATTGAACGACGTCGGATCGGGCGGGACCACGTCGATGATCGGCTTCACGAACTTCGACATCCGCCCCATCGACTTGCCGAAGCGCGGATAGAGCTCGGCGTCGCGCGGACTGAAGCGCGCGATCTCACGACGGTTCGCATCCCCGTCGGGACCGCGCACCAGGCCGGGCCCATCGAGGTGCGGCGTAAAGCTCGACTCGAGCGGCAGGATCGCAAGGCCATGCCGCGGCAGCTCCAGGTCCCGGATGATCTGCGGACGGAGCAGGCTCACGACGTAGCTGCACACCGAGAACGTGAAGCCCGGATAGAGCTCCTCGGAGACGGCGGCGCCGCCCAGGACATGGCGCTTCTCGAGGACCTTCACGCGCCGGCCGGCCTTCGCCAGATACGCCGCGCACACCAGGCCATTGTGACCGCCGCCGATGATGATCGCGTCGTAGGCCTCTCGCGAAGAGCGCGAAGCGCTTGCCCGCGAGGAATCAGATCCACCTTGCTTGCTTGTCGGTGCAACCATCGTCAGCTCCTCTTCCGCGGCGGGTCGTAGAACGGAAGCGCCGTGACGATGGCCGGGACGCGCGCGCGCTCCCAGTCCGCCAGGATCTCGATGTCGAGCTCGGTGCCCGGCGCCGCGACCTCGGTGAAGACCGATCCGAGCGCCAGGTTCTGCTTGAGGATTGGCGACCAGGCCCCCGAGCTCGCGTAGCCGACCTGCTTCATGCCCCGATACAAGGGAATCCGCTGGCGCCAGGCCGCCGTCGGCAAGGCCGGCGGGAGATCGTGCCGCTCGAAGGCTCTCTCCAACGCGACCCAATCGATGACGAGCCCGACGAAGGCCCACGGCGAACCGCGCTGCTTCTCGGCCACGAGCGCGCGCTGTCCGATGAATGGCCCGCGATCCAGGTCGACCGTCCACGCGAGCCCGAGCTCGTAGGGCGAGCTGAGGTGCGCCGGGTGCACCGTGTCGAGCGCCGAGTGGTAATCGCACCCTTGGAGAATGTAGCCCGCCTCGATGCGCGTGATGTCGAGTGCGTCGAGTCCGATGGGCCAGATCCCATGCGGCTTTCCGGCGCGCATCAGCGCATCCCACAGCGCCGGCGCGTGCGCCGTCTCGCACCAGAGTTCGTACCCCAGATCGCCGGTGTAACCCGTGCGCGAGATCGTGAACGGCGCCCGCGAACCCTTGTCGCACTCTGCAAACGTCGCGTCGGCCCACCCGAAGTACTTGAGCGTCTCCAGCTTCGGGTCGCTCACGGCCGCCAAGATCGCCCGCGAGGTCGGCCCCTGCAGCGCCAGCGCCGCGAGCTCGCCCGACCTGTCCAGAACCTCCACCGCGAACCCGCCGGCGTTGCGCGCGAGCCAGCCATACGCGGGCGACGCCGACGTCAGCCGCCACGCCTCGGGCCCGAGCCGCCAGCACGTGCCGTCGTCGAGCACCTTGCCGTCGTCATCGCACCAGCACGCGTACGCGATGCGCCCGACCTTCAGCTTGGACGCCGGTCGGGTCAGGACATAGTCGAGGAAGCGCCCCGCATCGGGTCCGCGCACGTCGACCTTGAAGAGCGGCGAGACATCGAGCAGGCCTGCGCCTTGGCGAATTGCGTTGTATTCGCGCTCGGGGCTCGCGTCGAAATGACGGACCGCCAGATACCCGGACCAGTGCTTCCACGCATGGCTCGTGCAAAGTGGCGCTGTCCGCGAATAGAACGGAGTCGGAAGCGGCATGGGGCGGATGCTGTCGCGAGGCGCCGCGGGCGTCAACGCCTTCCGCGCTGCGATCGCCATCAGTTTGATGCACGCTCCCGTTCATTTTGGTGAAGCCCGGGTCCTCTTAGCGCAAATTCGCCGACGCGATTCGACGCCGTTGGCGATGCTCCATCGGGCCTCCGCGACGTCTTTCCAAGCGCCTATGCGCCCGATCGCAGCGGCGATTTCGGGCGCGCATCGGCGCATCGATTTCGACTCGGATCGGATCGCGCATTGTCTGGCCGCGTCAGGTCTCCAACCTGAGACCAGCTTTCGCTCCCTGAACGAGCTGTGGGCCTCGCCTGAGGCTCTCAACTGCCAGAGTGTCATTCGTTTCTTCGTACTCCACGCGCGTGCGGAATTGCGAGTTTCACTCCTGCGGATCTCCATCGAGGTCTCGCGCTTCGGCGAATGCACTCTCCCTGCGAACCAGCGCGGGGACGGTGAGCTCGCGCACGCCTGAACTAGCGGGTCTGCGGGAGTGCAACTACGTCGGCTCGCTGCCGACGATGTCTTCCCTCGCTTCTTCGGAGGAGCCATCCATGAAGTCCTTTATCGGTATTCTCTCGTCGTTGGCAGTCATTGCCGCCCCCACGCTCGCTCACGCGGATGAGCCGCGCTCCACGAACCCGCAGCCTATCGCGGAGACACAGCCTGGTCCGCTGCCGCCGTCCCAGTCCGACGACGACCCCAAGCCGGTCGTCCCGATGCCGCTCCAGCCCCCGGGCGGCGTCGTCGAGCAGGCCGGCATCGGTGGTGTCACGTCGTACGCCCGTTCGGGCGTCGTCGAGCTCGGCGGATCGCTCTCACTTGCCGCGGCGACGGACTACTTCCGGTTCTCCCTGCAGCCCTCGGTGGGTTGGTTCATCATCGACAACGTCGAACTCTCGGGACTCCTCGGGCTCTCGTATGTGAGCGTCTCGTCCAAGAACGCCGCGGGCGTCAAAGAGACGGCCACCCAGACGCTGTTCTCGCTCCTGATCGAGCCGAGCGTGCACATTCCGTTCACGCGCAGCGTCTTCGGTTTCCTCGGGCTCGGCATGGGTCTGTCGTATGCGAGCGGCGGCAATGGTGTCGGATTCGCGCTCAAGCCGCGCTTGGGCATCAATGTGATGGTGGGGCGCTCGGGTATCTTGAGCCCGGCCGTCTACGTCGAGTACTCCACGCACTCGGCGCTCCAGACCAGCGCGGGGACGCTTCTCCAGGTGAGCTTCGGGTACGGCCTGAACATCGGCTACACGGTCATGTGGTGAGGTGAGTGAGGTGAGCTGAGGGGGACGTCGAGCACCGCGTCGGCGAGCGCGAATCGCACGCTCGCAACCGTGCTCGGCGTTCCCGAGGCTATCCCGACGCGTCCTGGGCGGCGAAGCGGCCCTCAGTCAGGAACGCCACGATCTGACGGCGCGCGAGCGCGTGATTCATGATCCAGGTGTGGCTCGCGGGCACGGTGGTGAAGGCCGCCGCGCCCGCCAATTCCGCCTCGGCGACGGTGACCGTGCCGTCGCTGGGGCCGTCGAACATCCGGCGCGTGACCCACGAGGTCGGGTTGCCGAACGCCCGCGCGCGCGTGCCGGCGATGATGCCGAAGGGCGCGCGTGGCGCAGGCCAGCGGGCCCACATCTCGGGCGCCCCGACCTCTAGACCGGCCGGTCCGTAGAACCAGCGATAGAGCGGGTTCGTGGCGAACGCCGCGGCGACGGCGCTGCCGGCGTTGGGCGGCGCGAGCATGACGACGCGCTCCCACGCGAGCGCCGGGTCCTGCATGTGTCGTACGAGGATGCCGCCGAGCGAGTGCGTGACGGCCGCGAGCGGCGCGGCTCCCAGCTCGGTCCGGATGCGCTTGGTCACGATGGCCGCGGCCTCGGCGATGGTCGCCGTGCGCGACGGATAGGTCATCGACCAGGTCGTGAACCCCGCCGTTCGGAGGAAGCGCGCAAGGCCGGCGAGCGACCCGCGGCGCCGCGCCAGGCCGTGAAGCAGGACCACTGTCGGCAGCGCCTTCGCCGTCACTCGCGGTCCTCCAGGATGGCCGTGGCAGCGCGAGGGAAGAGCGGCGTCATGTCGCTCGGGCGCAGCGCGTCGACCAGCGCGATGACCTCGTTCGCGAGCGCCGCGCGTTCGACCCGCAGCGCCTCGAGCTCGCGCTCGAGCGTCAGGGCGCGCACGAAACGCGAGAGTCCCCGACGCAACGTCACGAAGTGATCGAGCACGCGCAGGGTCGCGAGCCCCGAGATAGGCAGCGCTGCCAGCCCGAGGAGCGCCCAGCCGATCCCCTGCGTCAGCGCGATCCAGGCCAGGAGCGCCGCGTAGCCGACCACCGTCAGGAGCAGCCCCGCCACGAGCTTGGTCGTCGCGACCACGTCCTTGCGCGGCGTGAGCGTGCGTCCGGCGACCGCCGCGAGGACCCCGACCGGCGCGTGCAAGACGGCTCCGGGCAGCGCCAGTGGCATCCACACGAGCAGGACCAGCAGCGTCTGGACGACCCGCCACGCGACCGCCCCTAGACCGAGCGGTCTACGCAGATCGCGATCGGTGACGCCCGCGTCCTCGCAGCGCTCGACGAACGCGCCGACGCGCGGGAGCAGCGCCTGGACGCGCGGGTCGCCCTGGACGTGCGGGTAGACCGCATTGAACCGGCGCGCGAGCTCGTTCCGCTCGGCCGGCGCGACGGTCGCCGGCTGGTACAGGCGCCGCACGGCATCGAGCGCGCGCAGCGTCTCCCAGTCCTCGGCATTGACGGTGACCTGGCGCAGCGCAGCGTCGAGGCGCTCGGTCAGCGCACGCGCCTCGGCCTGCGGATCGGCCTGCCAGCGCGCGACTGCCGCCGCATCGATAGGAAGGGGCGTGCCGTAGCGGATGAGCGCGCGACTGCGAAAGCGCTTGGACTGCGTGAAGGTCAGGCCCGTCGGGATGACCTGAAGCGTGGGCGCTCTCTCCGCGGCCCCGAGCGCGAGCCGTGCCGTCCCCGTCTTGAGGCGCGCGAGTTGCGACTGGTCGTGCGAGAGGCCTTCGGGGAAGATCCCGACCGCGCCGCCGCTGGCGAGCCGCGCGAACATCGCGTCGAAGGCCTGGGCGTTCGCGTCGCCGCCGGCTTTCTCGCCGTGGTCCTCGCGCCGCGCGATCGGGACGGCCCCGAGCGCGCGCAGGATCCCGCGGAGCAGCCAGTTCTTGAAGAGCACATCCTTGGCCGCAAACGACAGGACGCGCCCCGAGGTGGTCAGGATGAGCACCGGATCAATGAGCGAGTTCGGGTGGTTACCGGCGAAGACGACCGGCCCGCTGGCGGGCACGTTCTCGCGGCCGACGACCGCGACGTGGCGGAAGAAGACGTGAGTCGCGAGCCCGAGCAGCCATCGGATCAGCCGGTAGATCCACACGCCGTGAGCTTACCCCAGGGTGTCCACGCCCGCACCTCGTGCGCTGTCAGCGCCGAAGGGGCAACGCCTGGACCTGCTCCGCGAGGGCGCGCAGGCGCGCGAGCCGAGGGCCCGGCGCGTCCGTCGGGCGTTCGTTGAGCGCGTCGACCACCTGCCGGAACTCGGTGACCATCGGCGCCGCGGCGGTCGCATCGGCGCGTGCGTCCGCGCAGAAGACGAAGCGACTGTAGACGGCGGGCCAGCTCTCGAAACCGAGGACCGCGATGGGATGCGGGGCGGCGCCGCGCGCGTCGAGGTCGGCGAGCACCGCGGCGAGCTGTCCGCAGTAGGCCGACACGTGCTCGGCGAGGCGCGACGGCGACCCGCACGCGAGCATGCCGGCGCACGCGAGCGACAAGAGGAGATTGCGTGCCGGGTACGCGCGCCGGCCGCCGCGAGGCGCTCGGGTGATCAATGGGGGTGCGACCGCATGGGGTCCTCCGCCTCCTCGTCCTGAGCCGGCAGGAGGTCGATCTTCTCGGCCTCTCCAGGTCCCAGGTAGCGCACCTCGCCAAACTGCTCTTTGGTCTTGGCGCGCGCCATGTCCTCCATCTCCGGCGAGACCCAATGTTCGAAGAGCCAATTCTCGAAGCCGTAGCCGTGCAGCTTGTCCTCCGTTCCGTTGAAGTAGAGGAGCGCGCACTTCCAGCGGTGCTCGTGCCACACGTACGCGGCCTGCTTGTTGGCCCACACCTCTTTCTCGGGGTGCCCGAGGACCCCTTGGCGCTCCGTCATCACGCCGACGCTCTTCACGTCGGCGCTGAACTTCTTCAGCAGATCACCGATTTGGGCCTTGTACGCGCCCTTGTTCGTGGCGCTCGGATCGAAGGCCGCACACACGGCCGTGACCTGGTCGTCCGAGAGGCTGGGCAGGCCTTCGTTGGTCGCCGTGAAGCCGATTCGGAACTGACCTTGGAGCTTGTCGAGGAAGGCGTCGTCCTCGGTCTCGCCGAACAGCGCCATCGCGTTGTCCTTGATGAGCTTGTTGCCAACCTTCGTCGCACCCGTGACCAGGGCCTTCGCGAAGTCGGGATTCTGGAGTCGGATCGCGGCGGAGTAGAAGAACTCGGGCGCCTTCACTGGGATGTTGTTGACGACGTTTCCGAGCCCCTTCGCGAGTCCCGGGATCAAGAAGCCCATGCCGACGTCGACGACCAGCGCGAACATCTCGGCCGCGGCCTTCGCAGCGGCCTTGATCGCTTCCTTGTGCGCCTGCAACGCCGACACAAAATCGGTGTAGGCCATCGAGATGCGATCGCCCGTGATGCGCTGCAATTCGTTCCGTTGAGCGGGATCGAGCCCTCCCGCCATCTGCACGGCGTTCAGCACCGTCCGTTGTTGCACGACCGAATCGTCGGTCTTGGCGCCCGCGGCGCGATCCAGGATCGGCTCTGCGCTGCGACCGCTGACGACCGCCTCGGCGGCCTCGTCCGCCTCGCGTTCATAAGCGTCACCGCTCTCGCCGACGCCGCCGGCCAAGTCGACCCCTGCGCGCTGCTGCACGACGTGGGCCGCCTCGTGGGCCGCCGTGTGGACGTCGGGCGCGCCCGCGAACGCTACGTGCTCGCCGGTCGCGAACGCCTCCGCGCCCATCGCGCGGCTCGCGTCGCGCGCCTGGCCGCCGACGTGGGCTTGCACGGTGCGCACATCATGACGGCCAAAGCTGTGCTGAATCGCGTCGGCGTGCGGCAGGTTCGAGCCCGATCCGCGAATGCCGGCCGCGGCAGCGTGATGAATCTCGTCGCTGCCGGCGTCGCCACCCCGCATCTGAACGGGCGCGGAGCCAGGACTCAGCGCGGCTTCCTGCGCGCAGAAATCCAGGCCGGCCAGCGATCGCTTCAGCTGAGTCTGGGCCGGGCCGGGCGGGGACGATAGAGTCGCTGCGGGTGGAACGCGTGAGCGCTGATTCTCCGTCGCAGGCCGGTCCGTCTTCGCGGTCGAGCACATAGGACCTCCGGGGGCGCGCAAGGTGCGCGGCAACGAGTGCATGTTCAGGGGTGTGCGTCGCTTATCCCGCCGTTTCGAGGCGTGCGTCAACCCCTTGGTACGAAAGGCGATTTCACCCATGGCCGGGTGCACGTCCGCCCGCCCGAAACGGGAAGCGCTGCTGCGCGAGAACCGTCGTCGGGATGACCTCTTTGACGACGCCGTAGCCCATGGGCCAGCGTTCTTCGGACGGCAGGTGGTAGGTCCCGAACACGCGATCGATCCACGGAAAGGTCCCGGCGTAGTTCGTGTCGATCGCCTCGGCGTCGGACGAATGGTGCCAGTGGTGGAAGCGCGGCGAGACGAGGACGTGCTCGAGCCAGCCGTAGGCGAAGCGGACGTTCGCGTGGATGAAGCTGCCCTGGAACGCGATGAGCGCGGCGTAGACGAGGAAGGCCTCGAAGGGCAGGCCGAGCGCGAAGAAGGCGGCGTAGATCGAGACGCGCGTGATGAGGGTCTCGACGATGTGGATGCGCGAGCCGGCGAGCGTGTCGAGCGTGTGGCTCGAGTGGTGGATGGCGTGAATGCGCCAGAGCCACGGGACTTCGTGCATGGCGCGGTGGAGGGCGTACTGGACGAGGTCGGTCACGACCAGCAGCACGAGGACCTGGAGCGGGAGCGGCCACGCGCCAAGGCTCGTCGTCATCAGACCCATGCGCGCCCATGCAAGTGTATGCGTCGCGACGAAGATGCCGAGCAACCCGACACCGTGCACGCCGAGGTGGTTGATGAGGAAGTAGCGCACATCGGTGCCCCAGCCGGCGCGCGTGAGCGGCGTCCGGTGGTGCGGGAAGAGGCGCTCCATGGGGACGATGACGAGCCCGACGACCAGCATGTCGGCGGCCAGCCAATCCAGCGCCAACAATCCCTGGTCACCCTCCGCGACCGCGAACGAATCGACGCCCGCGACGCCCCAAGCACCGAGCGCCAGCACGGCGCCGATCAGCGCGAGCCGACTCCGCTCGCGGACCAATGCCAGCGCGGCCAGCCCGAGGCTCGCCAGCGCCAGCCCCCGGGCCGCCCCGCGCAACGTGTCGACCGGGTAGAGCGCGCGCACCTCGGGCGACGTGAGCCAGCCCGGCAGCAGACAGCAGATCGCGAACGCGAGTGCCGCGGCGCCGAGCGCGGCGGCCACGAGTCCGAGGGGACGTGGGGCGGAGACGGGACGGATGTCAGCGAGCGAGCCAGCCATGAGTAACCTCCGAGGTCACCCAGAGCAATCGTCAGGCCACGCGGCGCGACCGCACCGCAAGCCGCCCTCAGGCGATTCAGCGCCGCCACGTCCGGGCCGTGTGCAGCTTCCTGCACGGTGCTGTGCAGCACGCCGGACGCCGCCGAGAGTCCTCACGGTCAGGCAAAACGCGCGACCTCCGAGGGCCGTGTCTTGCGCCCGCTCGCGTCCGCCCCGTCGACCCGCTCGATCCCACGTTCGACCGCCCGGTCTAGAACACCGATCAGGATTCCTATCGGCGGGGGATCGACAGACGACGGATACTCTGATCGAGTCCGTCCATGTCCAACTCAAATCAGCCATCACGTCTCTCCGTTTGGATGCCGCCACCGCCGCTGAGCAAGCGCGAG
>SXGT01571709.1_pt1 | contig 19436 bp, 12 predicted proteins | sample 3176221 | NCBI WGS metagenome assembly SXGT01 (sample SAMN11356862, study PRJNA531348) | freshwater metagenome | isolation source: freshwater sample F1-120 | place: China: Fuxian Lake, Yuxi | collected 2017-12-25
AACTGCCAGCCCGAAATGCCGCCCGTAAAACGCAGCGATTGCGGCGCGCAGTTCCGGCAGGCCAAGCACCGGCAGGTAGCTGCGCTCTGCAGCGTGTTCGCGCAGCGCTGCCACCACCGCAGCCGGCACCGGAAACCGCGATTCGCCAAAACCCAGATGCAGCACATCACGCCCGGCTGCGCGCAGCGCCTGCACGCGCTCATTAATATGCAGCGTTGCGGAAGGCTGCAACCCCGCCAGGCTGGCGCTTGCAAACCGAAACGGCGAGCTGCTATCGGCGGGCATAGATCAAACTATAACTGCGCACAACAATTTACAGGCTGGCTTATCAAGGCACAGCGGTGCCGGTCGGCGCGGGTGTTCCGTCTATCAGCACCGGCGGAGCACCCGGCGTGGGCGTGCTTTTTTGGTTTGGCAAAAACACCCACGTCACAATCTCGCCAAATGCGCCCATCAAGCCCTCGTCCCGCTGATTGAATTGCACACGCACACCAGCGCCGTTGGCCGTACTGACCTCCACCCGCTGCACACCGGAGTACTCCAGCCGTTCACCGGCAACCGCCTGTCCGTCAAAATCCAGCTTGTCATCCACCAGTATGCGCACATAGCTGCGCTGTTCAAACAGCAAGCTCAGCTGCACATCATTGAAAGTTGTAAGCGGCGGCGGAGCAGTGGGGGTTTGCACCACTTCCTGAATGAGGGTGGGCGTTGCGCTTGGGGCAACGGCTGCCTGCGTGACGGCTGGCTGCGCCGTGGCAAGTAATGTTGGCGCAATGCGCCGGCCGCCCCACACAAATGCCCAACCCAGCGCTGCAACCACCGAAAGCATCGCCAGCAGCTCGAAGTTGATAATGCGCTGCACCCGGCGCAAGTTGCTGGGCTTTGCAGCGATGGAATGAAACGGCATGCGGCGCCCGCTCGCGCGCACAACCAATGGGGACGGCCCGCTCCCCGCCGCAAAGCCGGGCACCTGCCAGCGGCTGGGCCGCCGCGCGGCTAGCAGCGCACGATCCAGCTGCGCCACAAGCGCAGCCGCATCCAGCCCCAGGTATGTGCCATAGCTCTGCAGAAAACCGCGCACCTGCAGCGCGGTGGGCAGCGCCAGATGGTCGCCACGCTCGAGCGCCGCCAGATATTTGCGCCGAATGCGGATGGTGCGCTCGGCTTCCTCCAACGAAAGGCCGCGCGCCTGCCGCGCCTCTTGCAACTGCTCGCCCAACTTTTGCAGCATGAAATGCAGTATAGCCGTGCGCGGCGGGCTGCGGGCTTGTGCGGTTTTTAGGGTGTTTTAGCCGGCCGGCAGCACAATCCGCAGCGCATCACCAACGGACGGCGCCTGAATTACCGTGATGCCTGATGATGAAAGCACAAGCCCCTCTGCGGTACAACGCACTCATTCGGCAATGCAGTTTTTTAACAATCAGGCGTTTAAGACAATAGCCACTTGGCACTATTGGATAACACCGCTGGGACACCGTACCCCAACCCCCTACTTTATCTACAGCTAGCTTGAATTGAAATAAGCCCGAACACCATCTAGCGACATAGTCTCCTAAACAGACCCAATTGGACAGCTCACACCGCCTACCTAGCAAACCAAAAGCACAATCAAAACACGAGGCCTTCAATCTAGATAACGACAATCCGCAAAGTTGCACGCCTCATTATCAAAGCTAAACTGCAAAGCAGTGGGTGGCAACATTGGTGTACCGCCAGAACAACTAGATTAATTCCCAAGAGCTTAGCTAGGTGACCAATTGTATTGTCTATTGGTATCGTGGCACCAATAAGCAAAGCGTAGAGTGAGAGTTGATCGCAAAAGAATAATGAACTATACGTTCCACGAATATGTTTTTTGTGTCACGGTTTAGTGTACAAATGACCCTTGGGTAAAAATATATTCACCGTAGGAACGCCTCAATCAAGCCGCCATCCACAGTAATGATGTGACCCGTCGTTTTGCTGAATCTGCTGCTTATTAGTAAACAAGCCACCTCAGCCTGATCTGCAAGCGTGATAGAAGTTTTCGTCAGATTTCGTTGAGTATAAAACTTAACCAGCTTTCCACGCAGCAACTCTGTACTTTCATTTTCATTGTAGGAAATATTGTATTTAGATAATGACGTGATGATGCGATCGCGCGGAAACATGTTGCTTCCCTCAACAACCGTGGCTGGAGCCAAACCATTGACCCGCACAAGGGGCGCTAAACCTATCGCTAATTCGCGCACTAGATGGTTCGATGCGGCTTTGCTAGTGTCGTAAGCGAAAGATCCGGATTTTGCTACGGTAGCATTAACACTTGTTGTCAATACTAGACTTCCTTTCAGATTCTGAACCTCCCAAATTTTACGGGCTTCATCTGCTACCAAATAACCACCCATTACGTTTACAGAAAATGTTACTAACCATTTATTGTCTGGAATACGACCGGCCTTGTCTGGAGGCACCACAATTCCAGCCGTGACAATAATGTTATCCACGCCGCCGTATGCCAGCGTGATTTGATCAAACATGGCACGAATGCTTAGACGTTTAGTGATATCCACACACAAGCCGAGCGCAGGGCCGCAATCCGAAATCCCCGTGCCAGCCACGCCAATACCGATGCCATATTTTTGAATCAACTCATCCGTAGTTTGTTGCGCCGATTCCGCAGACAAATCTGCGCACACTACATGCGCCCCTTCCTCTGCCACACGATGCGCCGTTGCTTTGCCAATCCCGCTGCCCGCGCCAATCACCACCACCACATTTCGGGCAAATTCCTTTTCGGGCGGCATACGTTTCAACTTGGCGTCTTCCAGCTGCCAATATTCAATATCAAACGCCTCGTGGCGCGGCAAACCCTGATACTCGCTAATGGCTTCCGATGCACGCATGACCTCAATCGCCAATGAATAAAACTCCGCAGTCACGCGGCTCTCGCTTTTTGTTTTACCCCACGCAATCAAACCCAAACCAGGGATCAAGATGACGGTCGGATTCGGATTGCGCATGGCAGGCGAGTTCGGCTGTTTGCATGCGTCGTAATACAACGCGTAATCACTTCGATACGCCTCCAAGTCTGCTTCTATTTTCTGAGACAGACTCTCCACTGATTCCTTCTGCGGATTCCAATCCACGTACAACGGCTTGATCTTCGTCCGCAAGAAATGGTCAGGGCAGGATGTGCCAATTTCCGCTAACCGCGGCGCATCGTTGCTGTTCACGAATTGCAGCACATTCTCCGTCACATGAACTGTGCCAATGAACAGATCCTTCTGTGAGACCATGCCGCGCAGTTTGGGCAACAGTTGAATCAAGATGTGGTTGCGTTGTTCTTCAGGCAACGATTCATATCTCTGGCCACCAAAGGTTTGCTCACCTTTATCATGAGTCTCAATGTACTTCGCCGCCTTCTCGATCAGTTCGAGGGTCAATTCATAGCACGCCTTGTCATCATCCGCCCAGTTGATGACGCCATGCTGACCCATGATCAACCCCTTGAGATTAGGATTCTTTTTCAGCGCATCACGCATCACTAAGCCCAAATCAAAGCCTGGTCTTTGCCACGGCACCCAGCCTACTTTCCCGCCAAAGACCTCTTGAGTCACGCGTTCCTGATCCTTGCTGGCGGCAATCGCAATCACCGAGATGGGGTGCATGTGGTCAACATGTCGAAAGGGAATGAGTCCATGCAAGGGCGTGTCAATCGAACTTAGCGCAGGATTCAATCCATACGTGGTGTGACGATACATCTCCACCATGGAATCTTCAATTTCAGTCTTCACGCCTTTGGCATCTGCCTTGTTGTAGGTATTCTCCAGCGAAAGGAATTTGTCCATGTACAACGAGGCAAAATTGGCGCGTGTGGAAGTGCGCAGATCCCCACCTGAGCCTTTGACCCACAACACATCCACTTCTGCGCCAGTCAGCGGGTCGGTCATTAATATTTTGGAAGACGTATTGCCGCCGCCCGTATTAGTAATGCGTTGATCCGAACCGAGAATATTACTACGATAGCGCAAGCGCTCCACGGCGTCGAGCTTGTTTGCGGTTTCATCGTCCCATAAGTAATTGACGTGCTGAAAATCTAGTGGTTGTTTACCCATTTTCAATTTTCTTAATCTTCAAAATATAGCTCTTCAAGAGTTTGGTTGACCCGTGGAGCTCCGAATAATGGCAGACTTCGTGTGCGCATTGTATTGCCGAGGTCTTGAACACCCTGTCGGTTAATTTCCTTGATATCTCCAGTCGCTAATGCCAGCAAGATGGATTTTGCGCTCATTTCAAGCAATTCAACCAGCATCAATGTTTCCTTGATATCAGAGCGGGATAGTGTTACCAATCCGTGGCTCTCCATCAGGAAGCTGTTGTATTTTTGTAGGAAAGGCACAAAATTATCAGCAAGTCGCTCAGTGATCGGCTCGGCATATGGCACCAAAGGTACAGGTCCAACCTCAATGGTGGTTTCAGGGAAAATCGGTCGCATCAACCAGTTCTTTTCATTCGAGATCGCCATGGCGCAAACACTGGGCGCGTGGCAATGAACGGCGGAAACAATATCTTTGCGCGCCTTGAAAAAATTCAGGTACATGGGCGTTTCACCCGTTGGTTTGCGCCGTCCTTCGATCACCCTGCCTTCCAAATCGATAAAAACCACATCTGGTGCAGAAATATCCCCTTTATGTAACCTTGTCGGAGTGACCAGCAACAGATTATCTTCCAACTTCCAAGCTAGATTTCCACCGCTGCTTGTAACATAATTTTGATTGGCTAATCTTCTGCAAACAAAAACAAATTCAGCAACCTGAGCTTCGTATTTTATTGTAAGTTTCACGTGATCACTGAGTCCCATAAATACCATTAAGGGTGTACAACCCTCTCACATCGGACACAAGGGGAAAACACGGGGACAAAACAGGATCTGTTTGGTGAAAGCACAATAGGAGCAACTAATATGACTCAAACTTACTGTAGCACAGAATTCAAGGCTAAGATAGTGTGACGGGTATTGGCGGGCAGAAGACTGCCAACGACAGCGGCGAGAGCCCAACTTCGAGACCTACTTGGTAAAAAATAGCTCTGGTGTTTTGGTTGGCCGTCTGATCAAGCCTCAGTGATGAAGCCGGACCGATGATCCAATCCTGGCATCTCGCTTCAAGCCTTGCGTTAAGTTCTCCCGACATGCTAGACTCAACATGAGTTTTATATTCCCATGGGTCACGCGGTTATTCTTACAGTTGATGTCGGCACATCCTCCACCAAGTCCGCTTTATGGTCAGAGCGCGGCGAGGTCATTGGTGAAAGCTCTATCACCTACCCGTTGAACCGACCCAGTCCCATCTCAGCGGAGATTGACGCGCAAATTTGGTGGCGGGCAGTCTGCACAGCTACCCGTTTGATTTTTGAGTCAAGCTCCGTTGACCCTTCCGAGGTAGCAGGCATCGGAGTTGATGGGGTTGGGTGGACGATGGTGCCTGTGGATGCCAATGTAATGCCCTTATTCCCAGCATTGATTTGGCTCGACCGTCGCGCCCAAATTGAAAGCAATTGGCTCGCACGACTCGACGACGCCGACCAACTAATTCGCCTGTGTGGTAACCCCATAGACCCCGCGTATATTACGCCAAAACTATTATGGTTGAAGCATCATCATTCTGCCATCTTCGACCGAACCTTCAAATTTCTGACGTGCTCGGGTTATATCGTAGCCAAACTCACGGGTGAGTTCACCTGCGATTTCACCCAAGCGTATGGGTATCACTTTTTCGACATTGCGAATGAAAGCTGGGATAGTGCCGCTGCGAATCTAGTGGGGGTGCCATACGAAAAGCTGCCGTCACTGTTTGCACCTTCCACCATCATCGGAAAGTTAATTTCTCCAGCCGCAGAGGAACTAGGTTTACCCGCCGGAATTCCGGTAATTGCTGGAGGGCTGGACGCTGCCTTCGGAGCTCTAGGGGCAGGTGTCACTCACGTGGGGCAAACAAACGACCAAGGAGGTCAGGCTGGCGGCATGGGTATGAGTGTGGACCGAATTATCGTTGAACCGAAGTTGATCTTCTCCCACCATGTATTGGGGGGTCAGTATCTTTTACAGAGTGGCACGGTAGGTGGTGGTTCTCTTAACTGGTTTCGCGAAATCATCGGTAGAAAGTCGACGATGCCGTTCGCGACGTACAGCACGTTGGCTGAAACGTCGTCGCTGGGCGCAAACGGGCTAATCTTCATTCCCTATATGGCGGGTGAACGCACCCCCATATGGAACACAAACGCGCGAGGCGTCTTCTTTGGTTTATCGTACTCGACAACCCGCGCTGATATGGTCCGTGCAATTATGGAGGGGTGTGCTTTTGCTGTGTATCACAACTTGCTCATCGCGGAAGCCAAAGGTGTACGTGTACTAGAATGGCTGGGGTCCGGCGGGGCAACACAAAGTGCCGTCTGGTGTCAGATCAAAGCAGATATCAGCAATCGTCCTTTTGTCGTCGCACGTATGCCCAACGGAAAAGAAGGAGGCCATCTCCTCGGCCTTTTTGCCGTGACGGCAACAGCGGTCGGATTGGTAAAGCACGCTGGCTCAGCTGTGGATGAAGTGCTGACCCAACGGACTGTATTTACACCCTCTAGTGACCGACACACTTTATACCAAGGTTATTTCAGCGTGTATGCCAAACTCGTCCAAAAATTACTCGTGGATTTCGAGCGTCTGGCTGATATCACTTCCCGGCCACCTTCCCTGGTTTGATATGAGGGAGTTCCAATTGTGAAAGCCGGTGTTCTTGAGAATAAACAAGAGATTCGGTACAAACAAGTCCCCACCCCACACCTTAACTACGACCAAGTGCTATTACAGGTGAAAGCTGTTTCGATTTGCGGCTCGGACATCATACGATTCTCCAAAGGACATCGCACCTACCCTATTATCCTCGGTCACGAGTGCGCGGGTGTGGTCGCCGAGGTAGGCGCGGCTGTAAGTCCAAGCCTAATCGGAAAACACGCGGCTGTCATTCCAGTCATTCCATGTTTTGCATGTGAGCCGTGCGCGCGGGGATATTATTCCGCGTGCCACCAGTATTCGTTTATCGGTACTCGCCAGAATGGTGGGTTTGCCGATTATATCGTGATGCTTGAACGAAACTTACTGATCCTGCCCGACACAATCCCATTTGAACAGGCAGCCCTAATTGAACCCGCCACAGTCGCCCGGCACATCCTTGACTTGGGTGAGTTTCACGCAGGCCAGCAGGTTATCGTACTTGGTGCGGGTTCTGTTGGCTTGATGGCAGTACAATGGCTGCGTATTCTTGGCGCTGGACTCATCGTCTGCACCGATCTTATCGAGGACAACCTTCGTGCAGCAAAAATGTTGGGCGCCCATGTAGCACTCAACCCAAAAGAGACTGATGTCAACGCTCGCGTCAAGGAACTCTGCGGTGATGGTGTGGATCTGGCACTCGAGGTCGCAGGTTCGCCCCAAACCCTAGCCCAGACTATTCGGGTCACGCGTCCTCGCGGTATCGTGGTGTGCGGGGGAAATCAGCCTGCCGACAAGACTCTACCGATGAGTTTTATTGAAGAATTGATGCGCAAGGAGTTGCGCTTAGTGGGATGCTTCATGTCTTACTCTGCACCTTTTCCCGGCCACGAATGGAGCGATTCGGTTCAAATGATCCAGACTGGTCAGTTGAACCTAGGTGAAATGATCTCGCACCGCTTCCCCTTGTCTCAGATTGAGAAGGTATTTGGCGATCTTGCAGCCCGCACGCTGCCACATCGGAAAATTGTGTTGAGCCCTAGTGGGTAGAAAGAGTTTGTTGTGACTTTAGTCAACATCCAACCCTGGGTGCTCCGTGCACAAAGTGAGCACTATGCGATTGGCGCGTTCAACGCTAATACTCTTGAGCAAGCTCAGGCAATCGTTGCTGCCGCGGAGCAGGAACACGCCCCCGTAATCATTCAAGTGAGTCACCGGGCGCTTCAACATGTAGGGGGGGGGGACTCAACTCTAGGCATGCGTTACATGGCATGCATAGGGAGCATCGCCGCAGGTAGCGTGTCTGTCCCCGTTGGTTTGCATCTCGACCATGCTCCGGAGGTAGAGGCTTTGCAGGCGATGGCGCTGGGCTTTACTTCGGTGATGTTCAGTGGTGATGATTTACCTCTAACCGAAAGTATCCGTGTTACTCAAACTTTGCGCGAACAAGCCCATTCTCTGGGAGCAAGTCTTGAAGGTGAACTGGGGCAAGTGCCGCGTGCCAACTACATTGGCAAATTTCCAGCGAGCGTTGTCACCAACCCAGACCAAGCTGCCGAATTTGTCCGTGCTACCAAGGTGGATTCGCTGGCAATTTCCATCGGCTCGGTTCACGGCGTTAATGAGAAAATAATCCGGCTAAATCTGAAGCACCTTGAAACAATTCGAGCAAACGTAAGTGTGCCCCTCGTTCTCCACGGGTCTTCTGGGGTTGTTGATATCGACATTTCGGCCGGCATTGCATTGGGGTTGTGCAAAGTGAATGTGGCGACCCAGTTGAATCAAGTATTTACTGGTGCGGTGCGAAAGGTGCTAGCGGATGCACCCAACGAAATCGATCCTCGTAAGTACTTGCAGCATGCGCGTGAAGCAGTAATTGAACACTTGCGCGAACGAATTTGCTTTTTTGGATCTTCTGCGAAAGCTGCATGACCCTGTGCATCAACCCGAATGTTCCCGTAGGCAAAACTGATCTCGTGCCATATTTTCAACTGCATGACTTTCGATGCTCGCAAAGGTCATCGCGCTGCCAGGGGAGGAAGCTGTAGCGCAGCGCGTGCATTGAATTGTTTTGGGAATCTCTAGTGCTTGCCATTAAGCTGGGGGTGAGCGCTTGTGAGTTTTTGGATTGAATTGCGGCGTTGATACTACCGCGACGCAAGCATCGGCACGGCTACTTTGGGGGCCTGACGCACAACTCCCGGTAACAGGCGTGAGTGACGACGCGCACCGGCCCCAAGCGGGGGGCGAAGAGCAAGGCAGCCAGATCAAAGAAAGTGCCTGCAGTTGCCCGCGCATTGCAGGCAGGGCATTTGGCGCTATCTACAGAGTGTGTCCGCTAAAGGTCACTGGATTCTGTAAGCGGATGGGTCCGGTTGGGTTCATCATAGAGGAGGATGGAGGCAGCAGGAGCTGAGATATTTTGACGGGCCAAGCACGGCTACCGTTACGACACTAACACGCTCGCTACTGCCAGAGACAAAAATCGCGCAACGGAATGCTCTACTCGGAGCGATCAATGTCGCAATTCGTAACCTCGAATGTTACCAGAAGTCAAATCTGAATATGGAAGATGGGCACAATCAGTGATTTCACGTCGCGAGGTAGTGTGATTCCATTTCCGGACTTGGCGCTTGATCCGACCCCGAGCTGGTCATTTCTCACTAAAGAAAATGTACAGAGATCGCAGCGTGCAAAGGTGTGATCCAACCGATAACGGGTTACGGCGAGTAAACTTAGTTCTTAAGCAGAAACCAATTGTTTGGTGCAGGCTAGCACTAAAGTGCGGATTGGCAAGCACGGGGTTATCGGGTACTATTTGCTTATGCATAGGTACCTAAGTTTCCAATCTCTACGGCAGGGATCAGAATGAGTAATGGTGCATTTGGGTCCGTCACTTTCCTGCAAGTCGACTGGACGTGGTTGAGAGTGACTCCAACCATGCGACTGGCGAAAGTGTGGCTCTGCCCTACGGTGACAGGGTGAATCTCGCCCCTGAGTCTTGCATTTTACACCCCACTGATGCGCACGGGCTTCTTGTTTGCTTTTTGATTTGATGAATAGACTAAGGGGGAAAACCGCGCTTATCACTGGCTCGGCCCGCGGGATCGGCCTTGCTTTTGCAGAGGCCTATGTCCGCGAGGGTGCGCGTGTGTGCATTGCGGACATCAATCTGACGGCTGCCGAAAAGGCAGTGCGGGCGATTGGACCCGCGGCCATGGCCCTGCATCTGGATGTCACCGATCAGTCCAGCATTGAGGCGGCAGTGTCCCAGACCGAGGCATGTTTTGGTGGGATCGACATTCTGATCAACAATGCCGTCTTGTTTGACGCCGCCCCTATCGTCGAAATCAGCCGAGCTAGCTACGATCGCCTCTTTGCCGTGAATGTGGCGGGACCGATGTTCATGATGCAGGCCGTGGCTAGGGGGATGATAGCGCGGGGTAAGGGTGGCAAAATCATTAACATGGCCTCCCAAGCCGGACGGCGCGGCGAGTCCCTTGTGGCTGTTTATTGTGCCACCAAGGCCGCAATCATCAGCTTAACCCAGTCTGCAGGGCTAAACCTGATTGAGTATGGGATCAATGTAAATGCTATCGCGCCGGGTGTGGTGGATGGCGAGCATTGGGACCAGGTCGACGCTCTCTTTGCGAAATACGAGGGACGACGGCCTGGCGAGAAGAAGAGGCTTGTCGGCGCCGCAGTACCCCTTGGACGCATAGCTACACCAGACGATCTGACCGGCATGGCCATTTTCCTAGCCTCGAAAGAGGCTGATTACATAGTTGCCCAAACGTACAATGTGGATGGCGGGAATTGGATGAGCTAACATCAATTTCACTCAACAGCGCCGCTTTGGCGTCCTTGCCTGCCGGAGTCCAAGGTCCAGTATATGACCGGTCGGCACTGCGACTTGGCATTCTCCACTTAGGGGTCGGCAATTTTCACCGGGCCCACATGGCTGTTTATCTGGACCGGCTGTTTAGCCTTGGGCGTGACCTTGACTGGGCGCTCGTCGGGGCTGGGGTGCGTGCTAACGACACCTTGATGCGTGATCGCCTTGCCGCACAGGACTGGCTGACCACGGTCGTCGAACTGGACCCGACCGGGCTAAAGGCGCGAGTTGTGGGGTCAATGGTCGATTTTGTACCGATTAATGGGGCACTGACAATCAGCCGGATGGCCGACCCAAACATCCGGATCGTTTCTTTGACGATCACCGAAGGCGGGTATTTCACCAATGAGAACACCGGTGATTTTGACGCGCAACATGCAGACATCGTTCATGATGCGGCCCATCCAGAGACCCCGCGAACCGTGTTCGGGATGATGGTGGCCGCGCTAAAAATGCGCCGTGGCGCGGGCAATGCACCCTTTACCATTCTATCCTGCGACAACCTGCCCGAGAATGGTAGTGTCACCCGCCGCACCGTCACCGGCCTAGCCCACCTGTCCGATCCAAACTTTGCAAACTGGATTGACGCCCACACCGCTTTTCCTAATTCCATGGTTGATTGTATTACCCCAGCCACCTCTGACCGCGAGCGCAGGATGGTCGCTGATCGCTTCGGAATCACTGACGCGGTTCCTGTGACTTGCGAGCCGTTCCGGCAATGGGTACTTGAGGACAATTTCCCACAAGGCCGCCCAAAATTAGAGCTGGTTGGGGCTGAATTTGTTTCTAATGTAGCCCAGTACGAGCTGATGAAGCTCCGCATCTTAAACGGAGGTCATGCCGCAATCGCCTACCCTAGCGCATTGTTGGGTCATTGGTTCGTGCATGACGCGATGGCGGATGCGCGCATTTCCGGTTGGCTCGACCGGCTGACCCAAACCGAAATTGTGCCCACGTTGCAACCTATAACTGGGGTCAGCTATGAAGCTTACCGCCAGAAAATTGCCGAGCGGTTCAGCAACCCCGCTTTGGGTGACACGATCCCGCGGCTGTGTTTAGACGGATCGAAGCGCCAGCCCTTGTTCCTCTTGCCTACTCTGCGGCAGGCCTTAGCCGAAAACCGACCCTACCATGGGATTTCGCTCGAGGTTGCTTTGTGGTGCCGCTACTGCGCAGGCATGGACGAGGCTGGCAATGCTATACCGCCCAATGATGAAAATGCCGCCGATCTGAAGTCAAGGGCACTTGCGGCCAGGACCGATCCGTTGGTGTTTTTGTCCAACACATTGGTATTTGGAACCTTGGGTCAGGATCAAAGGTTCACTAGCTCCTTTGCTATGGCGCTTGCCTCCCTCTGGTCGAACGGGGTTGAAGCAACACTTGCGGCCTACGCGCCAAAGATTTGAAGATACTTGACTACCAGCACTTCGGCCTACCGGACTGAGGCGTAGTCGATCAGGCGGCCATCTAGAGACATGGCACCATTGCCCGTGGCTCCCGCCATTTCCAGCACCCCAGGGGTCTGGAGAATGCGGATCACTTCGCCCTTGAACGGGCAGTCGCCTCGTTGGCGACGGCTTTCTGGAATGCACCTCGAGCGAGCCGATCTCCAGTTTGCTTTTTAGGACAGCGCCATCGGGGCTAAAGGCGCCGATTATCGTGGTTTTGAGGTAGGTTCCAATGGCGCAGTCGCCCAACCCAAAATGCAAGCTCTCGTTTTGCGTCGAAGCGAGTGAAATCTGTAACCGCTTTCTTGAAAATCGCGGCACGCGTACAGTTGATGTCAGGCCGACTAATCAGCCAGTAATCTGTGCGATCAACGCCCCGTACCACAACTTTTACTGCCATCTGGGTTGCCGGTCGGGTAGATCTCAGTAAATTGACAAGATTGCCGGTATCCGCATATTTGAAATTCAATGGTTTTTGATTTCTGTCCTTTCACAATCTGGTAAATCTCGTACAGTAGGGCAATCGCCTGCCCCTCGCCGCTTAGCCGCCGTAGGTACAAACTCACGCAGCCCATGCCCGGCAGACTGTAGTGCGGCGGTGTGCGTGGTGCGGTAGCAACATCATCTCGCACCTCCTAAAGAAACAGAATACCCACCAGAATAACCAGAAGGCTGTGCCCAGTCTCGCGAATACCCAATACATCGTCAACGCCGCCAAAGCAAAGCCGTTGCGTGCCCATACCATCCCTGCCAAGGTGATGCGCGTCTGCCAACGCCGCATGATTTTTTGGGTGCCTTGCCCTGTTCCAAGCTTCATGCACAACTCACCCAACATCATCTTCTCAGTGACACACAAGACTTCAAGCTAATCCTCCATTGCAACGATACGCTCCGGAAGCACCGCCGCCACCCTCATAGTGGCTGCCTGCGTCAAGTAGATGGGGACGCTCCGCAATCCCTCTCATCGCGCTCCTTGCGTACAAAGCCATCACGCTCGATATTGTCAATGAAGGTAACCAAGTTACTACAGCTCCTGAGCACCGTACCGCTAATTTCGCATTGGATCATTTATCCTAAGTGATACGGCACTTCAAGCACGGCGATCTACTAAGTGGTCACGTCCCAGCCGTGCTTTATTCCACCAAACGCGCTGGCACGGAGCTGGTATGGAGGATGAGTAGTTACCAACAGTCGCTGAGCATAACAAGCTCAACGGCGATCGAATCTTTTCAGACCGGTTCCGGGTAAGGTTCCGCGCTCGACTGCAATCCTGATAGCTCATCCTCCGCCGATGAAAACAGTGCTTGCCAACGCGCTGCAGCTAATCGGCTATCGAGCCGATGCAGTGCTGCCTAGCAGGTTGCCGCTGCATACGGCATTGCGGTAGCAGAGCGTACAACTGGAAGTGGGGGTTTGCGCAGCGTTCTCCGACTTCACACCACTTGGCAATAATTTCAGCAGCTTAGGTAACTGGGCTCGGCAATTACCGACACGCGCACGCGAAGGCGCTCCTGCGTTGGATCTCGTGTAGATAAGCTCTGCGATTATGCCCGCAGACAGCTATGCTACTTGGATGGGTATGTACTCGCCGGCGAACCGACTGCGCGTTTCCGTCGACGTTGGCAGTGGTGTTGTTTCTGAGACTCGCAACTGGTTGTTTGAAACCCGACGTGCGCCTAATTCAATTGCGTCACCGCTGCCACGCTGAAGGCAGCACAGCCGATGTCCGCAAGGCAGGGCAATATGCTGAGAAACATCAACGCCCCGGACCCATAGGAGCTATGTGCCGATATTCCTGCAATTATAGAAATGATACTTAGAGCCGAGCGCGTAAGGTGTGTAGTGGGTGCCGGCGGGACAGGGTGAAAATTTTGACAGCTAACGAGGTTTCAAATGAAATTGTGTAAAGTGTGGCTGGTACGTAAAAAAAGGCTCCAAATTCCACCAAAATACATTCCTTGACCCTAATGCAAGCGGTGGGTGCAAGTTCGAGAAAAGCGCAAATTGGCAATTAGGGAATTTTTGAGTACTATTACTGGTAGTGGGCTAACATGTATTTGTAGCACCTAGCTGTTAGACAACATCAGAACTGGCCTGCGCCGGCGGGCTTTGGGGGAGTCCGCGCCATGTTTCGACTAGATGAAAAACTTGCCCGTGTCCGATCCGGTCAGTACCGAAGAGCGGACTTTATCATTGCGGACGCCAAGGATCCCGATATGGGGCCAGGGCTTTTCTCGCATGGCTCGCTTCGCTTGGAGGCTGGCATGATCCCCCGATTTAGAACCCGTGCGGAATTTCTGGAAACAATTCGTGATGTTCTCAAGCAGGACATAGTTGACATTATGTTGACGTCGGTCTCTAATCTTGAGCAGCTCATTAGGACGGGGGCATACAAAGATTCAAAGATCAAGCCTGTCATCCGAGCCAATGACACAACAGACATCTGGCGGCACCGTGGCGCTACACATCACCTCAAACCCTCAAGTCCATTCCGTACAGCCAACCTGAAGCTCGTGAAGGAGAGCCTAACGGATCTAGGGCTGTACTCGATGACATTTACCAATGATCTCGAAGCTGATCTACAAACCATGCTCTCTTTTGCGGCATTCCGCGCTGATGCACTGGCAAACGGGTTCAAGTATTTTCTTGAAGTATTTAATCCGAATGTCGGTGGCCCACCGGCCGAAGAAATGCCTTTTTTTGTCAATGACGCGATCATTCGATGCCTTGCCGGGTTGACCGAGATCGAACGTCCGCGTTTTCTAAAGATTCCCTATAACGGCAAGCGGGCACTCGACGAACTTGCCAGTTTTGACCCCAGCCTCGTTATCGGGGTGCTCGGAGGCGGCGCGGGCACCACGCGTGATTGCCTCGAGCTGATATTTCAGGCGGAAAAATACGGTGCGCGCGTAGCTTTATTCGGTCGAAAGATTAATCTTGCAGAAGCACCGCTCGAAATGATCAGCAATATGCGCGCTGTTGCCGATGGCACTCTTGCGCCATTGGACGCTGTAAAATCCTATCATGGCGCTTTAGCGCGTTTGAAGATCAAACCATATCGCTCACTGGCCTCTGATAGCCGGATTACTGAACCCCACCTGAAACTAGGGTGACCGTGCGATGACCAAGCGCCGGGGTGTTCTGACAGCAGGTTCATGGGTCGTCGACAATAACAAGACCATTGGGTCTTGGCCCGCCGAAGATACGATGAGTACCTATGTCAAGCTTGATCGCCAGGGTGGGGGCTCAGGATGCAACATGGCAATCGATCTGAAAAAGCTCGACCCATCCTTTCACGTCGAAACAATAGCCATTGTCGGTGACGATGATGACGGGCGATTTCTTCTCGGGCAATGCGAGCGTTACTCAATTAGGCATCAACATCTGCGTGTGATCAAAGGGGGGACAACTCCTTTCACAGACTGCTTTAATTCAATCGAGAGTCGCAAGCGGACGCATATCTATTGCCCAGGTGTTGCCGAAGACTTATGCCCCGAGCATTTTGATTTCAGTGACACGCAAGCCCGCATTCTGCATCTCGGCCTACCAGGCGCACACAAGAGAATGGATAGCACTTGGGGTGACGATCCGACCGGTTGGGCAACCGTGTTGAAAGCAGCGCACGCGTCGGGCCTTAAGACCAATCTTGAAATGGTATCTACCACACGCGAGCAAATTCGGTATTTTGGGCGCTCCTGCCTGCCTCATCTCGATTTTCTGATCGTCAACGACTACGAAATTGGCGCCATAGCCGACGTCAAAACTCTGGATGGAACACGGACTCTTTACCAGAAAGTCGTTGAGGCCTTGCAAGCCGTTGTTGAAAATAGCGCGATTTCACTTGCTGTTGCGCATTTTCCGGAGGCTGCACTTGCGGTAACGCGCAACGGCAATGTGACTGCCGTTGGTTCTGTTGCCATTCCGTCTAGCGAGATTGTCGGCGTTAATGGAGCAGGAGACGCTTTTGCCGCGGGTGTCCTCTTCGCGTCGCATGAAGGACGAACAGTAGAGGATGCGTTGCGGCTTGGGCATGCCTGCGCCGCATCGTCAATGCGCTCAGCTGCCACATCTAGCACGGTTGTCTCGGCGGCAGAGTGTTTGGAGTTGGCAAGGAAATGGGGCTTCCGTCCGGCACCACAGTGAAAATTTTTTGACCATTGTCCGCCGAGAGACCGTGTCGGATAACAGACGGTCAGCCAAGTGAAAATACATACAAAATAAACGGCATAGGAGTGGTCAATCAGTGACGGGATGGAGGTGGTTTTGAGATCTTGAGAATCGTACGTTGTCGTGAGCAGGGTGATCCAAAGGTCAGCAAAAAAAGTTTACGGGCAATCGCGAGCATATTGCTCCTAAGATGGGTCCCGACGCGGCTAAGAGGCGCAGCAAACAACAGGACCGGCTTCTTCCCCGAGAGTATCCGGCCAAAGACAGCATGCTGGCGCACTTTAACTGTTTTTACCGGCAGACGGATGCTTTAGGTAGCAGGTAGAGCATAGGTGCATTAGTGGCTACCGTGGTCGTTGTTGCAGAGGGAAATTTTTGGGCATCTAATAATAGTTGAACTGCGGCTGAGCCCAACCGAGTTTCCGGACGGCATTTCGATGCTGTTACCACCAATTCGCAAACATCGGCGCTGCTATTTAGGTGTGCTGGCGCCCACCCACGTGGAGAACTTTAGTGACGGCGCCTCATAGGCTGGACATCTGTGCGATATTTGCTGGCGCAGTTGCTGTGAGGTATCTATGGGGGGTTTTCGCTCCGGAACCCTAGATGCACCCAGTGGATGAGGCTAGTTAGGTTCACCATAAAGCGAGGGTCGGAGCGGCAGATACTGGACCCTGTGGGCGAGCAAACACGGCATTGGTAATAATGCCAGCGCGCTATGCTGCCGTCGATGAAGATTGCGCAATATACGACTCCTCTACAGCGGTGTATGCAGAAATCGTGAACCAGACTTCTTCCCGGGAGCAAATTTGACAGAACAGGCAGGGCATTAAGATATTTACTCGTTGCAAGTTCGGGCACAAAGCCGATCGCGAAACTAAAGCTTGACCAGACTCTGAGCTGGTAATGCTATGCTGCAGAAATGGCACTTGCAGCGCGGGGAGCTGTGAAGTGAATGTTTTCGACTGCTAGTTCCGTAAAGACAGGTTGTGTAATTTGGACTTCTGTTGGGAATCTAACCACACCAAATATCCAAGGTGGATTCGAGTTCAAAGTGCAACGGACACTATGGGTTCAAGCTATTGTATCTGCACCCAATGTACTACTTTGTAAGTTAAACTAAGATCAAGTATTGTGCGCGGCTTTTGTTTCCGGTGTGTGATCGCGTACTACTCTTGATCATCGGTTAAATCGGTAAATGCTCGGCCCTGCGAGAGGCAGTGTCGCAACAGCCCAATACTGTTCTCGTTCAGTTGGCGCTCTCAGGCGCGGTATAAATATTCAAAATAGTTCTCTGCCTCGACAGCGGCAGCAATGCTTGCGTGCCCCGCAAACTCCTTGTCATTGTCAAACGGTATCGTGAGGCCGCCCCCTTATTAGTCATCACCCCGCGCTTGAGCGCTGCGGATAACCTCGTCGGCTCTCTTGTTGCGGATTTACTCTGCCAATACTCCGCGGGACCTGCACTCCACCGCACTACCTGTCATTACCAATCTTGTGTCCCAGTATCGTCCTACCCTCCCAGTCACCCAGCCGCGACCATTACGCAACAATAGCCGTGCAGTCATCAACGCGGTGCACGTCATTGAAGTCGCATCGCGTTTCCCAACCACTTCCGTGACGCGTCCGATCAGTCCTTTGGCCTAGCAAATGCCACCACTGTCGCCACCACCCTGCGTATTTGAATACACAGGGCGGTGGATGGTCAAGGCCTAATCCATCACGTACCTTCTAACGGCATGCGACCCTCCGCTTGCTTCAGGCTGAAGTCGACCCGCACCAGATCGTCACCGCTTCCGTAGGCTTATCAAAAAAGATCTGTTAGGGTCCCAGTTTTACTCCCGCTGTTAGTTTGACCCTTGCGCCTATTTGGTGGGCCGACCGCCCTGACCCTAGTTTCGCAAGAGCTCTTGAAAAGGCGTGGTTGTGCGCACATCCTCTAGTTGAGCAACCTAGCTTTTCGGTATGCCCGCTTGTTGCAGGCCAGAGACTTAGTGCAGTTGCTGGTGGCTTAGGTGGTTATACGTGTGGTTACGCGGTCCATTTAGTAAAATTATCTATGGATGCAATGCTTATCCAGATCAATTCTTCAAACTATTTGAAAAGCTGCACTTTAGCATTGAATTCGCCTTAACAATGGCTTTTAAACCCATGTGGCAAATGTCAGTTGATAAATAGAGCTGAGTCACTTTCCATACGTGGGACCATCACATAACAGTGCGTGTAAATTCTGGATCTCGAACTTTCTGTCCCTCGTTGGCAACCAAAGGACTCCAACCAGAGGCACACCGGCAAGCGCGGTAGTACCCGAGTGATATGTACCGTGGGTGCATTCCACACGGTAAGTCGCCATAAGGCACGGCGTGCAAGGAAAATTTACACTTCTGCACTATAGCGAGAACTCAGAATCGACCATGCTGTGGGGATTAATTATGCACACGAGATTGAAGCAAGAATTTTGGCCACCCTGAGCCTATGTGGTTAACTGACCGTACGTTTTTTGAAGGCGAACAGCATTGCGCAAATCACAACTCCTTTTGTTTTCGGCAATTTGTGGATACCCCGCAAGCCCCTGCTGGCGAGGGCGACGCCAAAACTGGTTCAAAGGGAATATAACAGCACGAAAACCAGATTAAGACTTTCGCCGGCTGCAGCACTTTTTTTGCTAGCATTAGATCCTATTCCTCTATGCTTGCGCCCCCGTTGAAACAGCTGGTTTCTAAAGTTGCTATTTTTTGCGTTTTCCAAAATAACAGTCCTTTTGGGTTTGACAAACAGAACTAATCTTATGTTATAATTTGCTGGGGAAAATCAAGTGATTTTCATTAACTACGGGAGAACAACCTGATGGTCAGAAAACTAAACGCGGCTGTTATTATGGTCTTGGTAATTGCTGGGCTTCTGGTGAGTGGGTGCGCATCTCCAGTTGCGGCTCCTGCTGCCGGAGCAACAACCGCGGCACCGGCCCCGGCTAGTAGTATTACAATCAACATCGCACTTGCTAACAACCCACTTTCTCAGAAACTTGCTGATTTTGCGAAGGCGAATTACAAGGCTGACGGTGTTCAATTGAACATCGCCGTGTTGCCAGAAAATGACCTTCGCCAAAAGCTCACTACTGAAGCTTCCACTGGCGGAACAGCATATGACATGTTCTACTTCGGGCCATACGAAGCAGCTAACT
>SXGT01381524.1_pt1 | contig 19435 bp, 17 predicted proteins | sample 3176221 | NCBI WGS metagenome assembly SXGT01 (sample SAMN11356862, study PRJNA531348) | freshwater metagenome | isolation source: freshwater sample F1-120 | place: China: Fuxian Lake, Yuxi | collected 2017-12-25
CTCGTCGCCGCGCAGCGCCTCGAGGTGCGCCCACGCGTCGTAGGGCCGTTCCTGTTCCAGCGCCACGAGCGCCAGTCGCGCGCGCGCCAAGCCGCGCGCGGCCTCGTCGCTCGCATCGAGCGCGCGCAAGTCCGCGCCCCAGGCTTCCCAGGTCGCTGGACTGTCAAGCGCACTGGACACCGCCGGTGCGCGCGCACCGGGCGCCAGCGCGGTCGATGGCCGCGTCGCCGGCCCCATGAGGGCGAGCGCGTCGGCCAGTGGTCCGCTCGGCAGTTCCACCCGGGGCTGGGGCGGCGCTTGGACTTCCTGGGCGAGGACGAGGAGCGCGGAGAGGCACACGTGGAAGAGCATGGTGTCGGAGCGCGGTGCGCGTGGAGACGAGACTAGTTGCGCCGCCGCGGCTTCGCCAGCAACTTGAGCATCTCCACGTGCAGCCACGCCAGCGCGACCATCAACGCGAAGGCGCCGTACCACTCGAGTCGCTTGGGCGCGCCTGCCGTGCAGGCGTTTCCGATGCAGTCGAAGTCGAGCACGAGGTTGAGGGCCGCCACGACCACGACGAACAAGCTGAAGGCGATGCCGATCGGCCCGCTGTCGTGGATGTAGGGGATCCGCCAGCCGAAGAACGAGCCGATGAAGCCCGCGAGGTAGACGAGGCCGATGCCGCCGGTGCAGGCGATCAGCACCAAGCGGAAGTTATGGCTCGGCCGCACGAGGCGCGCCATGTAGGCGAAGAGAACCGCCACCAGCGTGTCTCCGGTCGCCAGTACATCTTGCAAGGCGATGCCTGGGTAGCGCTGCTCGAACACGGCCGACAGCGCGCCGAGGAACAAGCCTTGCGCCAGCGCGTAGCCGGGCGCGAGGAATGGCGCCCAGTGCATCTTGAAGCGCAGCACGAGCGCCAAGACGAAGCTGGCGACCATGCCGCCGAGGGTCCACGGCCAAGCACCCTCCGCGTCGCCAACCAAGACCTGCGTCCAAGGCACCGAGCCGCTCGCCACGGCGAGCGCGAGCAGCACCAGCGTCTTGAACGCCGTGCCGTGCAGCGTCATGCCATCGCCGACGCGTGGCTGGAGCAGTGCTCGGGCGTGCTCCGTCGCGCGTTCGAAGGTGCCCTCGCCGAGGACGGGATTGCCGGAACGGGCCATCATCGTCGTGGATCTCCTCGACGCCTCGGGCGTCGTCGCCCCCTCGCGCCACGAATCAGGCGCCTGCGTCGTCCTCGAGCCTGGCAGAGGAGCCGCGCGCTTCTTGGAACGCCACGGGAGCCCTTCTGAGCATCTCGTCGGTGCTCGGTTGTCGCGGCGTAGTGGCTCGCGGCGCAGGTCGTGCTTGAGCCATCCGCTGGCGTGCGCCATGCTCTGCCGACCTCGACGGCCGATCCGCGGCCGCGCCCGACCACTCATGACCGCCCTCGACCACGACCTCCTGCAACGCGTCGTCTGCCCCGAGACTCGCCAGAAGCTCGCCGAAGGTGGCGCGGAGCTGCTCGCCGAGCTCAATCGTCGCATCGCCGCCAAGCGCCTCGCCAACCGCGGCGGCAAGACCGTCGAGCGCCCCTTCGACGCAGTGCTGGTGCGCGCCGACGGCCAGTACGCGTATCCGGTGCGCGAGGGGATCTTCTTCTTGTTCCTCGACGAGGCCGTTCCGCTCGCGGGAGTCCCCGGCGCGTCGGCGTCGCGCTGAGCGCGCCGCCACGCCATGCGCTTCGTGCACTCGAGCGATCCGGCGCGGCGGCTCTTGCTCGGGTATTGCCTCAACCTGCATCCCGCGCGCGACCTGGACGAGTTCCTTCGTCGCACGAGCGCCGTGGCCGTGCCGTTGCGCGAGCGCCTTGGCGTGCGTGGCCGTTTCGGAGTCGGTCCGTGGATGGGGGCGACGGTCGTCGATGAACTGCTGCGTTCGCCGCCCGCCATGCGTCGCCTGGTCGAGTTCCTGCGCGACGCGCGCCTCGAGCCCTTCACCTGGAACGCGTTTCCCCACGGCGAGTTCCACTCGGCGGGCGTCAAGGAGTCGGTGTTCGAGCCGCGCTGGAGCGATCCCGCGCGCGCCACCTACACGCGCCAAGTGGCGCAATTGGCGCTGGAGCTCGTCGAGTTGCTGCGCTGCGACGAACTCGCGCCGCGCATCGGCGGCGACGAACGCTTCGCCGACGCGCGCGCGCACCTTTCCATCAGCACCCACACCGGCGGGCATTCCACGCGTTGGAGCGCGCCCGACGAGGCCATCGCGTCAGGTTTGCTTGACAGCACGGCGCGCGATTTCGCCAAGCTCTCCCTGGCGCATGGACGGCGCGTGCGCCTCGGATTGGAACCCGAGCCGCGCGCGAACCTGTCGTCGCAAGGCGACCTGCGCGCGTTCTGGGATCGCGCTCGCGCCGAACTGCGCTCGCGGCCCGACGGCACCGCTTGGCTCGCCACATGGACGACGCACATGGGTGCTTGCCTCGACCTGTGCCACAGTGCCGTCGAGTTCGAGGACGACCCGCTCGAGCGCCTGGGTCGTGGCTCCCACGGCGGCGTGCCGATCGTCAAGGTCCAAGTGACGAACGCCCTGCGCCTCGAGCATCCCGCGCGCCACCCGCGCGCCGTCGAGGCCTTGCTGGCCCTCGACGAGCCGCGCTGGCTGCACCAGACGAATGCTCGCGTCGGCGAGGGGTTGATGCGCGCGGGCGACCTGCCCGAGGTGCGCGCCGCCCTCTGTGGTCCGGAGCGCGAGCTTTGGCTTGGCGCGGACGAGTGGCGCACGCACTTCCATGTGCCCGTCGACTTGGCGGCCGCCGAGGGACTCTCGACCACCTTCGCCCTGACCCGCCGCACGCTCGACAGGTTGCTGTCCACCCCGGCGGAGGAGGACTTGCACCTGGAAATCGAGACCTACACCTGGTCGGCGCTGGGCGGAACGCTGGGGGCTGCCCTGGGCGGGTCCGATGGCGACCTGGTGGTGGGCTTGGAGCGCGAGTACCGCGCGTTGTTGCCGATCCTCGAGAGTCACGGCTGGCGCCGCGCCGAAGCCTAATGAGGCCGAGCGGAAGCTCGGGCCTAGCGCCGGAGAGGGGGATAGCCTGCCGCCGCAGGCCGTGCACGAGCGCCGAAGATGGATGGCCATGTGCCGTGATCCAGCCAACGGGATCCAGCCGAACGTGCGGGGGGGCTGCGCGCTCCGTGCGCGTCCAAGCCAAGAACCCGCGCCGACGGTGGTTGACACACGGGTGCCAGGACCCTATCTTCCTCGCCCTCGAACCGGTCAGCCGGGACAGGTTCGACCGACCGTACAGGCGGCCCCATCGTCTAGCCCGGCCTAGGACACAAGGTTTTCATCCTTGCGACAGGGGTTCGAATCCCCTTGGGGTCACCATTCCACCACCCACCCCTGCGAGCGCGGGGGTGGGTGGTCCCTTTTCGGCCCTGGTGGGGCCTGCAAGGCCGAAGATGCCGCAGGTCGGGGCGGTTCCAAATCGCTCGCCGTCAAAGGTGATGCCGTCTGGGAAGAGGAACCGCTGCAGACGCGCCTTCCGGTCGGGGTCCAGGTCGGACCACAGGTGCGCGGCGTCCTTGAGTAGGCGCTGCCCCATGTCAACTGCACGATCGAGATCCAGGTCGTCGGAGTCGAAGCGTTCAAGTTCGAGCCGGGCCGCTGCTGACTCCAGCCGGTACTGGGAGAGCAGGTCGTCGTAGGCGGTCTTGTCGATCGCTCCCTTCGTGACGAACGCCTCGGTTAGCTGGCGCTCCTTGACCGCGAGTTCATCGACCCGCCCCTGGAGCTTGCGTCGCTTCGTCGTCTCGTCAGCACGGCGACGCTTCCAGACATCCCGAACGATCTCTCCGAAGAGGGTGTCAAGCCCACCCGTGGGAGCCAGCCCCCGAAGCAGGTCCAGGAACTTCGACTCCAGACTCCCGCCGGGAATGTTGCCCACACCGACGCGCGTGCCATCCCCGATGCAAGCCGCGTTTCGGCAGCGGTAGTACGAGTACGCGCGGGATCGTCCCTTGGAATTGCTACCTGTGAGCGGGACTGCGCACCACGCGCAGCGAACAAACCGCCGGAGTGGAAACTGCGGGTTGTTCAGAGCGTGCCGCCGCTCATCGGGGAGCGTCCCATGAAGCAATGCCTGGACGCGCGCGAAGGTCTCCTCGCTGACGATGGCCTCGAAGTCGCCCTTCCTGTCGAGCTTCCAGCCCGGACTCACGATGCGTCCGGCGTAGACCGGCTTCGCCAGGAGCTTGGATAGGCTCTGGGGCGTCAGGGGGCTGCCGTTGAGCCTGCGAAGTCCGAGCGCCGTGACATGTCTAAGCACGTCGGCCTTAGAGTGCTCGCCTGTCGCGTACATCTCGAAGGCCACGCGGACAGCGGGTGCCCGGCTCGGGTCGTGCGCCAGACTGGGGCCACCCTGCGAACGCGAGACGTTCACCATCCCGAGGGGGGCCTTCCAGACCCAGCAACCTTCGACGGCCCTGTCGTACATCCCGTCGGCCGATCGCTCGGACCGCACGCTGTTGTCGAACTCCGAGTAGCCAGCAAGAACCGATTCGCTGAATCGCCCAGCGGGAGTCTCATCGAATGGCTCCGTAACCGAACGCAGCGCAATCCCCAGGTCCGACAGGATGCCCCGGAGTTCGTGGTGGTCTCTCGTGCTGCGTGCGAATCGGGTAGTCGAATGAACCACGACGTATCCGAGCTTGCCTCGAAGCTGCTTCGCGGCTTGGAACATGGCCTGCAAGACGGGTCGATCCGCCGACTTCGCGCTTTCCCCCGGCTCAACCCAGACCTTCAGGACTTCCCAGCCGCGTCGCCTGCAGAACTCTTCCGTCTCTCGCTGCTGTCGGTCGAGGCTGGTGCCATCAACCTGCCGCCGCGAGCTGACGCGGCTGTAGATGAATGCCGTTGCCGGGCGGGTGCGGGTGATAGGCCGATTCATGGTCTTCTCCCCGTGTTGCCGTCCACAAGGATCTCTGCGAGCGCGTAGAGCTGGTCCCTGAGGAACCGGATCTCGCTGTCGCTCAGCGGAGCGCGCTTGAAATCGAGCGCCAGCTTGCACTTGACGAGCGAGACCGACTCAGCGTCGCTGCGCCGGGGCCACGGCAGGTTCGAGAACGAGAGGCGGCACTTCTCTGTGATCGCCTCGTACCAATCAATCGGAAGGTCACCCGCGCGCCGCGAGTACGCCGACCAGAGCCACTGACGGAGATAGGGGTGCCCTCTCCAGTCGGGGAGCTTGTCCTCGACGTGTTCCACCGTGACGGCGAACTCCAGCCGGGTGGAGCGCAGCATGTATTCGCGCTGCGCGCGCAAGCGTTCGAGCATTGCGGGCGGGGGCTTCACCATGACGCACCTCCCGCCGACGTATCCGCTGAGTGTCGGTAGCCGCACTTGTGCAGGCGCGGGAGTCTTCCCCGCGTGAGGACGTTCGAGAGACGTGCGGCGCTCATTTTTCAGCTCTCTTGCGGAGCGTGGGGGACACGACACGGTGAAGATGCAGAAGCAACTCCGTCGCCGAGACCCCAAGCGCCTTCGCGTCGGCCACGATTGCGGCCTTCTGGTCCGGCGATACCCGCATGCGCATGACCTCCGTCTTCGCGACGAAGACGTAACCCACCGTGCCCTTCTTCTTTAGGTCGCGAACGGTCTGCTCGGACAATCGGACCTTCTTGCGCTTCATGCTCGTCTGGACCTCTAGGTGTAGGAACAGTTTGTACCCACATCAATGAGCCGGGTCAAGACCGCGATGGCGTCGTAGGGCGATGCCCTGCTAGGGCAAGCAGAACGGCGGAACAGCGATGCGCTTGCCCTTCGTATCGTGGACCACGACGAGCACGCGACGCCGAGCCCTCGTGATCGCGTTGTAGAGCAACCGGCGGTGCATCTCTTCGCCCTTGCGAACCTCGCGGGGCCAAAGGACCACGACGGCGTCGAACTCACGGTTCTTCGCGCCGTGGATGGTCATGGCCGAGACGCTGGACCCACGGTGTGTCCCGAAACTGCGGCGCAGAGACACCGCATGCTGGACGCAACTGATGGCGTCACCCGCGCTGATCGTGCTCTCACCGCGGAGAATGCGACGTCGCTTCATGGAAGCGGACAAATCGTCCGCACCGATCTCTCTCGCGCTTGCTTCCAGGTCCGCCAAGGCGAGCGGGATCGCGCAGTTTACGTCGAGGCTCAAGGCGTTGATGATGTCGTCTGCCTCGACAGCGGCGGCTGACTCCCACCTGATACGGTGGGGACCCGACGTCGCCGAATTCCTCTTCGTCGTTGCAGGTTTGGACGTGACCCAGTTCACGACGTCCCGGACGAAGACGGAGCTATCGCTCCCAGTCGGCGAGAGGATGGCAATGTCTCGGCACTGTTCGGATCGCGAAGACGTGATCTCCCAGGACACGAAGGCTCCGGCATGGGCTGCGCTCGCACAGGTTCTAACCACGAATTGCCGTGGGACCGAAACCAACGGGCCGGTCGTGCCCGCGCGTAGCGCCGAAGCTGCTGCGAGAAGCCCGCTCACGCTCGTTCGATGGTTCCCCGCGAGCACCCGTGGTGTGCAGTGGCCGCGTGCCCAAGAGGCCGCATTGCTCGACGTGTCGCCAGTCAAGTCCTGGAACTCGTCGGCGGCGCAGATGCAGTGCAGCGTGCGTGTGAGCCCTTCGATGACGCGGATCTGCCCACCTTTGGAGTCCTGTAGTTCATCGACGACTACGACCGGGTAGGTTCCGGCGACCCACCGGGCCACGGTGGGCTCCGCAAGGAGTCTTCCGGCGAGGTCGCACTGTCCCTGAAAATCGCCGACTCCAGGTGGCGCGCCACCCACCAGAACCTGCGCGAGATCCCGGAATCGCCGGTTGATGTGGAGCGCGAAGCTGTCGATGGTCTGGCAGTCCGCTGGCGTCGGGTGGAGTTCCGTGCCCAGCTTCGCTTCCATGCGGCGGCGCGACCCGTGCATCTTCGTGAGCGCCAGCACGCGCTGACCATCCGCCATCGGTGCGCTCGTGAGAAACCGCCTGACTTCTTCGATGAGTCCCGTCGTCTTCCCGGAGCCCGCCGGTCCTTCAAGTAGCAGGAGGCTCATGTCGCACGCGAAGTACGGGGCACGAGGCGGATGTCGCTCGAAGCACCTCGATCATGGGGTCCTGCTCGTTAGGAGCGAGCGCCGCTCGTGCCACGACGTCCAGCAGACGCCTTGCGCGTTCCGAGCAGCGTGGGGACTCGGAAAGCGTCGCGGCGAGGTCCTGATGAGCTAGGTAATTCCCCTTCAGCCCGCCAGCGCGGGAGTCCTCGGAAAGTAAGGCGTTGACGAGCGTGCCCGCATCCTTGTGGGGAGGCTGACCTGTCCTCTCTGCGAAGCCCGCGAGTACAGCCGCTTCGTCTGCCGCCACGATCCAGCCAACGCAATTCTCGATGGTCCAACCGGGCGGCCACTGAATCACGGCGACGGGAGGAGGCACGAGCGACGTCAGTGTCGGAACGTAGCTGTTACCGGCTGCATCGCCGTCGACGAGCGCGACGACGCGCGGGTGCAGACGGATCATGAACTCGCAGCAGTCGCGTACGTGCGCGTTGGGCGTAGGGATGGTCGCCACTGCCGTTCCGAACGCGGCCCTGCTGCACGATCCAGCGCCCGTCGTGGTGTCGACGGGAGCGCCGAGGGCGATGTTGGAGAGCAGGCGCAACCATTCGTGGTCGATTCGTCCCTCGGGGACAAGGACGACCTCGTGCATGAGCGCGTCGACCGTCTGCGCTCGAAAGTCCTGTGCCAGCCGACGCTCCGTATTGCGCGCCGTGTTCGAGTTCGCCTCTAGGAGCGGGAGCGCCTCCAATCGCGAAGAACCTGGGCGGAGGATGCGAACTTCCTCGGCTCGGAATGCAGCCGCGACCTCGGGGGAGTGCGTCGTGCAGAGAACTTGGTCTGCTCCGGCGACGGCGGACGTGATGATCCGACGCTGAAGCCCCGGCGCGACGTGCAGTTCGGGCTCTTCGAGTGCGAGGATGAACGACCAGCCCTTTTCCCGTCGCGCACGGCCGATCTCCTGCAGGATGACGAAGGACTGAAGGGCCAGGAGCCCGGTGCCCTGTCGAGATGCAGGCAGCGATGGCTGAGCATCGCGTTCGTAGTGCGGAATGAGCGACCGGAGAAGCGAGTCCGAGTCGGTGGCCGTGACTCGGAGCTGGAACTTCGGGTGCCCAGGCATGAGCTGTCCCAACTGCAAGTTCACCCGTTCGACCAGCGCCTTCAGCTTTGGATCAAGTTCGAGCGGGGGAGACGGCTTCCGCAGCAAGTCGCGCTGTGCAAGAACGCTGTCGGCCGGGAATGCGTCGGACCCGGCCACGGTTCGGCGGAACAGCTCAGAGCCGAATGACGCCGCAGACTCCCAGGTACGCCGCGCGGGTAGGACATAGAACCCGATCTCGTTGAGCAACGATCCAGGTACGGCAACGATCGTCTCCTCGTCGAATGCGTCGCGGATCTCGTCGGAATCGTGGAAGTAGCGGCGGGTCTCGACTTCGAGTTGCTCGTGATCGAAGCGTCCCATCAGGCCGATCTGCACGCACAGGACGTCGTCATCAGCGGACGACGTCGCCGCGATCCTCCGCGTCTTCGGATTCCACCACTTCGGCACGCCTCGGTCCTTGCGAAACCACTCGTGGTGTCGGTCGGGGTCCTTATGCCTGAAGCCGCCAATCGTCGCGACGATGGAAAAGCGATCTGCGACCGCCGGACAACCTCCGTTGAAGTCGTGCTCCGTCAGAACGGGCACGAGCTTCTGACGTCCGAACGCCAAGCATAGAGCGTCGATGATCGTGCTCTTGCCAGAGCCGTTGGGGCCGATGAGCGCGACGTTGCCCGACAGGTCGATCGCTGCGTCCTTGATGCCCCGGAAGTTCGAGATCGCAAGGTGAAGGAGGCGCATCGTCACGCGCCTCGCTTGGTCGGAGCCTGCGGGAGGGCGTTCCCCGCGTAGATCACCAAGGCCGTCGTGTGGAGCAGAAGAGAGTGGGCCTGATCGCGGCTGAAGTGACCGACGGCCGGGACGTGGTGCGCAACCGACGTGAGGGTGTGCTGGCGTTCAAGCTGGCCCGACAGCCAATCTGCGGTGTCGACCGCCATCGAGTTCAGCAGCGCGAACTCCTTCGATGCGACGTCCGTACTGTTGCGCGCATCCTTGAGCGTCTGCTTGAGGTCCTGCGCCTTCTTCCTGAAGGGTTCGAGGGCGGCCCGTAGATGTGCGACGACCTGATCGAAGTTGCCGTCCTTGAAGAGCCGCTGTGCCTCGTCGAGTTCGGTGAACGCCGTCGCGAACGAGTCCTTCCACGCGGGAGTCGTCGGCACGGGAAGCTCTACGATACGGATGGCGGACCACCCGAGACGCGGCAGCAGAGTCGTCGTCCAATGCGACCGTGGCACCACGAAGTCGAGGTTGAACGAAGCGGCGAACATGCCTGTAGGGCCAGACGCATTCTGCGGTTGGGGGCGCGTCTCCCGAGCCTGCGCGTCCTGCTCGCGAGATGCGTCGAGGACCAGCTTCCCGCGTAGCGTGAACGGCACGTCGTCGTTCCGAGCGCGCTCGATGTGCTCCAGGCGGGGGAGGTCGATGGGGAAGCGTAGATGGAGTTCTTGTCCGCTGTCGTTCGCGTAGCACTGGAGGTCGACGACGTCGCCTTGGTGGTCGGACAGCACGCTGTTGATGTGGCTGAGTGAACAGCTCACGCTCCAGACCCTCAACTTCGCCCGCCCGTCGGCGACGGCGCTGGGCGTGATGCGTAGGCGCAGCGGCACGACGAGCTGCGCGTAGACGGGTACACCCTCGGCACGAAGCCGGGTCACATCCAGGGCGAGCGAACCGATCGGGTTCGCCCCACCCCACGCGAGCTGGGTATCAGGCATCGGGGATCTTTCAACGCTCCGATGGGACTGGTCGGGAGTGCGTAGCGTGGATGATCTCCCCGCAAGCGGACACGATCAACGGCGAACGGCCGCAACCGTGGCCGGGCCGGGATTCGCAGGGCTCCGCGGAGCCTCTGGGCCCTCGGACGACTGCAGGCGCGCCGCCAGCCGCCGACCCGGCCACCGTGAGCCCGCACCGCTACGCGATCACCCCACAGACGCCGGGGCGTTCGGACGCGCTATCGGCGACCGCAGTGGACGCGGAACTGTTTTCCGATGGCCTCGGATCGGGTCGGAAGGCATTTCCCATCCTGGGGGGCACCGCACGCTCTCGGCTGTTCCCAAGGGGACGGTTGGGATCTGGATTCGCTCCGCCTGAGGCCCCGTGTGGAGCGATCGTGTGGTCATGGTTGCGATCGGCTACATCAGGGTCAGCACGGAGGGACAGGTCGAAGACGGAGTCAGTCTGGAGGCCCAGCGGGCGAAGCTCGAATCCTGGGCGAAGCTCAACGACGAGCACGAGCTGATCGTCTTCAAGGACGCGGGGATCTCCGGTAGCTCGATGTCGCAGCGGCCAGGCCTGAGAGACGCACTCGACGCGGTCTGCAAGAGGCGCGGCGTGCTCATCGTGTACAGCCTGTCGCGCCTCGCGCGTTCGACGCGGGACACGTTGAGCATCTCCGACCGGCTCGCGAAGGCGGGGGCCGAACTCGTGAGCCTCAGCGAGAAGATCGACACGACCAGCGCGAGCGGGAAGATGATCTTCAGGTTGCTCGCGGTCCTGAACGAGTTTGAGCGTGACCAAGTCGCCGAGCGCACGCGGAGCGCGATGGCGCACATGCGCAGGACCGGACGTCGCATCTCCAGGTTCGCGCCCTACGGCTGGGACTTCGACGACGAGGGCAAGGGGCTCGTAGTCAACCGCGCCGAGCAGCGAATCTTGCAGCGGATGCGGAGGCTCAGGGGCGAGGGGATGACCCTCCGCCAGATCGCCGCCGCGCTGACCGAGCGCGACGTGCCGACCAAACATGGCCGCGGTGGCGGCTGGACTCCGAAGGTCGTACGGAGCCTGCTGCTGCGATCCACCGCCGGGTGACAGCCTGTCACACAAGGCGGGGCGTGACGCGGGAACGGTGGGTCCGTGCGTACGCGACGGGGGGCGACGGCTGCTCCGCCCCGGCTGGTCCAAGCGGTGAGGTAGTTCGGCAAGAGCGGGTGAGGAACGCTGGGGGCCAGGCCGGGAGCCCCGGCCGCCCGTGATCTCTAGCCGGGGGCGTCGACGCAGCGACCGCCAAGCGAGTTCAGGCCGTGCGAGGATTGTCCGACCTGCGCCGGAATCGGTTTGCCCCGGCACAGGTTCTGATGGTGTCGGCTGCACCATCCAAGCCGCTCCACATGACTGCAGACACTCCACCCTCCTCCTGGTGCCCGAAGTCGGGCCAGCTTCTCGACGCCCTCGTTCGCGCGTTTCGTCTCGATGACGAAGCCGTCGGTGGCGTCGAGCCTGCGAAGGCGCTGGATCGCTCGCAGCGCACGGTCAAGGACTACTTCGCGGGCAAATGGGTCGGCGCGGAACAGCGCGCCGTCATCTGCCGCGCCGTGGCGAGCGCGCTGCTCAACGCCGGCGTCGTAGGAGCGATCGAGGTGCCGCGCGTCGGCGACGCTCCGCCACCAGAGATCGACGACGTCATCGCGGTTGCGCTCGTCGACCTGCTGGCCCTGTGGGATCAGGAGTTCAGCGCAGCCTCAAACCTCTGGCCGGACGTAGACCACGGTCTCGCAGCGATCGCGCTCGGGCGCCCGATCATCGTCGACCTCGCGCTTCGATGGACGAGCGCGCTTCTGCTTCGCGACGAGCCTGCGCCGGAGGCGGCACTGTGGGCCGAGCAAGGCGGCGGAGCCTTGATCATGCGCGCCCTCCTCGACGAGCACCTTCCCGGCCTCAGCGTCGACGCCTGCGCCGTAGAGATCGGCGTCGATTCACGAACGGTCGAACGCTGGCTGCGGAAGTCGGAGCCGATCATCCCTTCCGAGCAGAACTTCGCGAGCATCGCAGCGGCGCTGGCGAGACGGGGTCGAGCCAGCGAGGGCGACCTTCTCGTCCGCTTGCGGCGATCGTACGGCGCGTTCGCGCTCCTCCGTGAGGTCGCGACCATCTCGAACTGGCGGCTGGCTTCGCGCCTCGGCCAGGGACTCGTCGCGTTGACACGCGAGGCGGTAGCCGACTTCGGCGAAGGAGAGCTGACCGAGGAGTTCCGTGGCAACCACCTTCTCTCCCTGCGCCTTGGGATCTTGTTCCCATCGAGCGCCGTGGTCCTCGACGAGCTGCTGACTCACGACCTCGATCCGTTCTGGCACGACGTGGTGCTCGCGCTTCGCGATCGACGGCTCAAGGAACACCTATCGCGCTGCCTCCGCATCCTGGGCTCGCTCGGTTCGGGTCCGCCTCCCGAACTGCCCGTGCTCGCGGGACGTAGCGCAGAAGACAAGCGCGCGGTGTACGAGGCGTTCGTGTTCCACCTGATGACCGACAACAGCGCGACGCCCGAGCGGATTGCCGCCGCGCAGTCCGCCGGGAAGGTCGTCTACCGAGTCCCCGCGCAGAACGACCCGACGCGGATTGCGAACCGAATCCAGCAGGCCGAGGACTGCGTGGCTCGTGGCGACTTCAAGGGAGCCGTGCCTCACCGCGCCCGAGTCGTAGCCCTCGACCCCACGAATGCCCGCTACCGCTTCTCGTTTGGTGCCACGCTCTGGCAAGCCGGTGAATGGGATCGGGCGTTGGAAGAGTTGCGCGAGTCTTGTCGGCTCGATCCCGGCTGGGATCGTCCGTTCGTCGAGATCGCCATCGTCTGGCTCAATCGCGGCATGCCCGACCAAGCCCTGTTCCACCTCCAGTCCCGTGGAGATGAGTTCCGCGCGCGATCCGATCACTTCAACGCGCACGAGGGGATCGCGCTCTTGCTGCTCAAGAGAGTCGACGATGCCCTGCTCGCGTTCGAGCGCGCCGTTGCCCTGAACCCGAACCACGGTCTCGCGTTCGACCGCGCGGCCGAGTGTGCGTTCCTACTGCGCGACACGGCGAAGTGCCGTAGGTACGCCAAGCGAGCGTACGACCTGGGCTCGTTCGACAGCCATCACAAGTACCTGAGCTGATCGGTTTGTCCGAACTGCGCCGTCGCCGGAGATCGCGGCGCGGTCGATGCTCCGCTCGTTCGAGCCGTGCGCGAAGCGGATCACGCCGAGGGTGTCCTCGACGACGCAGGGCGACGGTACGAACGGGCACGAGCCCGCGGGCTCGTCCTCCGCACTCGAAGAAACAGGAAACGTCATGCCGAAGAGCAACAACGCAGCGCAGAACAACCGCGCCAACCAGATGAACCCCAACAACGCGGCCTACCAAGGCAGCCGGTCAGGCTCCGGCCACAGCAAGGCCGCGCTCGACAACAGGTCCGTGCAGCTCAACCCGAACCACGGGGGCGGCAGCGCGTGCCATCAGTCGACGTCGCCGAGCGTGTGTCCGAAGCCGTCCGAGCCGAGCAAGTAGGTCCCCAGCAAGGAAGCGCGGCCGGTCGCGTGGCAGAACGTCACATGACTGGCCGCTGCTTCGGGGAACGCCGAGGAGGTCGTCACCTCGCGCTGCCTCAGGCGCAGCCTGGGCGTCGCGCGGGTGGCGATCGACTCAACCTACCGCGGGCTGCTGTTGATTGATTCGTTCCACGTCTGCACGTTTCGACCAAGCCCAACGCGATCGACCACGCGCTCCGATGGGATGAGGCGCACGCCATCGAGTGCGGCCTGCTCGGCCAGCTCGCGCAACCCCTCCACGCCGAGGCGTCTCGCGACGACGTAGCCGACCCAGTACGCGCGCTCGCGTTCGGCGGCCGTGAGCCCCGCCCACGACTCGCGCGTGACGCGGAGCGCGGCCTCGATCTCGTCGAAGCTCGCCGCCGACGGAACGTGCGCGAGGTCGTAGAGCTTCGCCTCGCGCCCGACCGGATCGAGCTGGCAGGCGATCAGGTCGGCGAGCCCCTCTTCCAGCGCCAGCGGTAGCCGATCCCACGGCCCATCCGCGAGCCAGTGGACGCATTCGTGTGCGACGAGGAACGCGCGTAGGTGCCGACCCGCCGAGCCGACGACGATGAACCGATCGACGAGGTGCCCCTTGCGGACGAACTCGTGCGTGAACGCCTTCGCGCTCGGATCGGCGGGTGTGTCGAGCACGACGACGCGCACGGGCTCGGCGTGCTTGGGCCGCAGGATCTCATGGACACGCGGCGCGAGATCGCGCACGAGACGACCGACTTCCTCGACATCCTCCGCCGTGAAGCCGCGAACCGTTCCGAACCCGGTCTCGCACGTCATCGGCGCGCGATCGAACTCGGTCGACGCGCAAGATGTGAGCGCGAGCAGGGCGAGTGTGAGGACGGCGCGCATGGGGCGAAAGTGCGGGAGGCCCATCGGAGCGGCCTCCCGCGCGTAGCTTGCCGTCAGCTCACGGGAAGAACCGGACGAACGTCGAAACTTGCTGCGGTTGCGGGTCGCCCGTGTTCGCCATCGTGATCGTGCCTCCGTTCAGGTTGGTCGGCAGATCGAAGTCGGCGAGCGGGATGAACGCCTCGCACACGCCCCAACCGTTCGCGACCGAGAAGGCGTTCACGCCGTGACCGGCCGCTAGGTCGGCGTAGGCGTACACGCCGTTCCAGTCTAGCTGGAAGTTCGTGAAGCGACCGAGGTCCGCCGCGACGATGCGCGCGCCGAGCTTCTCGCGCTTCACGCGGACGAAGCTCACGACATCCACGTTCGTGGGCACGGGCGTGCCAGGACCGGCAAACAAGATCGGGCTGACGAGGTTCCAGCCATCCGTCTGCGCATCCCAGCCGATCGCGGGCGCGAGCACGTTGCAGTCGAAGCTGACGCCCCCGAACCGATCGTTGCCGTCCTCGTCGACGACGAGCGGCGCGACGCGGAGCCTGTAGGTGCGAAGCTGCTGGGCAGCGACGCGCTGGTGCGCGGCGGTCTGCTGCGCGGCGAGCGCGCCGCACTCGTCGATCTCGGCCATGTGTCCGCCCGTGCCGCCGGTCGGCGGCGGAGGCGTGGCGGGCGTGCTGACGACGACCTCGGTCGCGCCAGCCGGAACGTCGACGCTGCCCCCAGACGCGACGCCGTGGCTCGTCGAGCCGACCGGATTGCCGTTGGCATCACGGAACGAGACGTCCATCGCCTCGCCGGTCCCGTTCGTGATCCTGACCTTGCGGGTCGAGGAGTCGTGATGGAACTCGGCCGTGCCCTCCGCCCCGGCGATGTTGGCCCCGACGCGGAACGAGGTCGTTCCGGCGCAGGCGATGATGACGAGCGACGCGGTGAGCGCGGCGCAAAGACCCCCGGCGAGGCGGGTCGGAAACGTGGATTTCATGGTGTCCCCCAAGGCTGTAGCTGTGCCAGGGTCAGCGCCTCAGGGGCTCGCCCCAGCTAGACTTGCGCCTCCCCATGAGGCGCGCTGGGGTGTCGTGTTCGGCTCTCCGACGGCCGTGTGAAAGTCGTTCTGGGATCTTCGGCGAGCCGGGGAGGGGACGGAATATCTTTCCCACCTGTGGGACAGGCTCCCAGGCGGCGCCAGGGCCGCTGTGGCGCACCGGGGAGGCCCGAAGGGGAAAAAGACTCCAGGTGCCAGCCGGGGGCTGGGGGACGCCGTTCGATGGCTCAAGGGGGGAAAGCGCGACCTGCAGCAGCCCCCCCACGGAGAATCGACGAACGTTGCCTGCATTTTCCTGAGGTCGGGTTGTTCGAGGGTTCCCACGGCGGGCGGCCCCCGAACGGGGTTACCTCTGACCATGCCGAGCGGGTTGGCGGAAAGGTGCCCACGCCGGGTCACCTTCTCGAAGAAGGTAGCTCGTCGGGTGCGCGGCCGTACCCACTGTGGTGGTCGGGTGCTGCCGGTGCGCGGGTGTGACGACTGCCACGATGGGTGCGGTTGCTCGCCCCGGTTCTAGCTGGGCGTGGGACCGGCTTCACCGTCGTCCGGGGCGAACACCATGATCCGTAGGCTGGTGACGATGACGAGCAACGTGACGCCGACATCCGCTGCGATCGCCAGCGCGAGGTTGCCCAGGCCCAGTACCGCCAAGGCCACGAACGCTACCTTGACCGTGACCGCCAGAGCCGTGTTCACGCGGATCGTCGTCAGCGTGCGGCGGCCGAGGCGAATCAGGAAGGGGACGAGGATCAGCCTGTCGTTCATGAGCGCGACGGGGGCGGTCTCGATCGCGGTGTCGCTCCCAGCGGCACCCATCGCGATCCCCACGCTCGCAAGTGCCAGCGCCGGGGCGTCGTTCACGCCGTCACCAACCATCGCAACGTTGTCGTTGTGGGCGGCCATCAGCTCCTGCATTCGCACCGCCTTGTCCTCGGGAAGCAGGTCGCCGAAGACCGTCTGAATGCCCACGGCGTTCGCGATGACGGCCGCGTTCTTCGTGTTGTCCCCCGTGAGCATCACGACTGCGATGCCCAGGCGGTGCAATTCCCTCACCGTCTGCGCGCTCTCGGCCTTGATCGCGTCGGCAACGCCGAAGATCCCGGCGATGCCGGACCCGAAACTCACGACGACTGCTGTCTGACCCTGCTCCTGTAGGCGCTCGACCTGAGCCGCCGCTTCGTTGGTCAGAGGCATCAACTCGCGGATGTAGGCGACCTTGCCGATCAAGACGTCCTTGTGGTCGCACACGAGGCATTGGGCCGTGAGCCCTTTGCCGATCACGCTCCTCACGCGATCCACGCTGTGCGGACGGATGCCCTCGCGCCGTGCGAGATCCACGACGGCCTGCGCCAGAGGGTGCTCGCTGAACACTTCCGCACCAGCAGAACAGGCCAGCAGCTCCTCCCGCGTGGTCGTGCCCAGGGGAATGACGTCGCTGATCTCCGGTTCGCCCCGAGTGATGGTACGCGTCTTGTCGAGGGCGACCGCCTCGATCCGGGCGAGCAGCTCCACGTATCGTCCACCCTTGACGATGACGCCTCGGCTGGAGGCGTTGCCGATGGCCGCGTAGATGGCGACAGGCGTGCTGATGACGAGCGCGCACGGGCAAGCGATGACGAGCAACGTGATGCCCTGGAGTAGCCACACGTCGAACGAGCCCTGGAGGAAGAGAACGGGCACAGCGACGACGAGCGTGGCGATGGCGAGCACGCTCGGCGTGTAGACGCGAGAGAACTTCTCGATGAACTTTTGCGCGTCGGCCTTCGACTGCTGTGCCTCGAACGTGATCTGCACGATCTTGCTGAGGGTCGTGTCTCGATGCAGTTTCGAGGTCCGCACCTCGACGACGCCCTCCTTGTTGAGCGTACCGGCAAAGACCGACTCCCCGACGTGCTTGTCCTTCGGCAGGGGCTCGCCCGTGATCGCGGATTCATCGACCGAGGTCGTCCCCGCTGCGATCACACCGTCGAGGGGAATCGCCTCACCGGGCTTGACGACCAGACTCGTCCCGACCGGGATGGTCTCGATCGGTTGCTCGACGTCAGATCCCTTCACGCGGGCGACCGTCGGGTTCTTGCGAACGAGAGCGTCGAGCGCGCTCCTGCTTTGCCGGATTCCGATGTCCTCAAGCCGCTCGCCGAGCGTGTACAGGACGATGACGACGGCAGCCTCGGCGTACTGGCCGAGGTAGAAGGCAGCCACCGTGGCGACGAGCATCAGTAGGTTGATGCTGCTGAAACGCAAACGAGTCAGCGCCTCGACTCCTTTGCGCAGCACACGCCAGCCTACGCCGAGAATGAGGGCACTGAACGTGATCGCCGCCCACGGTGACGGGATGCTCCAGCCCGCCAGCGACAGCACCTCCAAGCAGACGACCGCGACGACGGCCGCCACAAGGGCGATGAACTTGCGATCGCGCAGCAGGCCGCCAACAGCCTCGTGGGTGCGTGGCGTGGGAACTGGGATCGTTGCTTGAGAAGTCGTCATGAACATGCCCGTCGGGTGACAGGACGGCGAAGTTCGACCGTGTGTTCAACTCGTCCGTCGAGTCCGCGCGCCTCTCACAGTTCGCCGTGAGGCTCGTCGTGGTGGCGAAGAATGACGGTCGATCCGGCCGGAGGCTGTCCCTCGAACGTCGCGTCGAACGCCGAATGCGACGGTCTCACACGAACGCCGTTACGGAGTCGTTGGCGGTAGTTCGCCTGCCCGCTTGCCCACTCAGTGCCGTCGGGTGTCCGAACGAGCACGTCGACATGGCCCGGTACGTTCGTACGCATCCCTCTGGCCCGCACGCTTCCGTGTACGTGTAGGTCTCCATCGAGGTCGAGCAAGCGCGCGTTCAGGTCGAGGTCGGCGCAAGGCTCGACGACGACGCTGAGTCCTCGCAGGGCGTCGAGAGCCGTGCCGTGCGACACGCAACTCGGCGAGAGGATGGCCCCTGCGACGAGCAACGGGCCGATCATCGGATGCAATAGGTGTTGGTTCATGTACCGTTCCGTGGTTGAGAGCAGACTGCGCCCGGCGTGAACGCAGCCACGAAGCTAGAAGCCATCGAGCGCGACAGACCTCCGTCGCACTCATCGTCGACATGCGCGGGGAGAAGGCCCAGCGAGTGTCGGTCACTGATGTGTGTCTGTTGGCATGTCAGAACCGGATCGAGTACGACATGCCGAGGCTGTAGTGCTCGTCAAGATTCGCGATCACGAGGCCGAGTAGCTGCCCGCCGTCGAGGCCGTACTCCACGGTGTGGTGCAGGTTGTGACCGTCCCACAGGTTCGTGGTGCTGATCTGATCGCTCCACGCGATTCGCAGTCCGCCGATGCCCACCAACTCGTCGTCGAACGTGCCGAACGACGCGCCGACGTACGGGGCGATGGGCAGACCGGTCCATCGTTCAAGGTCCTTCGAAAACGTGCCGTAGATCGCCCGCCCGTGCGGCGTACCGATGCGATCGGAACTCGTCCCGAAGATTAGCGCGGGCCAGTCCCCTTCTTCGGGGATCGCGAGCCAGTTCGCGATCGGACCTATGTCGGTCGCGATTGGGTTGACCTCCACGCCCGCCGAGAACCTGGGCGAGAAGCTGTACATCACGGTCGTGCGAAGTTCCGCACGATCCACGTCGATCCCAGGAATCCAGCGAGCGCTGAGAACCCACGGGCTTTCAATGTTGCCTTCGGCGGTCACACGGACCCCCGCACCCTCGCCGGGTCACACGGGTCACGATGGAACGCGCGAGACGGGTTCTTGAAGGAGCGGGAGAGCGAGAAGCAAGGCGATGGGTTCGAGGATCATGTGCGTAGACACCGTGTCTCGTGTCGAGACGTGTTGAGGTAGGTCGTGCCGTGCGAAGTGCCCGACACGGAGTGAGACCTGGAAGCCGATTGTCCGCCTCGCGACGTGCGTTGGCCGTGTGGCCGAATCACGCGATCGACTGCGGACCGCGCGACGAGTTCTGCGGAAGCTGGCCGCCTACTTCTTCGCGCCGGGCTTGCCGTGGTCGTGCCCGTCGCCTTCCTTGTGCTCGCCTTCGGCGTCGAGCGGGCAGTCCTTGCACGTACCGTGGCCGACGACCCGCAGGCCGTTGC
>SXGT01537746.1_pt1 | contig 19434 bp, 22 predicted proteins | sample 3176221 | NCBI WGS metagenome assembly SXGT01 (sample SAMN11356862, study PRJNA531348) | freshwater metagenome | isolation source: freshwater sample F1-120 | place: China: Fuxian Lake, Yuxi | collected 2017-12-25
ATCCGGGGCAGCGCTACCCGCCAGTTTTTACGTTTACCCAGCCCGTACTCTGCATGGATTCCTTTCACTCGTGCTGTTATTGCTGATTGGTCAACACGTTCTCGCGGCGGTCTATCATCAATTCATAAAAGGGGAAAATTATCTGGGGCGTATGTGGTTTACTAAAAGCAAAGCATGATTCGCAGATACGACGCTGAGGAAATTCAAGCCCTCCAGCACCCGCAAATAGAAAGCGCTGGCCTCGTAGTGGTCAAGTCCGACTCTGCAACAACCGACACCCCGCCATTACCTAATGGTCAGCGATCACCCTTTTTCGATACTCCACGAAGAATTTGCCGCGCAACAACGGAAATTGCGCAATTTCTTCAATCCACCACTGCCTACCCTAACCGTTCAGTGCGCTCTGCCAGCGGCTGGCCCACGCCTACTCACGCTGCGGCGCGTGTGTTAGGCCTGCAGCGCAGGATTACCAGCCCAACGTCTGATCAAACTTCGATAACGCAACAGCCGCTCGCGCCCAGCGCTATCCTGCGCTGCCACCCGCTCGCCCGCATGCACTGAAAATCCGCCCCTGTGCCCCCACCCCTGCATTACCCCTACTGTCTCCCTGCTCAGCAACCCGCGCCGCTCAAACAGCCCCAACACCCGCTGCCGAACTGCACCCGTTCCACACATGCTTCATCCACCCGCGCCCTGCGAAACACCAGCCCCTGCCGCCCCTGCGCCACCGCCCCGTCCAGCATGCACAAATGCAAATGCACGTGTCCGTTCAGCGTCGTGCCAAAACGGGGCACAAACAACACCCGGGCCCTGCCGACATCGCCGCCGCCGTCCGCTCCATGAAGACCGCGTAGAGGCACCCCAGGAAATCCAACCCGGACTTCCCGCGAGTAACACCCTGCGTTCCGTAGAAACCCGCAGCACCGCTGGGCGAGTGCCCTGACGGATGACGGAGTTCGGTGTGAGACTCTCGGGCTTGCTGCGGACAATCTACCTCGGAGATCTTCTCCAGTAGGAAGAGGAATGGGAATGGGACGGTTCATACGCACGGCAGTGACGGTCTGCCTTGGGTGCCTCGTCGTCTTCGTCGGCTCGGCCGCGGCCGGCGGCCGTGAGGGTGCGCCGAGCCGCATGGTTGCCGCGGGCACCGACGGAGTTGTGTCCGCGGTCGGCGCGGATCAGGCGTGCGAAAAGGCTCGTGGCAGGACAGGCGAACGCGGCCCATGCAGTGCAGAGATGGTCGGCGGAGCAAGCGCCGGGATGATCGCCACAGCGACGCAGCACATCGCCGACGGTGTCAGGCTTTTTCAGGTTGCAGCAACCATCACGATCTACACGAGAACGTGGTGGCAGGAGACCCGTGGCCTCTACTACATCAACTAGTGGGAGAAGCACTCCGGCCGGATCTATTATCACACTGGACACGTCTGGTCCACGACGACCAACCACGGGTACACAGGGAACCACAACTGCGACCAAGGCGGAGGCATAGGATACGACGTCAAGGTCACCTCGTGCTTCACGGAGACGCGAAGCGCCGATCTCATCAGCGAGTGGAATTACTGGAAGGTGTACGTCTTCTTCCAGAGCTTCCAGAGCTTCCAGGGCTTCCAGAGCTTCCCCATCTCCGCATCCCACAACATGCACGCGAATGCCTATGGCAGCGGCAACGTCTCCTTCTACTGGTGAGCTCGGATGAGCACCGTTGAAATCCCGCGGGTAAGAAGAAGGGCAGCTTCACCGGAGCTTGCCCTCTGGTGGGTGCTCGTCGTCCTTGCCGGCGCCGTTCCGGGTCTCGGGCTGGTCGTCGGACTAATGCTGGCGATGACACGGCTGCGGGAGAATCGCACGGCGAGAGTGGTCGTCCCGATTCTGGGCGCGGTCGCCACCGCAGTCGGGGCCCTGGGTCTCTGGGGAGCCTTCGGCAGTTCCAGGGCCGAGCCCCCAACGGGGGTCAAGACCAGACCCCAGCAATCATGAGCCGTTGTCTCCGGGGGCGTGAGACGTGCCCGGCGACAACGGCTCACGCTGAGAGGTTCCAGCCTGTCGAAGTACGCGTGGGCGTGGTTCCATGCGAGCGGCACCGCGTCGTCGTAGCCGTACAACGGGCGTCGATCGCGTCGGCCATGCCGATCTCAGCGATGCGGCAGTCAGCGTGGCCGGCGCACGCATTCATCTATGCTTGATGTCGCATGCGTATCACCGCACGCGCCCTCGCGCGGGGATTGGCACGATCTCGACCCGCTCGCCGCCGTGGTGCAGCGCCACCTCGTCGTGCAGGTTGACAGCACCACAGCAGTGGTTCGGGACGATCGTCACGCGCTCGCCGATCGCGGGCCGGTGGTCGCAGCCCGTGAGGTCGAGGGTGCCGTGCTCCTCCGAGAGCCGGGTCAGGATCGCGTCCGGATACTCGACGACTAGGCCGTAGGCACCGTCGTCGAGCCCGGGTGAGAAGTCGGACGTGAGCGTCTTCGAGCCCGCGTCGAGAATCGCCCGGCCGTCGGTCGGGCGGCTGACGACGGCGGCGACGACACGCAGAGCGCAGTCCTCGAGCGCCATCAGCCCGAGCGCGGCGAGGCGCCGGTCGCCGTAGACGTACGTCCCGGCGCGCAGCTCGGTGAACACCCCGCCCTCGTGGAGGTGGAACGCCCCGGCGGTGCCGCCGCCGCTGACGCGGCGCACGGTGAGGCCGCGCTGCTCGATCAGGTGTCGAGCCCCGCGGAGCCAGGGGCTGCTCGCGGCAACGCCGGGGTGGGTCATCAGTCCCTCGAGCTCGAGCCCCGGAAGCGCGGCCACGTGCTCGGCGAGGGCGGCGGACAGTCCTCTCGCGACGACGTCGGAGTCGGCTCCGACCGAGACACGAGCCTTGGCGGCGAGTGTGGCAAACCGCTCCGCCTTCTCCGCACCGACGAGGGGAAAGGTGATGAGGATGTCGTCGATGCCGGCGGCGGCCATCACCTCGGCCTCACAGAGCTTCTGACATGCGATGCCGCGCGCGCCGGCTGCCAGCTGGAAATGCGCGAGCAGGGGCAGCTTGTGCGTCTTCACGTGCGGGCGCAGGGTGAGCGCGTGCTCGTCGCAGTAGCGCTGCATGCGCTCGATGTTGCGGTCGACCGCGTCGAGGTCGACGATGAGGAACGGGCTCGGGAGCTCGCGTACGGTCACCATCTGAGGCACCCGAAAGCTTTGTGCGTCGGGCCGCCGGGATCGAATTCCAGCCCGATCACACCCGAGTAGCCAGCGCTCTCCAGCGCGGTGGCGAAGGCGCGCAGGTCGGTCGTGCCAATGCCGCGGGCCCCGCGGCCTGGGTAGTCGGCGTACTGGACGTGATCGATCACCGGGACGTACGACACGACGTATCGGCAGGGGTCGAGCCCCGCTCGGGCCGCGTGATAGGCGTCGTAGAGGAGCCGTATCCAGCCCGAGCCGACAGCCTCGATCAGCTCGATCGCGGCGGCCGGCGTGGGAGCGAGGTAGCAGGGCACATCGAGCTCGTTGATGGGCTCGACCACGATCTTGACCCCGGCAGTCGCCGCGACCGCGGCGCACTCCTCGAGCACGTCGGCAGCCTCGGCAAGCTGGTCGTCCCGCGACAGCTTCGGAAGCTCGCGACCGACGAGGCCGTGGATCCGCGCTCGCCCACATCGATGTCGCCTCCGTACGCGTTGATCAGGGATACCGGGAGCCCGTGCCTCGCGACTTCGTCGGCCCACGGCTCACCAAGGCCGTCGGGTGGCCACCAGGTTTCGACGAGCCCGAAGCCGGCACGAGCCGCGGCGCCGGGACGGTCGAGATAGGGAAGCTCGGAAAAGAGCATCGGCAGATGCGCGGACCAGATCACCCCGGCACCGCGGGGACGAACGGGCCGATGGCCCGCTCCAGCGCGAACGCCGCACGGAACGCCGTTGCGTCGGCGAAGTGCGCGCCGACGAGCTGCACGGCGGTGGGGAGCCCGGCGGCATCGGCTCCGCTCGGGATCGAGAGGGCAGGATGCCCGCTGAGGTTGAGCGGAGCCGTGTTGTAACAGAGCTTCGCGGCCGTGCGCCCCGAGACCTCCGCGAACGACGCGGTGCCCGTGAGCAGCCTCGGCGCGGTCATCGGCAGCGTCGGGGTGATCAGGACGTCCCACTCGCCGAGCGCTGCGTTGATGTCGCGACGGAGGGCAAGGCGGGCATTGTGAAGGCGCGCGAAAGGGACTCCGGAGTAGCATTCGTGGACGTGGCGGTCTGCGATCAGCCATGCCTTCACCTGGTCGCAGAGCAACGATCCCTCACGACGGCGCACTCGGGCGAACGCGTCCATGGCGTCGGTGTCGTAGGCGCCGAGATGCCCCGTTCCCTGCCCCTCGCTGCGAAAGACGTCGCTGAAGAGATGGCCGATGTAGGGCTGGAATATCGCCTGGCCGTCGCGCCAGAGTGGGATCGAGACCTCGCCGAGCTCGGCGCCCTCGCCTCTCAGTGCCTCGGTGGCGCGCGAGAGGTTCTCGAGCACGGCGGGCTCGCAGATGTCCGGGTCGATGCTCTCGAGCACGACGGCGATACGCAGGCCGCGCACACCGTGGCAGGCGGCGCCCGTGTAGTCGCCTGCTTCCGGGCGGGCACGGACCCATTGCGCGTCGCGCCAGTCGTCTCCGGCGATCACTTCGAGCAGCAGGGCCGCCCCGCCGACGGTGCGGGCCAGCGGGGTGACGAAGTCGATGGTGTGGTCGATGTGCGTGATCCCCCACGACGGGACTAGGCCGTGGGTCGCCTTGGCCGCAACCACGCCGCAGAAGGACGCCGGGATACGGCCGCTGCCGCCCTGGTCGACGCCAAGCGCGAGATCGACCTCGCCGGAGCGAACCGCGGCGCCCGACCCGCCCGAGGAGCCGCCGGCGGAGCGGGAGGGATCGACGGGGTTGCGGGGAGGGCCGAAGGCGCTCGTCTCCCCCAGCCCAGAGGCTCCGAAATCGTCCATGTTCAGCTTGCCGACAATCGTGCCGCCGGCGTCGAGAATGCGCTCGACGACGACCGCATCGTGCAAGGGCGTGTGTGCGCTCACGCGCGAGCCGTTGGTCGTCGGGACGCCCGCCAGCGAGATGTTGTCCTTGATCCCGACCGTCAGCCCCGCGAGCGGGCCCTCTCCCGATCCCTCGACCCGGCAGCGGCGGATAAAGGCGTTGTGGGGATTGTCCTCCGGGGCCGGCTCATGGCCGGGATCGCGCGCCTCGGGCACCAGCAGGGCGAGCGCGCCCTCGAGGCGGTCGAGCAGGGGTTGGATGTCGGTGAGCGACGCGATCACGGGCGCGAGCTCCCAGGCCTGCGCGGATTCGAGCTCGATCCCCTCGAGCCGCGCGAGATGCACGATCTCCTCCGGCGTGGGAGGCCGCACGCCTTGCTCTCCGTTGCCCCCACTCATCCGCGGTTGCCCCCGTAGGTCGAGCGAAAGTCGTCACCGCAGGCGAAGCTCTCGAGAGCGGCTCGTGAGCGCAGCGCCAGGCTGTCGGTGCCCGAGCCCTTCATCCGGCAGCTCGCATTATCGTGCGGAGCCCGGTCGTTGCGACGACGTCGACCGAGCCGTCGCCGCGGATGACGACCCCGTAGTGCTCGCGGGCGGTCGCGGCGCCGACCTTCTCGTTGCGGACGTCGTCGGTGACGGCGTCCGGCTCCCGGTCGAGCGGGTCTCCCCAGCCTCCCCTTCCCGCCATGCGGTGGTGGAAGACGGTGCCGCTCGCGGTCACGATCGAGAACACCGGCGGGTAGGAGTGGGCGCCGCTGCCATCTGTGAGCAGGTTCGCCGAGCGCCCTCCCTCGAGGACGCCGGAGAGTCCGTAGGGCGCGTGGTTCTGCCGGTCGGAGCGCACCTTAAGCGTGGTGTTGGTTGCGAGGGACTTCCACACACGCTCGATCGCGAGGCCGCCACGGAACCGCCCCGGGCCGCCGCTATCGGGGACGAGGCCGTACCGCTCGATCATGATCGGGAACTCCGATTCCGCCACCTCGACCGGGATGTTCGCGGTGGTGGCGCAGGGGTTTGAGAGGCCGTCGTTCCCGTCTGCGGTCGGCCAGGCTCCCCACGTGCCGACGACCAGCTCGTAGCGTATGAAGCGCTCGCCGTCGGGCCGCCTCAGCAGGATGTCGGTGAACGTCCCGCAGACGTCGGCCGCTACGCGCATCGGAGCTCCATCCAGCTAGTGCGGCCGCCCACACCAATTGGAGTTCCAAGTCAAACGGACGGAGAATCCGCACTAGCTAGACCGCAATGTCTTGGCCCTTGACGACGAGGTCCGAGCCCGTGATCAGGGTCACTATCTCCTGGGCGCTCGCGTAGGCGGTGCGGAGGTCGCCCACCTTCTCGCCGTGCCGCAGTACGAAGATCCGGTCGGTCACCTGCAGCACGTGCTGCAGGTTGTGGCTGATGAACAGCACTGCGACGCCGCGCTCGGCCATCGAGCGAATGAAGCTCAGGACCTGCACGGACTGCCGGACGCCGAGCGCGGCTGCGGGCTCGTCGAGCATCACGATGTGCCGGCCCCAGTGGATCGCGCGGGCAACGGCGACCATCTGTCGCTGCCCCCCGGACAGCGCTGCGACGGTGCGCCGGGCGTCGACCGCGAGCCCGAGCTCCTGAAGCCGTGCGGTCGTCTCCCAGACCATCTTGCGCTGGTTCATCCAGCCGAGCGCGCGGGCGACCGGATTGCGGTACATGAGCTCACGGTTGAGGAAGAAGTTCTGCATCACATCGAGCGTGTCGACGAGCGAGAGGTTCTGGTAGACGGTCTCGACGCCGAGCGCGCGGGCACCGTCGGCCGTCAAGTCGTGCCGCACCTCGCCGTCGATCACGATCTCACCGGCATAAGGCCGGTGGACGCCGGAGAGGCATTTCACGAGCGTCGTCTTGCCGGCGCCGTTGTCACCGACGAGGCCGAGCACCTCGCCGGGGTAGAGCTTCAGGTCGACGTTCGAGAGCGCCCGCACGGCGCCGTACGACTTCGAGATCCCGCGAGCCTCGAGCACTGGGGCTTCGGCTGTTCTGGTGGATGGGGTATCGGCGGTCATTGCACCGAGACGCGCACGACCTTGGTCAGCTGGTCGACGACCATCGCGCCGATGATGATGCAACCTATCACGATCTGTTGCCAGAAGTCAGGAACGTTGATGAGGATCAGCCCGTCATTGATGCTGGCGATCATGATCACGCCGATGGCGGTCCCGACGACGCTTCCGACACCACCGAACAGCGAGGTGCCGCCTATCACGACGGCGGCGACGGCTGCTAGGAGGTCGTTTGCCCCGAACAGCCCGTTCCCGGCGTCGAGTCGGGAGCTGATGATGAGCCCGCCAATCCCGGCTGTGAGCCCGGAGATCATCAACGCCACGAGCTTGACCCGGCCCGTCTGGATCCCGGCGAACTCGGCTGCTTCGGCGTTGCCGCCAACGGCGTAGATCTGCAGGCCGAACTTCGTGCGCGTCAGCATAAGGTGGAGCACGACGAACACGACGATCGCGATCACGGCTGCTCCCGGGAAGCCGCGGTAGGTGTAGGTGCCGATGAGGGCATAGGTGGGGCCAAAGCCCGCGATCGCGGTGGCGTTAGTGAGGAGGAAGGCGACGCCCTGCGCGATCCCGAGCATGGCGAGCGTCGAGATGAACGAGACGATCTTCAGCTTCCACGTGAGCAGCCCGCTGACGGCGCCCGAGAGCACCGTCGCGCCGAGGCCGGCCGCGATCCCGAGCCAGATCGGCTGCCCGAGCTGGATGATCACGACCGCCGCCACCGAGCCGCTGAGCGCCTGGAGCGACCCGATCGAGAGGTCGATCTCGGCGGCGATCATGACGACCGTGAGGCCCGCGGCGATGATCCCGACGCTCGAGGCCTGCAGGAAGATGTTGAAGATGTTCTCGGTGGTGAAGAAGTATTCGGACTTGAGGCCGAAGAAGAGCCAGATTAGGCCGACGGCGAAAAGCGTCCCAATGGCGCGATAGGAGCCCGAGGCACGGTCGAGCCCCTGAAGGCCGGTGACCGGAGCTGGTTCGGCGCTCGCCAGCGGGGAACCGGCGGCGGGCGCCGCCGACGCAGGCACTCCAGGGATCGGCGGAGTTGCTTCGTTCATACCCTGAGAGCTCCTCGTGCAGAGGGCGGGTACAGCCGGCCCGTACGACCGGCCATACCTCGCTCCGTGGAGATGGTTATCTGATTCAAGCCGGCTACTTGACGGCGCAGCTGCCCGACTTGGCTTCCTTGAGTCGTCGCAAGATGTCCGCGCGGACGAGGGCGGGTGGCTCAGCGGTACCAGCGAGCCAGGCCGTCGCGCGCGCTAGGTCGACCGACAGCACGGGCGCCTCGACGAACTTCGATACCGGCTTCCCGTCCGCGATGTCGTGAGCCGTCTGCACGGCGATCGAGCCGATCGCGTCGGGGAAGAACGCCGCGGTCTGCGTCTGCCGCCCGGCGAGGACGTGCCCGAGGGCGATGCAGTCGCCGTTCTGCGACGCGACGCCGACCTGGCCGATCTTGCCCTTGGCCTCAATCGCCTTCACGGCCGCGTTTCCGCCCGGATCCCACCACGCATAGAGGAAGTTCAGGTCCGGGTTGGCGGTCAGCAGGTTCGTCGCGAGGTTGAGCGCCTTCGCGGCGTCGTACTGCGTCTCGGACGCCCCGACGATCTTGATGTTCGGGAACTTGGCGACGTGCTCCCTGAACCCCTTGTCCTCTTCCACGCCCGACTGGTCGGACTTCATTCCCTCGATGATCCCGATCTTGCACGGGTTGATACCAAGGCACCAGTCCGACGCGGCGAGGCCCATATAGAGGCCGGCGAGATCCTCGCGGCCGGCGATCCACGCGGCACGCTCGCCGCCAGCGGCGTCGGACTGGATCGTGATCACCGGAATCTTGGCGTTGTTTGCGGCCTCGATCGCGGAAATGATCCCCTTCCCATCGATGGGGTCGATGATCAGCACGTCGACCTTGGCGGCGATGTACGCGAGTACCGCATTCGTCTGGCCGGTGGCGTCACTCGTGCCCTTCACGAGCACCTCGTCCCCGGTCTTCTCGGCCTCTGCCTGCACGCCGTTGCGTAACCCGGCGATGTAGAGATTCGAGAGATCGGGCAGCACCAGCCCGATGCGCAGCTTCTTGCCCGACTGTGCAGAGCCGCCACTGTTAGCCTCTTCACCAGCGCTCACAACCGGTGCGGTGGTGGCCGCGGGCGCTTCGACGACCGGCGCCGTAGTTGCACATGCTGTCAGCACGAGAGAACCGATCATTGCAAACATAACTGGGAACCGCAGCTTTTTCATAATAATATCTCCTGTAAACTAACACCCGAATAAAATTGCAAGATAAATTAGAAACACAATTACCTTGCCTCTGTCAAGTAGTCATGATTATATTACAATTACCTTGCTCCTGTCAAGCATCAAAGTCCGTCTTTTTGGGGGCACGTTTGGAAAGGTCTTATCATCGTAAACAACGCAAATTGCACAATTTATACAGAACGGTGTTGTTAGTCCCTAACGCTGGGTGCGCTCCGCAAGCAGCTGGACCACACCTGCCTATGCTCCGCCGCGTGTGCCATTCCTACAGCGCAGAATTACCAACCCATCGTCTGGTCAAACTCCAGTTCCGGAACCGGCTCTGCATCCGCATCCGTACCCGCATCAGCCACCCACCTATCGTGCCCGGCTTCTGCTGTAAGGTTTGCCGTAGACTCACGAATTAGCCTTTGTCAGCCTGTGAGATATTGGCATGCACCGTGTTCGACATGACGACGCAAGCCATGATCGGCTTCACCGGCTCCGACACCAGCGCCTGCAAAGGATAGCTCTCGAGCGGCATCCGGACGCCCGCCATCGCCATGATGATCGAGGTGTGGCCGGCCGCGACGACGCCGATTTTCTGCGTGCGGATCGTTCTCCGCGCGGTCTCAACCGCAGCGACCGCCCCGAATGCGTCGCGGCGGATCGCCGTGACTTCGCAGTTCTGGATGATGTTCACGCCGCGCGCCGACGCGCCGCGCGCAAACCCCCACGCGACCGCGTCGTGCCGCGCCGTTCCGCCGCACCGCTGCAAGGCCGCGCCGAGGATCGGATAACGCAGGTTGCTCGAGGTATTTACGATCGGGTAGAACGCCTTGGTCTCCTCCAGCGTCAGCCACTCATTGTCGATGGCAGCGAGGCGGTTGGCATGCACGTGCCGTTTGAAGACCTGCACGTCATGCACATTGTGAGCGAGCATCATGACGCAGCGCGGCGACTACATGACGTTGTAGTTGAGTTCCTCCGACAACGTCTCCCAGAGCTTCACGGCGTGCTCGTAGATCGCCTCGGATTCCACTCAAAGATAATTCGAACGGATGATCGTCGTATTGCGGCGGGTATTGCCGCCGCCGAGCCAACCTTTCTCCAAAACCGCAATGTTGCGCAGGCCGTGTTCCTTGGCGAGGTATTAGGCGGTCGCCAGACAATGTCCGCCGGCCCCGAAGATGCCGGCGCCGTAGGTGGGCTTCGGCACCGGCGAGCGCCATTGTTCGGGCCAATGCGCGTGGCCGGTCGCGGCCTGCCGTGCGAGGCTGAAAATCGAGAACTTCATCGCCGATGACCTGACCAAACACCAAGTCGCTTCGAGTCCGGCATTCAGACCAGCCCCTCAATGCAGCATCACCCTCGGCAACCAGATCGAGAGCGCCGGAATGAACATCAAAAGGACAAGGCAGAGGATGAAGACGGGATAGAACAGCAGCTTCGCGCGCACCACCGGCTCCGGCTCCATCTTCAGCTTCGCGATCGCGCAGACCGCGCAGATCCCGTGCCCGATCAGCGGATGCACGATGCCGAGCAGGATCGCGAAGGTGAGCACGACTCCGAAGTGAATGGGATCGACGCCGTAGCTGACGGCCAGCGGCCCGAACAGCGGATTCGTGATCAACATGACTGGAATAGTTTCCAGGAATATCCCCATGACGAGGAGCGCGAGGACAACCAGCTTCAGCACCACATACTTGCTGTCGGTGAAGGCCACCATCCATTGCGCCATGCTTTCTGCCGCGCGTTCCGCCGTCATGACGAATCCCATGACGGTTCCGAGCGCGGTGCTGAACATGATCAGCGCCGTGGCGCGCGAATTCCTCAAACCTGCGGAACAGCCGCTCGCGCGTGATGGCGCCATGGATCACGCCGAGAAACAGCGTGTAGAGCACCGCCAGTACGCTTGCCTCGGTCGGGGTCACGAGCCCGGTCGTCATGCTGCGCAGGATGACGATCGGCGTCAGCAACGCGGGGAAACCACGTAGAAAGGCGACTTCAGCCGGTCGAACGTCGGTCTTTCGGGAACCGAGAAGCGCTCGATGCCGAGCTTCATCAGGATCGTGTTGTTCGCCCGAAGCAACACCGCCAGGTCGACACTAGGCACCATCCCGGCGATGAAAGGATCGGCAATCAAGACCTTCATCTGCACCGCATAGATGATGAACATGATCGACGGTGGAATCAGCGGATCCATCAGCGATGCCGCGACCGCGAGCACATCCGCAAATTCCGCCTGGTAGCCGGCAGTGCGCATCGCATGCACCGTGATGACGCCGAGCCCCGCTATGGTGGCGAGCGCCGAACCGGAAATGCCGCCGAATACCAGCGCCGCCAGCACCGCAACCTGGGCCAGCCCTCCCGAAAAATACCTCACCACCACTTCGAGGAAGTGGAAGATACACTTTGTCAGTCCGAACTGGTTCATCAGATTGCCGGCGATTACGAAGAACGGGATCGCAAGCAGCGGAACCGAACGCAGGTCGGTGGCCATATAGCGAACGAGCGTGTTGAGCAGCATGTCGAGCGTCATCAGCCCGACGGTTGTCGACACGCCCATGGCGGCGCAGACCGGCACGCGCAGCGGAATCAGAGCTAGCAGAACGATGATCATGAGGGCGGTGGCCATCGTGCCCTATTCCGTGCCGGCCGGCAGCGGGTGCGGTGTCGACAGCGGATAGCCGTTGAGCTGCCAATAGAGAAGGATCGCCTCGGTGATCACGATATCGATCGCGCCGAGCAGGATCGGCAGCACGAACAACGACTCGGGCCAGACCAGGACGCTGGTGGTGAAAAGCCCGAGGAATTTGTAGGTTTCGACCGCGAACAGCGCGACGACGCTATGGAAAGGGCTCGTGGCGACCCGCGCAAAGATGTCGACCCGCCACTGCCACACAGCCGGTATCAGCCGAACCGCGAAGTCGACCCTGATGTATTCTTCATTTCTCGCGATCAGCGTATAGGCAAAAAAATAAATTCACATCGCCGCTAGGATCGATATCTCCTGGACCCAGCTGAAGCTTGTGTGGAAGAAGCCACGGCCAACGATCTCAAAACCGTTGACCGCGACCATGAAGTTGAGAACGCCGCAGGAGACGGCCATGACGACGATGCGCGTGACTTTCAGATAGGCTCCCTGAAATTTGTCGACCGCGCCTCGATCGTCAGCCCGATTGGGATCGTGCATCGGGCTTGCCTTTGCTCCGGGCTCTTGCCTTCGTCGATTGGGCTATATTCCTGGCATCCCCATCACCCGGGCCGGAACCCCTTTGGGGACCGTGTTGTCGGCTTTGAGCGACTGGATGATCGACGACGCCTTGGTCCGCCAGGGCGCGAGATCGGGCTCATAGACTGTGACGCCGAACTCCTTTTCGGCGCGCTGGCGTTTCTCGGTGAAGCCGCGCAGGGACCCCTTCTTGTAGGCCTCGCCGCCGTCAACAGCGGCTTGCCGCAGGATGTTGCGCTGCTCTTCGGTCAGGCCCCGCCACTTGTTGGAGTTGATCATCACATTGATGATCTGGAAATACTCGTCGGTGCGGGTCCAGTGCTTGGCCATCTCGACGATCTTCTGATCGACCGCGATGCCGATCGTTTCCGGGCCGCCTTCGATGATACCCTGACGGAATGCCAAATACATCTCCGGCCGCGGAACCACGATGGTATTGGCACCGAGGCCCTGCCACGTGGCGATCGCTGTGCGCGATTCCCTCCCTCGGAGCTTGAGGCCCTTGACATCATCCGGCGTTTTGATCGGACGCGTAGTAACGAGACCCCGCGGATCCATCTGCTACCAGCTCCAGCCATCGTCGATGACGATGCCGCCAAGACCGGCCAGCTTGTCGAGCGCCGGCTTGAAGATGTCGCTCTTGAAGAACGCCTGCTGATGCGCATGTGACTTAAAGAGGTAAGGCGCAGAGATGATCTTCGTCTCGTCGAGCAGATTGGTGAGGAATTCCCGGTAGATCAAATGCATGTCCCGGGTTCCGGCCAGCACATTGCGCACCTGCTCCGGATTTGCGCCGAGCTGGCGCGCGCGTGGAACACTCGGACCTTCATGGTGTCCTTAGAAAGCCGCGCAACGGCCGCCACAAAGGCGTCGGCTCCGACTCCGGAATGGCTCGCTTGCGCGTCGACATGGCCGAGCCGGAACGTAATCTGCTGACCGCCGGCGGGACTTGCGAAGGCCACCACCAGTGCGCCTCCAGCCAGCGCTACGATGTTCGCAAGCTTCAACATAGCGATCTTTCCTGTGTTGTGCCGTACAGTCTCGTACACCTCACGCTGCGGCTCCGTGATTCTTCCGCAGCACATGGCCTGCCCGTGCGCCGGTCAAAGCTCCGTCGCACAAAGTCGCTACACCATTGACGATAACATGGTGCATGCCGTGCGCCAATTGATTGGGTTCGAACGTGGTGCTGCGCTCGCCGAAATTGTCCGGATCGAACACGCAGATGTCGGCATAGGCCCCGCCGCGCAGCACGCCGGCAGGCCGGTGAGCCGATGAATCGCCTCCTCGGGCGAAAGCGATTTCCACTGCCGCACCATGAAACGATAGAACCAGGAAGCCCAGGAATAGGCCCCGTGGACCATCGATTCCGCGATCGGCCCATCTAGCGCGAGCGTCGTCGCATCCGAGCCCGGCATGCATTTGGGATGGGAGAATATCTTGGCCTGATCGTCTTCCGTATAGCACAGGATCAGCACCATCGGCCGGTGCAAAAGGTCGATTTCCGCCAAAAGGATGTCAAACGCCACATCATGCGGATCGCGGTCGACCGAACGGCCGATATCTCCAAAGTTCCGGCGGGAGAATTTCGGGAACGCGGCATTGTCGAGCAATACCACCCGTTCCCACCCGCCGGTGGCGACGATGCTGCGATAGCTTTTCATCTTGGCACGGCCATCGGCCAAACGCAGATGCTTTGCCAGCGCGTCGCGCCCTTCCGCGACCGCCCAGTTCGGCAGGATCGTGTTGAGGTAGGTCGTCCCATAGAGCCGCGTGTGCATATCGAAGGCGACGTCGAGCCCCCCATCGGCCGCGCGCTCTACCGCCTCGACAGCGCGCTCCGGCACACCGCCGGCGATCATCCGCGGCAACAGGTGCGATATTTGCAATTGGACGCTGCTCCGTTGCGCAGTCCGGATCGCTTCGTCGATCGCGCCCAAAGCGTGATGGTCGCGGTCGCGGGTATGGGTTGCATAGAAGCCATCGGCATGGCGCACGACGCTGCACATCTCGCAGAGCTTGGCTTCCGTCGCGCCACGCTCGGCGCTGTATTCGAGCCCGGTCGAATATCCGAAGGCGCCTTCGTTGAAGCCTTCGCAAAGCAACTGCTTCATCTTCTTCAACTCATCCGGGTTGGCCGGACGGTCGCGCATCCCGACGACGGAAAGGCGGAGCTGCCCATTGGGCACCAGCGTCATGACGTTGACCGCCGGCGCCACCACCTCAAGCTTCTGGAGATATTCGCCAAGCGCGTTCCAAGAGAGCTGGATCGAACCGTCGAACCCGTAGATGCTGCCTTTGGCGAGGGACGGATCGCGGATCGGACCGCATCCGAAGCCACAATTGCCGATCACCTCCAGCGTCACGCCCTGGTGGATCGCGCTGACGGCGCGCGGATCGATCAAGAGCGTGTAATCCGAATGGCTATGGATATCGATGAAGCCCGGCGCCACATATCGGCCCGCGCATCGATCTCGGTCTCGCCGCGCTCCTCGATCCGCCCGATCGCGACAATGCGGTCACCCTCAACGGCAAGGTCGCCGGCGACCGGCGGCGCTCCGGTGCCGTCGATCAGCGTGCCATTCCGGATGACGAGATCGAGACTCACTTGGTCATCTACGAGACCGCGGCAGGTTTCTTCTGGATTGATGACTTCATGCTTTGACGCACCTTTGCGGTCGCTTCATCGTCAAGCACCAATCGTTTTGGATCGACCACAACGCCATAGCAAGCGCGTGCGGCCTCGAAGCTGACTTTCTCGTCCAGTACATCTTCCAGCACCGCCTGCGACGAGCGTTCGAGCGGCTCGCCATAGCCACCGCCGCCCGCCGAGACGTGACGAAAGACCTCGCCCTGATTGAGCGTGAAGGTGCGCATCGGCATCGTCGGCAGCACAGTCTCGCCGGTCCCTGGATTTAAGACATTGTTGGAGCCGCCACCCGGCGAACCGCCATAAAGCCCATAGGGCGGATGGTCGCGGCGATCAGCGCGCGTCGTGCAGATCGCATCATCGGTGAGAGAGCGGAACTCGCGGATATAGGCGAGCCCGCCGCGGAATTTTCCGGCGCCGCCGGAATCCTGCGCGAGGCCGTACGATACAATCTCAAGCGGAAACTCGGCTTCGATCAATTCGATCGGCTGGTTGGACAGATTGGCTGCCGGGTTGGAGATACCCTCGACGCCATCCTTGCCGGCGCGCGCGCCCCAGGTGCCGACCATCACTTCGGTCAGGACGAATTGCCGGCCATTGTGCCAGCCGCCGATCGAGAACAGCGTCGGGCCACCTTCGCCGGGCGCGATCACCCGATCTGGAACGGCCTTCGCCAGCGCTCCCATCACGGCGTCATAAGTGCGATAGCCCATCACGCCGCGCGCGCCGCAGGCGGCGGGCGAAAGCGAATTCACAATGGTACCGGGCGGCGCAATGACCTTGATAGGACGGATATAGCCCTCGCAATTGGGGATATCCGGGCTCGTGACGCAGCGGATCGCGCAATAGGACGACGAATTGATCATCGCGATCGGGCAATTGATCGAGGCCGCCACCTGCTTGGAGGTACCCGAAAGATCGACGACAATGTCGTCGCCCTTCACGATCACCTTGCACTGGATGCGCAAAGTCTGCGGATCGTCGCCGATGCCGTCGATGTAATCCACAAAATCGTATTCACCGTCCGGAATTTCGCGGATGAAAGCCCGCATCATCCGCTCCGCCTGATCCTGAATCGCTTCGAGATAAGGGTGAAGACCGTTGGGACCGTGCCGGCGAAGGAGATCGAGATAGCCGCGCTCGCCGGTCGAGCAGGCGGCGAGCTGCGCCTTGAGGTCGCCCAGCACCTGAATCGGCTGGCGGGTGTTCCTCTCGATGATCTTGAACAGCGTTTTGTTGGGCTTGCCTTCATCGTAGAGTTTCATCAGCGGCATGGTCAGGCCCTCCTGATGAATATCGATCGCATGTATCGCAGTGCTGCCGGGCGCAATCCCGCCGACGTCGCTGTGATGCGCCATCGTGCAGGCATAACCCTCGATCTGCCCTTCGAAGAAGATCGGCTTGATGACATAGATGTCAGGAAGATGCTGTCCGCCGGAGCCGTAGGGATCATTGAAGATGAAGATGTCGCCCGGCTTCGCGGTCGGCCTCTCCTGCTCCAAGATGTAACGCATGCCATCCGGAAATGCGCCGAGCTGCACCGCCAGCGTCAGACCCTGCGCGATGATCTGTCCGTGGCGATCGGCGAGCGCGGTCGAATAATCCATCGAGTCGCGCACCACCGGCGAATAGGCGCTCCGCATGATGATCAGCGCCATCTCGTCCGCGATCGACGACAGCGCGTTCTTGACAACCTCGAACGTGATCTGATCGACCTTGTCGGTCATGACTGACCCAATTCGATGTCGATGTTGCCCAAGCGGTCGAGGCTCGCGCGGCAGCCAGGTGGGACCACCGTGGTGGCGTCATATTCTTGGATGATCGCGGGGCCCTCGATCGTGCGCCCCATGAGATCGTCGCGGCGGTAAACCGGCGTCGACATCGAGCCATAGGTCGCGCCGAAATAGGCGTCTCGTACCCGTTGCTCGCGGTCTGCGCCCTGCTCTGCCTTGGCCGCAAGCCCTTTGTAACCCGCCTGTAACTGCGGTACCCGCGCGATCACCTTCACGTTGACGAGATCGACCGGATCACCATCCGAGTGGTGCCCATAAGTCCGCTCGTGCTCAGCATGAAAGGCGCCATGCATCTCGTCGAGATTTACCCGGTTCTGCGTCACCGGCACGGTCAGCTCGTAAGCCTGGCCGCTGTAGCGCATGTCGGCAAGCCATCGTATCTCAACCTGATCCATCGCGAAGGCTTCGCGCCGCAGGGTCGACAAGGCCTCGTCTTGGAGCTGCCGGAACGCCGTCGCGATTTCCTTCTCCGACACATCCACGGTGCGGCGGAAGAAGGAGCGCAGGAATTCATGCTCGATATCCGAGAGCAGCAAACCGACTGCGCTGAAAACGCCTGGCGCCGGGGGCACCAAGACGCGCTTCATCTTCAGCGATTGTGCGACCTCCACGCCTGCCACCGGCCCGTTGCCGCCGAAGGCGATGAGTGCGAAGTCGCGCGGGTCGCGCCCCCGATAGGTCGAGACCGCCTTCACAGCGCGGGTCATGGTGGCGCTCGCGATGGCGAAAATGCCGTACGCCGCATCGAGCAGCGAAAGCCGCAGCGGTCGCGCGATGCGCTCTTCGAGAACACGATGCGCCTTCTCGGCGTTCAACCGCACCTTGCCGCCGACCAGATAATCCGGATTGACATAGCCGAGCACCACCATCGCGTCGGTGAAAGTGGGCTCGGTTCCGCCGAGGTCGTAACAGACCGGTCCCGGCATTGCGCCGGCGCTCTGCGGGCCGACCTTCAGCGCGCCGGTGTGGTCGACCGTGACGATGCTGCCGCCGCCGGCACCGATCTCCGACACGTCGATGAACGCCAATTTGATCGCGTAGCCGCCGCCCTTGACCAGCTTGCTGCTCAGGTTGATCCCGGCGCCGACCTCGTACTCGGTGGTCTTGGCCGGCTCCCCGTTCTCGATGATCGCGGCTTTGGCGGTGGTGCCGCCCATGTCGAACGAAATGATGTTCTCGTGGCTGAGCTGGCGCGCGAGCCGGGCGCAGGCGATGACGCCAGCCGCCGGGCCGGATTCGACGATATAGGCGGGCTTGTCGCTCGCCGACTGCGCTGTCATCACCCCGCCGCTCGACTGCATGATGCGCACTGGCGCCTTCAGCCCGGCTTGCGATAGCCTGTTGCCAAGCGACTGCAGATAGCGGCGCACGACCGGGCCCACATAAGCATTCACCACCGCGGTGCTGGTGCGCTCGTATTCGCGGATCTCCGGCAGGATGTCGGAAGAACAGGTGATGTAGATGTCGTCGCCGACAATCCGCCGGACGATCTCGGCGACGCGGCGCTCGTGCTCCGGATTGGCGTAGGAATGTAGGAAGCAGATCGCGACGGCTTCAACACCCGCCTCCTTCACGCGTTTCGCGGCCGCCTCGGCGCTCTGCTCATCGAGCGGCACGCGAACATCGCCGCGGGGACCCATCCGCTCCTGGACCTCGAAGCGGAAGCGTCGCCGCACTAGCGGCGGCGGCTTGTCGTATTGGACATCATAGAGCACCGGGATGCGCAGGCGGCGCATCTCGAGTACATCGCGGAATCCGGCGGTTGTGATCAGCGCCGTCCGCGCGCCCTTCTGCTCGAGGACGGCATTGGCGGCGACCGTGGTGGCATGCACCAATTCGCCGACCATGCCGGGCTCGATCTCGGAGGAAGCCAGCAATTCCCGCACGCCCGTGAGGATGCCGCGGCTGAAGTCGTCCGGCGTCGACGACACTTTATGGGTGCTCAAGTATCCGTTCGGCCCGAGCAGCACGATGTCGGTGAACGTGCCCCCGATATCGATCCCGATGGAATGGCTTGCGTCCGACATTATCCCCCTCGGCGGCCCGGCCGCGCTCTCCGAGGTCATCCACACCGCGGAAGGATGCAATAATCTAATCAATGTCTTTCGTTTCCACGATATAGCGGGTAGGAAATTCAAGCCCTCAGTTACCCGCACATGGTAAGCGCTGGCCTCGCATTGGTCAAGTCCCACTCTGCACTAACCTCCAGCCCGCCATTACCTAATGGTCAGCGATCACTCTTTTTCGATATTCCACGAAGAATTTGCCGCGTAACTATGGAAATTGCACAATGTCTTCAATCCACCACTGCCTACCCTAACCATTCAGTGCGCTCCGCCAGCAGCTGGACCACACCCGCCCACGCTCCGCCCCATGTGCCACTATTACAGCGCAGGATTACCAGCCCAACGTCTGATCAAACTTCGATAACGCAACAGCCGCTCGCGCCCGGCGCTATCCTCCGCGGCCACCCGCTCGCCC
>SXGT01444882.1_pt1 | contig 19433 bp, 15 predicted proteins | sample 3176221 | NCBI WGS metagenome assembly SXGT01 (sample SAMN11356862, study PRJNA531348) | freshwater metagenome | isolation source: freshwater sample F1-120 | place: China: Fuxian Lake, Yuxi | collected 2017-12-25
CCGGAACTCGTGCTCGTTTTCATGTCGATTTCGAGCTCATGAAACGCCAACTCCCCTTCGGCAACCTTCGGGCCATGGCACGTGATGCAGTGCTTCTTGAGGAACGGCGCGACGGCCCGCTCGTACTCCGCCTTGCTTTCGCCAGGAGACGAGAACTTGCGCTCGGCGACCTTTTCCTGCGTCCGTGCGACATCAATCAGGAAAGCAAAGCCTATCGCTGAACAAGCAACTACCACAAGCACCAAGAGAGAATTGGACCGAATCACGCAAAACTCCATCGCGGGATACAGAGTCGAAAAAACTGTATACAGAATTGTAACCCCGAAAGGCCGTTTTGGTAGTGGCCTTTCCCAAATTCTCTTGAGGACGCGGTTCGTTGAAGCCGCTGGCAGCAGATGGCGGCGAATGGGGACGCCTGGCTTCCGACCTATTTTCGAAGGACGGGCAGCTGCGAGTCGCAGGCCGATGTTCGGTCGAAGACAAAAAAGCGAAAACCAATGTGCATGCAAAAACCAAAATAAGGAATGGAGGCGCTTGACGCGGCGCACCACCCTGATAACATGTAAGACATCTTTCATGTTTGGGACCTCGTTCTATTGAGCGTGTATGAGCCTGAAGACGCTACGAAAATCGATGAAACCGCTCCCCTCGCATTCCCGAGTGGAACAAGTCGCGGAGCGAGTGCGGGATTATATTGGCACGGAGAAGTTGCAACCGGGCGATCGCTTGCCGGGAGAACTGGCCATTGCCGAGGCATTGCAAGTGAGCCGGCCGGTGCTCCGGGAGGCCATCGGGCGTCTGGAAAGCCTCGGTCTTGTGCATGTTAAGCGAGGCAGTGGAACTTACGTTGCCAACCGCGATCATCTGGGCAGCTGTGTGGACTTCCTCCATACCGCCTTGGCCATTTCGCCTCGAGATCTGTTGCATTATGCGGAGCTGCGCACCGTCATCGAGTGTTTTGCGGCCCGCAAGGTGGCCGGACAAATCACCTCGGAAGGGGTGGCGGAACTCATTGCCTTGTGTGATGAAATCGATCGCGAGGGCCAGGAGTATGTCGATGCGGTTCGAGCCGATTTCCGGTTCCATCAAAAAATCGTCGAATTGAGCGGCAATGTTTTGATGCGCAACCTGATCGAGGTCCTTCACGGCTACATCCTGGCTGGCATGGTTCACACGACACCCCAGCCGCGCAATCGTCCGCGCAGCCGAGCGATCCACGCGGCAATCCTGGAAGCGATTCGCCAAGGGGATCCCGATGCCGCCGAACAAGCGATGAAACGGCACATGGACGCGGTGATCGAGCGCTTGCTCGCAGCCGAAGTGAAAAATGAAACGCACAAGCCCCGCTAGTTTTGCCTCGCCGACTTTTCAGTAATCCGCCCGTGACAGTTGATCCTGGTTTACCTGCCAGCTGAACGAACAATTACAGACCAAGGAGTACAGTCATGCCTTCGTCATCTTCACATGCAGTCGTGAGTAGCTCGCCGGAGCATCTTCTTGGTCGGCGTGCGTTCTTCGGTGCGACCGGCGGGGCGTTGCTTGGCGGCGCACTGGGCTTGGACGCTTTGGCCGCCCCAGCGTTCGCCAATCAACTCCAGCGCGACCAGAAGCGCGTACTGATGATCTTCCTCAATGGCGGCATGAGCCAGTTCGAGAGCTGGGATCCCAAGCCGGGTCGGCCGACCGGCGGACCGTTCATGTCGATCCCGACGTCGATTCCGGGCTATCGCATCTCGGAATTGATGCCTCGCATGGCGAGTTCCATTCAGCGCCACACCGCCATCCTTCGCTGCCAGCAAGGGTTCGGCGATCATACCGATTTCACAATCTATGGGGGCAGACCCAAGACTGGCCCTGTGCGCTATCCGACTTTGGGCCCTATGCTGGCACGCGAACTGGCGAATCCCAACAGCCAGGTTCCGCATCACGTCATGTTCACGAACTACCTGGGCGCGAACTATTTCGAGTCGGCTGGCTTCCTGGGATCAACCTGGAACCCGATCAACATCGTGCCGGGCCAGACTCCTGCCGGAGGGCAACCGCCCCTCCAGAGTCGTCAGCCCATCTTGAATCTGGCTCCGCCCGCCAACCGTTTGCCGGATTCGCTCACCGACGCGGACCATCGGGAACGCGAGGAATTGCGCCGGCAACTAAGCCAACGGTTCGGCGTCGGCCGCAGCCGCGATGGCGTTTTGCTTAGCCATGGCGGTGCTTATGGCCGCGTGCGCGGCATGATGGATAGCGCCCGGCTTTTCGACATCGAACAAGAGTCAACCTCGATGCGTGCCCGGTACGGTTCGACGGCGTTCGGTCAGCAGGCGCTGGTCGCACGGCGCCTCATCGAAGCGGGCGTCCCTTATGTCCGCGTCAATCGAGGCTGGTGGGATCATCATGGCCAAAACTTCGAGTTCCACCAGGAAATGGTCCCGGAACTCGATCACGTTCTCAGCGTGTTGCTCGACGATCTGCAAGATCGGGGCCTGCTCCGCAACACACTTGTCGTCACGTTTTCCGAAATGGGCCGTACCCCGACAATCAACAACGCTCAAGGCCGCGATCATTACCCGCGCATGAGCGTGACCCTTTCCGGCTGCGGCATCAGGCCAGGCGTGGTGCATGGGAGCACGAACGCCGATGGTACCGCGGCGGTCACCGGCAGCGTGACATTGCAGCAGTTCTTCGCCACCATCATGCGCGCGGTAGGCATCGATCACCAGAAAGAAATCAACAACACGGACGGACGGCCGGTGCCTTTGACCGACTACGGCACCGAACCCTTGGCCGAAGTCCTCGCGTGACCATTCGGAACTGCGGCGGAGGTCTACGATGATCCAGCGAACAGCGATTGCATTTGTCTTCGTCCTGGCACTGATGGGCGGCAACAGCGCGTCTAGCGCCCGTGCCGGCACTCCGCAGGCGCCGGCGATGAAAGTCGCTGGCCAGGTTGCGCTTCCCGGCGACTTACTGAGCGTCGCGTGGGTTCCCGGTACGGGCAAAGTGTACGTGGGCGGAACCAATGGCAAGATCCACTTCCTCGATCTGGCCGACGCCAAGCCGTCGCCGATTTCCTGGGATGCCCACGTCAGCTACATCAGCGGTCTGGCACTGTCCGGCAAGTATCTGATTTCCGCGGGCTCGGATCACCAGCTCATCTGGTGGGACACCGAGACGCGCACGAAAGTGCGCTCCATCGAGGCTCATGCCAAAAAATGGATCCGTGCCGTCGCGTTGTCTCCGGACGGCAAAACCTTGGCCAGCGTCGGCGACGACATGGTCTGCCGACTTTGGGAACCGGAGACAGGCAAAGCGATTCGCGACTTGAAAGGCCACAAAACGCATACTTACGATGGGTTGGGCTCCAAGTTGTACGCCTGCGCGTTTTCCCCCGATAGCAAGTACATCGCGTCAGGTGATCAGAACGGGCATTTGATCATCTGGGAGGCCGGCACAGGGAAACAGGTGAACAAGATAGAAGCGCCGCATTTCCACGCGATCGGAAGCGGTCATACCTGCGGGGGTATTCGCACGCTCGCTTTTTCGCCCGACGGCACGTTGTTGGCAGCGGGAGGCTCGATCTGGGGCGATACCTCGACCATTCTTGGCAACAAGGCCCTCGTGCAGATCTTCGACTGGAAGTCGGGCAAGAAGACGCACGATTTTCAGATGGCCAAGAACAATTTCATCTTTGAACGAATTCGCTTTCACCCGAAAGGAAACTGGCTCGTCGCCGCCGGCGGGGCAGGTTCCGGACAGAAAATGGTGTTCTTCGACCTTCAGAATAAAGCAGTCACCCACGAAGCTGGCCTGAACACGAGCGTGTTCGACATCGTTCTCAACGACTCCGCCACGACACTCTATGGCGTGGGCAAGGGCAAAGTGTTCCAGTGGAAGCTACAGGACTGAATCCTGCACTGCGATTTCCGCTTTTCACGATCAACAGGCAGTACCTCATGACGACAAGAACCTCTCGCATTTTGTGGATGTTGACGGTCATGATCGGCCTGATGATTGCGCCAAGTGCGCACGCCGACGAACCGCTGTCTCCCGATCGGTCGATCGCCGAGGTCATCGACGCGCTGCAAGCAGGATGCGTCGACCGAGCGTCGGACCTGCTCCACGCCCATATCGAAAGCCACAAGAAACGCATGCAAGAGCAGGACAAGGGAGATTAATCATGACCAGCCCTACCTTCACTGTTTCCGTACAAAGCAGGCGACCGTCTGGGCAGCTGACGCGGCGGGGATTCATCCAGGTCGGCGCCTTGGGCGGACTCGGCCTGGCGAATCTTCTCCGCGCGAACGAGTCCTCGCCGGCGAGTCGCGAGTTACCAATGAGCGTCGTCGTATTGTGGCTGGGAGGTGGGCCGCCACAGCACGAAACGTTCGATCCGAAATTTGATCTCCCATCTGGACTGCGGAGCGTCAACGGCGCAATTCGAACCTCGCAACCGGGTGTGATGTTCGGGGCCGATTTCCCGCGGTTGGCCCAGCGGATGAATCGATTGGCCGTGGTGCGTTCGTTCCAGAGCACCACGGCAGACCACGAGCGGGGACACAAGATCGTGCTGTCGGGCGGACTGGGTCTTGAAGCGCCCAGTATCGGCTCGGTGCTGGCTCGCGTTCGCGGCACGGTCGGCCCCACGGGCATGCCAAATTACACACTCATCTCCGATCCCAAGGACACTTTCAACTTTCGGGCGGTGGCGAGGGGGGCCGATGCCGGCAGATGGCCGCAACAGTTCAATCCGTTTCAGTTTGTCGGAGACTATCCCAGGGACGCCGCCCGCGGGGCCAACCTTGCTGCCCCGATCGAACGACCGCAGATGATCGATGACATGAGGCTCCAGATTCCGCTTGATCGGCTTGAAAATCGGGCGTCGCTGCTCGAACAGGTCGATGGTTTCAGTCGAGCGATGGACCGCTTTCGTGCTTTGGAACATGTCGACAGGATCAGGCAGCAGGCATACGGCGTGCTGCGGAGAGGCCTCGTTGATGCCTTCGATCTCTCGAAAGAAGACCCAAGAATTGTGGGAAGGTACGACACCAGTTCGATCCCTGTCGGTTTTCGGACGATTGGCTATCACCCGTCGATTCTGGGCAAACAGATGCTGCTCGCGCGTCGGCTGTGCGAAGCGGGCTGCGGATTCGTGCTGGTCCAGTCGCTTGGTTGGGATTTTCACAACAACGATGCGACTCCAGGGCTGGAAGCCGGCCTGGCGATGCACGCCCCGGAACTGGATCAGGCTGCGTCAGCGTTCCTGGATGATGTCGATCAACGGGGGCTGTCGAACCGCATCCTGTTGGTGATCACAGGCGAGATGGGCCGAACGCCGACCATCTCGAACGGCGGTCGCGACCACTGGGCCTCTTCGACTCCTTTGGTGTTGGCAGGCGGCGGGCTACGTGTCGGGCAGGTGATCGGTCAATCGACGAGGGACGGCGGCAACCCTGCCACGATGCCGTATCGGCCGTCGCATTTGATGGCGACCGTCATGCGTGCATTGTCGTTCGACCCGACCTCGCTACGGCTCCGCCCGAATTTGCCGCCGGAGATCACGAGGATGGCCGAGGCCGATCCGATCACGGAATTGTTTTGACGCCTGGACTTTGCGGCACTTTTTCGCGGGATTTGATGAAGATGGGCTAAACAACTGTGGCATGAAACGCCCGGAAATAACTCTCTGTCTTTCAAGGAGATGGAATATGGCCATTCGCAAAACGACCTGTGGATCGCGTGAGCACTTCGTTGATCGGCGCAGCTTCATGGCGAAGGCAGGCGCTTTTATCGGCGGCGTGTATGGGCTAAACGCCTTTGCCCAGCCAACGCTGGGCCAGCAGCTCCAGCGCGATCAGAAACGCGTGCTCATGATCTTCCTCAACGGCGGCATGAGCCAGTTCGAGAGCTGGGATCCCAAGCCCGGCACGACGACCGGAGGGCCGTTTCAGTCGATCCCAACTTCCATTCCCGGCTATCGCATGTCCGAATTGATGCCGCGGATGGCGGCTTGCCTTCATCGACATACGGTGGTCATTCGTTCACAACTGGCGGTGAGCGACCACAACGACGCCACGATTTTCGGAGGAAAACCGAAAACCGGACCGGTTCGCTATCCCAGCCTTGGGTCGATGATCGCGCGGGAGTTGGCCAATCCGAACAGCCAGGTGCCGCACCATGTCATGTTCACCAACTACCTCGGCGCCAACTACTTTGAAAACGCCGGCTTCCTCGGTGCGGCGTGGAATCCCATCAACATCGAACCGACCCGTGTTGCGAACACCGCTCCCTTCAGTATTCCGCTTTCGGGCGTACGGCTTTCCCCGCCTGCCAACACTCTTCCGCCTGGTCTCAGCGACGGGGATCATCGGGAACGCGAAGCCCTGCGTGCGGAACTTGGCAGCCGCTTCGGGGTAGGGCGAGAACGCGATGGCGTCCTGCTCAGCCATGGTGGTGCGTATGGCCGAGTGCGTGGCCTGATGGAAAGCGCCCGCCTTTTCGACATCGAGCAAGAATCTTCGACGATGCGGACCCGCTATGGTTCGACGCCGTTCGGGCAGCAAATGCTTGTGGCGCGTCGGCTCATTGAGGCGGGCGTCCCCTATGTCCGCGTCAATCGCGGCTGGTGGGACCACCATGGCCAGAACTTCGAGTTCCATCAGGAGATGGTCCCTGAGCTCGACCACGTCATGAGCGTGTTGCTAGAAGATCTGCAGGAGCGTGGCTTGCTCCGCAACACGCTTGTGGCCACGTTCTCCGAAATGGGACGCACGCCGAACATCAACGACAACAACGGCCGCGACCACTTCCCGCGCATGAGCGTCACGCTCTCGGGTTGCGGCGTTCGCCCCGGTGTTGTCTACGGCGGCACCAATGCTGGTGGCACGGATATCGCCAACAATCCGGTTACGCTCCAGCAGTTCTTCGCGACCGTGATGAGCGCCGTCGGCATCGATCATCAGAAGGAAATCAACAACACGGATGGCCGACCGGTTCCGCTCACCGATTACGGCACGCGACCGATTGCGGAGGTGCTCGCGTGATGACTCGATCGCTTTCGACCTTGATCCTTTTCATCGCGGTTTCTTCGGTTGCTTTCGCCCAAGGCAAAGACAAGAAATCCGCACCTCCACCACCTCCCGGCCCTTTGACCGTCAAAGCGACTCAGGAGACCAAGGTGACTGGGGACATTTTGTGCGTTGCACCGATTCCAGGGACTTCCAAAGCGTACGTGGGGGGATCGGATGGGAAGATTTCCGCGCTCGATTTCGACAATCCCAAATCCGCTCCGAATACCTGGGACGCACACGTAAGTTACGTGAGTGGCCTCGCTCTCGCTGGCAAGGCCCTAGTTTCCGCAGGTTCGGATCACAAGCTCATCTGGTGGAACCCACAGACCAAGGAGAAAATCCGCGAGATCGTCGCTCACGATAAGAAATGGATTCGGGGCGTCGCCGCGTCTCCCGACGGCAAGCGAATCGCCAGCGTCGGGGACGACATGACCGCACGGGTGTGGAATGCGGACACCGGGAAAGTTGTCCATGAACTGGTGGGCCACGAGAAATTGACGCCTTATGGTTTGATCTCCAAGCTGTACTGCGTTCGTTTCTCACAAGACGGAAAAATGCTGGCGACCGGCGATCAAACCGGGACCGCCATTATTTGGGATACCGCCACAGGCAAGCAACTCGGCAAGGTGCGGTCCAAGCATTTATATACGGCCGATACGAATGGGCACACCTATGGCGGATGCCGTGCTTTGGCGTTTTCACTCGATGGTTCCCAAATCGCCCTTGTTGGAAATATCGCGGGAGATACCTCCACGATTGGCGGAAGCAAGGCGCTCGTGCAGATCTTCGATTGGAAAACCGAAAAATTAACGCTCGACCTCCCGACGAAGATCAACGGCTTTTTCGAATCGGTGCTGTTCCATCCCAAGGAGCCCTGGATTTTTGCTGGATGTGGAGCCGGGGACGGCAAAAAAGTTGTGTTGTTTGATCTCGACAAAAAAACGATCGTTCAGGAATTTTCCGTTGGCAGACCAGTTCTCGACATCGCTCTCAACGAGTCTGCGGACGCCCTCATCGCGGTCGGGCGAACGAAAGCCCTCCGTTGGCAGTTAACCAAGTAAATTGAGTTGCCGCTTGCGGCTTAGCGAAACGTGGATGCTTCCCACACGCTAAGCCGCAAGCGGACTTCGAAGGATCCCACCTATGAAACTTTCATATTCCATCGCCATCGCCATAGTCATCGGCTTTATTCTTGCCGCCGATTCACGGGCTGACGAACTTCTGCCGGCTAACAAACCATACGGGGAGGTGATCGATCACTACATCGGCGCCAAACTCAAAAAGGAAAAGATCACACCGGTGCCGCAGGCCAATGATGCCACGTTGGTTCGCCGACTTTATCTCGACCTTGCCGGCCGAATTCCCAGCCCGGCCGAAGCGCAGGCCTTCATCAACTCGAAGGATCCGCAGAAACGGCTCAAGCTTATCGAGGAACTCGCGGCCACGCCCGAATTTCTCCAGCACAACGCCACCGAGTTCGACATTTTCCTCCGCAATGAAAATCCGGAAAGCATTAGTGTTCGCTCGTATCTGTTGACGGCGTTCAAGGCGAATCAGCCCTGGGATCAAACGTTTCGCGACTTGATCGGGGCCAGCGAGAAATCGCACCCAGCCAAGCCTGAGCAGTATGTCCTCAAACGTCTCAAGGACCGTGACGTGCTGGCACGCGACGTTTCCTCGGTATTCTTCGGCCTGAATATTAGCTGTGCTCAATGCCATCGCCACCCGTATGTCAAAACGCTCACGCAAGATTACTTCTTCGGCATGCGCGAGTTCTTCGCCGCCTCATACGACTTTCAGGGCAATCTTCTCGATCGCAAATTCGTAAAGCCGGGCGAATTCAAGGCGAAGGAAGGTAAGATGCAACCGGTCAGTTTGAAGTTTCTGAATGGCAAGACCGTCGAGTCCCCAAAAGTCGATCTATCCGCAGCGGACCTAGCGAAAGCGATTCAAGAGGAGTCGAAGGCGATCGAGAAGATGGCGAAGGAAAAATCGAAAGAGCTGCCGGCCCAGCCGACGTTCCGCGCTCGCACGAAACTGGCAGAGCTAGCTCTCGATGCCGAGAACCGCGATCGCTTTGCCAAGGCACTTGTGAATCGGCTCTGGTATCGCTTCTACGGTCACGGGTTGGTGATGCGCGTCGATCAACTGCACGCCAACAATGCCGCAAGCCATCCTGAATTGCTCGATTGGCTGGCCCGTGATTTCATCGAGCACAAGTATGATGTCAAGCGAGTGATCCTGGGCCTCGTATCGAGCAACGCTTACGCACGGACCAGCCAATGGCAAGGAAAGTCACCGCCGGCACCTGATCTGTTCGCAGTGGCCCCGATTCGGCCGCTGACACCGGGACAATGGGGGGCGTCGTTCAAAATGGTTTCCAGTCCGGGGTTGTTCGGCTCAATCCAGAAAGAGGGTGAGCGTGAGAAATTGGCCGAAGGATTGGCAAAAGAATCGCCAATGTTCATCGAGTATCCGCGGGACGATTCGCCCATCTCGGCGTCCGAATCGATGCGTCTCAGCAATGACGCGGGCATTCAAAAGTCGCTGGTCGGGCGGGCGGCAAGCCTGCTGAAATTGAAGGACCACAAGTCACAGATCACGGAGGCTTCGTGGGTCGTTCTTTCTCGTCCGCCGACTGCTGCCGAGCTTGAGCTTTTCGAATCGTATCTGGAACGCCGCAAAGACCGCCCCGAAGCGGGACTTCATCAGATGATTTGGGCGCTGGTGAACAGCCCCGAGTTCCGGTTCAACCATTAGGGATCACCATGCCTGCCAGAACCTCCTTCCACTGTGCCCTGATTGGCGCCGGCCTTCTCTGGGTCGTGACGTTTGCGTTTTCGTTCGCACGCGCCGACGATTGGCCCCAGTTCCGCGGCCCGAAACGCGACGGTGTCTCTCGGGAGACTGGCCTGCTCAAATCGTGGCCGAAGGAAGGACCGAAACTCCTGTGGACCTACCGCGATGCCGGCGCCGGGTTTTCTCCACCGTCCATCGTGGGCAATCACTACTATTGCATGGGCTCGAAAGACACCAAGGACTACGTCTTCGCCCTCAACACTCGCAGTGGCGAACTCCTCTGGTCCACCGCAGTCGGCCCACGACGACCGACCGGCTGGGGCGACGGTCCGTGTGCGACTCCGACCGTCGATGGCGATCGTCTCTACGCCCTCAGCATTCTCGGGGAATTGCATTGCATCGAGCGCGCCACGGGCAAGAGCCTCTGGAATGTCCACCTCAAGAATGAACTCGGTGGCAAGGTCCTGCATGATGGTCGTTACACGGAATCGTGCCTCATCGACGGTGACCGTCTGATTTGCTCCCCCGGCGGCATGAACGGCACGATGGCGGCCCTCGACAAAAGGTCGGGCAAGGTGATCTGGCGCAGCAAAGGTCTGAGGGATGAAGCCGTCTGCTCGTCGCCGATCGTCGTGGAAATCGACGGCATTCGGCAGTACGTGAACCTGACGGGAAAAGGTGTGGCCGGCGTCGCTGCGGACGATGGACGACTTCTCTGGAAAAGCAACTTGTCCGCTGCCTGGATCATGGTGGCGACCCCCGTCGCGTTCAAGGATTGCATTTATGTGACGACCGCTTATGGCGTCGGCTGCGGATTGCTCAAGCTGACGCGCGAAGGCGTCGGAACTAAAGCAGAGGTCGTTTATCGCAACAAAGTGATGAAGAACCACCACAGCGGTGTGATCCTCGTAGATGGCCACGTTTATGGTTGTTCCGATCCGAACGGTTGGGTTTGTCAGGAAATCGAAACGGGCAAAGCTGTTTGGGATGATCGCTTTTTCTTGGACAAAGGCAGCATGGCTTGGGCCGACGGGCACCTGTATTGTTACAGCGAAGACGGAGGCGAAGTGGTCCTGGTAAAGGCAACGCCCAAGGACTGGCAAAAAGTGAGCCGCTTCACCATCCCGGAAAAGACGAAAATCGCTCGCAAGCAAGGCAAGATCTGGACGCCTCCCGTCATCGCCAACGGCCGATTGTATCTGCGCGATAATGACTTGATCTACTGCTATGACATCAAACGAAACTGATTGTCCCCAGATGTAGGGAGTTTCTCCATGAAGCATTACCAGGTGGTTTTGGCGCTTTTGCTGGGGCTTGTTCCTGCATCTTTCAGCGTGGCTCAAGACCCGTTCGGAGACATCACGGGCCTGAACATAGCCAAGGCTGAGGACAAGGTCGATGTGCCCACTACTCCCGCTCCGAAAGAAGCGATCGTCCTCTTTGACGGCAAGAACCTCGACGGGTGGTCGAATCGCAACGGCAAAGATCCCGCGCTGTGGAAAGTGCTGCCAGGCGGCATCCTCGAAGTGAAAAGCCCGACGGCCGACATTATTACGAAACAGAAGTTCGACGGGAAGTTCAAACTGCACGTCGAATTCCGCGTCGGCTATCAGCCGAAGGCGACCGGCCAGCGGCGCGGCAACAGCGGCGTCTATCTGCAGGGCCGCTATGAGCTGCAAATCCTCGACAGCTATGGCGCCGCCAAGAAACAAAAGGACGACTGCGGGGCCCTCTACAGCATCGCAGCTCCGCTTGAAAACGTTTGCAAGGCACCCACCGTTTGGCAGAGCTTTGACGTCGAGTTCACGGCTCCGAAGTGCGAAGGAGGCAAGAAGGTCGCCCCGGCCGTCGCCACGGTTTTTCACAACGGCGTCAAGATCCACGACAACGTCAAGATCACCACCGACAACTCCTTGCGTGGCCTTGGCGGCGATCCATGTACGCCCGGACCGATTCTCCTCCAGGAAAACGGCTGTCCGGTGCAGTTCCGCAACATTTGGATCGTGCCGATGAAGGAATAGCGATTCACGCGTGTCTCGAATTTGTTCCACGACCGAAAGGACCCTTGTCCCATGAAAAGATTTCTCCTGATTGGCGTCAGCTTCCTGATGATTGGAACCGCCGTGTTTGTCGGCAAGCCCACGCCGGTGGATGCGGCCGACGAAGCGGTGCGGGCCAGTGCCATCAAGCTGTTTCAGAGCTTGACGGATGAGCAAAAGAAACTCGCCGTCCTGGAGGTGGGCGACAAGGAACGCTACAAGGAAGTCTTCCCCGCCTCGAAACGGCCCGGTATTCCCTACACCATGTTGACTGCTGACCAGAAGGCGATGATCGTCGATGTGGTCAAGGCGATGACCTCCGAGTATGGCGCCCAGCGCTGCCTGGAAGTCACCAAGGAAACGCCGGAAGGCAGCCGCTACCTCACGTTCTTTGGCGAACCCTCCGAGAAAAAGCCCTTTGCCTGGCGCATCGGCATGCACCATCTCACACTCTTGTTTGCCGAGTTTGGCGACGCGAAGGCGAACGAGTTTGGCCCCATCTTGCTGGGCGGCAATCCGGCCAAAACGCTTTGGGAAGCGGAAGAGAAAATCGCGATCGAGCTGTATGCATCCCTGACGCCCGAAGAACTCAAGAAAATCCAGGAAAGCACCAAAGGAACATCATCGGGTTCCGGCAGCGCGATGGGCAAGGCCGGCGTGCGCATCTCCGACCTCAACGACAAATCCCGCAAGCTCGCTGCGAGCTTGTTCGCGAAACGGCTTGATGTGTTCTCCGCGGATCGGCGCAAGGTCGTGGATGACATCGTCAAACGCGATGGCGGCGTCGAAAACCTGCGTGTCGCCATCTGGGGCGAGATCACCAAATCTCACATGGACGGAGGAAAAGGCAACTGGCGCATCGGTAGCGATGCGATTGTGTGCGATTGGCAAACCGCCGGCAAGAATCACCTGCATATGACCTTGCGCGGGCGACTCAAAGGTTAAAGTCGGGCGAGTGCAAGCATCGTCTACTTCAAGGGCGTTCCGAGAAACACACTCATGCGACTGCTAACCTTGCTGCTGTTCGCTCTCCCGGCAATCGTGACTGCGTCTCCGTTTGCGTGTGCGCAGTCACCCGAGGGTATGGAATACTTCGAAAAGAAGATCCGTCCGGTGCTCGTCGAACATTGCTACCAATGTCACTCTGCCGAAGCGGACAAAGCGAAAAATCTGAAGGCGGGGTTACGGCTCGACACCCGTCAGGGCATCCTCAAAGGCGGCCGTAGCGGCCCTGCCTTGGTTCCCGGCAAGGCAAAAGGCAGCCTGCTGATCGCGGCGATTCGCCATGAAGACTTGCGGATGCCGCCGAAGGGTAAGCTGTCCGACGCGGTCATCGCCGACTTCGAGGCGTGGGTGGTGATGGGCGCACCCGACCCGCGCGATGGCAAGTTAATCCCGCTCGTCGCCCAGATCGATTGGGACAAGGCTCGGCAAGCGTGGGTATTTCAGAAGCCGGTCACACACAAAGCTCCGAAGGTGAAAGGAGGCAATTGGCCTCGCCAGGAGATGGATTCCTTCGTCCTTGCTGAGCTGGAAAAACGCGGCCTGACGCCCGTTCGTGCTGCGACCAGGCAGGAGTGGATTCGCCGCGCGACTTTCGATCTCATCGGCCTGCCGCCGACGCCCGCGGAGGTAGATGTATTTGTAAACGACAGCTCGGCTGACGCTTTCGCCAAAGTGGTTGACCGCTTGCTCGCCTCGCCTCACTATGGCGAACGCTGGGGCCGCTACTGGCTGGACCTGGCTCGATACACGGATGACCTGGGCGGTACGGTGGGGCCAGTGCCGGCGCCGAATGCCTACCGGTATCGCGATTGGGTGATCCAGGCATTCAATCGCGACATGCCGTATGACCAGTTCATTCGGTTGCAATTGGCCGGCGATTTGATTACGGAACCCGCCGCCGATTACGTCGAACGGCTCGCGGGTTTGGGCTTTCAGGGACTCGGCCAGCGTTTCAGCGGCAACGCCGTCGGCATGGTCAAGAAGAAGGTCGCCGACGAACTCGATGATCGTGTGGATACGGTCACCCGTGCATTACTTGGGCTAACCGTGTCGTGTGCCCGGTGTCACGATCACAAATTCGATCCAATTCCTACGGTCGACTATTACTCGTTGGCGGCGGCTTATAACGGCGCGAAGGTGACGGATGAAATCATCCTGGCTTCTCCCACAGACATCAAGGCCAGCGATATCTGGAAAAAGCAGGTCGCCGAACTAACACAGAAAACAGCTAAGCTCACCCAGGACGAGGCGAGCATTCTTGGGCGCGACGCACTGATGCAGGTCGATCGCTACCTAATATCGGCCTGGCAGCTTCATCTTCTTGCGAAGAAACCCGGGGATGCCGGTGTGAAGGATTGGGCGCAACGTGAGGGCCTGCATCCATTCTTCCTTGAACGCTGGGTCAAATTGCTCGCCCAGGGCAAGCCACTGCCGCTTCTTGGTGCCTGGCAGACCCTCGCGAACGATTCGGCAAGGATCGCGAAGGTGAAAGCGGACCGCGTGGAAGTACCCAAGGCCCTGGCCGAAGCATCCGCGCAAATGAAGACGCTCGCCGTGGAAGTACTTCGGGATTGGGACAAGTCGGTCGGGAAGAAGCCCAAGCTTTCCGGGGAAAACGATGCATTCCTCAAGGTTTTCCTTCTTAACGATGGCGCCTACTTCAAGCTTAGCAGCAAAGAGGTGATCGCGCTGCTTTCGCCCGATTCGCGCATCGTGTACGACAAGCTTCAAGCTGAACTCAGTCGTCTTAACCAAGCGCCTCCCCCGCCCATGATCAAGGGGCCGGCGGTCACGGGCGGCGGGCAGACGATGCAAATTAATGTGCGCGGCAATCCCGATCAGCTCGGCGAGACTGCTCCGCCCGGCTTCCTGCAGATCCTCCAACGAACGAACGCTCCAGCCAGCTCAAAGTTCACGCGGCTCGATCTTGCGGACGCCATCGCGAATCGAAGCAACCCGCTCACGGCTCGGGTTTACGTTAATCGTCTGTGGCATTATCATTTCGGCCGAGGCATCGTCGGCACCGCCAGCAACTTTGGCCAACTCGGCGACCGCCCCACGCATCCGGAACTTCTCGACAGCCTGGCCGTTCGGTTCATGGACAATGGCTGGTCCACGAAATGGCTGCATCGCGAAATCATGCTCTCCGCCACATATGGGCTCAGCAGCAGTCCCGACGCAAAGAATCTCGCGAAGGACGCGGACAATCATTTGCTCTGGCGCGTGTCGCCGCGTCGGCTTGACTTCGAAGCCTGGCGCGATGCGATGCTGGCTACCGCAGGCAAGCTCGATCCGAAGGTCGGCGGGCCGGCGTTTTTTGATCCGCAAGGTGCGGTGCAGCTGCATCCGGAGGATCCGAAGAATCGCCGACGCACGATCTATGGCTTCATCAGCCGATTCAAACCCAATCCGACGCTGACCTTGTTCGATTTCCCAGAGCCCAACGTCACGAGCGATCAGCGCAACACGACGACGATCCCGCAACAGCAACTATTTGCCTTGAATAGCCCGTTCGTCGTGGCGATGGCCCAGTCGTTCGCGGCACGCGTCGAGGCCGAAGAGAAAACGGAGTCGCGGCGTTTGCTCCTCGCGTGGAAGCTGGCATTCGGCCGCGTGCCGACTGAGAGAGAGATGACCATCGCCGCGGAATTCCTCGGCGGCGCCGCCGCGCAAGAGGAGAAGCTGCGTCCCTGGGAGCGACTGTGTCATTCGCTATTGACGACCAACGAGTTCGCCTTCGTTCCGTAGTCCGATGAGAATGCAAAGGAGCCGAGATGTCTGTCTTTGAAAATGCCTCCCGGGTCTCCCGCCGCCAGATGCTCGCCCAGACGAGTTACGGTGTTGGCATGATAGGTCTTGCATCGGTTCTGGCGAATCGCGCGGACGCAACCACTCCACTCGCCGTTCGGCCGTCGCACTTCCCCGCTCGGGCCAAACGCATTATCCATCTGTGGATGAATGGCGGCCCATCGCAAGTAGACACCTTCGACCCCAAGCCCGCCTTGTTGCAATACGCGGGCCAGCGTCCCCCAAGCACCCGCGGCCTCACCACCGAAAGAACGACCGGCGGACTGATGCCCTCGCCATTCCGGTTCACGCGCCACGGGCAATCGGGTCTGGAGATCAGCGAACTCTTCCCCCAGGTCGCTCGTCATGCCGACGATTTGTGCGTCATTCGTTCCATGCACACCAACGTCCCTGTCCACGAAGCTTCCAACTGGATGATGTTCACCGGCAACGTGCAGCCGATTCGGCCTGCTTACGGCTCCTGGTTGCTCTACGGCCTGGGCTCGGAGAACGAGAACCTGCCCGGTTTCATCGTTCTGGGCGAAGGTCAGCCGGTCAACGGCCCCTCCAATTGGAGCAGTCGATTCCTACCCGGCATCTATCAGGGCTGCCAGGTCGTGCTTCCCGTCGATTATCGCCCGCAAGATGTGCTCGCCAACCTCCATAACGCGAGCCTTTCTCAGGCCGCGCAACGTCGGCAACTTGACTTCACGCAACAACTCAACAACCTTCATCGCGAACGGGTCGGCGCCGAGAACGCGTTGAACGCACGTATGGACTCGTTGGAATTGGCCTACCGCATGCAGACATCCGCTGCCGAGGCGTTCGATATTCGCAGCGAACCAAATTCAAGCCTCAGTCTCTACGGCCTGTCGGGGCCCGGAGCCGATCTGTCTGCCAACACCAATGGCGGTTTCCGCCGCGCGACCTTCGCTCGCAACTGCCTTCTGGCACGCCGACTCGCTGAGCGGGGCGTGCGTGTGATCCAGATTTATTGTGGCAATCTGCAACCCTGGGACACGCACAGCAACAATGCTGAGGGCCAACGAACGCTAGCGCGGATCGTCGATCAACCGATCGCCGGGTTGTTGCAAGATTTGAAGCAACGGGGCCTGCTGGAAGACACGCTCGTTGTTTGGGGCGGCGAGTTCGGCCGTACACCCGCGACGGAAGGTAGCAACGGCCGTGATCACAATCACTGGGGCTTTTCGATGTGGATGGCCGGCGGCGGCGTCAAGGGCGGCATTGCCTACGGCGCCACGGATGAGTTCGGCTTCCGGGCCGTCGAGAATCGCGTCCATGTCCACGACCTGCATGCGACGATGTTGCACCTGATGGGAATCGACCACGAACGCCTGACCTACCGCTATAGCGGCCGCGATCATCGCCTGACCGACGTCGAGGGACGTTTGATACACGGTATTCTTGCATAACCACAAAAAGGAGCACCCCATGTTTCGACAAGCAACAACCGTCGTGCTTGCACTTCTCGGCCTTGCCGTCCTGATCGCTATGCCGGCATCAGCAGGCGATGGCAAGGGCAAAATCCGCGTCGTCATCATCGACGGCCAGAACAATCACGATTGGCGTTCCACGACGCCCATCATGAAGAAGGCGCTGGAGGACTGTGGCCGCTTCACCGTGGATGTCGCGACTTCGCCGCAGGTTCCTTCCCTCCCCAAACCGGCCAAGCCCAAGAACGAGACCGACGCCAAGGCCGTGGCGAAGTACAAGGAAGCCCTCGCCAAATACGAAGCGGAGTTGCCAAAGCTTCAGGAGAAGGTGAAAGCTGCCCAGGCGGAGCTGAAAAACTGGCAGATCGACTTTTCCAGGTATGACGTGGTCGTAAGCAACTACAACGGTCAGCCGTGGACCAAGCAGATCAACGACGGGCTCGAGGAACGCCTGAAGAACGGCAAGATGGGTTTGGTCATCGTCCACGCCGCCAACAACGCCTTTGGCGGATGGAAGGAATACAACCTCATGATCGGCATGGGCTGGCGCGACGCCAAGTTTGGCGAGCGGCTCAAGGTGGATGACAGCGGCGAACCGATCCGCATTCCCAAGGGGGAGGGCCTTGGTTCGGGCCATCGCTCCGGAGGCAACTTCGCCATCGTCGTCCGTGATGCCCAGCATCCCATCACGAAAGGAATGCCCGGCGAATGGATGCACGCGCAGGACGAGCTCTACGACAACATGCGCGGGCCCATCGAGAACGTCCACCTCCTGGCGACCGCGTACTCGAAGGGAACCAAAACTCACGAGCCGATGATCTGGACCGTGTCGTATGGCAAGGGCCGCGTTTTTCACACGCCGATGGGGCACGCCGCCGCGTCAATGCTCTGCGTGGGATTCCAGTCCACGCTGCAACGTGGCACCGAATGGGCGGCCACCGGTGCCGTGACTCTTCCCATTCCGCCGAACTTCCCAACGGCCAGCAAGGTCAGTTCCCTGCCGGCTGCGAAAAAGTGATACGCCTGCCATTTGTGTTCTTGGCACGGTCCCCAGGCCGTACCGAACTTTGTCTTCACTACTTCGACTCAAGGTGCTCAATCATGAACCGCATGTTTCTGATCGCCGCCGCGTTCCTGACTGCTGCCGTTTTCTCTCACGCTCAGGAGCTTTCCGAAGCCGAGAAGAAAGACGGCTTCCGCCTCCTCTTCGATGGCAAGAGCTTTGAAGGCTGGAAAACATCCGACAAGACTCCCAAGAGCTGGAAGATCGACGGCGGTCTGCTGATGCTCACCGGAGGCAACAGCCATTTGTTCACGAAGGATAGTTTTGAAGACTTCGTCCTACGCCTGGAGTGGCGACCCGCCAAGAAAGGCTACAACAGCGGCCTGTTCATCCGCGGCAACAATCAGATCCAGATGCAGCAGCAAAACTGTGGCCAGCTTATGAGCAACACCAAGGACACCAAGGGGGTCCCCAAACTGCACAAGGCCCCCGGCGAATGGAACGAATGGGAAGTCGTCTGCGTCGGGTCCAAGGCTTCACTCAAAGTCAACGGCACGCTCGCCTGGGAAATCGAAACTTTCAAGGCCAAGACAGGCACCATCGGAATCGAGGCCGAGGGGAGTGCCATCGACTTCAAGAATGTGCGCATCAAGGTCCTTTAGAAGAAGCCGTAGCTGGTAACCTAACGACCAACGAGGATGTACCAATATGTCACGTTCGACTTGGTTCGTTCTGGCGATTGCATTCCTATTGCAAATAAAAACCGCCGAGGCACAGTAACTGCCGCCGGCATCGCCGGGCACGCTGATTGTTCATCTCGGCGCGACCGACGGTGCTCTCGAACTTCGCCTGGCCACCTCGGGAGTATCCCTGGTTCATGCGCTGACGAGCGACCAAAAAACCCCGGACGGTTTACGTGCTATGTGCGCGAAGGAAAAAGTGTCGAGCGTCGTCACGGTCGAACGGGTAGGAGATTGGAAATCGCTTCCGTATCCCGATCGCTTTGTTCATCATCTTGTTGCCGATCTCGATGCTTTGGGAGCAGGACCAAGCGCAGAGGAAATTGAACGTGTGTTGGTTCCGGGAGGCATTGCCACGCTTCGCAAAGGGGGAACCTGGCGTGCGACCAGGCGAACCGCAGCCAGCCAGATCGATGACTGGTCGCATAAATGGTATGACCCGACCGGCAATCCGGTGTCGAAGGACAAGGTCGCCGGCCCGCCGACCGCGGTGCAATGGGTGCATGGTCCCGCATTCGCGGATCGGGCCGTCGGCGGCAAGA
>SXGT01630913.1_pt1 | contig 19432 bp, 15 predicted proteins | sample 3176221 | NCBI WGS metagenome assembly SXGT01 (sample SAMN11356862, study PRJNA531348) | freshwater metagenome | isolation source: freshwater sample F1-120 | place: China: Fuxian Lake, Yuxi | collected 2017-12-25
CGCGACGCGCGGGGCCAGGCTCGCGACGCGCGGGGCCAGGGTCGCGATCAACGTGACGATCGTTCGGCGCCGGTCCGCCGGCCCCGTCCGGGGACCGAAGACGCGCCGACGATCAAGCGCTGGGTCGACTATCCGTCGCCGAAGTACCGCAGCGATGATGCCGAGTCGGCAGCGCCACGCGGCGCGAGCCCGGCGCGCACGCAGCGCGAAGCGTTGCGGGTCAAGCGGACCGCGCCGACGCGCAAGACCGCCGCGGCGCCCACGCGAGCCAAGCCCGCTCGGGAGCATCCCGCGCGTCGCCGCCGTCGCCAGCAGTCCGAGGCGGTCGAGGAACTGGCGCGTCTCGCCGGTCCGAAACGGACCAAGGTGCTCGACCAGCTCGCCCGGGCGGGGGAACTCTTCGCCGCCGGCCGCGAGCGCGAAGCGCTGCGTCTCCTCCGACCGCTCGCCGTGGCCTACCCCGACGCCGCCGGCGTCCAGGAGATCCTCGGGTTGTGCCACTACCGCATCGGTCAGTTTCCCGCTGCACGCAAGGCCCTCGAGCACTTCGTCGACCTGTCGAACTCGGTGGAGCAACATCCCGTCCTGATGGACTGCTGGCGTGCGGGAGGCAAGCACGGTCGCGTCGAGGAACTGTGGGACGAACTCGCCTTGGCGTCACCCTCCGCCGAGTTGGTGACCGAGGGACGCATCGTCCTCGCCGGCTCGCTCGCGGACCGCGGCAAGCTGGGCCCGGCGATCGACCTCCTCGAGAAGAAGTCGGCGCCGCCGAAGCGCTGCTTCGATCATCACCTCCGCCTCTGGTACGCGCTCGGCGACCTCTACGACCGCGCCGGCAACGCCCCGGCGGCCCGCCGCTGGTTCGGCGAGGTGTCGAAGCGCGAGCGCGGCTTCGCCGACGTGGCCGAACGCCTCGCGGCCCTCGGCGCGCGCTGAACCGAGGACGCGCTGAACCGAGGGCGCGCTGAACCGAGGGCGCGGGGGTTGTCGTTGCCCCCCGGTACGATCGGCACCTTCCCCGAGCATCTCTTCCCCTTCCCCGGGCGCGGCCCTTCCGGGCCGCCGCCGAGTCACGTGCGTCACGCGCGCACGACATCGTCGAAGGGCAAACCCATGAACGTCACGGTCATCGCCGGCACGCTGTCGAGCGCTCCGGCGTTGCGCACGCTCGCGTCGGGCACGGTGCTCGCGCAGTTGCAGGTCACGACGCGTACCCCCGAGGAGCCGGCGCGGTCGGTTCCCGTCGCGCTCGCGGATCCGCCGGCGTGGTTGGAGCGCCTCGAGGCCGGAGACGAGGTGGTCGTGCTCGGCGCGGTGCAGCGCCGCTTCTTCCGCGCCGGCGGCGTCACGGCGTCGCGCGTCGAGGTGAGCGCCGAACGCGTCGCGCGCGCGGGCGACCGGCGGGCGCGCCGTCGGTTGGTCGAGTCGGCGGGCGCGCGCCTCGCGGCACTCGGGGCCGACTGAGACCTGGCGCGCGCCGGGGCGCGCCTGCGTGTCTGACGCCCAGTCAGGTGCGGGTACGATCGAAGTCCACGCCGCAGCACGGCGAGACACTGCAGGCTTGGCGAGAAAGGTCAACGGTGACCGTAGAGACACCTTCGGATCCGCGGGTCGAGACGCTCGATCGGGTCGTGATCCGGTTCGCCGGCGACTCCGGTGACGGCATGCAACTGGTGGGAGATCGCTTCACGGAGCTGTCGGCGGCGTTCGGCAACGACCTCGCAACCCTGCCCAACTATCCGGCCGAGATCCGGGCCCCGGCGGGCACCATCGCCGGGGTCTCGTCGTTCCAGGTCCACATCTCCGATCACGACATCGTGACCCCGGGCGACGGGCCGAACGTGTTGATCGCGATGAACCCGGCGGCCTTGCAGGCCAACCTCTCCGACCTCGCGCCGGGGTCGACGTTGATCGTGAACGGCGACAGTTTCGCCCAGCGCGATCTCGACAAGGCCGGTCTGACCCAGAACCCGCTCGAGGACCACAGCCTCGATGCCTACAACCTCTACGTCGTGCCGATGACCTCGATCACGGTCGAGGCCACCAAGGACCTCGGTGTCCGGCCGCGCGACGCGGAGCGTTCCAAGAACTTCTTCGCGCTCGGGTTGCTCTGCTGGATGTACACGCGTCCGGTTGCGCCGCTGATCGAGTGGATCGAGTCGCGCTTCAAGGACAAGGAGCAGGTGCTCGCGGCGAACCTCGCGGCGTTCAAGGCCGGCCGGAACTTCGGCGAGACCGCCGAACTCTTCGACCATCCCTACGAGGTCCGGCCCGCGACGCTGCGGCCCGGGAACTACCGCAACATCATCGGGAACCTCGCCACCGCGTACGGGCTCATCGCCGCATCGCAGAAGGCGAATCTGCCGCTGGTGTACGCGAGCTACCCGATCACGCCCGCCTCCGACATTCTCCACGAGCTGTCCAAGCACAAGAACTTCGGCGTCAAGACGCTCCAGGCCGAAGACGAGATCGCCGCGGCCGCGATGGCGATCGGCGCGTCGTTCACCGGAGCGCTCGGCATCACTGGCACGAGTGGCCCCGGCGTCGACCTGAAGTCGGAGGCGATGGGACTCGCCGTCAGCCTCGAACTCCCGCTCGTCCTCGTCGACGTGCAGCGCGGCGGCCCGAGCACCGGATTGCCGACCAAGACCGAACAGGCCGATCTCATGCTCGCGATGTACGGCCGGCACGGCGAATGCCCCCTGCCGATCGTCGCTGCGAAGACGCCGTCGCACTGTTTCGACGCGGCGTTCGAAGCCTGCCGGCTCGCGATCAAGTACCGCACGCCGGTGATGCTGCTCACCGACGGGTACCTCGCCAACGGTGCCGAACCGTGGCTGCTCCCCGATCTCGACGCGCTCCCCGACATCTCGGTGGCGTTCGCGACCGAGCCGAACGCGGGCACCGAGTTCCTGCCGTACCTGCGCGACCCCGAGACGCTCGCCCGACCATGGGCCATCCCGGGGACCGCGGGGCTCCAGCACCGCATCGGTGGCATCGAGAAGGAAGGCATCGGACTCGACGGCGAGGGCGGCAGCGGCAACATCAGCTATTCGCCCGAGAACCACGACCGGATGGTGCGCCTGCGCGCCGAGAAGGTCGCCCGGATCGCGCACGACATCCCCGGGGTCGAGGTCGACCACGAGGACGGCGCCCAGGTGCTCGTGCTGGGCTGGGGGAGTACCTGGGGCTCGATCCAGGCCGGCGTGCGTCGCATCCGGGCTCGCGGCTTGCCGGTCGCCTCGGCGCACCTCGTGCACCTCAACCCGTTCCCTGCCGACCTCGGCGACGTGCTTCGCCGCTACCCGAAGGTCCTCGTCCCGGAGATGAACCTCGGACAACTCAGTCGGCTGGTGCGTGCCGAGTACCTCGTCGATGCCGTGAGCTTCACGAAGGTCCAGGGCGTGCCGTTCCGGGCCGCGGAGATGGAAGCCAAGATCTTGGAGATGATGGCGTGACCACCGAACCGATTGCGCTGACCCGCAAGGACTTCGAGTCCGACCAGGAGGTCAGGTGGTGCCCGGGGTGCGGCGACTACGGCATCCTCGCGGCGATCCAGTTCGTGCTCCCCGAACTCGCCGTGAAACCCGAAGAGATGGTCTTCGTCTCGGGCATCGGCTGCGCGGCCCGGCTCCCGTACTACATGAACACCTACGGGGTGCACAGCATCCACGGTCGCGCTCCCGCGCTCGCGACCGGCGTCGCGATGACCCGCCCCGATCTGCACGTGTGGGTGATCGGCGGCGACGGCGACATGTTGTCGATCGGCGGCGACCACCTGAGCCACGCGCTGCGCCGCAACGTGAACCTCAAGATCGTGATGCTCAATAACCAGATCTACGGACTCACGAAGGGCCAGTACTCACCGACGTCCGAGGTCGGTAAGGTCACCAAGAGCACGCCCTTCGGCTCGGTCGACTTCCCGTTCAACCCCCTGTCGGTCGCGCTCGGCGCCGAGGCATCCTTCGTCGCGCGGACCCACGACATGGACCGCAAACACATGATGGAGACGTTCCGGCGGATGCATGCACACCGGGGCGCGGCGTTCGTCGAGATCTTCCAGAACTGCAACGTGTTCAACGATGGCGCGTTCGGCGGGCTGCTCAAGAAGGACGTCCGCGCCGACATGTTGATCGAGTTGCGACACGGCGAACGCATTCGCTTCGGTACCGACGGCCAGCTCGGCGTCGCCGTGAACGAGTTCGGTGAGCCGCACGTGGTGGCGGTCGCCGATGTCGGCGACGAAGGGCTGCTCGTCCACGACGAGCGACGCGCGGATCCGACCCTGGCGTTCGCGCTCTCGCGTCTGTCGACGGGGCCGCACATGCCCACACCGATCGGCGTCTTCCGCGACGTCGATCGCCCGGTGTACGACGCCGAGGTGCAGCGCCAGCTCGTCGCCGCCTCCGAACGATCGGGCCCGGGGGATCTCGCCAAGATCCTCGCGAGCGGCCCGACCTGGAGCGTCGACTGACGCGATGGCTCGGCGTGAACCGCGTCGACCCGCCGCCGGTCAGAGATCGAGACTGCGGAACACCATGCCGGTGCGCGGCTTGGGGTAGAAGAAGGTCGTCTTCTGGGGCATCCGGACCCTCGCGACGGCAGCGGCCCGGGTGTCGGCGACGCTGACCGGGCGCAACAGCAGCCCCAGGGTGTCGGGCGTCTTGGCTGCCAGCGCCGCGACCTCGTGCAGGTCGTGGCGGTACGTCCAGCGGGCGTCGGGTCCGAGACGATCGACGACGACTGCCTCGACGAGCGCGGCGTCGGTGCCGCGGACGGCTTCGGGTTCGGAGGCGGCGAGCGCAGGTTCGGTGATCTCCCGGCGGGGCGTCGCGAGCAGCAAGTGGTCGCCCCAGGCCAGGCCGATCCCGCCTTCGTCGTGCATCGCGGCCTCGAGTGCGTCGACGCCGCCGGGACCGTTGGCGCCGAGGATCCGCAGGTCGAACGCGTCGCCGAGTCGCGCGACCACGTCGAGCCCGGGCGGTAACGCGACGAGGCGATGGATTGCCTGGATGCACAGCTCGTGATCGACGAGCTCGACGACGAAGCAGAGGATCGCGTCCGCGCCGGGGTCGCCGACGGCGCCCCCGCGCCCGGCGCGTCGTTCGTCGCGGGAGGTGCAGGCCGTCTCGAAGCGGTGATGACCGTCGGCGAGCACGAGCGGCGCTCCCGCCACCGCGGCGCTGATCGCGGCGATGCGCGCGGGGTCGTCGATCGCGAACAATCGGTGCCGGTTCCCGACCTCGTCGATCGCGCTGCACAGCTCGACGCTCGTGTCGATGAGCTCGGTGAGCCCCGATGCCGGCGAGAGCCCCCAGATCGGATCGAGGTTCATGCGCGTCGCGCGCAACAGGTCGAGGCGATCGCTCTTGGCCTTGGGGAGGGTTCGCTCGTGGGGCAAGATGTCGCCTTCGCCGGGTCGGGCGGGCAGGTGCAAGGCACCGAGTACGCCGATCGTGTGGCGCGCGTCGCCGTGTGGCCCCGTGAAGTCCATGCGGTAGCCGTAGTAGCGCGCGTCGGCGTCGGGCCGCAGCACGCCGGCGCCCTGCCAGGCCTCGAGCAGTGCGGCCGCCGCTGCGTATCGGGTGGCCGGGCCCGTGCCGGCAGCGGCGGCGCGGGCACTCGGGTCGGTGTCGTCGGCAGTGGGGCCTTGGGGCAGGATCAGGCGGACCGAGTTCTGCGGGTGGTGCGCCTCGAGCGCGGCTCGCTGGTCGTCGTCGATGACGTCGTAGGGGGGTGCGACGACCTGGCCGAGGTCGGTCCCGAGGCGCTCGCAGTCGTACCGGACGCCGCGAAAGGGTGAGAACTCGGACACGTGGTTTCCTCGATCCGGCCGGAGGGTGGGGCGAACGGGGCCCGGCCCAGCCGCGCTCCGGGGCCGATTGTCGCGCGTCGCTAGCGTCGAGCCGTGTCCGGGCCGGTGTTGGGTTGCGACCTCGATGGTGTCGTGTGGCTCGGCGATGCGCCGATCGCCGGGTCCGTCGACGCGATCGCCCGGTTCCGGCGGGCCGGTTGGCGGGTCGCGTTCGTCACGAACAACTCCGCGGCGACACGTGCGACCGTCGCGGCCAAGCTGACCGGTCTCGGGATCGCGGCCGAGCCCGGCGACGTGGTTTCGTCGGCGTCGGCGGCCGGCGCGTGGTGCCGCGAAGAACTCGACGCCGACGCACGGATCCTGTGCTGCGCGGGGCCGGGCGTTCGGGAAGCACTGACCGAGGCCGGGTTCGTCGCGATCGTCGACGCCGGGGCGCAATCCGACTCGGTGCGCTTCGCTGGTGGCCCGTTCGACGCGGTGGTGTGCGGCTGGCATCGCGAGTTCGATTTCGACCGCCTCGCCAACGCCGCCGACGCGCTGCACCGAGGCGCTCGCTTCATCGTCACCAACGAGGATGCGACCTACCCGACGACCGGCCGGCGCCTTCCCGGCAACGGCGCGCTCGTCGCAGCGATCGCCACCGCCGCCGGGCGCGTGCCCGAGGTCGTGACCGGCAAACCGCACGCGCCACTCGCCGAACTCGTCGTGACCACCTTCGGTCCGGTCTCGGTCATGGTCGGTGACCGACCCTCGACCGACGGCGCGTTCGCCCGCCGGCTCGGCTGCGGATTCGCCCTCGTGCTGAGTGGTGTCGCGGGCGCGCAGCGTGAGAACGACGAGCCGATCCCCGATCCGCCGCCCGAGTTCGTCGCCGCCGACCTCGCCGGGCTCGCGGACCTGCTACTCGACGCCTGAGCGGTCCGAGGCCTGCCCTACGCTCAGCGCCAGATCGGTGCAGCGCCCGGCGACAGCCTCGGTGACGTGCACCGAGCGCTCCACCCAGCTCCACCCAGCGCTGTCCAGTGTTCCAGGAGGAGTCCGCATGCCCCCGATTCCGAAGAGTCCCTTGCCCAAGAGCCCGGACTGGAAGCATCTGCTCGAGGTCGGTACCCAGTTCGCCGAGCCGCGTCGCGCGCAGGTCCGGCGCTTGGTGAACGACCTGGTCGCACAGGGCCAGCTCGCGCGCGATCAGGCCTCCAACACCGTCGACGAGATCGTCGCGATGGGTCAGGCCCGCGCCGAGGAACTCCGGGCGGTGATCCAGACCGAGGTGCAACGCCAGGTCCGTGCGCTCGGCCTCGCTACCCAAGACGACCTGCGTGCGCTCGAACGACGCGTCGGCGGAACCAAGTCGGGTCGAGCTGCCACACGACCTGCTCAGGCGAAGAAGACCGCGAAGAAGGTCGCGAAGAAGGCGGGGGCCACCAAGGCCGGGGCCAAGACGACCGGGGCCAAGACGACCGGGGCCAACAAGCGCGCGAGCGCCTAGCCCGGCGTTGCGGGCGGGCGGCGTCGGAACGCGGGGACGAGCCGTGGCGCGATCGGTGCAGCGGCGGCGACTCGACGCGGAGCTGGTGCGTCGCGGGCTGGCGCGCAGCCGCGCCGATGCCGTCGCGGCGATCCGCGACGGGCGCGTCACCGTCGGCGGTGCACCTGCAGCGACACCTGCTCGTCTGGTCGGCGCCGACGAGGCGGTCCGTCTCGCGAACGCCGACGACAAGTATGTGTCGCGGGGAGGTCACAAGCTCGCGGGCGCGCTCGACGCCTTCGGGCTCGATGTCGCAGGGCGGCGGGTCCTCGACGCTGGAGCGTCGACGGGAGGCTTCACCGACTGTGTGCTCCAACGAGGAGCGGCAGCGGTCGTGGCCGTCGACGTCGGTCACGGGCAGCTCGCGTGGTCGTTGCGGACCGACGAACGCGTCGTCGTCATGGAACGCACCAACGTGCGCGGGCTCGACGCTGAGGCGATCGGCGGCCCGGTCGACCTCGTCGTCGCCGACCTCTCGTTCATCTCGTTGCGTACTGTCGCGCCCGCACTGCGCGCGTGTGCGAGCGCGACCGCAGATTTCGTCCTCCTGGTGAAGCCGCAGTTCGAGGCGGGCCGGGCGCGCGTCGGCAAGGGCGGCGTCGTGCGCGACGCCGCGATCCGACGCGCGGTGGTCGGGGAGGTGATCGACGGTCTCGCAGCGGTCGGGCTGGGGACGGTCGCGTTGGTCGCCTCGTCGCTCACCGGCGCCGACGGCAACGTCGAGTTTCTGGCGCATTGCCGCGTCGGGGCCGCCACCCTCGATCCCGGGGCCCTCGACCGGGCGTGCGCGACCCCGCCGATGGGCCCGGTCGGCCAGAATGGCGGATCATGAGAGCCGTGGGCCTGGTGGCGCATCCCGATCGACCCACGGCCCGGGATCTCTCGCTCGCCGTCGCCGAGACGCTCGCCGCTCGCGGCATCGAGGTCCGCATGCCCGCGGGCACGGCGGATCGCGCCGGTCGACCCGACCTCGGCGTCGCCGACGAGGTGTTCGCCGCGGGGCTCGATCTGGTCATCGCGCTCGGTGGCGACGGCACCATGCTCCACACCGTGCACCTCGTGTATCCGGCACCGGTCCCGATCGTCGGCGTGAACGCGGGCCGGCTCGGCTACCTGACCGCGCTCGAGGCCCACGAACTCCCGGCCGCGCTGTCGGCGTTGCTCGACGAGGATCGCGAGCAGTTCGCCGTCACGCCCCGCATGATGATCGCCGCCGAGATCGTCGTGCCGGGAGTAGTGGGCGAAGCGAGCGAGCGTCGCCGGCTCGTCGCCCTCAACGAGGTGGTCCTGGAGAAGGTCGAGTCGGGTCGCCTTGTCGACATCGCGGTCGAAGTGGGTGGGAGCGCGTTCACGACCTATTCGGCCGACGGCGTGATCGTCGCGACACCCACCGGGAGTACGGCCTACGCGTTCTCGGTACGGGGCCCGATCGTTTCGCCGCGTCACCGATGTCTCGTGGTCGCACCCGTCGCGCCCCACATGCTGTTCGATCGCACGTTGGTGCTCGGTCCCGACGAAGTCGTCGCGTTCGAGGTGACCGACCGGGCGATCGCGATCGCGGTCGACGGCCAGAACGGAGGGACGCTGGAGCCCGGGACGCGCGTCGAATGCACGGCCGCCGACGCACCCGTCTACGTCCTCGGCCGTCGCGATCGCGGCTTCCACCAGATCCTGCGCGAGAAGTTCGCGCTCCCCGACCGGGATCGCGACCCGTGCTGAGCGAACTGCGCGTCGTCGACCTCGGCATCATCGCGGAGCTGACCGTCCCGATCGGTTCGGGCATGACCGCGATCACCGGCGAGACGGGAGCAGGCAAGACGCTGCTCGTCGAGGCGCTGCAACTCCTCCTCGGCGGCCGGGCCGACGCATCGCTCGTCCGCGAGGGCGCTTCGGAGGCGCGGGTCGATGGTCGGTTCGTCACCGCCGATCACGACGAGGTCGTCCTCAGCCGCGTCGTTCCTCGTGAGGGCCGCTCGCGGGCCTACGTCGACGGTCGTCCGGCGACCGCGACCGAGCTCGCCGAGCTGGGTGCGCGCCTCGTCGACCTGCACGGTCAGCACGAACAGCAGTCGTTGCTGGTTCCGGCGGCGCAGCGGAACCTCCTCGACACGTGGTGCGGGGCGCCGGCGAGCGACGCGCGCCGCGAACTCGCGACATTGCGCGCGCGCCGGGCGGCGCTCCTCGCCGAGCTCGCGGCTTACGGAGGCGACGACCGGGCGCGTGCGCGAGAGATCGACCTGTTGCGGTTCCAGCTCGAAGAGATCGACGCCGCGGAGATCGCCGACCCCGACGAGGAGGCGCGCCTCGCGGCCGAGGACCTGCTCCTCGGCGACGCCGAGAACCATCGCGAGGCGCTCGAGACCGCGCGCGACGCGCTCGGAGGCGATGCGGCCGACGCGCTGGCGGCGGCGGCCGGTGCGCTCGTCGGGCGCGAGCCGTTCGCGCACTTGAGCGACCGGATCCTGAGTGCCCAGGCCGAGCTCGCCGATCTGGCGCTCGAGCTGCGTGTCGAGCGCGAGGGAGTCGTCGCCGACCCCGAACGTCTCGCCTGGGTGCGCGAGCGTCGCCTCCGTCTGCGCGAGCTCCGTCGGAAGTACGGCGACACCCTTGCCGACGTCGTGGCGTTCCGCCTCGAGGTGGCTGCGCGACTCGCAGACCTGGAGTCCCACGACGACCGCGCGGGAGCGATCGCGGCCGAACGCGCGAAGCTGGCGACGCGCCAGCGCGAGGTGGCCTCGACCCTGACGGCGCTGCGCAGTTCGGGTGCCGGACCCCTGGCGGCCGAGGTCACCGTTCGTCTCCGCGAGCTCGCGCTGGCCGACGCGACCTTCTCGATCCGGGTCGAGCCGCTGCTCTCTGGCGGGTCCGGCGGGTCGGATGAGTCCGGTGAATCGGGTGGCGGCGCCGGGATCACCGACGACGGCGCCGACGCGGTGGTGTTCGAGTTGGCGCCCAACCCGGGCGAGCCGGCGCGTCCGCTCGCGAAGGCCGCCTCCGGCGGTGAGTTGTCGCGCACGATGCTCGCGATCCGTGTCGTGCTGTCCGACGCGCCCCCGACGCTCGTCTTCGACGAGGTCGACGCCGGAATCGGCGGCGAGGCGGGGATCGCGATCGGAGCCGCGCTCGCCGGCCTCGGCGAGCGACACCAGGTCCTGTGTGTGACCCACCTCGCGCAAGTCGCCGCGCACGCGCATGCGCAACTGCACGTCCGCAAGCAGACCACGGGCAAGCGAACGGTCGCCGCGGTCGAGGTGCTGCTCGACGATGCCCGGGTCGGCGCGCTCTCGCGGATGCTCGGGGGTGTCGACGATTCCGCGCACGCACGGTCGCATGCGCTGGAGTTGCTCGAGGGTGCACGTGCCGGGCGCGCGACCGCGTCGCGGCGATGAGGATCGGGACAGCTCGGGCACGGGCCCGGCGCAACGGTGCGATCGCGCCCGCCCATGCGGTGAGTGGGCCCGCGTACGCGGGCAAGCGGACCAAGGATCTCGCCAGGTCGCTCCCGGCGGGGAGCATCGCCGTGATCGACCATCGCGACATCGATCGCGTGGCCGCAGAGATGCTGATTGCCGCCGGGGTGGTCGCGGTCGTCAACGCGGCGCCGTCGATCTCGGGTCGCTACCCCAATGGTGGTCCGATCCGCCTCGTGCAGTCGGGAATCGTCGTACTCGACGACGTCGGGTCCGAGGTGCTCGATCTCGTGCGCGAGGGCGAAGTCTTGGCGGTGCACGACGGCGCGCTCTGGCGTGGCGGGGAGCCGATCGCGCGTGGCAACGAACCGCGGACCGCCGACATCGAGGCCGCGATGGAGACGGCTCGCCTCGGAATCGGCAGCGAACTCCGGCGCTTCGCCGTGAACACCTTGGAGTACATCGACCGAGAGGCCGAGCTCACCTTCGAACCGCTCACGCTGCCGGAGCTGCGGACCGAGATCAAGGGTCGGCACGCACTCGTGGTGGTGCGCGGACACGACTACAAGACCGACCTCCAGACCCTGAAGCCCTACATCAAGGAGTATCGACCCGTCTTGATCGCGGTCGATGGCGGCGCCGACGCGCTCCTCGAGATCGGTTTCACACCCGACATCATCACGGGCGACTTCGATTCGCTCACCGATCGCGCGTTGCGGTGCGGGGCGGAACTCATCCATCACGTGCATCCCGACGGGCGTGCCCCGGGCCGCGAGGAGTTGCACGCGGCGGGCCTCGCGGCTGGTGCCGACTACGCGGAGTTCGTCGCCGAAGGGATGAGCGAAGACGTCGCGATGCTGCTCGCTTATGAGGCCGGAGCGACGCTGATCGTCGCGGTGGGAACGCACTCGACGATGGTGGAGATGCTCGACAAGGGCCGGCGAGGCATGGCGAGCACGTTCCTGACGCGGCTCCGGCTCGGTCCGGTGCTCGTCGACGCCAAGGGGGTGCACCAGCTCTACCGAGGTCGGGTTCGCCGTGGCGATCTGGTGCTGCTCGTGCTGTCGGCGGTGCTCGCGATGACCATCGTGACGGTCGCCACCGACGCCGGTCGGGTCTTCGCCGATGGCTTCTGGCTCAACCTCAAGGACTGGTGGCATTCGGTGACCGATTGGCTCGGCGACGCCTTCTAGGCTCGGCACGCTCATGACCCCTTCGTTCGTTGCGCGCCGATGATCAACTTCCGGTTCCATGTCGTGTCGATCGTCGCGGTGTTCCTCGCGCTGACCATCGGCATCGTGATCGGCTCGACGATCGTCGACCAGGCGATCGTCGACCAACTGCGCAGCCGGATCGACGACGTCGACGCGAAAGCGGAGGAGACGCGCGACGAGAACGAGCAGCTGAAGAGCGCGCTCGAGCGCCAAGCGGCGTACCTCGGCTCGATGGCGCCCTTCAGTGTCGACGGGCGCCTCGCCGGCGACGCGGTGGCGATCATCGCCGAGCGTGGCATCGACGCCGATGTCGTCGCGGCCGAGCAGGATCTGGCCGAAGCGGCCGGCGTCGCGGCGCCGCTCGTGGTGTGGATCGAGGCCGACGCGGTCGCCGACGGCGTACCGGCGACCGAGTTCGCCGAGGAGCTCGGCGTGGCACTCGCGGAGCGTCGCGCGGCGGCACCCATCGGCAGCGACACCACCACGACCACCGACGCGACCGCGCCGGGCGATACCGAGTTCGCTCGGCTCGCGGCGCTCGCCGACGCCGGCCGCATCTCGATCGACGACGACGCGGTGGAATCGTTCCTCGCATCGCTCGTCGGACGACGGCGCGCGATCGTGCTCGGCGGCGCCGAGAGCGTGCTCGCGGACCGCGCCCTGCTCGAACCACTCGCGGCGGCGCTGCATGCCGAGGGAATCGAGACCGTGGTCGGTGAGGTGTTCCTCGAGACCGAGGGGGGCGACTCGCTCGATCGCGGCGTGTTGCTCGCCCCGATCGTCACCGGCGACCTCGGCGACGCCGTGGCGACGGTCGACGACGTCGACGAGGCACAGGGCCGCGTCTCGGTCGTGCTCGCCCTCGAGGAGGTCGTCGAGGGCACCGTGGGTCACTACGGGTTCGGTTCGGGCGCCCGGCGGAGCACGCCGGAGTGGTCAGCGGCGTGAGTCGGCCGCGTCCGGCCGCGGGCGCGAGCATCGCCCGCGCCGCGGTCGGCATGGGGGTCGCAACCGCGGCGTCGCGCCTGATCGGGTTCGGCCGGGTCCTGGTGGTCGCCGCCGTGCTCGGCGCGAGTGCGCTCGGCGATGCCTTCCAGAGCGCCAACTCGTTCTCGAACGTCGTCTTCGAACTCGTGGCCGCCGGCGCCTTGTCGGCCGTGCTGGTGCCGACGTTCACGAACCTCGTCGACCGCGGCGATCGCGTCGAGGCCGAGCGCCTGGCCGGCGGGCTGTTGTGGCTCGCGGTGGTCGGGCTGGGTGCCGTCGCGGTCGTCGGGGTCGCGGCCGCACCTCTCATCGCCCGGCTGATCACCGCGGGTGCGCCGGGGGCCGACGTCGTCGAGCAGCGAGCCCTCGTCGAGTACCTGCTGCGTTGGTTCGTGCCCCAGGTCGTGTTCTACGCCTTCGGTGCGATCGCGACCGCGGCGCTCTACGCGACCCGCCGATTCGCGATCACGTCGCTGGCGCCGATCGGGAACACCGTCGTGATGGTCGGGTGTCTCGCCGCGTTTCGGCTCGCCGCGGGACCCGACCCGGGATTCGACCTCGGCGGCGGTGAACGCGCCATCCTCGGTCTGGCCGGTACCGGCGGGGTGCTCGCGTTCGTTGCGGTGCTCGTGATCGCCGCGCGACGAGCGGGGTTCCGGCTCCGGCCGCGTCGCGTCGCGCGCGGCGACGGGGCGTTTCGCGCCTTGGTCGGCCATTCGATCTGGGGTGTGTTGCTCCACTCGATCGCCGGGCTGCTGCTCGGCGCCGCCATCGTCGCCGGCGCGACGGTCACCGGTGGCGTCGTCGCCTACCAGAGCGCGTTCGTGCTGTTCCTGGCGCCCTACGCGATCCTCGCCCAGCCGCTCCACTCCGCGGTGCTCCCCGAACTCGCGCGCCTCGCGGCGCGCGGCGCGTCGGACGAGGTCGCCGCGGCGACGCGTTGGTCGCTCGCCGCGATGGCCAAGCTCGTCCTGCCGGTCGGCGCAATCGTCGTCGCGACCGCGACTCCGGCGCTGTCGGTCGTGCAGGTCGGAGCGCTCGACGAACGGGGGACCGAGTTGGTCGCGGCCGCGCTCATGGGACTCGCGGTCGGTCTGCTCCCGTATGGCGCGTTCTTGCTCTTCGCTCGCGCCTCGTACGCGTTGGGCGACAGCCGGACGCCCGCCCTCGTCGCGATCGGCGCCGGTATCACCGGGGTCGTGGTCATGGCCGTGGTCGCGGCAGCGGTCGACGGGCGGGCACGCGTCGTCGGGCTCGGGCTCGGCCACAGCGCGGCGTACCTCGTCGGCGCCATCGCGCTGGGATCGATCCTCGCCCGTCGACTGCACGGTCCGTTGGTCGATCTCGACGTCGGCCGCGCCCTGCTCGCGGCAGCCGTCGCGGGGCTGGTGGCCTGGCAGATCGCTCGGCTGATCGACGACACGAGGCTCGGCACCGCGGTCGGGACCGCGATGGCCGGCTTCATCGGTGTGGTCGCCTACCTTGCGGCGATGATGTTGCTCGGAGCGCGTGTGGCGTTGCGGCCGGGGAGACCCGAGTGACCCGCGCTCGCCCAGGGAGGTCGCGCCCAGGGAGGTCGCGCCCAGGGAGGTCGCGCCCAAGGAGGTCGCGCTTCGCGGCGCTCGGTATCGCCGTGGCAGGGGTCGCGGTGGCCGGGGCGGCGACATCGGTGGGTTTCGTTGGCGCGCACCCGGCGGCGGGTGCCGAGGTGGCGACCGTCGGGCCGGCCACCGGCCACGTGCTCGTGATCTCGGTCCCCGGACTCACCTGGGACGACATCGATACGCACGCGCTCGAGCATCTCGGCGCCCTGCTCGACGATTCCGCGGTCGCGAACCTCGCGGTGCGCGTCGAGCGGCTCGCGACACAGCCAGGCGACGGGTACGCGACCATGGGCGCGGGAACGCGTGCATTCGGTCCGTCCGATGTCGCCGGGCTCGCGCTCGAACCCGACGAGCAGCAGGGGATCGGGCGCACCGCAGCCGAGGAATTCGAGCGGCGGACCGCGCATCCGCTCACATCGGGTGTCGGGGTCCTCGCGATCGACGAGATCGCCGAGGTGAACGAAGAGGGGCTGTTCGAGGGCACCCCGGGCGCGCTCGGCGACGCGCTCGCCGCCGTCGGGATCGACCGGGGCGTCGTGGCCAACGCCGATACCCAACCGTTCGACGCCGCGCTCCGCGAGCGGCGCCGCGAAGCCGCCCTCGGTGTGATGACGAGTGACGGTTACGTGCCGTGCGGCGCGGTGTCCGACGCCCTCTTGCGCGACGACCCGCGTGGCCCGTTCGGGTACCGCTACGACACCGCCGCCGTGGTCGACGCGTACGCGCGATGCCGGACCGATCGTTCGGTGGTCCTCGTCGAGGCGTCCGAATTGCGTCGGGCGCGTTCGTACGAGCCTTCGATCGCACGCGACGAGCGTGACGCCCGGTGGCGTGCGGCACTCACCGCGACCGACGAACTCGTCGGTGCGCTCCTCGAGCGGACCGAACCCGACGATGCGATCGTCGTGGTCGGACCATCGGCACCGGGTTCGACACCGCGCCTCATGGTGTTCGGCGTCCATGGCGGTGGCTACTCGCCCGGCCTGTTGGAGTCGGCGAGCACTCGCCAGCCCGGCTACGTCGTCCTCCCCGACGTCGCGCCGACGATCGCGGCGATCGCCGGCGCGCCGATCGATGTCGACGAACTCGCGGGTCGAGCGGTGACGATCGCTCGATCGGGTGGTAACGCGGCAGATCGTCTGCACTTCCTCGTCGACGGCGACGCGGCCGCCCGCTTCCGCGACCGGATGCAGGCACCGATCGCCACGGCTCTCATCGCGCTGGCGTCGATCTTTTCGATCCTCGTGGCCCTGCGGTTCCTGAAGCCGAATTGGAAGGAACTGCCGATCCGGTTGCTCGAGGCATTCGCGGTGGCGATCCTCACGATTCCGACCCTCACGTACCTGATCGCGCTCGTGCCGATGCACCGGTACGGCGCGGCCGTGTACAGCCTCGCCGTCTTCGGCACGGCCGCGGTCGTCGGCGGGGTGATCGGTCGTTGGCATCGACGGTGGCTGGTCCCGATCGCGGTCCCGCTCGTGTCGTTGCTGCTCGTGATCGCGACGAGTGTCGTCCTGCTCGAGTCGCGACTGCAGCTGAGCACCGTGTTCGGCGACTCGCCGATCATCGCCGGCCGCTTCAGCGGTATCAACAACGTCACGTTCTCCCAGATCATCGTCGCGGCGATCTTGCTCGGCGCGATGCTCGTCCACGCGGTGCCGAAGCAGTTCGCCTTCCCGGCGATGATCGTGCTCTTCGTGGCAGTGCTCGCCGTCGACGTCGCGCCGATGTGGGGCGCCGATGTCGGTGGGATCCTCGCCGGGCTCCCGGCGCTGGCCTTCGCGGCGATGCTGCTCGCGGGCTGGCGGATCCGTCTGCGGGCCTTCGTCATCGCCGCCGTGGCGACCTTGGGTGCGCTCACCCTGCTCGGCTTGCTCGACCTGTCGCGCGATCCGAGCAGCCGCACCCACCTCGGGCGCCTGTTCGAGCGCATCGGATCCGACGGCCTCGCGGGCCTGACCACCGTCGTGAACCGCAAGCTCGCGCAGAACCTCCGCACGCTGACCGATTCGGTGTGGCGGTTCATTCTCATCCCGGTGCTGCTGAGCGCGGTCATCGTCGCCTGGTCGCATCCGCGACCCTTCGTCGCGTTGCGCGAACGGTTCGCGCCCTTCGATCGGATGCTGGGGGCGATCGCCATCGCCGCCTTGCTCGGATACGCGCTCAACGACTCCGGGATCGCGATCCCCGGGATGATGCTGGGAACGCTCGCCCCGGCGGTGGGCTACATGTTGTTGCGCGTGGAGCGCTGAACATGGCGGGATGGGCCGTCGCGCTCGGTGTGGGATTCGTCGCTGCGCGCCTCGTGGTGATCGCGTCGCGCGACCTGCTCGCGGCGCCGGTGCTCGACCGCGCGAACTTCCGAGCCCGTCATCTCCCGACGGCTGCGGGCGTCGTCGTCATGCTCGCGGTGCTCACCGTCGAGGCCGGCCGCGCCGGCATCGGCGCGCTCGGCGTCGGACGCGAGCCGGGTCTCACGATCGAGCGGTCGCTGATCCTGTTCGCGGTGTTCGGCTTCGGATTCCTCGGACTGTTCGACGACCTCGTGGCGACCGGTGGGAGTCAAGGGTTCCGTGGCCACATCGCGGCCGCATTCCGTGGTCGGCTGACGACGGGGTTCGTGAAGCTCACCGGTGGCGGCATGGTCGCGGTCGTGCTCGTGGCGACCCCCGGCTTCGCCGATGGCCGCCGCCTCGTGCTCGATGCGGTGCTGGTCGCGTTGTGCGCGAACCTCGCGAACCTCTTCGATCGCGCGCCGGGCCGCGTGATCAAGGTGAGCCTCATCGCCTACGTCCCGCTCGCCGTCGCACTGGGCGGCGGTGCGGTCGGGATCGCGGTGGCGCCGGTCGTCGGCGCGACCGCCGCGCTGCTCCCCGACGACCTCCGCGAACGGCTGATGTTGGGCGACACGGGAGCGAACGTGATCGGTGCCACGCTGGGACTCGGCGTGGTGCTCGGCGTGGACAGTGCGTTCGCGCGGGGGAGCGTGCTCGCCGTCGTCCTGGCGCTGAACGTCGTCTCGGAGTTCGCGTCGTTCTCGTCGGTGATCGAGCGCATCGTGCCACTCCGAGCGCTCGATCGCCTCGGGCGGCTGCCCTGACCGGTCAGGCCGCGCAGTCGCGCTTGACCCACAGGCGACGCGCGCCGCGCGCCCCGTCGAAGTGTTCGACGACGGTGTAGCCGGAGCGTTCGAGTGCCATCGGCAGACCGGCGACCGCGCCCAGGTGTCGGTCGGACCAGACGAGGAACGCGCAGACATCGTCACGCTCGGCGACGCGCGTGAGGCGTTCGAGGTCGATGCGTCCTTGCTGGAACTGCTTGATCGACATGTCGACGAGGTCATCGGGGGTCCGGTGCTCCGATCGCCAGACGAGCCCGACCTCGTCGGAGACCACGCGGGCCGACTCGGGGAGGCGCTCGAGAGCGTCGGCGGCGTCGCGGTTGGCGCCGCCATAGGGCGGCGGGACGAGGATCGACGCGAGAAACGACGCCTGCACGATCGCGCCGGCGACCAGCCCGACGATCACGACCGCGCGGGAACCGCGTCGCGCTGCACCGCGGCCGGCCACGGCGTCGCTGGTCGCCGCGACCACGAACAACGCGATCGGCGCGACGAGGTGCGCGAGGTGGTTGCGCCACAGCGCCGGCTGCGTGACGAGGAACGCCGTCATGGCGAGCAGCCACACGGCGAGCACGCTCGTCGCGAGGGGGCCGCGGTCGAGCCCGCCCGCATCCAGACGCCCGCCCCGGTCCGAACCGCCGTGGTCGCGCGCGCGGGCACCACGACGGGCGCGTCGGATCAGCATCGTCGCGAGCGTGATCACGAATGCCCCGAGGAGCACCAGATCGCGCGACCACAACGTGGTGACGACCTTCGCAGCGTTCTGGCCGATCGATCGTTCGCGTTCGCTCTCGAGTTGATAGCGGACGGCTTGGTCCCACACGTCGGCCGGTCCGAACGGCACGGTCACGGTGAGCCCGACCGCCACGGCGACTCCCGCGGCGACGAGAAGGTCGCGCCCGCGACGCGCACGCACCACGACCCAGATCGTCGGCAGGAGCCCGAGTACCGCGACCGCCGGCTTGCAGAGCACGGCGGCCGCGGCGAGGCCGCCGATCGCGGCGGCGAGCGACGGTCGAGGATGCGCCGCGTATGCGAACGACACGAGCAGCGCGCCGAGCACGAAGGCGACGGTCGGCGCGTCGGCGGTGATCGGCCCCGACGTCCACAGCGACGAACCGGTCGCGGCGAGGGCGAGCCCCGCGAACCAGCCCCCGGCCCGACCGCTCGCCCGACCGCCGATCCGTCGTCCGAGCAGGTACGCGATCACGGCGGTCGCGATGCCGAACGCGACCGACGACGCCCGCGGGGAGTCGGTCTGGCGCAGGGTGACGGCGTCGCCGAGCCAGACGAGCGGGAGGTGCAGCGGGCCTTGGCTCGAGAACACGGTGGCGAAGGGGCGACTGCCGTCGCGCATGGCAAGTGCCGACATGCCGTAGGTGCCGTCGTCGGGGTGGAAGTGACGCTCGGCGAACAACGCCGGAATCCGCAACGCGCACGCGATCGCGCCGATGCAGGCCGCGTCGGCGACGGCGCGATGGTGACGATCGGACGCGGCGCCGGCGGGGCGATCCGGGAGCATCGCGGCGACGCTACCCACGGCCGCGCGTCGGGGAAGTGCGGCGCGCTCCCATCCCCGGACCGGGCCGATGAGGGTGGTACCGTCGATCGAGCGGAGTGACGGAGGTCGGGAGCGTGGCGAAGCACGTCTTCGTGACGGGTGGTGTGGCAAGCAGCCTGGGCAAGGGCCTCACGGCCAGTTCGCTCGGGCGGCTCCTTCGGTGTCGCGGCCTGCGGGTCACGATGCAGAAAC
>SXGT01115456.1_pt1 | contig 19429 bp, 22 predicted proteins | sample 3176221 | NCBI WGS metagenome assembly SXGT01 (sample SAMN11356862, study PRJNA531348) | freshwater metagenome | isolation source: freshwater sample F1-120 | place: China: Fuxian Lake, Yuxi | collected 2017-12-25
AGTGCTGTACAGTAATAAGCCGTTGCCAATCAAAACCATCGCGCACGATCGCCTCGAGGTTGGTGATGGACCTTACAGGCAGAGCCAGCACCGGTAATGTGAAGAACAACCACAAGGTTGATACGCCCACACCAGCCGCAAGTTTCTCGGCGCCAGTTTTGGGTAAATGGGCAATATTCCACTTTAGCCTGGCAGAAGCGCCTGACCGGCTGGATGACAGGCGACTGTAGAAAACGGCAAAAATGGCAGTGAACCCAACCTGGATCAACGACAACAACGAGGCGTAAGGCAGATTGAGGAAGCGCATGGTTTGGTTGTAGATCTCAACCTCCAGGGTGGAAAATTTAGCCCCGCCCAGCATCAGCACCACCCCAAAGCTGGTGAAATCGAAGAAAAAGACCATAAAGGCGGAAGCAGCCATCGCCGGCAATAACGCCGGCAAGGTGACCCAACGGAAAGCCTGCCATCGGGTGGCTCCCAAGGTTCGGGCAGCGGCTACCAGGGAGGGATCTTGCCGTTCCAAACTGCCCCGCACCATCCTGATGACCACCGTTGCGTTATAAAATACATGCGCGACCAGAATGGCTGCCAGTGTGCCGGTAAATTCCAAGATCGGCCTGGGTTCTCCGCTAAGGATCTTAAAGATCGTATTGACCAAGCCACTTGGGCCGGCCAAACCGTTAAAGCCACTGGCTACCACCACTGTAGGCAGCATAAATGGCACCGCCGTGAGCATATATAAAAGGTCTTTGTGCGGAACTTGGTACCGGTAAAACAAATATGCTGCAGGGATGCCCAACAATAAGGTTAAGGCTGAAGAAACAGCCGCCTGGACGATGGTAAATTGGACAACCCCTAACACTCGGTTTAGGTCAATCCCCTCAAATGCCTGCCAGCCTCCCACCAAACCAACTCCCAGAATTTTGAGGAGCGGCAACAAATAAAAGAATGCCAGAAAAAGAACAGGGATGAACAGGAAAAAGTAGGTGAGTTTTTTCATGGCAAAAAAGCCCCCGCCCAACGTTAGCCGGACGGGGGTCTCGAGCGCAAGGCTATTGCATCACTGTCGCGGTCCAATCCTGGATCCAACGGTCGCGATTTGCTTCCAACCCATCGGGCGCGAAAGCTGGCTCAGCGGCAGGCTGGCCGTAGTAACCAAACACATCAGGGATGGTTGCCTTGGGGTTGACGGGATAAACAAACATATTCAACGGCATTGATTCCTGGAATTGGATATCGAGCATGAAGTCAATGAATGCCTCAGCGATAACCCGGTTCTTTGTACCTGCCAAAATGCCCGCGAACTCTATCTGCCTAAAGCACGTGCCGGGAGCGGATATGGAGGCGGTTGGCGAATCACTCAACTCGGTAGCCGCAAACACCACCTCGGCAGCCGGGCTGGTAGAGTACGAAACAACCATTGGTTGGGGACCAAACCCAGAAGAGCCGGTGAAATTAGTGTAGTAGGCGGTTTCCCAGCCATCCACAACTACCAAACCATTTTCCTTTAATTTTGCCCAGTAATCCAGGTAACCGGGGTCTCCATATTGCTGTATAGTGGCCAACAAGAAAGCCAGGCCGGGCGAGGATGTTGCCGGATTTTCAACCACCAACATGCCGAAATATTCCGGTTTTAGCAGGTCATCCAGGCTGGCAGGCACAGGCAGTTCATTTTTGGCGAAGAATGACTTGGAGTAATTGATGCACACATCACCGTAATCCACCGGCAGGGCGCGGTTCTTCTGGTCCAATCGGAACTCATCGGGGATGTTTTGCAATAAAGGCGAGGCATAGGCTTCGTAAATATTGGCATCCAGCGCGCGCGACAGAAATGTATTATCCACCCCGTATAGGATGTCTGCCAAAGGGGCATCTTTAGACAAAATGGCCTTGTTCAACACAGCCCCAGCGTCACCCGCCTTTAGAAACGACACCTTGGCATTGTAACGGGTCTCAAATTCGGCGATCACCCCTTCTGAGACAGCAAAGGAGTCGTGGGTCATCACGGTCAGCTCAGAGATCTCGCCAGTGGGTGTTGCCGGCGGTTCTGGCATGGCGGCTGGTTCGGCGGGTTGCGCGTTTTGCTCCTGGGCAGGCTGGGCTTGTTCCGCTGGCGCCTCATTCTGTACAACCGGAGCTTGCGGTTCAATGACCTGGGCACAAGCCGAAAGCATTAAGCTGGCGGCCACAATAAGCAACAGGATCTTTTTCATTAATTCTTCCTTTCGTTTTTAACGTCCAATCGCTTTTTGGCGAATGTGGATACAGAGTAATTTACCATGGCTAAATGTGATCGTAGCCTGCCCGGCGGAAAAGACATTGCTGACACCCCGGGTACGGTGCGCGGCCAAGGTTTCATGGAATAGCGGATATTCCAAACCGCTGGTTGTAATGTCGGTTGCATCCTGCCCCCAAGGGATCAAGCTGAACAGATCGCCGGGCTCGCCATTGACCGATCGTTTGCCATTAATGCGGGCCACCGCGGTAATGCCATCATCAATGCGGGCATCTATGCCTGCGAGGCGGGGGTCAAACAATAGCGAGATAACCCCGAGCGCTTGGTCCAACCTGCCGCCGTACCCGCCTGTGATGATGATCTGCGAGGGGGAATGGTCCAACGCATGACCAAGGCATAACTCCAGATCTGTCTCATCCTTTTTGGGCGAAAAAGCCAGAACCGGCTTTTCCGCCACGGCCATTTTCTCTTTGTCTTCCTGGCTCACTGAATCCTGATCACCGATGTGGATATCGGGCAATTCGTTGATGGCCGTCAGATGCCGAACACCGCCATCGGCGGCAATGATCAGATCGGCCGCCCGGCAAAAGGCAATCAAGGACTCTGGCCGGGGGGCATCCCCGTTGGCTACGATCAATACTTTCACAATAAAAAACCTCTTGTCGCGGCAAGAGGTTTTGGATGATGTAATTCAATCCCTCCGCCGGCACGATCCGGATCAGGTAATGCGGGTCGAGAAACAAGTTCTCCTCTCAGCCGTCAGGCTCCCCGATGATGTATGTTATAAAAATATTCTACCTGAAACACAGCCGATTTCAATTGGCAAACCCCAATTTTGATATACTTCTTACGATATGGCCCCCGAGATCAACCAACTTCAGCGCAGCAACCGCAAAACCATTGCGATATTGGTCGATGGGGAAGGCAAAGTGATCGTAAGGGCGCCACACCGCGTACCAATGGAATTGATCTGGGATTTTGTTAAAAGCAAGCAAGAGTGGATCGAGGAACGCAAGCGTGCCGCAAAAGCGCGCGCCAAAACACCGCGCCACCAGTTTGTGGAGGGGGAACAATTTTTGGTTCTTGGGCGACAGGTCCCCCTTCTGCTGGTGCCAGCTACGAAAGGCTTGCGGTTTGATGGCGGCCATTTTTTACTGGGCGAGCATTTGCCGGGCAGCGAAACCCGGTTGTTCGAGCAAATCTACAAGAAGATCGCCCGCGCCCATTTCACCGAAAGGCTGGGCAGTTTATCGGCCCAGTTCGGATATCACGTTGGGCAGTTTCGCCTGTCCTCCGCCCGCACTCGCTGGGGAAGTTGCAGCACCCGTGGAACGATCAGCCTGACCTGGCGATTGGTGATGGCCCCGCCGGATGTGATCGATTACGTGATCCTGCACGAATTGGCCCACCTTAAGTTTCATGACCATTCCAATAATTTTTGGGGCGAAGTAAAGCGGATGATGCCGAATTACGCTGAAAAACGAACCTGGCTAAAAGTTCATGGCCAGCAGCTCACCTTGAAATAGGAGTACCCTTTGATGAGAAGTGGTTATTTATCGGAAAAATGTGTGGTGGTTGTTAGCCCTGAAAAAGGCGGCAAAGCGGTGTACGCAGAGAAACCGATCGGCGCTGGCGAAGTGGTGGCGATTTGGGGCGGTTACATTGTGGACGCTGCCAGGTTGTCCCAACTGAGTGAAGGGGAGCAAGGACATACCGTTCAGGTAGCGGACGCGCACTGGCTGGCCCCCCTCAACATGGATGAACCCGCCGATAACATCAATCACAGCTGCCAGCCAAACTGCGGCCTGCAAGGGCAGATCTTGCTGGTTGCCATGCAGCCGATCGCCATTGGTGAAGAGATCACGTTCGATTACGCCATGTCTGATAGCAGCCCCTTCGATGAATTTGATTGCCAGTGCGGCACACCTTTGTGCCGAGGCAAGGTAACCCAATACGACTGGCAGCTGCCAGATCTGTGGCAACGCTATGACGGCTTTTTTTCACCATATCTCGCACGCAAGATAAGGCAATTGAAAGGGAAATAACGATGGCCAAGATCCACACACGCACTTTTCGGGTAAGGTGGAGCGAGCTGGATGCCAACGGGCGTTTTGCCCCAGAGAATTATTTGCGTTACCTGATCGAGACCGCCTACGACTGGGGAGATTCCCTGGGGCTGGGCAAGGATGCCTATCAGGATCTGGGGATTTATTGGCTGATCCGGGAGATCAACCTGCAGATCCTGGATACCCCCCAACATAACGATGTGGTTGACCTGACCATATGGATGGTGAATTGGCAGAAAGTGCGTGGCAGCCGATGTTTTGAGGTACGCAACCCCGCTACTGGCCAATTGTTGGCGCAAGGTTGCCAAAAGATCGTGGTGATGGACCAAAAAAGCAACCGCCCAACCACATTGGGGGAAGATTTTATCGGCGTCTTCAAATTAGAGGAGCCAAAACAGATCAATTTGCCGGCTTATTCATTCTCGCCTGTCAATCCCCCCGCCAAAGTAACCGATTTACAGGTTCGCTGGGGAGACCTGGATGCCCAGGATCATGTTAACAACGCGGTATACCTTGGTTACGCCCGCCAAGCGGTGGCAGAGCTGGCAAATATGCGGTCTGGCCAGCCCGTTTTAGCCCCAACCCCATCTTACTTGCAGCTCCAATACTCCTACCCTGCTGTTTGGGGAGATAATTTGGTGATCAGTGTGTATGAAGAACGCACAGCGGATGGGCAAGACTATACACTGGTAAAAATGGCAAAAGCCAGCATCGGCGAGCTGGTGGCAGATTGCGTCCTGGTTTTTTAACACCGATCTCTCAGTCAGTCGGGAAATTCTTTTCACCAGCCTCAATGCGCACCGAGAGCCGGTTGCTGGCCGGCGGCAGCGGGCAGCTCCATTTATGGTTATAGGCGCAGTAGGGGTTATATGCCAGGTTGAAATCAACATACAGGATATCGGAACGGATCTCTGTCGGCTCCAGGTATCGCCCGCCACCATAGGTTTCGGCAGGGGCTGTGGCATCTACAAATGGAATGAAAAAGCCATAATCATCTTCAAGCACATCCAAGCTGCACATGGTACCCAACACATCGAATTGGATCTCGCCAACCCTCAGGTATTCGCGTTCATCGCCGGTTGAGGTGGCAAGGATCAACGTTTCAGGTTTGGCATACCTCTCCAAAAACAACTCGAAACGCAATGCCGGGTTTTCCGGGAAGTACTCCAAACCGGTAAAGCTGCGCTTTTGCACTTCATCCAGCGGAGATTGCGGTCCTTCTCGGAAAGAGATGTCTTTGTCAAATCGAAATTGTTTTAGTGTATTCATTGGGTCATCCTGCTGGTGGGTTGGGGTTTGGTTCAGCCATTGGGAGATTTGTTTGGCAAGGGTGGCAAATCAGCCGATGGCATACGGGTGGCAAGGTCACAGGTCGCGGTCGATCAGATCTTCTACGGTTTCGCGCCGCTGGACCAAGCGCACCGTGCCATCTTTTACCGAGAGTACCGCGGGTTTACGGGCACCGTTGTAATTACTGGCCATACTTAGCTGGTACGCGCCACTCACCGGGATGGCGACCAAGTCGCCTTGGGCGAGCAGTGGCATATCGATCGCTTCGATCAACACATCGCCGCTTTCACAAAAGGGGCCAGCCAGCGAAGTATTGGCTCCAACACCATCGAAGGGTCGGTTTACTCGCAGGCAGCTATATTGGGCGTTATACAAGGCATGGCGAGGGTTATCCGCCAAACCTCCATCGATAAGAGCCCAGTTTTTTCCCGCGACGGTTTTGACAGCATTCACTTGGTATAGGGCTACTCCGGCCCGGGCAACCAAACTCCGGCCAGGTTCCAAATGCAGGGTCGGCAAAGCAATTCCGCGCTTCTTGCACTCCTGCGCAGCCAGTTCACAAATGAACCGAACATAATGCTCTATGCTTGGGTTGGGCAGCTCTTTTTCGTTATAGCTGACCCCCCACCCACCCCCTGGCGACAAATGCCAGTCGGTGCCGAATCCGGCTTCAGAAACCAAGTCCAGGGTTTTACACAGCGCGTCTCCCAGTGGTTCAGGGTCGCGGAACTGCGAACCCTGGTGGAAGTGGATGCCGGCAAGCGGCAAACCATATTGCTTGCAATAGGTGATGGCCCGCCGGGTCTGGTCGGCATCCATACCGAATTTACTGCCGGCATGGCCTGTTTGAGTGTAGCTATGCGTATCGACCGAGGAGCCAGGTTGAAAACGGAGCCAAAGTTGGGGGATCTGTTTTCCACCTGCCAAGCGGGCGATGTTTTCAAGCTCTGCCAGATTATCGACGATGATCGTTCCGGCATGGTCAAATGCTGCCTTTAGGTCTTCACGGTTCTTGTTCACTCCGTGGACCTTGATGTTTTTGGCGGGCAAGCCGTTCCTGGAGGCAATACCGATCTCGCCTGCGCCGGTGCAATCCAGGTCGATCGAGTTTTGGGCTACCCATTGGCAGATGGCAGAACTTAGGTATGCCTTGCCGGCATAGGTGATGCCCCATTTGCCGGACGGCCAATATTTTTGCAGGGCAGAAACGTACTGGTGTAAAGCCAGATCCATTTCGCCGGCATCATATACATAAAGGGGAGTGCCATACACTTGGGCAAGTTCGGAAAGGTTGGCTTGGCCAACATGCAAAATGCCATTCTCGACCGATGTCGAAGCGGGGAATAGTTCAAGTCTGTTTTCAAACATTGGGTCAATTACCAAATAAAAGCAGCAGCCAGGTTTCCAAGGGGGTGCGCACAATATCTGAAAGCACGACCTGAGGGGTTGGGGTTGGTTCGGTGCCCGGCACTGGGATCACTACAACCAATTTGTCGCCAGGCTTGACCATATGGGCTTCTCCGCGGGCATACTCCTCTACCGCTGCAGGCGAGGTGGCGTGGGCAATCTCTGTTTGTAACGCGTATTGCGTGGCGATCAGCTGGGTAGACTCTACCCGGGCAGTGGCTACCTGTTCTTGCAAAGGAGTGAGTTTATTCTGCAGGTTGTTGATTTGCAAGATGAACAAAATAAAACCTACCAGCAGGATCAATAACAACAAACGCCCTCGCTCGATATTGAATGGTCCGATTTGCATACTTTCATTTTACCATTCTGAATTGGTTAAAAAGAAAGACCCGTGTTACCGGGTCTTTTTTGGTGCCGAAGGAGGGACTTGAACCCTCACTCCCTTGCAGGAACTAAGTCCTGAACCTAGCGCGTCTGCCAATTCCGCCACTTCGGCCTGAGCAATAGAATTGTATCCAAGAACGTTGGATTGTCAACCTTTTGGATTTAACCCCGCATGAAGGTGTTATTTTATAAAAATTAGCGGATGCGCTCCATTATAATGATGGGGTTGTAAACGTAGCGTGATAAAGGAGAATGATGTTCTGGTATGCAATAGAGATCGGGTTGGCAATTTTAGCCTCCGCATTGGCGGTGGCCGGTATTGCCCGCTTGTCCAAAGGGGCCAAAAGCCCATACTTTAGGCTAAAACAAAAGATATTGCTGGACGGCTGGAAATGGCTTGGGCTGGCATTTTTGCTTGGCCTTAGCAGCGCCGCCTTGTGGGCCACCCAAACACCAGGTGTGCAACCATTGGCATTGTTCAACGTGCCAACGCCAACTCCCAGCGGTACCGCCACAATGGCGTTCACCTCTACCCCAACGGCCAGCCCAACTGTTGCCATGCCAACTTCTACCCCTGAACCTGCGCTTACCACCACAACCGCGTTAGGTTCCGCCACACCGGAAAACACCAAGGCGCCCACCTTTACTGCCACGTTCACCGCCACCCCCAGCGCTACGGCAACCATTGCGCCAAGTGTTACCCCAAGCATCACTAACACCCGCGCACCAACATTCACACCTAGCGTCCAGCCCACCGCCGAGGCTACCTGGACCCAATTGCCACCAAGCAGAACCCCGTTCGGTTGGACCTTACCAACCAGCACCAAGACAAAATCACCTTAGACCATGGAGTTAACGAATGAGCAAGCAAAACCATAAACCCAAACCAGTATCCAGTTCCAACCAAGGTACCATCGCATTCGGTATCATTGCCGTCCTTATATTCGCGTTCGGAGCGTACCAATTCTTTGGGAAAAGCACCTCGCAAAACGAGCTGCCCACCCCCCAAAGCGAGCTCATCACTCCCCAACCCACTGCCCAACAAGAAAGCATTCCAGAACAACAACCTGCTGCCGAGATAAAACAATATGCCGAAGTTCCAGCAATAACGATCGACCCTGCCAAACAGTACCTGGCCACATTCGTAATGGCGAATGGCGGCACTTTTGTTGTGCAACTTTATGCAGAAAAAGCCCCCATTACCGTGAACAGCTTCGTGTTTTTAGCCCGCGATGGCTTTTTTGATGGGATCACATTTCACCGTGTGCTGGATGGTTTTATGGCCCAGGGCGGCGACCCTACTGGCACAGGGATGGGCGGACCGGGGTATCAGTTCATCAATGAGGACAGTGACCTGACCTTTGACAAAGCTGGCGTTGTAGCGATGGCCAATGCCGGCCGAGATACCAATGGCAGCCAATTCTTTATTACCTTTGCGCCGGCAGAGTTTTTGAACGGTGGGTACACTATTTTTGGCCAGGTGGTGGAAGGCATGGATGTGGTCAACGCCATTACCCGCCGCGATCCGGATACGTTCCCGAGCTTTTTGGGTGACGCGATCCAGTCTGTCACCATCAGCGAGAATTAATTTAGGAAGAGAGCCTGATCGGCGCGGGTTTTTGCGGAACCTTTACTTGCAAAGCAAAAGCAAAGTTCACCGCCGCAATCACCACGCCGATCAGGAACACATACTGAAAGCCATAGGTGTTCCAAACCCAACCACCCAACAACGCCACCAAGATGGAAAAAATGTGGTCGATGGTGACACCAGCTGCCAGGGTGGGTTGCACATCAGCATCGGTGATAGCGATCTTTTTAATGTACATAGACCGGGCCATGCTAACAGAAAACAGCATCTGATCGGCCAGGTAAAAGATACAGATCGCCAAAAACGCGATCGGCTCTGGCAATACGCTTTTAGAAAAACCATACCCCAAACAAACAAGCATCAACAAGACGGATTCTGTCGCCAACACAAATCGCTCGCCTTTGCGATCGATCAACTTACCAAGCATGGGCTGAAAAACCACGCCAATGACACCGCCAATCGTGAGCAAGGTGGCCAGGGTTTGGGTGGGTTGCTTAAAGATGGTCACAATGACCCACGGCGCAAAGGTGATGAAAAGTTGCTTGCGAGAACCTGCCAGCAAACTTAGGATGTAGTACAGGTTGTATTCTTTGCGCAACTGCAAAAAAGAACGTTTTTCTTTTACGGGTTCAGGCGTTAATTTGTACAGCAACAAGGTGGCGATACCCAAAAATAGCGCAACCAAAATAAAACTATGGCTAAATGTAAACCCGAGGTATTTGAAGGAAAAGAAAACCAGAAAACTGCCAAGAATGGTTGCCGCGTTTCGAATCGAATTCAATTGGCCAAGACGCTTGCCGGTATTCCCTGCTGTGGCCAGTTCCATACCTATGGTTTGGGCAACCGGCATAAACATATGCTGTCCAAGGCTGTAGACAAACAAAAAGAGGGTCATGATGAAATAGGACGGCGCGAAAAAGCCGATCAGGATCACCCCGCAAAAACTTAACAAAATGGATAAAGCGCCGATCCGCCTGCTGCACAAGAACCACAACGCCGCCGAAACAAATACCACCAAGAAGCCTGGCAGTTCTCGCGGGAATTCCAAAAAGGATCGCTGCCATCCCGTGATCATGTATTTGTCGTTGAGGAAATTATTAAAGATAGAGTCGAAAATACTGAAGCCGACACCCAACGAAAAAGAGGCCAAGGCGAACAGTTTTAACTCGCGCGGAGAGGAAAACAATGCGGATATGGTTTTAAGCATGGATAGGGGGTCCTAACACACAAAAATAGCAGGCTCCCGGTAAGAGAACCTGCGAATACACGGGGAAATCAGATCCCGGCGTTACTCAGGCCTTCAAGGATCTTTGAGATGACATTGACCAGCTCAGGATGCGAAACCTCGAAGTCCGCGATCGATGACTCGAGGCGATTTATCAGGGCCGGGTTGGTTGTTTGGTCGGCGTCCAACAAAGCTGTAATGTCTTTTGCGAGGTCTTCCAGCAAAGCCTTTTCTTCGGAGCCCAAGGTTGGGTGGTGTTCCAATTCAGAATGCAAAGTGCGCAGCAAGGTTCTCAGGTTTTCAGCCGACATTTGGACACCTCCAAGGTATTACCTGCTTTAATTCTACAACAATTCGATAATGTGGGCTATGGTGTGCCTGTCCCCAGTTCTTCAACATACACCTCTATGGCGGTGATGGGAGGTCCGAATGCGCTGATGGCCAATTCAACCGGCAGCCCTCCGGCCGGAAAAACATCGCCAGTCCATTCCCATCGACGGAAACCAGCCAATTTTCCATTTGCATCCTTGGCGATGGCAGCCACCCACACTCCGCCGCTGATCTCAGACTTCCCGCTTGCCAAGACAGCCTGTATGGTAGCAAATTTTCCATCCCAGCCAATATTTTTTATAACATCGTTTAGCGCAAGGGTATTCGAAGCGTCGGATTCCCCTTTGGCATACCCAGAGACCACAGTTGCGGTAACCGAGGCCGGTCGTTGCTGGCCAGGGATAAAAACATACGCAGGCAGGGAAGTGTTTGCCGGCAGGTGGTTTAGGACCAAAACACCATCGTGGCTTGATACCTGATCGCCTGATGGGCCAAAGAAATCGAACCTCACCAGAATATCGGACTGCGCACTGGTTGAATTGTTTTTTACCATAGCAACACACAAAACACCATCGGGTTGGGCATGGCAGGCTGGCTCTGAAACCGAAAGGTTGGGGGATGGCGTGAGCACCACCAACCGGGCAAGCTGGCCTTCCGCAGGGATGACCAATTGCTGCCCTACCGATAATGAAGAAGGAAGCACTTGCGGATTGGCAAGCGCCAGGGCTTCCATGGTGATGCCGAATTTTTTGGCGATGCCGGTGAGGGTGTCGTTTTGGGCAACGTTGTATACTTGGGGGGTAGGTGTAGGTTGAGCGGTGTTGGTGGCCAGCGCTACTTGCGTTGCTGTTGGCGGTGGCGTTTTGGTTGAATATTTGATCAAGTCCTGAGCCTGGCCCGTTGTGTTAGAAGTGCAACCAAACAGCGCCTGTTGCATCAGAATGAATAACAAAATCACCGCCAGGCGTGTAACCCTGCTACGGTTTATCCAAGTTCGATTCATATGAGGAAAAATGAAATCCATGCGCTTTTTACCATTTCTGTTCGTAATTGTATCAGTGCTGTTGGTTGCCGGGTGCGTACCCCAAAGCCCGGCAAATGCCCCCGAGATCAGCACCAGTGAGGCCAATCTTCTTTACTCCAGAGGAGAAACTTTCTTTTTGGATGTTCGTGAACAGGAAGAGTGGGACATGGTACACATTCCCAGCACTACTTTGATCCCGTTGGGACAATTGCAAGACAGGCTGAATGAAGTTCCCAAGGATAAGAATATCGTCGTTGTTTGCCGCTCTGGCAACCGTTCTCAGGCCGGGCGAGATGTTCTGCTGGCTGCCGGATTTACAAACGTGACCAGCATGGCGGGCGGGCTGAACGAGTGGAGCAAGCAAGGGTACCCTGTAGAACCCTAACCAATGGAGGGAACCATCAAAAACGCCACTACTAAAGTGGCGTTTTTCTTTTCAGGTCATTTTCCTTCGGCGTTTGCCGCTTTGGCGATTGCCCTGCATTCAAAACAGGGGCACAAAGCACGCAAGAAATGCCAATTATAGATGCCGTAATCGTGGCCGTCTTCCCAAACGATGGTGATCCCATACGCGCCAGTTGCCTTGACGGTCTCAATACGGGTTTCCGGGTCATCCCGGTAGGCGAATTCGAAAACAGTGTTATCCGGCTCACTCTTCATATTCTCGTGGCCACCCCGGCACTGGGCACAAGGGCAGGCTGCCCGCAATAGCGAGAACGGATATTCGCTCTGGTGGCCATCGCCCCATTGGATGGCCATTTGTAAAGCCGGCCGATTCGCCTTGATGCTGATCGCTTTTTCTCGGTCCATTCTTTCCTCTAATCTTATGGCAAAAGTGTCAAATAATTGGAAGCCGCCCAACCACTGCGCTGGTCATCATTGGCCGACTCTAAAAAATACCATGTATATCCATCCAGCTGCCTTGGCCCATCGACCACCCTGAAGGCTTCGGTGTCAAAGCCCATAAAAACTTCCTTCCCGGCCAACCCGGCGGAAGATCGGAAGCGCAAGCCGATGCCTTCTGTTCCGGTTACTTGAACCATCGAGCCGATCCCGATTTGGCCGGGGACGGGGGTTGGAACCGCTGTTGGCATATAGGGGTCATTTTGTACAACCACAGGAACATAAACCAATGTAGGGTTAGGGATAATGGTTGCCAAGGCGACAGTATTTGCAGGGTCCGGTGGGGCTGGAGCAGTTGCCAACACCAGAGCAAGGGCCAACACAAGCAAGCCCAGCGCAGTTGCCAAGGCTTTCCATACCAATGCCGCAGAAAACACGCCCGATGAACCTGATCTCATGGTGATTTAAATTATAACCTTACCTGTGTTTACAAAAATAAGAGCTACATATAATAAAGTCCACACAATTGAAGTGGCTTCCTCCGTTATTATGGTAGGGTTCAAGTATTGTATATTATGAAAAATTTGTTAAAACCACTCACTTCAAATCAAAAATGGCTACCCTATGCCGTCGCACTCAGCCTTGCGGCATTGTTATTGTTGGTTTACACAACCAGGCAAAACACCACTTACCAAACCCAAAAAGTAACCCGTGGCACCATATCCGCGGATGTGCAAGCGAGTGGTGTTTTGCGCGCCAGAAGAAGCGCGAATCTGGAATGGCTGACCGGCGGTGTTATTGATAAAGTTGACACCCAGATTGGCGAACCGGTGGTTGCGGGGCAGGTGCTGGCCAACTTGCGGATGGATAGCCTGAGCAGCGTCATCCTGGTGGCCGAATCGAACCGGATTCAGGCAAAAAAAACCCTGGAAGACCTTATCGGCTCTGATACAGCGGTTGCCACAGCCTGGAACAATGTTGTGGTGGCCAAACATGATGTAGAAGACGCGCAGAATCAATATGACGCAATGGTTGGCAAACGTGCTGAACCCGCCCTTAATGAGTACCTACAAGAGGACATCGATGACGCCCAGGCGAGATTGGACCAGTTGGAGTTTTTGTGGGAAATGTTTTACGAAAAACTATCGGACAACAATGCCCGCAAAATGCAAATGATCGTCAACATCACCCAAGCACGCCAAAACGTGTCGGACCAAATTGCCCGTTACAACTGGTTTAACGGCAAAACCGACCCAGACCTGGCAGACAAAGCCTTGGCGGAATTGAATATTGCCAAAGGTCGCCTGGCAGACGCGCAACGTGCCTATGATGAGATCAAATCAGATGGTAACGAGGAAGGTATTCGAAAAGCGCAGGCGAGCCTGGATGCCGCCAACTCGACGGTATCCATGAGCCTGATCGGCTCGCCGATCGATGGCACGGTTAGCCAATTGGCAATGTCTCCCGGAGACGTGGTGTCGCCTGGAACATTGGCAGCCATTGTGGAAGACCGCAATTCGCTGGGCATGGATGTACTGATCTCCGAGGTGGATGTGGTCCATATTAAGCCAGGTATGGAAGTATCGATCATGCCCCACAGCATGGAAGGTGAAAGCTTTATGGGCCTGGTCACCAATGTGGATCGATCTGGCAGGTTGTCAGATGGAGTGGTTTCTTACAAGGTTGAGATCGGATTGGTGGACTTGGACGATCGGTTGCTCTCAGGGATGTCGGCGGATCTGATCATCAGGCTGGCAAATTATGAGAATGCCCTGCTTGTCCCTACCTCAGCAATACGCTTTGTAGAAGGCCAACGGATCGTTTTTGTGAACCGCGCAGGGCAAGCTGTTCCGGTTGCCATCCGGGTTGGCGCGCTCACTGGCGACCTGGCTCAGGTTGTTGGCGGAAACCTGGAAGAAGGCGAGCTGGTCATCCTTGATCCGCCGTCGATGGACGGCTTTGATCCCGCCCTGATTCAATAACTTTAATTTAAATGGTATCGAGGTATTTATGAAGATCAACAAAACTGGATGGATCATCATCGCGGCGCTGGCTATTGTGGGAATCGTTGCGGTCGCTTACTTTATGAGCAATGGCAACAAAAACGATAGCCAATTTCAGACCGAACCACTGAGCAGAGGCAACTTAACTGCCAGTGTGGGCGCAACCGGTACCGTACGCGCCCAACAAAGCGCGGTTTTGGCATGGCAAACAAGTGGCATTGTAGAAAAAGTGAATGTCAGGATCGGTGATGAGGTAAAAAAAGACCAGGTTTTGGCCAACCTGATCCAGGCTTCCATGACTCAGTCAGTAATTATGGCTGAGGTGGACCTGATCAACGCTGAAAATGATCTGGATACCTTGATGAATTCGACGGTTGGATTGTCTCAGGCCCAATTGGAACTGGCCACCGCCAAACAAGCGGTGGATGACGCGCAGGATAAAGTCGACAGCATCAATTATCAACGCGCATCTGATAACCTGATCTTGCAAACCAAGGCCAACATTGACCTTGCCGTAAAGGAGATAGCGCTGGCAGAGGATAACTATAAGCGTTTTGCCAAGCGGCCTGATGGCGATGTTGACAAGGCTGCGGCAATGCTCCGGTTGACCACTGCGCGGCAAAATTACGATACATTGGTTAGCAATTACAACTGGTATACCGGCAAACCCACAGAATTGGATATAGAGACCTACAACGCTGACCTGGCCTTGTCTAAGGCAAAGTTGGCCGATGCACAACGAGAAGTAGACCGCCTGATCGGCGGGATCCCAGAAAGTGATATCGCGGCGATCAACGCCCGCATCGCCGCCGCAAGGTCTACCATTAACATGGGCAAAGTGATCGCTCCGTTCAATGGCATTGTGACCCAGGTTGATTCCATCCCTGGTGATATGGTCACTCCCAACCAGTTGGCCATCCGGGTAGACGATCTCGGAAAGTTGTTGATCGATCTTCAGATCTCTGAGGTGGACATCAATAACCTGGAAATAGGCCAGGCTGTTAGCGTTAGCTTTGATGCCTTGCAAGGAAAACCATACACCGGGATCGTTAACAAGATCAGCCAGTATGGCAGCAGTACCGGTACCGGTGTCAACTTTGAAGTGACGGTAGAGTTGACCGAAGTAGACGAAACCATCAAGCCCGGCATGACTGCCGCCGTCAACATTACGGTACGAGAGATCGAAAATGCTTTATTCATTCAAAATCGCTCCGTGCGAAATTTGGAAGGCAAAAAAGTAGTTTACGTGCTTCGCGACGGTGTGGCAGAACCTGTAGAAATACGCTTGGGTTCGACTGCCGACAATTTAAGCGAGGTTTTGGGCGGGGATATTAAGGAAGGCGACCTGATCATCCTGAACCCCCCCTCCCCCGAAATGAATGGGCCGTTTGGCGGATAAGGCGAATCTATGGCAGAGGATGTGATCCAAGTTGAGAATTTATACAAAACCTACCGCATGGGTGATATTGAAGTAAACGCCTTGCGGGGTTTGACAATGGGAGTATCACGCGGCGAGGTTGTGGCGATCATGGGTCCATCCGGATCGGGTAAATCTACTCTGATGAACATTTTGGGATGCCTTGACCGGCCAACCAGCGGCACATACCACCTGGATGGCGAGTTGGTCTCTGAACTCTCTGATGACGCCTTGGCAAGCATACGAAACAAAAAGGTTGGGTTCATATTCCAAAGCTTTAATTTGCTGCCCCGGGCAACCGCGGCAAAAAATGTGGAGTTGCCACTGCGATATGCGGGCATGAGCACTGGCCGGCGTGAAAAAGCGCTTCAATCGCTCATCTCAGTCGGTTTGGAAGACCGCACAGAGCATCGGCCATTTGAGCTTTCGGGCGGTCAGCAACAACGGGTAGCTATTGCCCGCGCGCTGGTAAACGACCCCGCCATCATCATGGCGGACGAACCGACCGGCAATCTTGATTCCAAGGTTGGCCAGGAGATCATGGACTTGCTTTTAAATTTAAATCAATCTTTTGGAACCACATTGGTGATCGTCACTCACGACCCCAAAGTGGCAGCCCAATGCCAGCGCACCATCCACATCAATGATGGTGTGGTAGACAAGGATCGAACATGAGCCTTACCCAGATCATCTTGGAAGCATTGGAAAGCCTGACCGCCAACAAGTTGCGGTCTGGTTTGACCATTTTGGGGATCGTTATTGGTGTTGCCGCGGTGATCGCCATGTTGGCGGTTGGCCAGGGAGCACAAGATTCCATCACCGGTTCGATCAACGGCATTGGCACCAATGTTCTGTTCGTTTTTTCAGGAAACCAAATGGGGCCGCCAGGCCGCAACCAAAACGCCAGCCAAAATGTACAAAAATTAACCATGGCAGATTCTCAGGCATTGGCAGATACCTTCGCGGCACCTTCTATTGCCGCGGTTGCGCCAATATTGCAAAGCAATGTTGATGTTACCGCCCAGGGAACTACTACAACTACCACTATTTATGCCGTCACCCCTGACTATGCCACTGTGCGCAACATCCTCACCACCGAAGGGGAAATGATCAATAGCGATCATTACCTTGGCCATGCTTCTGTAGTAGTGTTGGGTCCAGATTTGGCAGACAAACTCTTCAACCGCAAGGAAGGCTTGGTAGGAGAGACCGTACGCATCGCCGGCCAACCGTTCAGGGTGATCGGCGTATTGGAGAGCAAAGGTGGCTCATCCTTTGGAAACGCCGACGACCAGATCGTTGTTCCGCTGACGACAGCGAAGGACCGGATCCTCAAACGAGAGAATAACCAGGTTGACCTGATCTTTGTGCAAGCCGCAAGCGCGGAACAAACCAACGCAGCATCTGAAGAGATCAAACAGATCTTGCAGACCCGCCACCGAATTGGGGTGGGAGAAGACGACGACTTTACCGTATTTACCCAGCAGGACATGTTACAAACGGCCTCTTCCATTACCGGCATCCTAACTGTGTTCCTGGGTGGCATTGCGGCGATAAGCCTGCTGGTCGGCGGGATTGGCATTATGAACATTATGTTGGTTTCAGTGGCTGAGCGTACCCGCGAAATTGGCCTGCGCAAGGCGCTTGGGGCAACCAAGAAAGCCATTCTGACCCAATTTTTGGCGGAGTCTTCCTTCCTAAGCTTGCTGGGCGGCATTTTGGGCATTATCTTCGGATGGGTGATCTCGATCATTGTTGGGCAGGTAGCCAAGGCTACCGGAAACACCTTCAACCCGGTCATCACCCTTAACGCGGTAATGCTGGCAACCATATTTTCGGCGGCGATCGGCATGTTCTTTGGCATTTATCCGGCAAACCGGGCTGCAAGCCTGCAACCAGTAGAAGCCTTGCGGAATGATTAATTTATAATGGGGTAGATGGACAAAACCCTTTTACTAAATAACCGCTATGAATTGCTTGAATCGTTAGGTTCTGGCGGCATGGCACAGGTTTACAAGGCGCACGATAAAATGCTCGAGCGCCTTGTTGCCATTAAAGTACTAAAACCAGAATACTCAACCAACCCCAGCGTACAGGTCCGTTTTCGCCAAGAGGCGAAGGCGATCGCCAATTTGTCTCACCCGAATATTGTTACCGTACACGACTTTGGGTTTGACCAGAACCAGCTTTTTTTGGTGATGGAATTTATTCCGGGTTTGAACCTGAAACAAATGCTAAAGAAAAAAGGCGCCTTTAGCGAAACCGAAGCCTTGCCCATTATGCGCCAGGTTTGCGCGGGGCTGGGGTATGCCCATCGGGCAGGGATTATCCACTGCGACATCAAACCGCACAATGTGATCGTAACCCCTGATAACAGGGTCAAGGTGATGGATTTCGGCATCGCGCGAGCGATCGCCGGCATCAACCCCAACGAGCAATCGGATGTTGTTTGGGGGTCGCCGCTGTATTTTTCGCCTGAACAGGCTACCGGCCGCGCGCCCTTGCCGGCATCCGATGTGTATTCCAGCGGCGTTGTTTTTTACGAGATGCTTACCGGCCGGCCGCCGTTTATCGCCAAAACCGCCGAATCTTTGGCACGCCTGCACCGTGACGCAACACCAGCCGACCCCAGCCAGTTTAATTCCGGCATCAGCCCCAAAATGGCTGAGATCTTGCTCAAGGTGCTCTCCAAGGAACCTTCCAACCGATACCGGACAGCAGACCAACTTGGCCAGGTATTGGCAACCGTGCAGCCCATCCTTGGCCGGGTAGAGCCGAATTATCGCGCTGCGATGCCAGTTCAAACTCCCAAACCAAGGCAATCCAAAGGCAATCGAACCGACTGGGGCACTATTGGGCTGCTTTTGCTGGCCATTTTGGCGGTAGGCGGTCTTATGCCATTATGGTTGGCTATCATTCTAAAATGGGTTAATATTCTATATCGATGAAAACTGTGATCGCTCCCTCGATTTTATCTGCCAACTTTGAACAACTTGGCAAAGACTTGCAAGCCTGTGAACAAGCCGGGGCAGATTGGATCCACGTGGATGTAATGGACGGCCATTTCGTGCCGAACATCACCTTTGGCCCGCTGATCGTAGAAGCGTGCAAACGAGCCACCAGCTTGCCACTGGATGTGCACCTGATGGTGAATGAGCCGGCCCATTTGTTGGAAGCCTTCGCAAAGGCAGGCGCGGACCGGCTTACAGTGCACGTTGAAGCATGCACACACCTGGACCGTACCTTGCAACTGATCAGATCGTTGGGTGTGAAACCCGGCATATCTCTGAACCCAGCAACGCCTGCATCGCAGTTGCGTGAGGTGATCGACCAGGCCGACCTGGTGCTGGTAATGACAGTGAACCCGGGTTTTGGCGGCCAAAGCTTCTTGCCGTATACCTTGAGAAAGATTTCCGAGATCCGAGGGATGATCTGTGATAGAAACCTGGAAACATGGTTGCAGGTGGATGGCGGTGTCTCGGAAAAAACCTTATCGAGTGTGTATTCTGCCGGAGCAGATGCCTTTGTTGCGGGCAATGCTTTGTTCAACCACCCATCTGGCCTGGCCGCCGCGATCAAAGGGTTTCGGGATATTTTGGGAGAAAAATAAAAAAGA
>SXGT01674216.1_pt1 | contig 19428 bp, 18 predicted proteins | sample 3176221 | NCBI WGS metagenome assembly SXGT01 (sample SAMN11356862, study PRJNA531348) | freshwater metagenome | isolation source: freshwater sample F1-120 | place: China: Fuxian Lake, Yuxi | collected 2017-12-25
GGCGAGTTGTACGTGCTCTCGCTGCCCGATGGTGTTTTCCGAATCACGTCTGCTGCCGAACCGAACGCCTAGGAAACTGCGCGATCGTCCGGTCAACCGACAGAGTCCTACGCTTGGAACTCGAGGGCGTCGGTCGCCGTTGGCCCCCACCCACGACGGCTGGCGCCCTCATTCTCGCCTCGCAGCTTCTTCGTGGTCTGGAGTGATCGGCGCAACCTGTGGAAGGCTCTGGTCCGTGCGCGTCTATCTGTCCGTCGACATGGAGGGGATCAGCGGCGTCACCCGCTGGCAGGACGTCATCACGAGCGGTCAGGACTATCAGCGGGCGCGCGCTTGGATGACCGCCGACGTGAACGCCGCAGTGTCGGGCGCGCGGGCCGCCGGAGCAACCGAGTTCGTCGTGGAGGAGAATCACGGCGTCGAGATGTTGTGCAACTTGTTGCTCGACGAGATCGATCCCGAAGTCGACGTCGTTCGCGGATCGCCGCGCGGCGGCGCGACGACCATGGCTGCACTCGATGACTCGTTCGACGCCGTCTTTCTGGTCGGACATCACGCAAAAGCGCGCGACTACCCGGGCATTGGAGCCCACACAATCAGCTACGGCGACTACGCCGACGTTCGGCTGAACGGACGCACCGTCGGCGAACCCGAAATGTTCATCGTCGCGGCTGCGCAGCACGGCGTTCCCTGCGCTCTGATCGCTGGCGACGATGTCGTATGCGATGAAGTTGCCAAGCTGGTCCCAGGTGTTCGTACCGCCGTCGTCAAACGAGCGCTCTCACACACGGGAGCGTCGATCATCCCTCCGCGTCGCGCCCAACGCATCATCTTCGACGAGGCCCGAGCGGCGGTCGAGTCAGTCCGCAACCGGACGATCGCGCCGGTCGAGTTCGATGCGAACTTCCATTTCGAGGTCGAACTCCGCCAGCCGTTGTCGGCCGACGCACGTGCGGCGATTCTCGAGCGCTTCTCGGAGTTCACGATCATCGGCGATCGGACGTTGGGATTCGCGACCGACGACATGCAACTCGCGTTTCGACGAGCCGCGATCTGTTCGTTCCTGGCGAACACCCCGGCCGCGGTCCGGTATTACTGAGAGGTTGGCAACGGCCATGCGATTCGGGCGGATGAGTGTCGCGGTTGGGATCTGGCTGTTGCCGTTCGCAACCCCCGCCGATGCGTCGATCGGCGGCGGCCAGATCATCGGCGGTGGCGTGGTGGATGCGGCCACGGTGCCCTGGACGGTGGCGCTGCTCCAAGCTGGGGTGAGCAACTCGTATCAAGCGCAGTTCTGCGGTGGCAGCCTGATCGATGAGCGATGGGTGCTCACCGCGGCCCACTGCGTCGATGGTTCGTCGCCCTCGAGCATCGAGGTGGCCTGGGGCGAGACGGACCTCAGCGATTACGGCGCCGGCGATCGTCGCGACATCGACCTCGTCGTCATGAACCCCGCGTACAACGCGTCGACCGACACCTCGGACATTGCGCTGCTGCGCCTCGCGACAACCGCGGTTGGCGCAACGACGCTTGCTTGGAACTCCGATCCGTCGTTCCCAGCGCTGGGGCAGGCGTTGTCCACCTACGGGTGGGGCAACACATCGGCCACCGGGTCGTCGTTTCCCGATTCGTTGCATGGCGTCGAGATCGTCGATCTCGCCGGACCGACCGGTCCCTGCGGGAGCTACGGCTCGTCCTACGTCGCCGATCACATGTTGTGCGCGGGCGAAGTCGGTGGTGGCCAAGACGCGTGCCAGGGTGACTCGGGTGGCCCGATCGTCGCCTACGTGCCGCAGCCCGTTCTCGTCGGTGACACGAGTTGGGGGAATGGCTGCGCTCTCGCAGGATTCCCCGGAATTTGGGCGCGGGTGTCTTCGTACGCCGACTGGATCGACCAGGTCATCGGATCCGAACCGCCGACCCTTGCAGTGGGTGACGCCACCGTCGTCGAAGGCGACACCGGAACTCGTGCTGCCAAGTTCACGGTGACGTTGAACGTCAAGGCCCTGACAACCGTGACCGTGCCGTACTCGGCGACGGGCACGACCGCGACCGCAGGTGTCGACTTCAGCGCCAAGTCGGGCACGCTGTCGTTCGCTCCGGGAACGACCAGCAAGACGATTTCGATCGTGACGCGTAGCGACACGGCAGTCGAAGCGAACGAGACGTTCTCCGTCACATTGGGAACGCCGACGGGCGGCGCGGTCCTGGCCGACGCAATCGGCCTCGGGACGATCCTCGACAACGACGCCGGTGCCGGGCTTCGGCTGGCCATCGGCGACGTCGCCGTCGCGGAGGGCGACGTCGGTTCGGTCGTCAAGGCTCAGTTCACCGTGTCGCTGAATCAAGCGGCGGGGACGACGGTCGTCGTGAACTACGCGACCTCAGGAGTCAGCGCGGGCTCCGGCGATTTCACCGCGAAATCGGGCGTCTTGTCGTTCACCGCGACCCAGACGAGCAAGACCGTGACCGTGAACGTCGCCCGCGAGTGGATTCCAGAACTGGACGAGACGTTCAGCGTCGTGCTGTCGGCGGCGAGCGGTGGGGGAGTCGTGATCGCCCGGGGTACGGGTGTCGCCACGATCCGGAACGACGACTGACTGCCGGACCCGTCAACGCAGGAGCGTCCACCAGATACTCAGCGCCACCGTGCACGTTGTCGCGATTCCGATCATCACCCACGTCTTGGCGGGTATGGAGCCGTTTTCGTCCTGGGGGAGGCGCTTGCGCACGATGTTCAGCATCCGTTCGGCCCAGACGAAGTCGCGCGCCAAGATCGCGAGGCCGACGCCGACGATCAGCCCGCCCGGGCCCGGGAGTGGGATCGCGATCAACCCCAACAGCAGCACAGCAAATCCGCCGGTGATGCGCGCGAGACGAACGATGACGCCGCGCCGCGCTTCTGCCTCGGTCTCTTCGTGGCGGCCGGTTTCGACCTCGGCCTCGATCGCCGCCTCGTACAGCAAACCATGACGATGCTCCGGGTCGATCTCGAAGCCGATGTCGTCCTGGTTACTGTCAACGGCAGTCGGGTGCGGTTCGTCGGGTTGCACGGCGCCATTCTGGTCCACGGCGGAGCGCGAGCGGCGTCGTTAGGCTCGGATTCGTGACGGAATCGATGTTGGCGGTCATCCAGGCTGCCGCCTATCAAGACGGGCCGGCCGGCGTGCACGGGGTGCTCGATCAAGCTGCACGCGCGCTCGTCGAGATCGGCGATCGTCACGGCTTGCGCACCCGAGTCGTCGATGACGTTCGGCTGCTCGAAGACGACGCGGTCTACAAGGCGCGGGCCTTGGCGCTGTTCACGATCGGTGAGACTCCGTGGAATCGGATGCAACGCGCCGAGATCACGAGCCGTCTGCGCGCGGGGCAACTCGGCGTTGTCGCGATCCACTCGGCGACGGACTCGTGCTACGCGTGGGACGCGTATGTGAATGTGGTCGGCGCTCGATTCGACGGACATCCGTGGACCCAGGACCTCGTGATCGACGTCGTCGACGAGCATCACCCCGCGACCGAACATCTCGGCAGCGAATGGGCGTGGCACGACGAGGTCTACCAATTCCGCGATCTGCGGCCTGACGCGCGCGTGCTGCTTCGGGTTCGAGCGGGCGAGCTCGATCTCGGCGTCCCCGGCGCGGTGCCGCCGGCATTCGGATATCCGTTGTCGTGGTGTTTCGCCGAACAGCACGGCCGCGTCTTTTCGACCAGCCTCGGGCATTTTCCCGCAGCCTGGGAGTCGACGACGTTTCTGCGCCACGTCGATGGTGGGCTCGCTTGGGTACTCGGCCGTGGCGAGTGACGGACGCGTGCGATGACACGCCGCCGCAACTTCTCGCCGTGGGCATCGTGGTCGTTGCAGCTGCGATCGCTCGTCGATGACGACCCGTTTCCCGACGGTGGCGCTTCCGCCGACGTCGTGGGCTGGTGTGTGCGAGCCCGCGCTCGCGTGCAGTCGGTGCTCGGGCCGATGCCAACCGCGAAGGTGCCACCCGATGTCGAGGTCACCGAAGCGATCGACGTCGGTGATCACATCCGATACCGCATCGTGTTCGACGTGGAGCCCACCATGTCGGTGCCCGCCTACCTGCTCATCCCGACGGCGCGAAGCCGCGCCGGTTCCGCGGTGCTTGCAGTGCACGGACACGGTCCGGGGAAGGCGATGGTCTGTGGGCTCGTCGGTCCGCCGCACGAGCACTACGCGCAGCAACTCGTCAGGCTCGGCCACGTCGTACTTGCGCCGGATCTTCGCTGTTTCGGTGAACGCAAGGACCCGCAATGGGAGCCGGATACTCACAAGTACGACTGCGACTGGAACCTCGTCGCCGCGACGATGGCTGGCGTCAACCCGATCGCGCAGAACCTGTGGGATCTGCAACGCTGCGTGGACGTGCTCCAGCAACACGAACTCGTCGACCCCGATCGGATTGCAGTCGCCGGGCTGTCGTACGGGGGGACGATGTCGCTGTTCCTCGCCGCACTCGACGATCGTGTGCGTGGCGCTGTCGTTTCTGGGTATCTCTCGAGTTGGCGGGCCGCTCACGCGGTGCCGTGGAACATGTGCGGATCGCAGGTCCTGTTCGGTCAACAGGGACGGATCGAGCACATCGATGTGGCGTCGATGCTCGCGCCGCGCCCCGTGCTGATCGAGTCGGGCGTCGATGATCCGTTGTTCGCAGTCGATGCCGCACGCGGAACGGTCGATCAGCTGCGCTCCGTATTTTCGGCTCACGACGCCGACCCCGGTCTCGTCGAACACGACGTCTTCGACGGTGGGCACCGCTGGAACGGGATTCGAGTCGGCGACTTCCTCGCCCGGGCGCTCGGTTAGCGTGCAGCCATGAGCGGTTCGCACGAAGCCCGACTCAGCGAACTCGGGCTCACGTTGCCCGGCCCCTACCCGCCGCACGATCCGCTCGACGCGGTGATCATTCACGCGGGACGAGCGCGAACCTCTGGGCAGCTGCCGCGCGGCCACGACGGAGCACTCGTGTTCCCGGGGGTCGTCGGAGCCGACGTCACCGTCGACGAGGGCGCTGATGCCGCGCGGTGGTGCGCACTCAACGCGTTGTCGGTGCTGCGCGGCGCGCTGGGTTCGCTCGACAGTGTCGACCGGGTGCTCAGCGTGCTCGGATTCGTGACGAGCGCTCCAGGGTTCACGCAGCAGGCTGCGGTTATCGACGGCGCGAGCCAACTCTTGGTCGAGGTGTTCGGCGGAGCTGGTCGCCACAGCCGCAGCGCGATCGGTGTGGCCGCGCTGCCGAGAGGTGGCGCAGTCGAGATCGAAGTCGAGGTCGCGCTGCGGTGACGGGTTCCGCTCGGGTCACCATCATCGGCGGCGGGAGTTACCACTGGGCCCCCCGACTGCTCGCGGACTTCTGCAACACTCCGAGCCTCACGAACCTCCACGTGGTGCTCCACGACCTCGATCTGCAAGCTGCGCAGCGAATGGCCGAACTCGGCAACGCGTTCGCTTCGGCGCGCGAACTCGATCTGCGTGTCGAGACGGTTGCCGATCTCGGTACGGCATTGCACGAGTCGGACGTCGTCGTGAGCGCATTTTCGGTCGGCGGTCTCGACAGCATGCGGTTCGATCTCGAAGTTCCCGCGCGGTACGGGATCCGCCAGCCGATCGGTGACAGCGTCGGGCCGGGTGGCATTGCCCGAGCGCTCCGCAGCGTTCCGGTCGTGGTGGCGATGGCTCGCGCGGTCGAACAACACGCGCCGAATGCTTGGTTCGTGAACGTCAGCAACCCACTGACCGCGCTGACGCGCGCCGTCTCCCGCGAAACGGCGGTACGCACGGTCGGCCTGTGCAACGAACTCGTGGGCCTCCAGTTCCAGTTGTCGTTGTTGTTCGACGTGGCGATGCACGATGTCGATTTCGTCGTCGGCGGTGTCAATCACTTCCCGGTGATCACCGAACTTCGTCTGGCCGGCGTCGCCAACGGATTCGATCGCCTGCGCGAGATCATCGACCACGGACCCGCTGATGGACCCCTCTGGATGCAGCCCCCCGCGGCCATGCACTGGCATCGGGTGACCGACGGTCCGGAGTTCACGAAGGTCGACGTGGTCGCAAACCTGGCCGTCAAGCTCGAACTGTTCCGACGTTTCGGAGCGCTGCCCGGTGCGAACGACCACCACATCGTCGAGTTCCTCCCGGGTTTCGTCCACCCCGACAACGATCATGGAGCGCCGTGGCGCGTCCGCCACTGGGGACTCGAAGGCCACCGGGCCGACGTCGAGGCAGACATCGCCGAATACGTCGAGGGCCGCAACGCGGCCACCTCGCCAACGCCGAGCGTGACCCGGATGCCTTCGGGCGAGTTGGTCGCGGGTTTGCTCGATGGTTTGCTGGGCGACACGCAGCGGGTGTTGCCAGTGAACCTGGCGAACCGCGGCCAGGTCATGAACTTGGCTGACGACGTCGTCGTGGAGTGCATGGGGGTCGTGGACGCTGGCGGAGTCTGCCCGCGTGACGTCACCGCGGTGCCCGGAATGATCGGTGAATACGTCCGGCGGGTCAGCGTGAGTCAGGAGTTCACCGTCGAAGCCGCGCTGAGCGGCGACCGCGACCTCGTGCTCGCTGCGATGCTCGCCGATCCGCTCGCCGGTCGGATGCCGTACGAGCGAGTCGTCGCGCTCACCGACGATCTGCTGGCTGCCACGAATCCTTGGCTCCCGCAGTTCACCACCTGACTAGCGTCGCCCCTCATGGCCCCACGGATCGTCTTCATCGGTGGCGGGTCGTATCAATGGACCCCGAAGCTCCTGCTCGACATTGCCGAGACGGCGAGCCTTGCGAACGCCGAGATCGTCATCGAAGACATCGATCCGGCACCGATTCCCGACATGGTCGATCTGGTGCACCACATCGCATCGGTGCGCGGCGTCGGCCTCACCGCGACCGGCACCACCGATCAAGTCGCAGCGCTCGAAGGCGCCGATTTCGTCGTCGTGTGCATCTCGACGGGTGCGCTCGACTCGATGTACCACGACATCGCGATTCCCGAGCGTTTCGGGATTCGCCAATCCGTCGGCGACACGGTCGGTCCGGGTGGGATTCTGCGCGGTCTGCGCAACATCCCGGTGATGCTCTCCATCGCGCGCGACATGGAACGCCAGTGCCCGAACGCTTGGCTGTTGAACCTGACGAACCCGATGACCACGCTGACCCGTTCGGTGCTGGCCCGCAGCGCGATCAACGCGATCGGGCTGTGCCACGAGGTCACGATCACGCAGTACTCGTTGTCGATGGTGCTCGGTTGCGACATGCGAGCCATGGATCTGACCGTGGCGGGGGTCAATCACCTTCCGTTCATCACCCGGATCGATATTGACGGCGACGACGGACTCGCTCGCCTGCGGGCGCTGCTCGACGATCCGGCGGCGTTGGCCGCTCCGCTCGTCGTGCCGGGCACCACCGGACACGAGGCCGTGAGCGCGGGTGGCGAATTCACGGTCGGGTCGTTGCTTGCGAGCAACCGCGTGAAGGTCGAATTGTTCGATCGGTTCGGCGTGCTACCGGCCGCGGGCGATCGCCATCTCGTCGAGTTCTTCTCGGGCTTTCTCACGGAAGCGTCGGGGTGGGGGAGTCGATGGGGAGTGGAGCTCACCAGCATGGACGACCGTCGGGCATGGCTCGCGCACTACCGCAAGGAGTTCGCGCAGCTGCGAGCAGCAACAAAGATCCCGCGCACGCCGAGCGGCGAGATGGTGCACACGATCATCGATGCGATGGTGCGCGACCGGGCGCGGCACCTCCCGCTGAACATCGCCAATCACGGTCAGGTGCCCGATCTGCCCCCCGATGTCGTGGTCGAGACCATGGTGACCGTCGACGGCAACGGCGCCCGCGGGCGGGATGCGACGCCGTTGCCGCTCGTGCTGGCCGAGCAGCTGCGACGTATCAGCGCCGAGCAGGAGCTCGTCGTCGAGGCCGCCGTGTCCGGTGATCGGTCGATGGTGCTCGACGCGATGTTGCTCGATCCGCTGGCGTCGCGCCTCGACTACGACGAAATGGCGCGGATGACCGACGAAATGCTGTCCGCCACCGCTCCATGGCTTCCGCAGTTCGGCGCCGCATGACAACAACGTTCGTCTGCGATGCCGCAACGGTTCGCATCCATGACTCGATGTCCGAGCTCGCCACGTGCGCCGCAGGTGAAGCGGCGCACGCCATCAAACGTGCGCTCGCCGCCGGCGGCGGGGCGAATGTCATGTTCGCGACCGGGAACTCCCAGCTGCGGTTCCTGGCCGAGCTCGTGCAGTCGATCGATCTCGATTGGACAGCGGTGACGGCGTTTCACATGGACGAGTACGTGGGGCTCGGGGTGGATCATCCGGCTTCGTTTCGTCGGTACATGCGAGATCGAGCGGCCGCGCTCCTGCCGTTTCGGGCGTTCCATTACCTCGACGGACTCGCCGACCCTGCCCGCGAGGCCGATCGATACGCGGCGCTGCTCGGCGATCATCCTCTCGACCTCTGCGTGCTCGGCATCGGTGAGAACGGACACCTCGCGTTCAACGACCCGCCAGTTGCCGACTTCGACGATTCAAGACTGGTGAAAGTTGTCGCGCTCGATGATGCTTGTCGTCGCCAGCAAGTTGGCGAGGGACACTTCCCCGAGGTGGGCGCGGTCCCGACCCACGCAGTCACCGTGACGATTCCCGCATTGCTCGCGGCGCGCACCGTCATCGCCATCGTCCCGGAACGACGCAAAGCCGAACCGGTACGAGCGGCGCTCGAAGGTCCGATCTCACCAGCGTGTCCGGCATCGGTGCTTCGAACCCAGCCGCACGTATCGATACACCTCGACCGGGATTCGGCATCGCGACTCTCACCCGAGATCGTCGGGCCGTGATGGACGCGTCCGCAGTCGTCACCCGACCGACGGGCGCTGACCTCCGGCGACGCCTGCCTGCTTCGATCATCGGAATGGCCATCATCGGTGCCGCGATCGCGCTGTCGTTGCGGGCCGAGTTGGGATTGGCGCCTTGGGACGTGCTGCACGAAGGACTCGAGTCGCGTACCCGATTGCCGTTCGGACCTTTGGTCATGCTGGTCGGTCTCGTGGTCCTGGTCGCGTGGATTCCGCTCGGGCAGCGATTCGGTGTCGGCACGATCCTCAATGTGCTCATCGTGGGACCGAGCGTCGATCTCTTCCTCGCGCTCGTTCCCGAAGTCGAACACCTGGCGCTGCGGATCGCGTGCCTGACGCTGTCGATCGCGTTGTTCGGTATCGGCGGCGGGCTGTACATCGGGTCTGCGCTCGGCCCCGGTCCACGAGACGGTCTGATGACGGCGCTCACCGCGAAGGGTTTCGCGTTGTGGAAGGTGCGGACGGTGCTCGAACTGTCGGTGCTCGCGCTGGGATTCGGGCTGGGCGGCACCATTGGTGTGGGGACGGTGGTGCTTGCGCTTGCGTTGGGTCCCGTCACGCACCTGGCGCTGGCTCGGTTTCACATCCCCATCGACGCGCATCGATCGGAAGTACTCGGGGAATGACCCGGGTGGTCGTCATCGGGAGCGGTTTCGGCGCGCGGGTGGCGGCTCCGGCCTGGCGCGCGGCGGGCGCCGAGGTCGTCGACGTGCGATCCGCTCGGGCACTCGACGTCGATCGAGTGATCACGGCCGCCCGACCCGATGTCGTGAGCGTACACAGCCCTCCATTTCTGCACGCCGGACACGTCGAGGCGGCGGTCACCGCCGGCGCAATCGTTCTCTGCGACAAGCCGACGACCCCCGCTGCGCCGATGACGCAAGCGCTGATCGGTCGACTCGGAGCGAGCGCCGAGCGCGTGTACGTCAACTTCGAATTCCGATTCGAGCCCGCTCGCGTCGAGCTTCGGCGACTGATGCGGTCGGCGGCGATCGGTGCGATCACGCGCATCACCTGGATCCATCACAGCAACGGTTCGATCGAGCCGCTTCGGCCGTTCGGGTGGTTGTTCGACGCTTCGCTCGGGGGTGGCTGGATCGGCGCGTGGGCATCGCACGCGATCGACGCGTTGCACTCCTGGCTCGACGAGCCGTTGTCGGTGCAGACGAGCGAACCTCGTATCGACGTCCCGGTGCGATTCGATGGCGACGGGATGCCGCGCGAGGTCACTGCCGAAGACGGGTTGGTCGCCGAACTTCGCACGCCGTCAGGAGTCCGCATCCTCCTCGACTCGACCTTCGCATCGTCCGATCCTTCACCTCCGACGATCATCGTGGAGGGCACCGACGGAACGATCACGAACATCGCGGATCGCCGACTCGTGATCGATAGCGACAGCGAGGGGCCGCGATCGTGGAACCGGACTGCCGGGAGAAGCGCCGATCGTCACGATGCGCCAATGCGGGCACTGGCGACGGCGCTCCTCGGGTCGGTACGCCGCGGCGAAGGCGTCGCATCGGATCACTCGGCTCTTGAAACGACGCCCTTACCGACGCTTGCCGATGGCCTGCGAGTCGATCGGGTGCTCGACGAGCTACGAGTTGGCCGCGCCCACTGATCCGATCGACGGATCCACCGGGTTCAGGCCGCGCCGTGCGAGTCGCTCCCAACCCGCAGCATCGATCCCGAGCGTGTGGAGCTGGAGACTTGCCTCGTTACGCGCCTCGTGCGCAGCCGGTAGCCCGAGATGCTCGAAGACGATCGCCCGAACGAGGCTTGCAACCGCCCGCGTCAGACGCCAGTCAGTCGAAAATGCGATGCCATGGGCTTCGTCGAGCGCGGCGGCCGCGCCGGTCGAGTCGCCGGTTTGGGCCAGCGCGAGGCCGGTGCCCCAGTGCAACATGAGGCGGTCCATTGCCGTGCCGGATCGTAGGTGGGAGAGATCGCGGGCTTGGGTGAGCGCGAGGTCCGGTTCGCCGGCGGCGGCGAGGATCACCGTCATCAAGCCGCCCAAATTCATGCGTGCGCCGTCGGTCTCGGCCGCGTCGAAGGCCGCCGACACGAGGGTTCGCGCTTCGTTGATGCGACCCGCCTGTGCGAGCGCGAGTCCGTGAAGCCCCGCGACGTCGGCGTCGACGATTGTTCCGCGCGGCTCGTGATCGATGATGCCGAGCGCGTCGAGTGCCTCGTCGGTGTCGCCGCGTTCGAGATGCATTGCTGCCAACGCCGCCGGGCCGATCTCACGCATCTCCTGATCCGCAAGCGCTCCGAGCGCGGGTGCCATGCCATCGAGTGTGGCCACGGCCTCGGCGAATCGACCCAGTTTGGTGAATGCGCGAACGACGGGGGCTGACACCATGACCTCTGCCCAGTGATCGCCCATCGAGCGGAACAGCGTGATTGCTTGGAGGCCACGCTCGACGCATTCTTCGGCTCGACCCCGCCAGAGCGCGATGTCGGCGAGCAAGACGTCCATCATTCCGAGTGCCCACCGATCGCCGGTGTCCATTTCGTTGGCAATCTGGTGGGCAAGTTCCTCGGCCTCGTCGAGGCGCCCCTGGTTGTAGCGAACGAACGCGAGCAGTCCGAGTGCCCACCCGACTCCTCCCCAGTCGCCCAATTCGGCGAACACCTCGGCGGACTCGTTGAGCCGGGCTTCGGCCTGCGCGGTCCGACCGCGCGCGAAGGCGATCCACGCGAGGTTTTGTTGGGCCCACGCCTCACCGCGACGGTCGCCCGCGCCCCGAAACGCCGCGAGGGCGTCCGAGGACAGGCGCTCGGCCTCGACGTCGTCGCCCTGGAACAACCGCGTCATCCCGAGCCCCCGCAACGCTTCCGCGGCGTTGGAGTCGTTCCCGAGTGAACGCGCAACCGTGAGCGCCTCGCTGTAGTACGCATCAGCCTCGTCGTAGTTGCGAACGTCGCCTTCGACTCGCCCGAGCACCAACAGCGCGTCGCCGATCGTCGCCTGGTCTTCGATGGCGCGTGCTTCGTCGAGGACTTCGATCGCGTCGTCGCGCGCGCCATCGATGTCGCGGAATGCGTCGCGTGCGCGCGCTCGGCCGAGCTTGGCCGGCCAGACGCGGGTGCGATCATCGCGGTCGGCGAGGTCGAGGATCCGATCCCAGAGTCGACCGGCACGCTCGTGGTGTTCGACGTGTTCGGCTCGCCGGGCGGCACGGGTCAGTGCGTCGAGCGCGCGGTCGCGCACGTCGGCGGGGACTCCGGCGACGTTGCCGAGACCGGAGACCAGTTCGGCGGCTGCGGCCAGGTGGAAGGCGGCAGTTTCTTCGCGTGCGTCGCCGCCGGCGTCCTGGAGTCGTTGCGCGAGCAGGCCGTGGCGCCGGGCCCGCTCGGCGCGAGTCAGCGTGCCGTACGCGACCTCGCGCACCAATTCGGATTTGAAGCGGAACTCGCCGTTTTCGGTCTCGATGAGGTCGAGATCGGTGAGGGCACGAGCGACGCGCTCCCCGTCAGGACGATCACCGAGCCCGAGCGCATCGGCGATGGTGCCGTTCGCGCCGACGACGGCGAAGTCTTCGAGCACGCTGCGTTCCTCGGCGTCGAGGGTGTCGAGGCGGGCCGCGACCAGCCCGTGCAACGTTGCCGGAAGCCGGTTCATCACTTCGCTCGTCAGCTGGACGTCACCGGTACCGGCGGACTCCAGGACGAGTGAGACCAACTCCTCGACGAAGAACGGGTTCCCACCGCTGCGTTCGAGCAGGAAGGTGACGACGTCGTCGTCGACATCGCTCCCGAGCAGCTCGCGCACCAACTTGGCCGACGCGTCGCGGTCGAGACCTTCGAGATGCAACACGACATGGTTGTGGCGTCCGGGCTCCGAGCGCCATTCGCCCGAGAACTCCGGCCGGGCGGTCGTGATCAACACGAACGGTAACGACCGCAAACGGAGCAGCAAGCGTTCGAGCCCGTCGCGCAGTTCGGCATCGGCCCAGTGCAGGTCGGACATGAACAACACGACCGGGCGCCGCAGAGCGTGTCCTTCGAAGAATCGTGCGATCGCTCGTCGGGCTTCATCGCGAGCTCTCGTCGGATCGACCCCCGAGCGGGCGAAGCCGTCCGTCAAGAACAACAAACCGTCGACGGTGCGATCGACCTCGGCGTGTCCAATCGGCAAATCGAGGGCATACGCGGCAGCGGCCGAGACCTTGTCGCGGTGGTCGAGGAGCTGGGTGTCGCGGTCGAGTCCGCAGGCCGCGCGCACGGCTTCTGCGATCGGCCCCCAGACGTTCGCTTCGCCGTACGGCGCACACTGGCCGCCGACCACCAGCGCGCCGTGGTCGGTCTTTGTCTCGTGCGCGAACTCCATCGCCAGGCGGGTCTTGCCGACACCGGCTTCGCCATAGAGCTCGATGAGATGCGCTCGCCCGCGCAGCGCGATGCGCATGGTGTGGCGGAGCACGCCGAGTTCGGCGTCGCGGCCGACGAGCGGCGCCCGTTTGACCTTGCGCGTGCGTCGACCGGGTGGCATCGTTGCTTCGATCGCGATCCATGCTTCGATCGGCTCTTGGCGGTTCTTGACCGTCAGCGCACCGAGCGGTTCGTAGCGAACCGACGTACGCGTCGCTTCGTAGGTGATCGGTCCGACGACGGTCTGGCCGGGCTGCGCAGAAGTTTGAAGGCGACTTGCCGTGTTGACGACATCGCCCATGACGGTCGCGTCCCCGCCAGCTCGCATTGCTCCGACGAGTACCTCGCCGGTATTGATGCCGATCCGCAGATCGAAGCGACTACCGGTGTCGGCGGTGAACTGACTCAACGTCTGCTGCATCGCAAGCGCGCAACGAACCGCGCGCTCGGCATCATCTTCGTGGGTGATCGGTGCGCCGAACTGGGCGACGAGCTGGTCACCCACGATCTTGTCGAGATGTCCGCCGAAGGCCACGACGTCGGCGACGAGGCGTTGGAAACACCGATCGACGAGGTTCTTCACCCGTTCGGGGTCGGCCCGTTCGGAGAGGCTGGTGAAGCCGACGATGTCGGCCATGAGGACCGTGACGAGGCGACGCTCGTCGGGCCGCAAAATGAGCGCGTAACCGCATTCGGGACAGAAACGAGCGCCATCGGGGACCTTCGCGCCACACGAAGGACAGCTCGTCATACGCGTGATCCTACGGGGGTCGGTCGACCGCCGGTCGAATACCTGACGGGGCGTCAGTTCGGTCAACTTCGGCCAGGACCGGCCGATGAGGTTCGGTGCACCACGCGGGTGGTCGCGGCGGGACAGGCATGACGATCGATCACACATCGCCAACACATCTCCGACCGACGTCATTCGACGCGCTGGAACTTCTGAGCGATCCGATCGCCGTGATCGATGTCTTGGCGTCCCCGCCGGTCATCCTCGCCAAGAACCGAGCGTTCGAGCGTTGGATCGGGCCGAGAGACGGCTTCGCCGACCTGGTCGGTGCGGATGTCGTGCATGCCTTGCGCGGCGTCGCCGACGACGAGCTGCAGCTGGTGGAAGCAGCGATCGCGACGGCGGGGGTTCTCGACGTTCCTTCGGAACCAGTCGAACCGCGTTCCGAATGCGCGGTCATCGAACGCGGAACGAGGCAGCTCGAGTTTCGAGTCGAATCGTGGGGGTATCTGCACGTGCTCCGCGGTTGCGACGTGACCGAGCGCGAGTCGCTGGCCGCGCGAGTCGCGCACGAAGCGCGCCACGATTCCGTGACGGGCCTGCCGAACGCGGCAGCATTCGTCGAGCGATTGGATGAGGTCATCCGTCGCCCTGAACTCGCAGGAACCGGCGCGGCCGTTGTCATTTGCGATCTCGACCAGTACCGAACGATCAGCGATGCGCTGGGCCCGATCGCGAGCGGCGAGATGCTGCGAGTCATCGGTGAGCGACTCGAACGAACGCTGCGGTTTGGTGACTGCGTCGCCCGTCTGACCGGTGACGAGTTCGCCGTGCTCTGCTGCGATGTTGCTGGTGCCGACCTTGCCGCCGTCGCGGCTCGCCTCGTTGCCGCGCTCGGCGAGCCGGTCGTGCTCGACAGCGGAGAGGTCTACGTCTCGGCGACTGCGGGCGTGTCGCTCATCGACGTGTCCGCGGACACGCCAGAGCGAGTGTTGCGCGACGCACACGCTGCGCTATCGAAAGCGCGACGCGCCGGGCACGGTTCTGTTTCCGTGTTCGACACCACCATTCGCGACGAGGCGGTCGCACGGGTGGAACTCGAAAAGGCGCTACATCGCGCGTTGCGACGCGAAGAGTTTCGAGTGTTCTATCAGCCGCTCGTGCGATTCTCGGGCGCGGCTGTGGTCGGATTCGAAGCGCTCGTCCGATGGCAGCATCCCGAGCGGGGACTCGTTCCGCCGCTCGACTTCATTCCGGTCGCCGAAGAGACGGGCCTCATCGTTCCGATCGGCGCGTGGGTGATCGATGAGGTCTGTCGCCAAGCGGCAATCTGGCAAGGCGAAGTCCCCGACGCCGAGCCGCTCGTGGTGTCGGTGAACTTGTCGGCGCGACAGCTTGCGCACCCCGATCTCGTCGGCACGATTGCGAGCGCGATCGCGCGCAATGGCCTCGATCCGGCCACGCTGGTGTTCGAGGTGACCGAGAGCACGCTGATGTCGGACCCGGACCTCGCGGTCACGATCTTGCACGCGCTCCGGGCCCTCGGGGTGCGAATCGCGGTGGACGACTTCGGGACTGGGCACAGTTCGCTGGGCTACCTGAAACAGCTTCCGGTCGACTGCCTGAAAATCGACCGATCGTTCGTATCTGGGCTGGGTATCGACCCCGATGACCGCGCGATCGTCGGCGCGGTTGTTTCGATGGGCCACGCGCTCGGCCTCACGGTCACCGCCGAAGGCGTCGAGACCCTCGAACAGCTCGACGCGCTCGAGTCGCTCGGATGCGACGTCGGGCAGGGCTTCTACTTCGCGAAACCGCAGCCGGGTGAAGTGGTGACCGCACTGGTGCGGCATCGATTCTCCTGGCGTCGTGCCGCCTGACGTATTCGTCACCGCGTCACCGTTTCTCGCGCGACAATCTCGGTGTGCACCCCTTGCGCGACTCTCGCTTCCGCGCGCTCGTCGTCGGACAGGCCGTCAACGGCATCGGGAGTTGGTGCGCGCTCGTCGCCATTTGGGGCTACGCCGCCGAACGATTCGATGCATCGCCGGCGCAAGTTGCGATTCTCGGTCTCACGTGGACCGTTCCGGGCGCGCTGCTCGGTCCGCTGGCCGGGGTGCCAACCGATCGGTACGGACCCCGACGGGTGTTGATCGCGGCGGATCTCGCGGCGGCCGCGCTCGCGCTCGCGATGGCGATGAGTGGAACGTACTGGTCGCTCGTGGCGTGGTCGGCCCTACAGGGTTTCGCAAAGTCGTTCGCGCAACCCGCGTTCGGCGCGCTCGCGCCGCGTCTCGTCCCCGACGATCAACTGGCCAGAGCCAACGCCTTGCTGTCGACGGCGATGCAGGTGTCGATCGCGATCGGACCGTTGCTCGGCGCCACCGCTATCGAGGCGAGTGGCGCGCGAGGAGCGTTCATGATCGATGCCGCGACCTACCTGGTCGGTGTCGCGGTCGTCTTCCCGTTGCGCCTACGGCCGATCGAACGAACCGCCAGCGGAACTCCGTTGAAGGAGGCGATCGAGGGATGGCGGGTTGTCCGGGCGCGACCCAAAGTCATGCAGCTGTTCGCGATCGCGACCGGCGTCTACGTGTTGTGGGGATCGGGTGTGACGCTCGAACCGCTCTACGTCAGAGACGTTCTCGACCGGACCCCGGCAACGTTCGCGTTGCTCCAGACGGCTTTTGGCACGGCGATGGTGCTCCTCGGACTTGCGGTCGCACGCATGGGCGAACGTTCGACGAACCATCGGGTCCTCGCCTTCGGCGCGCTCGGCAGCGGCGTCGTTTCGGTTCTCTACCTCTCGACATCGTGGGTCGGCGTCGCGTTCGTCGGCATTGCGCTTTGGGGTGCGGCGACGCCGTTCTTCACGACTCCGATGCGAACGGTGCTGCAGCGATCGACGCCTCCTGAGACGCACGGTCGCGTGTTCGCGCTCGATGAGACACTGCGGAACTGGGCGATGGCCATCGCGACGGGTACCGCGGGGTTTGCCTTCGACGCGTTCGGCAACCGCCGTGCCGCGCTGATCTACGGCTCACTCCCGATCGTCGGAGGGCTGTTGCTCTTCGGGCGAGTCGGTCGCCGGGTCGTCGAATCCAGCCCACGCCCGCAGCACGCCCCACGAGAAGATTCCGGTGCTGTGTCCGTCGTGCCAGGTGATTTGCAGACCCCAGTTTCCGACGAGCTCGGCGTCGTGCACCCGTAGCGTTTGCTCCACGAGCGTCGATTTCGGCCACGGCACCTCGCCGCGATCACGCTCGGACCGGCATTGGGCGCACGGGCAGTTGCTGCGCAGGGTCTCGATCGAAAAGTTGGATTGCCGGCCGTCGGCCCAGGTGAGGGTGAGCGACTTGGCCCGGTCGAGGTCGATCGCGGCAGGCGGTTCACCGTCGGGGATCTCGAGTGCCACACCGCGACTCTCGCGCGCCGGGCAGCGAAGGCAAGAATGGGCCCATGCCGATTGCGCGTTCCAGCGACGAGGAGATCGCCGATGCGCTGCGGGGTCTCGGGGGGTGGGCACGCGCGGGCGATGCCATCGCTCGTGACGTCGTCTGCCGCTCGTTCGCCGATGCCGTTGCACTGGTGACGCGAATCGGATTCCTCGCGGAAGCTGCGGACCATCACCCGGATCTCGACGTGCGATGGCGGACGGTGACCGTCGCACTGTCGACCCACGAGTGCGGGGGGCTGAGCACACGGGACTTCGCGTTGGCCGCACAAATCGATGCCGTCGTTCCGTGTTTCGAAATGCGGGCCGAATCATGAGTTTGATCGTCGCGCTCACGTCCATCGCGGTGCTGGCCGTGGTGATGCTCGTGTTCGTCGGGACCGAGCGAGGCCCCCAACCGGCCGACGTCGCAATCGCGTATGAACGCGCATGGCAGCGCCACGACTGGTCGACGCTGTTCGATCTGTCGGCGAAAGAGATGCGTGACGGGCTCGCACGCGATCAGTTCGTCAGCGCGAAGCGAAAGAGTGTCACCAAGTCGCTGTCCGACGAGGACGCCGTCGTCGACGTCACGATCGATGAAGTCGTCGCGGCAAGCGACGCCGCGTCGGTGATTACCCGGCTCGTGGCCCAATCGGGGAGTGCGGTCCGATCGCGAGTGCTGTGTGAACGGCGGAACGGACGTTGGCAGGTCGTCGCGCACAACCTGGTCAACGAAGGCACATGACGGCCATCGCCGGCATCGTGCTCACCGGCGGTCGTTCACAGCGGTTCGGGCGCGACAAGGCGACGTTCGAACTGAACGGTGCAACGCTTGCGATTCGGGCCGCGCGGCTGCTCGGTGCAGTCTGTGGTGACGTGATCGAGGTCGGTGACGGCGCGACCGGTGGGCCCGCAGTGCGGGAGCAGCCGGTGTTCGGCGGCCCGGTGGCCGCGTTGCTCGCCGGCGTCGACGCTGTTGGTGTTCCCGCGATCGTGCTCGGGTGCGATCACGCGTCGATGACCGTCGAGGTGCTGGCACGACTCGCCGCCGATCCGCGCGAGACGGTGGTGCCTTTCGTTGCTGACCGACCACAGTTCGTGGCGGCCAAGTACGGCGCCGAGGCGATCGCGGCGCTGCGCGCTTCGTTCGCTGCAGGCGACTCGTCGTTTCGCTCACTCGACCTCGTCGCACTCGACGCGATCGGGATCGACTATCCGGTCGCGGCATTCGCAGACATCGACACGCCGGCCGACCTCGAACGTCGAGCGCGCTGATGCGTACGCCGACCGCACGCGTGCAAGTCGTCGTCGTCGATGCCGACGGATCGCGCCGCCGCCCTGACCGGGTTGTGACCGAAGAGCCGATGGAAATTCGGATTCACGGACCCAACGAGTCGCCGAGATCGGTCGCCATCACGATGCGTACGCCTGGGAACGACTTCGACCTCGCCGTGGGCTTTTGTGTGAGCGAGGGCTTGTTGCGGTCGCGTGATGACCTCGAAGGCGTCGAGTACTGCGTCGGCGGAGAGGGTGAACAGCAGTACAACATCGTCACGATCGCTCGGCGAAGCCAGGTCGGCGACGAGGTCCGAGAGCGGAACTTCCTCTCGACCGCCAGCTGTGGCGTGTGCGGCAAAGCGACGCTCGACGAGCTCGAGGTTCGATGCGCTCCGGTCGCGCCCGGGCCGGTGTATCGCTGGAGCGCGCTTCGTGAACTCCCGCGAGGACTCGCCGAACGCCAGCGGGTCTTCGACGTCACCGGTGGGCTACATGCGGCAGCTTCGTTCGATGTCGATGGATCGATCGACGTGGTGCGCGAAGACGTCGGGCGGCACAATGCGCTCGACAAGTTGATCGGCGACGCGTTCTTGAATCGCGAGCCGCCGGTTTCACCGCGCGGCGTGTTCTTGTCGGGCCGGATCGGATTCGAGCTCGTTCAGAAGGCGGCGGTCGGCGGAATCGGATGCATCGTCGCGGTCGGCGCACCATCGAGCCTCGCGATCGAC
>SXGT01911193.1_pt1 | contig 19428 bp, 19 predicted proteins | sample 3176221 | NCBI WGS metagenome assembly SXGT01 (sample SAMN11356862, study PRJNA531348) | freshwater metagenome | isolation source: freshwater sample F1-120 | place: China: Fuxian Lake, Yuxi | collected 2017-12-25
CCGATGACGCGCTCGCCCTCGGCCAGCCGCCGCGAGAGCATCCGCCGAGAGACGCGGTACGCGTCCTCGATCGTGATCCCGGGGACCGTCCCGGTGAGCGGTTCGACGGTGTGCCGGCCCCTCAGCGCGTCGAACAGCGCGTCGCCGAGCGCGTCGATGCGGGCCTGGTCGAGGAGCGTCACGTCAGCGCCCCTGGAGGAAGTCGATGCTGGTGCGGTTGAACAGGTCCGGGTGCTCCACCATGACCCAGTGTCCGCACTCCGTGAGGAGCACGACGCGGGCCTGCTTGCACGAGCTCGCGATCGCGAGCGCGCCGCTCGAGGGGCAGAAGCGATCCTGCATCCCCCAGAACGCGAGCACCGGGCAGGCGAGCTTGCCCAGCTCCGGGGCGAGGTGGGGGACCGAGAGGGTCTTCATGACGCGCTTCGGTTGCGTGATCGCGATCGCGTGGCGCTCCTCGATGGTGAGGTCCGAGATCTTCGCCGGATCGGCGAGCTGCAGCCCGAAGACGACGCGGAGGCTCTCCTTCGTGATGCCCTCGGGCGCGAAGAACGCCTGCATCATCGCGCGGATCCCCTCCATCTTCATGTACGTCTCCCGCACCTCGAGGCCCCCGGGCGCCATGAGCACGAGGCGCGTCACCGTGTCCGGGTGAAGGAGCGCGTACTGGATGGCCAGCGCGCCACCGTGCGAGTTGCCGATCAGGGCGGCGCGCTCGACGCCGAGCGCCTCGGTGAAGCGGCGCAGCGCGGACACGAGGAGGTCGAGCCCGTAGTCCACGTCGGGCTTGCTCGAGTGGCCGAAGCCGAGCGTGTCGGGCACGAGCACGTGGAAGCCGGCGGCCGCGAACGCGGGGTAGTTCCCCTTGAAGTTGGACCAGCCGCTCGCCCCCGGGCCGCTGCCGTGGAGGAAGATCACCACGGGCTGGCCCGGCTCGCCAGCCTCCTGGTAGTGCACCTGGAGCCCGTCGCCGATGTCGACGTACTTGCCCTCGGGCACCACCGCCGTGGCCGCCTCGCTGGTCACCTCGGCCACCTGACGACGAGCTCGGGCGGGTGGTGCCCCCACTCGCTGATCCGATCGTGCGTGGTCGGCTGCCACGTCGCGTCGTCGACGCGCCGTCCGTTGCAGCCGACCTCGAACTGGAACCCCGACGGCGTGCGGGCGTAGAACGAGATCATCCCGTCGTTCGGATGGCGCCCGATCGTCTGCATGATGCGCACGCCCGCGCGGAGCGCGCGGTCCATGCAGCGGCCGACGTCGTCGATCGAGCCCACCTCGACCATGAAGTGGTGGATGCGCTTCTTCTGCCCGACGGCGAGCGCGACGGAGTGGTGGCGCTCGTTCGCGTGCAGGAAGGCGATGTCCACCGGGTGTCCGTGGATCTCGCAGCGTACGAAGTCCGAGAGTCGGCAGCCGAGGAGGCGCGTGTAGAAGGCCAGGCTCTCCTCCTGCGATCGCGCGTTCACGACGGCGTGCCCGAGCCCCTGGCCCTCGGCGACGAAGCCCGAGGGCACGAGCGCCGAGGCGAACGGCTCGGCCGCCACCGCCGGGCCCCAGTACAGATCCAGCGGCATCCCCCCGGGATCGAGGGTCCGGAACAGGCGGCGCACGCCGCGATCCGCGGCCTCGGCCGGGCCGGCCTCCACGACGTCGTGTCCGCCGGCGCGGAGCGCGAGGACCGTCGCCCCGAGCTCGGCCTCGCCCGCGTGCTCCCAGCCCATCACCGACACGTCGTCCATGTCGCCCGGCTCCACGAAGAGCCGGTAGGCGCGCGAGTCGAGCCTCAGCGTGAAGCCTCCGGACGGCGTGCGCGCGCCGACGGACAGGCCGAGCACGTCCACCGCGAACCGCTCCCACGCCGCCACGTCGCGCACGGCGAGCCCCATGTACCCGAGCTGGGAGACGACCCCGGAAGACACCTCGCTCGACCTCCTTGCGAGGCAAAGTGAAACATGTTCTATTCGGCTTCACAAGCGCAATCCGATGCAACAAGCCGCCCCGCCTTCCCTGGGCTTCTGGCCCCTCGCCGAGGCCGACCCGGATCACCTCGCGCTCGTCGTGACCGAGGTCGAGTCGGGCGCCGAGACCCGGATGACCGCAGGGGAGCTCCTCGCGTCGGTGAACCGCCTCGTGCACGGCCTCCGGGCCGTCGGCGTGGGAAGGGGCGACACGGTGGCGACGGTGCTCGCCAACGAGGCCGCGATGGTGGAGGTCGTGCTCGCGACGGCCCAGGCGGGCATCTACGTCGTGCCCATCAACGTGCACCTCGCGGCCCCCGAGATGGCCTACATCCTCGCGGACTGCGGCGCGAAGGTGCTCGTCGCCTCGTCGCGGTACGCCGACGTCGTGCGCAAGGCCGCCGACGAGATCGGCTTCCCGGTCCACAGCCGCTTCGCGACCTCCCAGGGTTCGAGGGGGCTGGCAGGCCGGCTCGAGCTCCCCGGGTTTCGTGATCTCGACGAGCTGACGCGCGACCAGCCGACGACGGCCCCCGACGATCGCGTGGCGGGCCTGGTGATGAACTACACCTCCGGCACCACGGGCAAGCCTCGCGGGGTCCGGCGCGCGATGCCCCGTCTGGCCCCCGAGGCCCTCGCCACGTCGTACGCGCAGTTCCTCATGCTCTTCGGCATCCAGCCCCGCGCGAACGGGGTCCACCTCGTCGTGTCGCCGCTCTACCACACGGCGGTGCTCAACTTCTGCACGTACCACCTGCACGCCGGGCACACCGTGGTCGTGATGGACAGGTGGACACCCGAGGGCATGCTCCGCTGCGTGCAGGAGCACGCGGTCACCACCAGCCACATGGTGCCGACGCACTTCAGCCGCCTCCTCGCCCTTCCCGACGACGTGAAGGTCAAGTACGACCTCTCGTCGATGCGGCACATGATCCACAGCGCCGCACCGTGTCCCGTCCCCGTCAAGCACCGGATGCTCGCGTGGTGGGGCCCGGTGATCTACGAGTACTACTCCGCCAGCGAGGGCGGCGGCACCACGGCCACGCCGACGGACTGGCTCGCGCACCCGGGCACCGTCGGTCGCCCCTGGCCCATCTCCGAAATCCGCGTGCTCGACGACGCGGGCGAGCCGGTCCCGCCTCGCGCGGTGGGCACCGTCTACATCAAGATGGGCAACTTCAAGTTCGAGTACCACAAGGACGCGGCAAAGACGGAGAAGGCCTGGAAGGAGGGCTTCTTCACGGTGGGCGACGCCGGGTACCTCGACGAGGAGGGGTTCCTCTACCTGTGCGATCGCAAGGCCGACATGATCATCTCCGGCGGGGGCCACATCTATCCCGCGGAGATCGAGTCGGCGCTGCTCGGTCACCCCAGGGTGGCCGACGTCGCCGTCTTCGGGATCCCCGACGACGAGTGGGGCGAGCAGGTGAAGGCCGTGGTCGAGTGCGAGGGCGGCGTCACGCCCTCGCCGGAGCTGGCCGACGACATCCTCGCCTTCGCGCGGGAGCACCTCGCCGGCTACAAGATCCCGCGCACGATCGACTTCACGACAGCGCTCCCGCGCGATCCGAACGGGAAGCTCTACAAGCGTAAGCTCCGCGACCCGTACTGGGCCGGGCGCGAACGGGCCATCTGAGCCCGCCACGGGGACCCAGGGAGGACGGCGCATGGGGCTCTTCAGCAAGTGGGATCTGGAGGTGGACGTCGTGGCCGTGGGCTCCGGGCTCGGCGGCCTGTCGGCGGCGATCATGGCGCACGACGCGGGCAAGCGCGCGGTGGTGCTCGAGAAGGCTGGCAAGCTCGGCGGCGTGTGCGCCTACTCGGGCGGCGAGGTGTTCGTGGCGGCGAACCACCTGCAGGCGGCGGCAGGGATCTCGGACTCGCGGGAGGCGGGCCTCGCGTACCTGCGGTTCCTCGGCGCGGGGTACGAGGATCCGGCCCTGCTCGAGAACCTCGTCGATCAGGGCATCCTCGCGGCGAGGTACTTCGCGGAGAAGGCGGGTGTTCGCTGGCGGATCGTCCGCGACTTCCCCGACTACTACCACCCGAAGGCCCCGGGCACCGTGGCCGAAGGGCGCTACCTCGAGGTCGAGCTGATCCAGGGCTCCGCCCTCGGTGACTGGCGCAAGAAGACCTACCGCTCCCCGCATGTGCCGCAGGGCATCACGCACGACGAGCTGTTCGGTTGGGGCGGGCCCACGCAGGTGATGCGGTGGGACTTCGCGACCCTTGGCAAGCGCATGACCGAGGACTGGCGCGGCTTCGGGCCCGGCATGATGGCGTACTTCGTCAAGGCCGCCATGATCGATCGCGGGATCCCCGCGCACCTCGAGACGCGCGTACGCGAGCTGGTCGTCGAGGACGGCGCCGTCGTGGGCGTGCGGGCGGAACGCGCAGGCAAGCCCTTCGCGGTGCGCGCGCGAAAGGGCGTCGTGCTCGCGGCGGGTGGTTACGACTGGCACCGGGAGCTTCCGCTTTTCTTCGAGCAGCTCCCCGCGTGGAACTCTCAGGTCCAGCCCTCGGTCGAGGGCGACGCCTACGTGATGGCGACCGAGCACGGCGCCGCGATCGCGGGCGTCCCCGCCAACAACCTCGGCCTCATCTTCGGGTACCAGGTGCCGGGCGAGGAGCACGAGGGACGTCCCCTCTGGCGCGGCTCGTGGGAGGGTGGATACCCGCACGCGATCTGGGTCAACGCGGCGGGCCGCCGCTTCGCCGACGAGTCGTTCTACCGGGACTACATCCCGAAGATCCGCGAGTGGGACGGCGTGCAGCAACGCCAGCCGAACCACCCCCCCTACCTCGTGTTCGACCAGAACTTCCGGGAGAAATACCCGCTCGGCACCTTCCTCCCACCCCAGGATCTCCCCGAGGCGCTGGTCGCGCGGGCGGACACGCTGCGGGAGCTCGCGGCCAAGCTCGGCATCGACGGCGAGAACCTCGAGGCGACCGTCGAGCGCTTCAACCGCTTCGCCCGCGAGGGAACCGATCCCGACTTCCACCGCGGCACTTACCCGTGGGCCGCGATGATGACCGGCGACTTCACGAAGGGCGGCAACCCCAACCTCGCGCCCCTCGACAAGCCGCCGTACCACGGGCTCCGCCTGCACGTCGTCAGCGTCGGCATCAACGCGGTCGGCCTGCGGGTGAACACGAGCTACCAGGTCTTGCACGTGCGCGGCCACGCCATCCCGGGCCTCTACGCGGCGGGCAACACGACGGCCCCGCTCGACATCGGCGCGGGCTACCAGAGCGGCATGAGCAACCTTCGCGGCATGGTGGGCGGCTATCTCGCCGGCATGCACGCGGCGGCGCGGGCGTAGGAAGCAGCGGGGCGATGCCCGAGGTCGCGTACGAGACGATCATCCAGCGGCCGCGGGAGGCCGTGTGGGAGTTCGTGAAGGACATGAACAACTGGGCGCCGTTCCTGACGGGCTACCAGCGGCACGAGATCGTGTCGGACACCGACTCGATCTGGACGCTCAAGGGCGACGTCGGCGTGCTCAGCCGCACGGTCCGCCTCGAGGCGCACGTGACGGAGTGGAACGGCCCGGAGCGGGTCTCCTTCACGCTCCGCGGTCTCGACGAGCCCGTCGAGGGAGGTGGCACGCTCGTGATGACGGAGCACGTGGGCGTCTCCGCGACGGAGGCGGTGACGCCCGCGCCCGGCCTCCTCGGCAGGATGCTCGGAGCGTTCTCGCGCTGGCTCTTCCGGCTGATGCACGGGAGCGGCGCCGAGCGCGCGCTGCGGTCGTCGTCCTCGACGGAGGCCGCGCGACTGACCTTCACGCTTCGCATGGACGCGGGCGGGCCCATGGCGCCCCTCGTCAACGCGATGCTGGCGCCGGCGCTCCTGCCGGCGGCCGAGGATCTGGCCACCAAGATCGCGAGCCACCTCGAGCGCCGCCGCCCGGCCGGATGACCCGCCGGCGCGCGGGCCGGGGAGCCGGAGGGGGCCTCTCAGCCCCCTCGACGCACAGAACGCGCGCCGGGGAGCTCGCAGCGGCCTCTCAGCCCCCTCGAACCTGGGGTGGAGTTGAGGGGGATCGAACCCCTGACCTCATCCATGCCATGGATGCGCTCTCCCAGCTGAGCTACAACCCCGTCGGGCGCGATATTTGTAGCGCGCCACGCCCGGCCTGTCTTCAAATTTCGATCGTTCCTGCGCTTTTGGGGCCGTCTCCGGGCGCGAGCGGGCTGTGGATCGAGAGCCGCTGGGGTTGCCCACCCTCGTACGCCTCGAGCAGCACCGGCAGCAGGCTCGCGAGCCGCGCGCGCCTCTCCGGGGTGAGGCTGCAGCCGACCGCCACCTGGTGGACGCCGTCGCCGGTGACGAGCGTCGAGTCGGTTCCGAGCTTCTCCGCGAGGCTCTCCTCTCCAACGCCCCAGAGGAAGTCGAACAGCGCTCGCCCGAAGGAGACGCCCTCCGGACCGACGGGCCCGCGGTACGCCGACGTCACCGTGGTCGTTCGAGACCAGATGAGGCGAAGCTCTACCATCGACTCGTGGGGGGTCTCCGCGACCGCGCGGGCGATGGCTGTCTCCATTTCCTGGCGCAGGGCTGGCCGCTCGCGCACCGCGCCGAGGAGGCCCGCGGGCAGCCCGACCGTCACGCGGTGACCGTCGTGCGTGCCGGCCGTCCCCTCCCACGACGTGATCCGCCGCTCGATCGTGAGATGGCCCACGCGGATCGCCTCGCGCACGTGCGGGTCGGTCGCGCGGCCCAGCGCGTCGAGGGCGCGTCGCCGTAGATCCTCGGTCATGGCTTCATCTGCATCCTGCGGAGCGCGTCATTCTCGACCTCGTCCTCGATGTCCTCGACGGGGGGTCGCGCTCTTCCCGGCCCCTGGGCGCCGCCGGCCGCCTTCACGCGCACGTTGGCGTCGCCTATGGCGGCCGCCATCGCGAGCGCCTGCGTGCTCTGCTCCGGCTTCGCGAGATCGAAGATGACCTTGCTCGTGCCGTGCGACAGGTTCTGCAGCGCCTCGAGGCGCCGGAGCTCCATCGCGCCCGGCGACTCCGCGAGGATCCTGGCGGCCTCCGCGAAGTTCCGCGCGCTCTCGACGTCCGCCTGGCTCTTGATGATGACGTACTGCCGGTCGCGTTCCGCGATCGCCTTGCGGGCGATGACCTCCTGCATCTGCACGGGCAGCGCGATGTCCTGCAGCGCGATGAGCTCGACGTGCAGACCCCACTGCGCCACGAACTGCTCGACGGCAGCCTTGACCTTCGCCGCGACCTCCTCCCGGTGCGAGAGCAGATCGTCGAGCTTCGTCTCGCCGACGACGTCCCGCAGCACGACCTTCGCGCGGTCGCGCACGGCGTGGTCGTAGTCGAGGACGTTGAGGGTCGCCTTCTGCGCGTCGACGACCTTGTAGTAGATCACCGCGTCGATCATCGCGGTCACGTTGTCGGCCGTGATCACCGCCTGCTGCGGCAGGTCCCGGTTCCTGACGCGCGTGTCGACGCGCACGATCTTCTGGATCCCCGGGAAGACCACGTTGAGCCCCGGCTCGAGCCGCCCGGTGAACTTGCCGAGCGTGAACTTGAGGGCCACCTCCCACTGGTTGACCTGGCGCACGCAGCGCATGAAGAAGGCCGACCCCACCACGAAGGCCGAGGCCAGGACCACGCTGCTCACGATCTCGTCCGGCGTCATCCCGTCACCCCTTCTCCACGCGCGCGGGTGCGCTCGTCTCGATGCATGTGCACACCCGGAGGCGCTCGCGTCAAGTCGGAGGCCGCCTGAAGGGCCAGCGTCCCCCCCATGTGCCTGAAAGAACACGCCTTTGAGCCCTAAACTTCCTCGCGGGCCGCCCGTTCACTGGAGGCGATGCACGAAGAGCTGCACCGGCTCCTCCTCGACAAGATCGAACGGCAAGAGCTCGATCTGCCGCTCCTGCCGGAGTCGGCGGCTCGGGTGCTGAGCCTGTCGGCAACCGGGGACTGGGACTCGCGCAAGCTCGCGGACCTGATCCGCTCGGATCAGACCCTGGCCGGTCACGTCCTCCGCGTCGCGAACTCGCCCATCTTCATGCCGCGCTCGCCGATCGTTTCCTTGCGCCAGGCGCTCGCGCGGCTTGGCCTGGCCACGGTGCGGCAGATCGTGCTCGTCATCGCGTGCCAGACGAAGACGTTCCACGTGAAGGGCCACGAGCGCAAGGTGCGGCAGCTGTTTCAGCACTCGCTATGCGTGGCCGTCTTCGCGCAGGAGCTGGCGCGCACCGGCGCGCACGACGTGGAGGAGGCCTTCCTCGCGGGGCTCCTCCACGACGTCGGGCGGCCTGTGCTGCTTCAGCAGATCCTCGACCTGGCGCTGTCGCGGCGCATCGACCTCCCCGAGCCGCTCCTCGACGCGTGGATCGACGACCTCCACGCGAGCGTGGGCGCCGCGCTCGTGCGGAGCTGGGGCCTGCCCTCGCGGATCGCGGACGCGATCGGTGAGCACCACGTCGACGGACCCTCCGCCCCCCCGCTCACGGCGCTGATCCGGCTGTCCGACGCTCTCGCGCACTACGCGCTCGACACGAACGCCCTCGGCGAGCACGAGCTGACGGTGCACCCGATGCTGCAGACCCTCGATATCGCGTCTCACGACGTGAGCGACATGATCGGGCGCAAGAAGCAGATCCTGCAGATGGTGGGCGCGTTCGTGTGAGCGCCCGGAGCCGTCCCTCTCGCGCTCAGCGCGTCATGGCGACGGCGGCGATGACCGCGAGCACGACGAACGCGAGGCCTCCGATGCCGAGCATGAGGTAGAGCTGCTTCGGGTCGTTCTGCTTCTGGCGGCCCGTCGCAGGCGCCGAGCGGACCGGTTGGCGTTGCTCGGCGAGCGGACCCGGCCCGAACGATCCGAACGCAGGACCCTGGGACACCTGCGGACGCTGCGAACGAGGCCCGCCGAAGCTCGGCCCGGAGAAGTGGGAACCCCCGAAGAGGGGCCCGGACGACGCTCTCCCACCCGCCTGCTGACCGTTCGGATTCGGAGGGGGCTGGGTGTCCTCTGGACCCGAGCGGCCGCGCCCCTGGGAGGGCCGCGGGGGCGCGGGGACCGAGGGGATGGTCAACGTGTCCTTCCTCTGCGCGGACGGCTCGCCGCGGGGGGGGCCCACCGAGAGCGTCCGCTCGTCGTCCGACGGGGGCCCGTCGAGCGCGGCGATCGCGAGGTGCGCGTTCTCGATCGCGTCGAGCGGCAGCATCTCGCCGGGGGCGAGCGTGGTCACCTCGAACGGATCGGCTGGCGCGAAGCTCACATCGGGGCGCACCGAGACGGGAGCGTCGCTCCTGGCCTCGAAGCGTCCAATCGCCGTCCGCTCGTCGTCGACCAGCGACGCGAAGGCGCTCCCCACCGATCGCGGCGGGCTGTCCGGCGTGAAGGCCGCGACCATGCGGTGCTGGCTCGAGCGCTCCGTGGCCTTCGGGGCCCGGGGGGCGTCGTTCCCCAGCGCCGCCTTCGCGGCCTGTTCGAGCGCCTCGATCATCATGCGCGCCGTGGGCCAGCGGTTCTGCTTGTCGAACGCCAGGGCGCGATCCACGACGGCGCAGATCGGCGGGGGCACCCACGGCGCGGCGCTCCCGAGCGTTCGCGCCGGCTGGGACGCCGCGGCGATGAGGAACTGGCTGACAGTCTCGCACGGGTGAACGTTCTCCCCGGAGAGGAGGATGAACATCGTGGCGCCGACGGCCCAGATGTCGCTCTGCTGGTCGACGTTCTCGCGCTGGCCGAGCACCTGCTCGGGTGGCATGAACTCGGGCGTGCCGAGCAGCATGCCGGACTGCGTCTGCTCCTCGCCCCGCCCGACGAAGCCCTCGCGGATCTGCGCGACGCCGAAGTCGAGCACCTTGAGCTGGCCGTCCTCGCACACGAACAGGTTGTCGGGCTTGATGTCGCGGTGCACGATCCCGCGCTGGTGCGTCGCGTCGAGCACGTCGAGCAGCTGGAAGACGAGCGGCAGCGCCGTCTTCAGCGGGACCTTGCCGCCCATGCGCGTACGCATCGCCTCGAGCACCTCGCCCTTGAGGAGCTCCATGACGATGAACGCCGAGCCGTCCTCGGTGACGTCGTCGTAGAGGATCTGCACGATGTTCGGGTGGTTGACCGAGTTTGCCGCGTACCCCTCGCGGAGGAACCGGTTGCGCACGTCGAGGTTCCGGGAGAACTCGGGGTGCAGCATCTTTATGGCGACGCGCGTGCCGTTCTTGTGGGTCGCCTCGTAGACCGTGGCCACGCCGCCCTGCGCGATCTTGGAGTCGATGCTCCACTTGTCCTTCAGGACGGATCCCACCCTGTTCGCGGTGCCCCACGACCCCGTCTGCATCACCGGGCGTTGTCCCTCAGCCACGGATGGACCTCACGCCTGCCGACCGTGCCGTGCGCTCTACTGCCATTCGAGCGGAATTCTAACAGGATTTCCCTCGGTGCCGGAAGAAACCGGAAATATCCCGGGACTACGTGATCCCGAGCCAGCGACGCAGCTTCCGGGCCGCCTGGCGGGAGACGTCCACGGGCTTTCCGCCAGCCACGAAGGCCGTGTAGCCACCCGAGGCGACCGGCTCGAGCCGCTCCGTCGCCTCCAGGTTGAGGAGGCTCCGCCGGTGCACGCGCTCGAACGGGCCTCCCGTGAGCTTGGCTTCGAGATCCGCCAGGGTGAAATCGGTGAGGTAGTGCCGGTCGCGCGTGTGGATCGTCACGAGCGCCCCGTCGAACACGGCGTGCGTGACGTCCTGCGGCGCGAGCAGCACGACGCCGTTCTTGGTCGGCACCGCGAGCTTCGCCGGCAAGCCCGCGCCCGCCCGGACCTCCTCCAGGACTTTCGTGGCCCGCGCCAGCGCCTTCTCCACGCGCGGCCCGTCCACCGGCTTCATCATGTAGTCGATGGCCCCCACGTCGAACGCCTGCACGGCGTGCTCCGGGTGCGCCGTCAGGAACACGACGTACGGCTGCTCGACCCCCACCTCCTGCATCTTCCCGGTCAGCTCGAGCCCCGACATGTCCGGCATGTCGATGTCGAGGATCGCGACGTCGTATTCGCCCTCCGCGAGCCGCGCGAGCACCTCCGCGCCCGACTGGCACTCGGTGACGACCTCCGTCAGCCCCGTCTCCCCGAGGAGGCGCAGGATGCGCTTTCGCGCCATCATCTCGTCGTCGCACACGAGGACACGCAGCAAGAGTGGCTTCATGGTTCTCCTTCCGGGGCGAGGGCGCGGGTGTCGATCTCGAGGGTGGCCAGCGTCGTCCGCGTGCCGTCGGCCCGGGCGCTCCCGCGAATGTCGAAGCGCCCGGCGTCCCCGAACGCGAGGCGCAGGCGCCTCTCCACGATCCTTAGCCCTTGCCCACCTCGACGCGGGCCCTGGAAATCGCCGGGGTTCTCGATCGCGATCACGAGCTTGCCGGCGCGTTCGGTCACGGTGAGCGACACGTCTCCCCGGTTCCCTCTGGCGGGGCCGTGCTTCATCGCGTTCTCGGCGACGGGGAGGAGGACGAGCGGCGGAACGTCCACGGCCGGGGCAGGGGAGGGCACGTCCCGCACGTAACCGAACAGCTCCGGATCACGGATCCGGTGCAACGCGAAGACCGTCTCGCACAGCTCGAGCTCGCGCGCGAGCGGCCAGGTCGGCGTCGCGATCCCCTCCATGACGGTGCGGAGCATCTGCGAGAGCTGCAGGATGGCTGCCTCGGCGACCGCCCCGTCCTCGCGGCACCACTCGGCGATCGCGTTCAGCGTGTTGAACAGGAAGTGTGGGTCGAGGTGGCTCTTCAGCGCGAGGAGCTGCGCGTGCTCGGCCTCCTTCGCGAGCACCTCCGCGCGGTCCTTCTCTCGCCGGTAGCTCTCCTCGAGGTCGATGTCGCGCGCGAGCCCCCAACCGCCGACCCAGAAGAGGGCGACGGACACGAAGAGGCTCGGCCGCGTGGTGAGGAAGGTGTACCCCATGCCCACGAGCCAGGGGATGCCGCGCCCGATCCCCACCACGAGCAGGGCACCCACGCACCCGTACACGAGCGCGAAGACGGGCGGTCGCCTCGGCCCCGCGAGCGGGAAGAACGTGCGCCAGAGGGTCGGCGCCACCAGCACGAAAGCGAGGATCATGACCATCGCGAGCGGCAGCGCGAACGGGTCGGTGCTGTAGTTCACCTGCATCGCGAGGAGCGGCACGATCACGACCAGGATCGCCACGAACCGCCGGGGCGTGAGCAGCGCCGAGATGGTGCTCCGGAACAGGACGGGGACGTCCGCCGCCAGGGACGCGAGGGTCGCGTCCGGCACGCGCGGGGACGGATCGAGGGCCGGCGTCATGCCCCGCCTTGCGCGAAGGGATCGAGCAACGGCACTCCGAGGTCGACGAAGTCCCTCGTGTTGCGCGTCGCGAGGACCTCGCCGCGAACGATCGCGGTCGCCGCGACGAGGAGGTCCTCCGTCGGGATCGACCTCGATCGGTGGCTCGCGCGAAGCCGGGCCGCGGTCCTCGCGATGGGCGCGTCGATCGGGACGACGACGATCGACACGGAGCTCGTGATCGCCTCGAGCCAGCGGGAGAGCCGATCGCGCTTTGCTCGCGGAGCGAGGAGGATGCCGGTCTCGAGCTCCATCAGGGACACGACGCTGAGCGCGACGGTCGGCTGCGTGTCGAGGAACGCGAGCACCGACGGCGACGGACGGGGCCGGCTCGTCTCCGAGAGGACGTTCGTATCGACGAGGAACACCTCAGGCTCCGAGCCGCGGCAGGCGTCTACCGCGCGACCCACGACGTGGGGGGATCTCGAGATCCATGGCGCCCTCGGCCCGTAGCTCCTCGGCGCGGCGGAGAAACTCCTGCATCGGTGTCGGCACCGGGTACGCGGCCGCCGCCCGGAGCCGATCCATCTCCTCGACGGAGACGACGACGGCGACGTCGCGCCCGGACCTCTGGATCCGCTGCGGGCGCGAGCGGGCGCGCACGAGGACCTCGGACAGGCGCGCCTTGGCGTCGGCGGTGCTCCAGACGTCGTCGGGGGTGGGCGCGGCAGGGCCGGACTTGACCATGAATGATGACTAGCATGTACAGCTACATGGTCCAGTGCGGCGTGGACCCTCATGGCCCGCGGCTGTGCTACCTACGAGGTCGATCATGACCGACGCTGCCCCGAAGACCATCCCCGCCGCGCGCCCGATCGGCAAGGAAGACCCGCTGCCCGAGGTCGCCAACATCGTGCTCGTGATGAGCGGGAAGGGTGGGGTGGGCAAGAGCACGACGGCCACCAACCTGACCCTGGCGCTTCACCGGCGCGGCTACCGGGTGGGCCTGCTCGACGCCGACATCTACTGCCCGTCCATCCCGACGATGCTCGGCGTGAGCGGTCGGCCCGTCTCGTCGGACGGCAAGATGATCGACCCGATCGAGCGATTCGGCGTGAAGCTGATGTCGATCGGTTTCATGCTCGAGGACCCGAAGCAAGCCGTGATCTGGCGCGGCCCGATGCTCCACGGGGCGCTGCAGCAGTTCCTGAAGGACGTCGCCTGGGGCCCTCTCGACTTCCTCGTGCTCGACCTGCCCCCGGGCACGGGCGACGTCGCGCTCACGCTGTCGCAGCGGGTGGGCCTCACGGGGGCGGTGATGGTGACGACCCCGCAGATGGTGGCGACCGACGACGTCTACAAGGCCGTGTCGATGTGTGCGAAGGTCAACATCGACGTGCTCGGCGTCGTGGAGAACATGAGCCACTTCATCGACTCGGCCGGCGTGCGTCACGAGCTTTTCGGAGCGGGGGGAGGGCAGGCGATCGCGGACTTCTCGAAGGCGCCGCTCCTCGCCCAGCTCCCGATCGACACGGCGGTGCGCGAGTGGGGCGACAAGGGGACGCCGGTCGTGCAGGCGGCGCCGGACTCCGCGATCGCGATGGCGTTCCTCGGCCTCGCGGACCGGGTGGTGGAGATCGTGATGGCCAGAGCGGACGCGGACGGGGCCGAGGCGGTGGTGATCGATCGATCGGGCGCCGGCGGGGGGAAGCGGAGGCTGCCGGTGACGCGGTGAGCGGAGCGGACGGCGTACCGCTTCCGTTCACGTAGCCTCGCCCGATCTCGCGATGGCACTCTCGGCGACCATGCATCACATGGAGATCGCGCTCTCCGACGTCGATCGCGACGTCTACGAGACGCTCGACCTGCGCGTCGCGCGACACCCCTCCGAGACGATGCGCTACCTCGTCACGCGCGTGCTCGCCTACTGCCTGTCGTACGAGGCGGGCATCGCCTTCAGCAAGGGGGGCCTCTCGGCCACGGACGAGCCGCCGATCGCGGTACGGGATCCCACGGGCATCCTCCTGGCGTGGATCGACGTGGGCGCCCCGTCGGCGGAGCGGCTCCACAAGGCGACGAAGGCGGCGGGAAGGGTCGCCGTCTTCACGCACGCGGACCTCGCCCAGCTCCGGAGGGAGGCCGCGACGAAGGCGATCCACAGGGTCGAGAGCGTGGAGATCTGGCGCATCCTCCCCTCGTTCCTCGACGCGCTCGAGGAGAAGGTCGGCCGCGGCACGAAGCTCGAGGTGACGCGCAACGACGGACAGCTCTACGTCGCCGTGGCCGGCACGACGCTCGAGACGGGTCTGGCGGTCGAACGACTGATCGCTTGACCTGCGCTCAGCGCACCTCGACGACGACCTCCGCCGGGAGCTTCACCCCGGCGACGGCCGCGCGGATGCGCGCGACTTCCCCCGTCACGGCAAGAGACCGGTACCGCCTCCCGTTCGTGCGACGCAGAGGCCCCGAGTCCGGCTCGACCGTGATCGCCGCGACCTGGCCGAGCGGCACGACGCCGCGCCCCGCGGTGACGATCCCGATCTCGTCGATGCGGGCCGGCCGCGTCACCAGGAGCACAGGGGGCTCGCCGCCGTGCCCTGTCCCGGATCCGAGCCTGACCCCCGAGGCCGCCATCCGCACGGCGTCGGAGACCTCGGCAGCCGTGATCCCCAGCGAGGCCGCCCTCGCGCGATCGACGTTCACGGACGTGGCGGGCGTCGTCCGCACACGCCGCTCGAACGAGGCGAGCTTCGCGACCCGCAGCGCCTCGGCGACGTGGCGCGCCGCGTCCGGCGACGCCTCTCCGATCACGCGCACCTCGCGCACGTCCGCCGGTCTCTCCAGGACGGTCGAGAGATCCTCGCAGGCGGAGAGCCGTGGCGCGTGCTCGCGGTGAAGGCCCTCGTCGTAAAACAGGATCGTGGCGTCGTCCCACCTGCCCGCCACGATCGGCGGCGCGCTCGCGCCCTGGACCTCCGGAGCGCCCTGACCCGCGGCGTGACCCCGCACGGCGGCCCATGGGTGCCCCGTGCCACCGAGCGCCTTCGTGACACAATCCCACGCGGCGGGGTTGAAGACGATCATGCGCCGCTCCCGCCCGTCCGCGAAGGAGAGCCACGACACGCCCTGGACGCCCGCGATGGCGCCGTCGAGGCGGCGGAGGAGCTCGCTCCGAGGCGAGCCGTCGACGCCGATCTCCAGCAGGATTCCGCCGGTGGGCTCCGATTGTATTCTGCACGCATCGGCGACGAACCCCTCCTCGATAACGGCGAGATCCTCCACGCGCACGCCGGGGCGCACCTCCGTCTTCCGGATGGCGTCCGGAACCCGCGCGTGGCCGGCGGCGAGCGTCCCGTCGAGCGCGGATCGCACGGCGCGGGCGTCGACGGCGTGCGCGGCGAGCCGCGGCAGGTCCACGACCACGCGCACGACGGCCTCGCCCCCGCCGCAGAGGTGGGTCGAACGCACGCCCGGCACCGTCTGCACGCGGCGCGAGATCTCCTCGGCGAGGCGCTGCGTCTCGCGCAGAGCACCTCCGGAGGTCACCAGCAGGTGAAGCGCGGCCGGCGCCGGCCGGATCACGGTCGTGAGCGCGTCGGCCGGCAACGCGGGCCCTGGAATCGCCCCGAGAACGGAGGTGGCCGCGACATCGAGATCCGTCGACTTCTCGAACGTGAGCACCGTCCGCACACCACCCTCGCGCGAGGTCGACGTGACGTCCGCCACGCGGGGGACCGACCGCAGGGCCGCCTCGAGCGGATGGGCGACGGAGCGCTCGAGCTCCGCCGCGGATCCCCACGCGCGGACCGAGATCTCCAGCGTCGGCGGGGCCGCCGGCCCTCGCGCGCGCCGGTGGACGAAGAGGGTGGCCCCGCCGGCGACGCACGCGAGCGCGACGCCCGACATGGCGATCGCGGCCCATCGTCTGCGGGTCTCCATCGGGGGGACGATACCCGAAGAACGTGACGCGCGAGCGCCGGTGGCGACGAGGCGCTCCGCGGGCGCCTCCTCGGAGGGGAGCGCCGAGAGCGCCGATGACTTCCCTCACGCTCCGTCCGGTGTCCCCCTGAGCGTCACCTGGAACGACCCGGCCCGTATCGCCGCGCCGTTCACCAGGACGTCGACGGCGTGGCTGCCGGGGCGCGGCCTGCGGGTCGTGTGGACGGCGAGCGACACCCGGGTCCGCAGTTCGACGCGCCCGAGCGGCGGCAGCGTGACGCGCGACAGCTTGAAGACCTTCGGGGACGTCGCGCCGTTCGCCTTCACGAAGTGGACGGCCACATCGACCAGCAGCTGCTGGGACCTCCGCGCCAGGCTCCGAAGCGCGAAGCTCACCGAGAGCCGTCCGCCGATCGCGACGCGCCGCGGCTGCAGGCGGACGTCCTCGAGGACGACCCGAGGCTTCTCACCGAATCCGAGGAGCGCCAGCGCGCGGGCGTCGCCGCGCTTGATCGCGCTGCGGAGGGCATGCTCGACCACCGCGCGGCGCTCCGCCCCGGCGCCGTCGAGCCACCGCGCGCAGGTCTCCACGAGCAGCCCGGGGTGGACCTTTCCGAGGTCATTCAGGTTGTTTGCGACGCTCCTCCGCACCAGGGTCGTCGGATCGTCCACGAGCAGCTCGAGGAGCTCGATCACGCGGTGCGGGTTCCGGTCGAGCCACGCGACGCGACCCGCCCACGGCAGGCGGAGCCGCGTACCCTCGGAGACGAGGCGGCGCACGTGCGCGCTCGCGTCGCCCGCCCACCCTCGGAGGACGGCCAGCGTGCGCTCCGGCTCGCGGGCGATGTACGGGCGGATGCTGGATTCGGCGCTGAAGCGCTTCGTGAGCTCGTACTGCGCGCGCATCGACAGGTCGAAGTGGTCGAGCCCGCGCTCTGCGACGAAGAGGACGTGCGGGAGGTAGAAGAACGGCGCCATCCCCGCGCCGACGAGCTCGTCACGCGCGTGCTCGGGGCCGAGGGAGCGGAGCAGCACCGCGATCGCGTCCGGGTAAGCCGGCGGCAGGTGACCCGCGAGCGCGGCCGCCATGTGCCTGGCGCGATCGAGCAGCTCGAGCCCCTCCAGGCCCGCGCTCGCCTGCTCGACGAACGCGCCCACCGGAAAGGCGGGCTCGACGCGCGCGATCTCGGCCGCGAGACGGCGCACCAGCGCCGCGGAGAAGAAGGTCTTGAGGGGGTCAGCCATGGTCCGCCCCCTACCGCACGATCTCCCGGATCCGCTCGAGATGCGCCGATCGAGGCCACGCCCTCTCGAAGGTCTCCGCCCGCGCACGGGCCTCTCCCTTCCGCCCCAGCCGCGCGAGCGCGTCGATCGCGATGAGCTCCCGCTCCTGCGCGAGGCCCCCGCGTGGCCAGCCGCGCGCGTGCTCCTCCGCCAGCGCGAGGGCCTCCCGCGGCGCCCCCGCGAGCGCCGCCTGCGCCTTCCCGAGGAGCCTCTCCTCCTCCTCCGGATCCACCTTCGCCGCGATGGACGCCGACGGCGGCGCCGCGCGCGTGCTGGCGGGCGCGCGCGGGCCAGGGGGGAGCGTCTCTCGCTCGGAGATCCTCGCGCGTGGCGTCGCCTGCACCGCGGCGGGCGTCACCGCGGCGGGCGTCGAGCTCACGGCGCCGGTGACCTCGCCCGAGTGCATGTAAGTTGCAGACATCGCCCCGCCCGTGGCGACGGCGGTCGCGATCGCGACGCCTGCGGCGATCTTCGCGCCGAGCCCCATCCCAGCACCCTTCGCCACGGTCGCGCCCGCTGTGGCCGTAGCGGCGGCACCCCCGGCCTTCGCGGAGCCCGCGGCCGCGCCCGCTTTCGCCGAGCCCCCCGCCGCTCCCCCCGCGGCGCCACCGCCGGCGACACCTCCCGCGATCCCGAGCTTCACCGCGAGCGCCGCCAGATCGCGCGGCTCGGGGACCTCGGCCCGGCCCGCCTCGATCAGCCGCGCGAGCGCGCCGCCGGCCTCCCCGAGCCGCGTGGGATCACGCTCGTCCATCGGTGCCTCCCGAGCTCGGGGCCTCGTGGCCCTTCGCGATCCCTGCCTCCACGATCCTCCTCGCCGCGTGAAGCCGGGAGTACGCCGTCTGCAGGGGACACGCCAGCGCCTCCGCCACGTCGGCCATCGTCAGCTCCTCGATCTCGTAGAGTACGAACACCGCCCGCTTGTCCTCGTCGAGCTGGTCGAGGATGCGGTCGAGCGTGCGCCGCGCCTCCTTCTCGAGCAGCGCGCGATCCTGCTGCCCGTCCACGCCGCCCACGGGAACCTCTTCCGTCGCGATCTCGCGCCGCACCGCGCGCCGCCGGTAGTCCGATGCGGTGCGCGCGCAGATCCCGTAGATCCAAGTGCGGAGGGCGGAGCGGCCCTCGAAGGACCCGAGCTTGCGGGTGACGACCATGAACACTTCCTGACAGACGTCCTCCACGTCGGCCTCCGCCACGCCGAGCCTGCGCAGCGCGCGCCACACGAACGGCGCGTGCTGCCTGAATACCTCGGCAAATGCAGGCACTTGCGCGGGTTCGAGCCGGGGCTCGGGGGACATGACGTGAGCGTGCAACTCCTCGTGGGTGGCGGTCCGGCCCCCCTCTTATCAACGCCGGCGGTGAACTCAGGGGAAAAACACGCCGAAGCCCACCTCACCGTCGGCGCCCACCGCGAACGCACGGAACACCTCCTCGACGGACCCGTCCTGCCGTGTATACGAGAGCCGCTCCCGGAACAACGGCACCAACCCGCGGAGCGCGAGCCTCAGCGCGAACGGCTTCACCACCGGCAGGATGAGCCGCGCACCCAGCGTGAAGTTCCAGGCGGGGAGCGTGTCCTCGTTCGGTGCCTTTCCGCCCGCGCGCTTGCGCAACACGCCGATCTCCTGGCCCACGCACAGGTGAAACCCGAGGTCGCCCGAGTACGCGCCAGGGCAGAGGCTTCCCGCGACGTGCAGGTAGCTCACCGTGACGTCGGCCTCGCGTCCGCGCGCGATCGAGTCGTTGTAGGCGACGCCGTACGCCTCGAGCGCCACGAAGCGTGGGGGGTGCAGGATGGCGCCCGCGCCGATCCCCGCGCCCGGGTGCGGCAACAGTCCGACCACGGACGCGACGAACGCGCCACCCTGGAAGCGGAGCGATTCCTTCGGAGGAGGGGAGGCCGTCGTGGCGGGTGCGGGGGCCGCCTCGATCGCGGCGTCGGCCTGCAGCAGCGGGCCGGCGTCCGCGCC
>SXGT01390860.1_pt1 | contig 19427 bp, 14 predicted proteins | sample 3176221 | NCBI WGS metagenome assembly SXGT01 (sample SAMN11356862, study PRJNA531348) | freshwater metagenome | isolation source: freshwater sample F1-120 | place: China: Fuxian Lake, Yuxi | collected 2017-12-25
CCCGGTGACGCGCCGTGCGGCAAGTGGAACATGCTGCACCAGCTCGCCGGCGTGGATGGTCATGTAATCGACGCCCTGCTCCGCCTGCTCTTCAATCACCTCGAGCATCACTTGCGCCGTGAGGTCTTCCACTCGCCTAACCCGAGTGAGCGCCTCGTAGATCGGCACCGTGCCGATGGGCACGGGCGACTCCGCGATGATCGCCTTGCGGATGAGCGGAATATCACCCCCGGTAGACAAATCCATCACGGTATCCGCGCCGTACTTCACCGAATACTGGAGCTTCTCAAGTTCCGTGTCGACGTTGGAGAGAACGGCGGAATTGCCGATGTTCGAATTGATCTTGCACCGGGAAGCGACGCCGATACACATCGGCTCGAGGTTCGTGTGGTTCACGTTCGCGGGGATGATCATCCGCCCGCGGCCCACTTCGGTACGAACAACGTCCGGCGAGAGCTTCTCACGTCCCGCGACGTACGCCATTTCTTCCGTCAGAATGCCGCGCCGCGCATAAAACATCTGCGTGCGCACGGGATCGTCCGCGCGTTTCGCCACCCAGTCTTTTCGCATATCTACTTTTTCTTCTTGGGCTTCTTTGTTTCTTTGCGGCCCTTATCCATGCCTTTTGCCATGTCCGTATTATACCCTTTCCGGAGATTCCGGCTAGTCCATTCGCAGCATCCCGCTGGCGTTCCGCTTTGGCACGGAGCCGACCGGGATCGTCTTCACGATCTTCATCGTCCTGTTGTCGATCACCACGGTCGAATCGATACCCGCGACCGCGACATACAGACTCTTTCCGTCCGGAGTGATGGTCAGCCACTCAGGGTGCAGGCCGACTTCCACCACCTTGAGCAGCTTGAAATCCGGTATTGAATAGGCCGCAACGAAATCGTAATATTTGCTCGTGGCCCAAAGCATCTTGCCGTCCGGCGTGATGGCCAATCCATGTGAGGGCGACCCTTGCAGGCCCTGCGTCTCCTTCTCGTGTCCGGGCGGGTCCGGAAGCGTTACCCGCCGAATCTCTCTGCGATCCGCGAAGTCGACTACCGCGAATCCGTGAAAGTTCGACAACTGCACGATGATCTCTTTCGTCGATCCGTCCGCGTTCTTGGTGAACGCCATCGGCCGGATCCCGGCGCTCAGCGTCAGGGTCCATGCGAGCGTGTTGGTGGCGGTGTCGATGACGTTGATCGTGCTCGCCGCGATCGACCCGGCCACTGCCCACTTGCCATCAGGCGTTACGTAAACGTTATGGATCTCCCCTTTGACTGGGACGCTCTTCACGTTTGTGAGCGAGGCTGCGTCGATTACGTCCACGGCGCCCGGAGCTTGCCGGATTCCGACGTAGACATGCGAGCCGTCTTTCGCGACATCCACGTTGTTCGGGCGGCCGCTGAGCGGAATCCGCTTGAACACTTTCAGCGTTTTCGCGTCCACGACGTCGAGTGTGGTGAGCCCTTCGTCCGTGACGTAGATCCGCCGTCCGTCGGGCGAGATCGCGACGCCGTGAGGCACCTCGATGTCTTCGATGATGCCGACCACCTTATTGGTGACGGGATCGATTACGTGGATGTTGTCGCCCGCCGCGTTCGATTGAAGGACACGCACGGCATCCGCGCTGAGAGCCGTCACGGCAACCAGCACCGCCAGGAATGCCCGTATCATTTCTTCCCTCCTCCCGTCAGTTGACGCAGCTTCTTCTCGTCCCCGGTTTGCGGACTCATTCCGTCCTGGCCGCGCGCCCAGGCCGCAAGGGTCTGCCATTCAGGGTCGCTCTGCGACTTCCAGTGTTTCCCGCCCGCATGAAAGCGGTCGCCGCCCGCCGCTTCGGCGAGGGGGTGGCGCAGCAGCGAGCTCTTGAGCGGATTGCCGGGCACGACGAAGAGCTTCCAGATCTCGAAGTTCTTGCGCGACTGCTCTTCGGTCCATCCCGAGGCACCCGCGGCGAGCGGTACGAGCGGGGGACTCCCATGCCTGTGACAGGTCACGCAACGCGCATGCCCCGGCCGTTTCTTGAGCAGGATGGGTTGGACCCGCTCCTTGAAAAATGAGTAATCCAGCGTCGGCGCCTTCTGCGCCGGGGCAGGATGAGCGAGCAATACTGCGATGACTGTGAAGTACACTGCCGTCATTCCGGACTCCCAGCTAAAGACCTTATCACACCCGAGGACGGTCACGGGAAACCGAATAGCAGCAGTACTCCATATGGACCGAAGCCTCGCGGAAAACCGAAGGCCGCATCCTTGAGGAAGCCCGCCGGCTGGTCATTTCAGTGGATTCATTCCCCGGCGCGTTCCAGGGTCGGGCGCGGAGTTGCGGCCAATGCCGGCTATGGCTAAGGGGCAACCGCGCCGGAGTTGCAGCGCCTGCGTCTCGAAGACATTGAGCTTATTCGCAGGCGTGCCTCGACGGCGATGTTGGTTGATCCGGGAGTGCGGCACGCGGCTTCGCGGTACTTGTTCGAAGCGGCGTTGCCCTTCTGTAACGCGCTACGGCTGAAGCGATGTTTCGGCCGGGCTGGGGTCTTCAAAACAGGACGTAAGCCGCAACGTTATCGCACGGGCGGGATTCGGGTCGTTTGCATGCACACGAAGTATCCCGAAAACAGCACTTCGCGATTCCTTCCCTCCCAGACCGGCTGTAGAGACTCCGCGCACCACGTCCTGATCGCTTCAATCGGCCCGCCGTTTCTCGTGGCGAACGCCACATTCGTCTCCGTCAGCACGTACTCAAGGTAGAAATGCGGCGTGAGTGTCAGGGCGATCTCAAAGAGCTCGCTGTTCGCGACGCGGAACCCCGAGTCGATCCCGGCGAGAATCTCGGGATCGAGCGGACGCGCTTCGCTTCTCGGCCACGGGTAGCGCGTAGTGAAATTCGAGTGCCACTCGGCTAGCGCCGGTGAGTCGCTAAACTTCCGGCCCGGCCTGAAATCGTAGACCACAAGATACCCTTCCGGCCGTAGGACGCGCACCGCCTCCGAAAAGAATTGATCCAGGTTCACGTAATTCAGCGAGCCCGCGGCGGTCATCAAATCGAACTCGCCTCCTCGGAAGGGAATTCGCTCCGCTCGGCCGGCCACGAAGCGAGCTTCCGGCGCGACAGCCGGCGTCAAGTGCAGCATCGCTTCCACCGGCTCAAGTCCAATGCACTCGTCCGCGAAGCCCTGGAGTGCCTTCGTGGACAGCCCGGCCCCACAGCCAATGTCCAGGGCGCGCCGAAAGGTCCCCTTCCCGGCGAAATAAGTCCGGACGAGGTCGATCACCCGCGCGTGGACAGGCGGCCGTGCGAAGGCGTAACCAGCGGCCATGACGTCGGAAGAATAGAGATTCGCCATTCCGTTTAATGGGTCATCGAGTAGACGACGAAGTTCACCCCGATCCTGATTCCGAGCGCCGAGTACCTCTCAGGATAGAATGGGTCGTCCGCCCATTCCCAGGCGTCGCCGACGTCGGAGTTGAACGCCATCGCCACCATGATGCGGTTTTGGTCGTCGTAGATGCCCCGCCAGTGCGGCACGGAACCGTCGTTCCGATAGGTTGTCCCGCGCCGGATCCCCCACTGGCCGGGGATCTGAAAGCGTTCGTCCAGATCGTAGACCGTGTGAAAAATCGCATCAGCGTCTTCAATCTCAACGATGGGCCGGTCGGGAAATACCAGCCGCATGCTCTCCATGAAGCGGTCCCATTCCTCGGTTCCCCAGAAGTCGTCCAGCATCAGGAATCCACCGCGCAGAAGATACTCGCGGAGTTTGGCGGCCTGCGTGCCAGTGAGCTTCCAGTCGCCCATTTCACCGGCGCAGAGCCAGGGCCAATTGAAGACGTCGTCTCCGTCGTCGAGATTCACCGGCTGTTCCACGGACCTGGCATGAATTCGCGTCAGACGTCGGACCTCCTGCGCGAAGTGGCGGTCGGCGCGGGGATAGTCTTGCGTCCAACTGGTGCCGCCATCGAGCCAGTCGCGCGCGGGCCCACGGCTATATCGGCCGAAACGCGCGTTAGGATGGGCCGGATACATCAACCGCCCGAAGACCCATTCCGACGGTTCCCTCCAATCGGGCGGCAAGTCGACGTCGTCATAAGGCTCAAGACTCTGGTAGACGCGGAATGGGCGTGGCGCCGCAAACAGCGCAGCTGTCACGGCCGCGGCGCACGCCGCTCTCCGCAGTTGTTTTCGCGCGTTCAATCGCATGGACTACCGAACCAGCATTACCTCGCGCAGTTCCTTCTTGTGAAGGACCGGCACCCTCGCACCGGAGGCCGGATAGCCAACCGGAATCACAAGGAACGGGCGCTCATTGGCCGGCCGTTCCAGCACGTGATTGAGGAAACCCATCGGACTCGGCGTGTGGACAAGCGTCGCGAGACCGCTCCAGTGCAGCGCCGCGAGCAGAAATCCGGTCGCGATCCCCACTGACTCCGCGACATAGTAGTGTTTCAGCCGCCGCGAATCCTCCACGCCGTAGTCGATCCGGAACACCACGATAACGTACGGCGCGATCTCCAGATGTTCCTTGTGCCAGTCCGTTTCGAATGGTTCGAGCGCGTGCAGCCATTCGTCAGGAAAACGCCGCTCGTAGTTCTCTCTTTCTTCCGCTTCAGCCGCTTCACGGATTCGCCGCTTAAGGTCCGGGTCCGCTACTACGACAAACCGCCACGGCTGTTGGTTCGCGCCACTCGGGGCGCTCGCCGCGCACCGCACGGCGTCTTCAATCAGTTCGATAGGAGCGGGCTCCGGGGAAAAGTGACGGACCGTTCGCCGCGTCCTCATCCGCTCACGGAACTCCGCCGATGCCTTCCGCTGATCGGCGTCGATCATGCGATGGAATGCGAGCGGCTCGGTCATGCGAGATTCCGTCCCGCGCTGTGCGCGCCGACAGCAGGCGGTAACGCCCGCTCCATCAATGCGCGCGCCTCGGCAATCACGAGATACTCCCGCGCAAATGCCGGTCGGCCGCTGACGGGGCTCGCAGGCTGCGCTACCTTGGGACGGGAAAGCTCAGCCATCAGAGTATCCGCTTCCCCAGCGCCGATGTGATGAGACCAACGGCGAGATCGGCCGTGCGATTGGCGTCGTCGAGCACCGGATTCACCTCGACAACATCCATCGACCGCATGCCTTCGGAATCGCAAACCATCTCCATCGCCAAATGCGCCTCTCGATAAGTGCCGCCGCCCCGGACCGGCGTTCCCACACCGGGAGCTTCGCGTGGATCAAGATAGTCCATGTCCAACGAAAGGTGAAAGCCAGCCGTTCCCACGGACACCACGCGCAATGCGTCCTGCATCACCGCGCGCAAGCCCCTCTCGTCGATATCACGCATGGTGAACACAGCCATGCCGGATCCACGGACGTTCAGGCGCTCCAGTTCGTCCATATCCCGAACGCCCACCAGTGCGACGCTCGACGCGTTTACCTTCGGCGAGAACCCGCGGATCGTGACAAGCTCCGGAGGCCCGAGCCCGATGCAGCAGGCGAGCGGCATGCCGTGAACGTTGCCGCTTGGGCTTGATTCCGGCGTGTTCATGTCCGCGTGCGCATCGATCCAGAGCAGACCGATCTTCTCGCTTTTCCGGCGATAGAACGACGCGACTCCGGCCACTGTACCTACCGCCACCGAATGATCGCCACCCAGAATGACCGGCGCCTTACCGGTGCTGAGCGCGGTTTCAACCAGCTCCGCCAACCGCAGGCAGGATGCCGCTATCTGCGGCAGGTACTTGGCGCGGATGGGGCCTTGCGGAGCGCTCTCTGCCTGCTCCGCCGGCACATTGCCAAGGTCGTCCACCTGATAACCAAGCGCGGCCACGCGCTTGTTGAGGCCCGCCACACGGATGGAGGAAGGACCCATATCGACGCCGCGGCGGTCCTGGCCCAGATCGAGCGGCGCGCCGATGATCGCGATATTCGAGTTGCGCATCTCTCCCCAGCCTCCTCAGGGGCGGATGCGATACAGCATGCGCGGGAAAGCGATCGTCTCGCGGATATGCTCGAGGCCGCACAGCCACGCGACGCAGCGCTCAATGCCCATACCGAATCCTCCATGCGGAACGGAACCGTACTTCCGGAGATCGAGATACCAGTCGAAAGCCTCCTTTGGAAGGTGGTGCTCTTCGATGCGCCGCAGCAGCAAATCGAGGTCGTGGATGCGCTGGCCGCCTCCAATGATTTCGCCGTAGCCTTCCGGCGCAAGAACGTCGACTCCGAGCGCGACTTCCGGACGCCCGGGGTCCGGCGCCATGTAGAAGGCCTTGATTGCGGTTGGGTAGCGATCCACCATCAATGGCTTGTCGTAATCTTGCACTAGCAGCGTCTCGTCGGTGCCGCCGAAATCGCCTCCCCACTCGATAGGACTGCCTTTCGCATTGAGGATCTTGACGGCCTCGTCGTACTGAATCCGGGGAAACGGAGCCTGAATCCCCTCGAGTCTGGCGATGTCGCGTTCCAGCGTCTTGAGCTCCGCGCGCCTGTTTTCGAGCACGCGATGCACAACGAACACAATCATCTCTTCGGCAACCCGCTTGACGTCTTCGAGATCGGCGTATGCCATTTCCGGTTCCACCATCCAGAATTCGGTAAGGTGCCTGCGTGTTTTCGATTTCTCCGCCCGAAACGTCGGCCCGAAACAATACACCTTGCCGAATGCCATAGCGGTTGCTTCGCTATAGAGCTGGCCGGACTGCGTGAGATAAGCTTTCTCGTCCTCGAAGTAATCTACTTCGAAAAGAGACGTTGTCCCTTCGCAAGCGGCCGGCGTGAAAATCGGAGTGTCGACCAGCGTGAATCCGTTCGAGTCGAAGTAGTCCCGCACCGCCTTAATGATTTCGTGCCGGACGCGCAGCACGGCATGCTGGCGCTGACTTCTGAGCCACAGATGGCGGCGGTCCATCAGAAAATCGATGCCATGGTCCTTTGGCGTAATCGGATATGGATCCGATTCAGCCACGCGCTGAATGACTTCGAGGTCTTCGAGATCCAGTTCGTAGCCGCCGGTCGCGCGCGCGTCAGCGCGGACCTTCCCCGCTACCACGATCGACGATTCCTGCGTCAGGCCCGTGACGGTTTCAAACAGCGATTCGGGAAGCGCGCTTTTGACAGCCACGCACTGGATGATGCCCGTTCCGTCGCGCAGGAGAGGAAAGGCGATCTTTCCCGACTTTCGCATGTTATAGAGCCACCCTGGTATCCTCACCGTCTCGCCCACATGGGCGCCGGCCTGCGCGATGGTGACCCGGGGCGGAGTGCTGTTATTCGTCATTTCGCAGGCTCTCCAGACGGTCGAATACTTCGTTAGCCTTATCCAGCAAATTTCCAGCACCGGCCGGATCCTTCAATTCAAGCAGCAGCGGATACTGGTCCTCACGACTCCGAAATGCGGACATCATCTGCTTCCACTCGATTGTTCCCCCCTCCGCAACCAGTGGAAAAAGGTGTGAGTCGGACGTGCCGTCGTTATCGTGCACGTGGGTCGAACGAACGCGTTCCTTCATGATTTCGAATTCGCCTGCCGCGCTTCCGCGCAGGTTCGCGTGTCCGGTGTCGAAAACAAACTTCAGATCCAAATGTGTAACGCCGACGAAATACATGAGCCGCTCCGCGCTCGATAAGTCGTTCGGGATGTTCTCCAGCAGGATCTCGACGCCACGCTGGCGCGCGAAGATGGATAATTCTTCGAGGGCCGAGAAGGCGGCGTCGAGTTTTCCCTCCTCAAACTCTTCGCCACCCACTCCGATGTGCTGGATCAGATAACGGAAGGGGACGATCTCCGCAACCTCAATGGCTCGCTTGATCTCATCCACCATGGGAAACCGCTTCGACCTCACCGGTTCGGTGATCGTGATCACGGACTGCGGACCCGAGCGGCCCCAGATTTCGTCGGTGAACATCGGTGAGTGCAGCGAGTGCAGCTTCAATTCCGAATCCCGGAACCAGTGCCCAAGCTCATTCACCTGGGCTGAGTTCCGGTAGTCGAGATGCTGGCGCGCGCAGAAGACCTCGACTGCGGGGATACGGGCTCGTTGAATCCGGTCGAGCATGGCCACCGTGAGCCGGTGGTTGACGAATAGATGCGTGGAGAGAACCCGGTTCATCTAATATCCTTTGGCGACGGCTTCCACCCGCCCGTCCGCCGCGCCCTGAAGCCACCCGCCGTCAATCAGGATCGCTGCAACTTCACCGATAAACGAAACGTTTCGAATCTCGTGACCGCGGGACTTGAGCAGCGCGACTGTATCGGGCGAGAATCCTTTCTCCATCACGATCGCGTCAGGCAGCCACTGATGGTGAATGCGCGGCTGGTCCACGGCCTCCTGCACGTTCATGCCGAAATCGAGCACGTTGACGATGGTCTGAAGGACCGTGTTAATGATCGTGGGGCCGCCGGGCGATCCCGTTACGAGGTACGGCTTGCCCTCCCGCAAGACGATCGTGGGAACCATGGACGAAAGCGGCCTCTTGCGCGGCTGAATCGCGTTCTTCTCGCCCTGCACAAGACCAAAGAGGTTCGGCTCGCCCGGTTTCGCCGAGAAATCGTCCATTTCGTTATTCAGGAGAAAGCCCAGCTTGTTCAGGGTCACGCCGTTGCCGAACCCGCCGTTCAGAGTGTAAGTCACGGCCACAACATTGCCCTGGGCATCGACGATTGAGTAGTGCGTCGTCTCGGTGCTTTCGTAGGGGGCAAACTCCCCCGGACGCACCTGCGCGCTGGGCGTGGCGCGCTCCCCGTCGATGGAGGCTCCGAGCGACGCGATGTACTTCTTGTTCAGCAGCGCGCTTACAGGCACATTTACGAAATCTGGATCTCCTACGTGCTCACTCCGATCCGCGAAGTAGCGCCGCATCGCTTCCGCCAACATATGCGTGGACGACGCCGAACCAGCGCCCGATTTCTCGTACCCGGAACCTTCGAGCACCCCTAGCATCTGAAGGACGCCGATGCCGCCGGAGCTTGGGGGCGGAGCGGTGACGATCGAGTAGCTTTTGTAACTCCCGACGAGCGGTGCGCGCTCGCGAACGGTGTAGTTCTTAAGGTCCTCCAGCGTGATTTCGCCGCCGTTCGCCTTCATGTCCGCTGCGAACAATCGCGCCGTCTCGCCTTCGTAGAAATCCTTCGAGCCGAGATCGCGGATACGCTGGAGGGTCCTCGCGAGCTCGGGCTGAACTAGAACCTCTCCGGCTTCGTAATAGTTGCCGTCGCGTTGAAAGATGCGCTTCGATTCGGCGAATCGCGGCAGGAGCTTGTTCGACTTGAGAGACTGCGAGAGCGCCCATGAAACGGGGAATCCCTTTGCAGCCAGTTGAACGGCGGGATCGATCAACTCCCTCCATGTCCGGCTTCCATACTGCCGGTGAGCCAGCTCAAGGCCGCGGACGGTGCCTGGAACGCCGGCCGCACGGTAGCCGGCCTTACTGTCCTCGGTGAGCTTTCCTCCGGCGTCCAGGTACATGTTGCGCGAGGCCTTCTCCGGGGCACGTTCGCGAAAGTCGAGGAATGTGGTCTTGCCGTCGGCGAAGCGCGCGAGCAGGAATCCGCCCCCGCCGAGGTTGCCCGCCGACGGGTGGGTCACGGCGAGCGCGAAGCCCACGGCGACCGCGGCGTCGATTGCGTTGCCCCCGCTCTTCAGGACGGCCACGCCGACATCGGTCGCATTGATCTGGCGCGTGACGACCATGCCGTTCCGCGCGCGCACCGGCTGCCGGGCGGATAAGCCTGGCGCGCAGAGCAGCGCGGCGAGAATGGAAAATAGTCTCGTGTACATATAGAACTGGATTATCTCAGCCTCGCGCTCTTCGCCGCCACTCGAACAGCGCGACACCGGCGGCGACGGAAACGTTTAGCGAGGCGATGCTGCCGCTCATGGGAATCCGCAGTACCGCGTCGCAATGCTTCCTGACCAGCTCGTGAAGGCCCTTCCCTTCCCCGCCAAAAACAAAGGCGGCAGGCGAAGCGTACTCGACGCGGTCGTAGTCTTCAACGCCGCGTTCATCGAAGCCGTAGATCCAAAACCCGCGCTCTTTCAGTTGTTCAAGCGTACGGTTGATGTTTGTCACGCGAGCGACCGGGAGGTGCTCAAGCGCGCCGGCGGCGGCCTTTCCAACGGTCTCCGTGAGACCTGCCGCGCGACGTTCAGGGACGATGACGGCCTCCGCGCCGGCCGCGTGGGCGGTGCGAACGATTGCACCCAGGTTGTGCGGATCCTCGACGCCATCAAGCACGACAAGCATCTTCGCGCCGTTCACGACGCCGTCAAGATCGGCATACTTGTGTGCCGAACCCAGGGCAACAACGCCTTGATGCGTAGCCATGCCCGCAATGCGGTCGAGCCCCGGCCTCGGCTCGAAGCGCACGGCAATGCCGTTCGTCCGCGCCAGATCGATCACTTCCTGGATACGCGCGCCGCCCGCGCCTTTGGCGATCAGGATGCGGTCAAGCGGACGTCCGGCGCGCAGAGCTTCGACGACCGGATGAACGCCAGTGAAAATCGCCATGCGTGCGCCGGCTATTCTGGCATGACGCCGAGCCCGTTGTTGAAGCGATTCGTGAAGTTAGCCATGGCGGCGATGAGCGTGATTTCGACCGTCTGTGCTGCGTTGAAATGCGCTTCCAGGTCAGCGCCCGAAGTTTGGCTGTTCGCGGAGCGCGTCAGCTCGCGGGCGTACGAGATAGCTGCCTGCTCAGATGGCGTAAAGCTCTCGTTGCGGGCTTCGCGGAGTGCCGTCATTTCGTCCTCCGTGATACCGGCTTTCTTGCCGCTCGCCTGGTGCGCGCTCAGGCAGTATTGACATTGGTTCACGAAGGAGCAGGCGAGGTAGACAAGTTCTTTCGTGCGGCGCTCTACGGTGCCGGGTCCCATGATCGCGCCGTAGAGCGGCACGAAGCTCTTGAGCACTTCAGGCCTATGGGCCATGGTTCGAAAAAAATGATTTGGGCGGCCGGATCGGCTTTCAAGCGACGCGAGAAATTCGTTGGCGGCCGGATCGGCAAAGGGTACGGATAAGGGCATTGCTTGAGTATAACGGGCGGGTGCCCCGCCCGACAGTGAGGCAGAGTGCGCCGCCAGGGACGCCATGACTCGCCCCGCACCGAACCGTCCGCGCCACTCCCACTCAAGCGTCACCACGATTCCAACTCGCATAACTCAAATGACATATTCTCCGCTGCGCGCGGGAAGTGGTTGGGTAGGGAAAAAGCCATTTCAAATGTTGTGTGTTGTGGAACGTCCGGCGAAGGGCGTCGATGCCGCGGCATCTCGAGTTTCCGGACCGGGTAAAAAACGGATGTTCCGCGCCGGTTTCAGATCCGCGGACGCACGGAAATGGTCTTCCAGCGCCGCCGCCGGACGCAGAACCTCAGACGCCGTTTGAGCGGGGGGAGCCTGGCCCTATCTTGTTGCCGCATCTCCCGGCTACAGCTTGCTCCAGAGAGCGATTGTCGAGATCCCGCCATAGAACACCGCGCAGCACACAAGTCCCACGCGCAGGGGCCACGGCGCGCGCAGCTGCGCGGGCATCAGCCTCTGATTCACGTAGAGCAGGTGTACCGCGGAAAATGCCATCGCGATGTTGACCAGAACGCCGGACATGATCGCGAGCGCGAGCGGATTCGGGCTGAGCCGTAGCGCGATCAGTCCCCACGTTCCGTAGCCAACAAGTATCGCGTAATAGGGGTACTTCACGGAGTTGCCCTCGAGGTGGCGCAGGCGTTTCGAACCCATCCAGATTACATCCGTCCAGCGGCGGCTGATGCCGTCCAGATTCGAAACCTGCGTTGGAAACAGGATCGCGAAGCCGCACAGAAGCGTCAGAAACCAGAAGATCTCGCCATGACGGTCAGCGATCGCGCGAGCCGTCATGGCGGCCACGGCGTTGCCTTCAATGTTCTTCGCGCCGCGAATGAACTCATACGAGATCATGGCGGGCACCGCCATTCCGACGAGGCACGCCGGAGCCCACAGCGCCATTTGATCGCGGAGCAACAGCCGCATCCACCCCTTCCAGCGACGGAGATTCTCCGCGGTCAGGTCGAAAACTTTGCCTGTGTGGGAGAGTTTGATGGTCTTCCCGCCCACGGCGCTCGGAATTGCGCCCACCTGCGCCCCCATGCCCCATCCCTTGTCGCGCACGAGATTGGAGAACGCGATGTTGGTCAATCCGCCCGCGCCCGCAATGGCCGCGAACGCCGCGAGCGTCGCCCAACTGAACTCGGTCTCGGGCAGCGCGCCGAAACGAAACAGACCCGAGATGATCTCCCATTGCGAATCCCAACTGACCCAAAATACAGCGATCGCCCCCAGATAAGTCAGGATCAGGGTCAACTTCGTGACCATCACGCGCTCCAGCGAATTGTAGATCTTACCGCCGAAAATGAGCGGCACAAATGCTGTCAGGAAGACGCTGTAGCTGAGTGCCCGGACCAGGGCTCCGTCAGCGGCCGTGGGCAGGCGTTTCAGTATGACCGCGGCGATCGGCACGGCTGCGTTCGCGCTAAGATACGGCCAGTAGCTGCCAAGGTCAATCATCAGGTAGAAAGCGATCCAGAACCGCGTGCTGGGCGGCGTGCGAAGAAATCCAACCAGCACGGACTCACCGCAGTAGAGGGCGTACCGCTGAATGACGAGGTTATAACAGACCTGCACGAGGATCGCGATCGTGGCGATCCACAGCACGCGCCCTCCGTACTGGGCAGTCACAAGCGGCCCGAAGAGCCATTCGCCCCCGCCGATATTGGACCCGGCCATCAGAAGACCGGGGCCGATGAGTTTTGTCCACTCGCGGGCGCGGAAGACCGGCGGATCGGGCAATTCCGATTTTTCCCAAGGCGTGAAGGCTGGCACGAAGAAAGGGCGGTTGGACTTCCCAGTCAGATCAGTCCGATTTTAGCTGACTTCATGGCCTTTCAGGAAATAGCTGTTCAAGGGCCGCATGCGGGACCTTGGTGGCGGGCAGGCCTTGGTTGTTAGTGGCGGGTTGCCACCCGCGAATTTGTCGGTTGCGTAATCGTGCGCGGGCGCAGCGAACGAACGGAAAACCCCCCTGATGCAACCTCCAGACGATCCGGATGGGCTGATTTTTGACCACAAAACATCGCACTCCCGCAAGCACGCTGTCCCTTCACCCATTTTTCACGCCTGCCGGTTGCAGCAGAGGGCAGGTTGAAGTCGAACTTCGACTTTACAATCAAAGGAATAGCAGCATCTTGGCCACGGTGTCAATTCGTCTAAACCGTTAGTTTCACTGGATCTGGCATGCACAGACCCGGAAACCACTGTGTCGAAAACGCCGGAGGGTGTGTCGGTGTGACTCAGCTCGACTGAGAGTGCCGCAGCATCAGATCGTCCGCCTTGACCGACGGGCACCAGTAGCGCTCGATATGCTCCACTACAAGTTCGGTACCGCGCTCGTGGCTGACGTAAGGTCTTTGCCGCGGATCGTACATCGCATCCGTCAGATCGCGAACAAGCACAACTTGCCGCCCAATACGGGTCATTTGCCTGATCCCGAAGGAGCGTCCCAGCACACACATGTTGGCGTGGACACCCATTAGCGCGATATTCCCGATGCCTTCCTTCTCGCAGAAATTATAGATCTCCTGACCGCTGTCGCTGATGCCATCGTAGGCGGCGATCTCGATCCCTTCATGCTGACGGTTGTAGCGGCGGACCCTCTCCCCGACTACCGCGTCGTCACAAGGCTCGGTCACGTCGTCGATCGGTAGCCCCGCTTCCCTCTTGCGGTCCAGGTAGCACCACTTGCCGATCGGCTCTGGCGGCGTGGCGGGCTTCGCATCCGTCATTCTGCGGCGGAACGGCGTGTTCTTGTAAACGTCCATGGTGCCGCTTGGCGCGTGGATGATCATCACCCCTGCGCGGCGGGCCGCCTTCAAGACTTCGTTCATCCTCGGGACCATCATCGCAAGGCGGCGGGCGGACGACTGGCAATAATGGTTGTCCCACATATCGCAGATGATGATGGCCGTGGATGCCACGGGCCAGATCAAGTCGTGCCGAATGGGCCGTGAGTTCTCGTCGCGCGCGCGGGCTTCCAATCGCAATACGCCCGGCAGGCGCTCCCGATTCACCTCCGACGCGGAGGTTCGAGGCAGCAGCAGGCTCGACAGCAAGGGGAGCGCTTCACGTCTGGTCATTGCTGGTTGCTCCTCTTCAGGAACCGGCGTTTCAAGTTGTCCAGGAGCTTTTCATCTCGCACGCGCTCAAGCTCCCGCAGTAGCCGCGATTCGGCCGCTTCGAGCGCGGCTATGCGGTTTCGCTGAGCGGCAATCGCCGCGTCGCGGTTCTCCACCTTGAGGGTTAGGTCGACGGCAGTCTTCGCCAGGCTCTCGCGTTCGCTCTCCATCCTTTGCAGCGCGGCGTAGGATTCGCGGATCGTATCCAGATGGCGGCCAATCAGGTTTTCGACCGTGAGGATATGCTCCTCGCGCTCGGCAACTTCCGCGGCTAATGCATCAATGCTTGCCTGGCGCCGCCTGGCCTCCTCCTTAATGGCATGGAGTGCCTCGGAGGTCGATTCGAGCGCATGCAGACGCTCGGCGGCTGCGTTTTCCAGAGCAGTGATGCGATTCCCGCGTGCCTCAATCTCGGACGTAAGGGCGGTCATTCCCTGGGCACGAAGTTCCGCTTCCGAGCGAATGCTCTCAATCGCGGCATTCAAAACCCGGAGCAATTCGAGGCGCTCGGCGGCCACTGATTGTAGCGACCGGATTTCCGCGCCGCTCGCTGCCAGACGGCCTTCGCGATCTCTCAGCTGTGATCCAAGACCGTCAATCTGTCCAGCCGAGATTTCAAGCGCTTCAAGCCGGTCGGCCAAGACAACTTCCAACGACTCGAGTCGCAGCGCGCGCTCCGCCAATTCCGCGGAAAGCTTTCCGATCAAAGTGGCGCGAGCTTCAGCCTCTTGCTCCATGAGGGCAAGCCTGCCGCTAGCCGTACGCAAACCATCAAGACGTTCGGACGCGATTGCCTCGAGCGACTCAATCTGGCCACTGCGGAAAGCCGCGTCACTGGTAAGTCTCTCCACAATACGCGCACTATCGGCAGCCGCATCCTCGGCCTGACGGATCTGAGCCGCGTAATTTTCGACTTGTGTTTGAAGGTCGGAGATCACGGCCGCACGTTGCTCCAATTCGATGCGCCGGCCCGTCACATCGGCCGTAAGGGCGTCTATTTCGGCAGTGCGGCGCTCCACGTCCAGCTGCGCGTCTTCGAGCGCCCATTCCGTCTCATGCAGCGCCTTCAGGCGTTCAGCCGCGGTTGCCCGAAGCGCTGTAAGTTGCCGGTCCCGCGCTGCCACTTCGACAGTCAGGTGGTCGATCTCTCTGTCTCTCTCTCCGGAACATTCGAGCAGGGCGTCTATCTCGCGATGCGCTTCGTCGAGAGACTGGAGCCGTTCCAGGGCTGTCGCCTCAAGGCCGTCAATGCGCCCCTGCCGTGCCGCGAGTTCTGCTGTCAGTTCGTCGATGCTCCTGCCGCGCTCCTCAGAGACGGCTGCCAGCGCCTCGATTTCACCATGTGCCTCGATGAGAGCCTGAAGCCGTTCCACGGCTGTCGCCTCAAGGCCGTCAATGCGCCCCTGCCGTGCCGCGAGTTCTGCTGTCAGTTCGTCGATGCTCCTGCCTCGCTCCTCAGAAACGGCTGCCAGCCCTTCGATTTCAGCTCGCGACTTGTTGAGGGACTGGAGCCGCTCCTCGGCGACCGCCTCAAGAACGTGGATGCGCTCCTGCCTCGCCGCTGCGGATTTCAGTTCGCGGTCAAGCTCCTCTATTAGGGCTGCCCGAATTTCCGCCTCACGCCGAATCGCCTGCATCTCAGCCATTGCGGCCTTGAGGGCGTTCAGACGTTCGTCGGCCGTTGCTTCCAGACTGGCAATCCGGAGCCGGCTGTTCGTCGATTCCGAGAGCAGCGCCTCGTATCCGGCCTGTAGTTCCGCAAGCCTCGAAGTTGATGCCTGAAGTGATTCTTCGAGCCGCGCGTTACCTTTTTCGAGGGTCCCCGCGTCCGCGTTTAATACCGCGACACGCTCCTCGTATCGCTGAATCTCTGCTCTCAGGTTCTCAACGTCACGCTGAGACGCGTGCATGGCGGGCTCGATGGTTCCGATTCGTTCCTCACGAGCCGTCAGTTCGGCCGAGAGTGTAGTCAGCGCATCATTGCGGATCTGGAGTTCGGCGCGCGACTGACGAAGCTCCTCCGATGCCAATCGCAGATCGGAGGACTGGACTGCGATCGCATGCTCGAGATCGGCAATGCTCCGGCTACGGGCGTCCAGCTCGACCGTGAGTTCGGTGATCCTGGCGGCATGCAGGCTGGACTCGGTTCGCGCCTGCTTCATCCCTTCGTCTAAAGAACGTATGACGCCCAGACGGTCTTCGGCCGTGGCTGCGAGCATCGCATTGCGCTCTTCCATTGATTGGAGTTCAGCCGTACGTGCAGCTAGCTCCGCGGAGCTCCGTTCCGCTTTCCCACGCCATTCTTCCGACGTTCGCGCGATTGACTGCGCCGCCTCAATGCGCTCTGCCAGTTCCGACTCGAGTGTGCAGGTTCGCAGTTCCCTCGCGGCGAGCTCAGCCGTAACAGATCTCAAGTTGTCGCCGCGCCGTTCCGCTTCGGCGCGCATTTCCCGCAGGGCTGAACTCGTGGATTCGAGCGCGGCGAGCCGTTCCCCGGAGGCGGCCTCTACTCTATTGATCCGGTCCTCCCGAGCGGCCAACTCGCCCCTCAGTTCTTCGATACGCTCGGTGCTCCGCGCGCCTTCGGCGCGCAGATTTTCGACGGTCCGATTCGAAGCCTTCAAAGCCGCAGTCCGCTCCGCCGCAACGGCCTCAAACGCCGCAATCCGCCTGTCACGAGCTTCCAGTTCGGCGATCAGTTCAGTCACCGCATGCGCCCGCCGGTCGGCATCAATGCGCATCTCCTCAAGCGCGAGACTCGAAGCCCGCATCGATGCAAGCCGCTCGGCCGCCGTGGCCTTGAGAGCTTCAATCCGCTTCTCACGCAGCACCAATTCCGCTGTAAGCGCGGACAGACCCTCCGCGCGGCGTTCCGATTCGGCGCGAATCTCTTCAAGCTCCGTGCTGGACGACCGCAACGCCTGGAGGCGTTCTTCCGCCACCGCATCCAGTTGAGCCATCTTTTGGTCGCGAAGGGCCAATTCCGCTTCCCGCCCGGAAAGCCGCGCGGCACTGCGCTCCGCCTCGACACGCATCTCCTGGAATGTCCGGTTTGAAGCCTCCAATTCGCGTGAGCGTTCGTCCGCAAGTCGCTCGACTTCAGCGATGCGCTTCTGCCGGCTGTTCAGTTCGCCGCTGAGGCGCTCAATGAGTTGCGCGCGGCGGCCTGCTTCCGCGCTAACGGATGCAATCTCGGATTCCGCTCTCTGCATCTCATAAAGGCGCTCCGCCGCAATTGACTCGAGGCTGGAGATGCGATGGTCACGCGTGGCAATCTCGGCAGTGAGAGCCAACTGACCTTCCGCCCGCCGCTCCGCTTCCACACGCAGGTTCGCCATACCGGACTCGAGGCTCTCCAGCGCGCGGAGACGTTCCGATGCGAGGGATTCGATTTCATCGATGCGCCTCTTGCGGTCCTCGATCTCGGCAGTAAGCGAAGCCTCCGCCTGGACACGCCGGTCGATCTCCGCCCGCATTTCGCTAAGAGACGCGGAGAGGTTCCCGATGGCCTCCAGCCGTTCGTTTGCGGCTTTTTCGAGCGTCTGTGATCGCGCCTCCCGCGCGTCGAGTTCCGCGGCGAGTTGTTGAATAAGTCCCGCCCGTTCTTCGGCGATTTTGCCCGCCTCCTCACGGGAAGCCTCAACCGCACCAAGCAGCGCAAGGCGATCGGAAGCAACGCGCTCGATCTGCTCGATTCGCTCGTCGCGCGCTTTGACCTCCGCATCTCTGTTTAGGAGAATTCGGGCCCGTTGTTCACTTTCTTCGCGTACGTTGCGAAGGGCGACGTCGGCGCGGGCCAAAGCGTCTAGCCGCTCCGCCGCCAACCGTTCCAGATCCGCGAGATTCCTTCCCGCGCCGCCGGCGCCCGTTATACTGGCTGTCCTCTCCTCCGCGGTTTCTCGCCGCGGCAGCGCGCCATTTCGGAACAGAATGTACGGTAGATGCTTGACGGCGGACCCAACCGATTTCCCCTCGGCAAGCCGGGGAAAGGGAAGGTCAAGACTTGGCGCGCGACGGCCCTCGATCTTCCCGAGAAACAGGGACATCAGTGCCTGCGATGCCGCCTCTTCACGAAACAGCGCTCCAGGTATGGCTGCTTCCAGTTCCCTGTTGCCAAGCAGCCGCAGACCACCTCGGGCGTAGCGGCGCAGCGCCTCGCGAGCCGATTTCGGCGTCTCGTCGCCCTGACGGTTCAATGACAGTGACGGCCCGAAGTGAAATGTCATGCCCACGATGCCGTTCGGCTTCAGTATTCGCGCGATCTCTCCAGCCGCGGCCTCCTGCTTTTGCACCGGATAACGCTCCAGCGTTGAAAGGCAAACGACAGCGTCGAATGTAGAGGCGGCCAACTGAGTAAGTCCACTCAGATCGGCGGTTCGGGCACGGTATTTTTGAAGGCCGAGAGTTTCCGCGCAACGTTTTCCCGCGCTGACCAGGCTACGGTCCGGATCAATCGCCAAAATATCGTTACCCGCCAGTCCCGCCTGAAGGACCAGATGGGACGCCGGGCTGCACACAAACAAGATTCTGCGCCCGCCCGCATGCAGGTCAAGCACTTTGTAGAGCCAAACGAGTTCCCAAAACCTGGCGGGACGTAAGGCCAGCGACGGCGGATCTTCGAGGGTGCCGTCCGCGCCGATTTCCCCGCCCGCTCCGAATGCGAGCAGATCGAGCATCAGTAAATCGCGGACATCGGCGTCCTCCGAAAAAGTCTCGAGGAACTTGGCGAGCCGAGGCCGCGTAAGCATCACGTTGACGCCCGGCATCCGGGCCGGCATGCGCCGGTCGCCCGGAAGGAGTCCCACCATTTCGGCGCTCCAGGGTATTTCGACCTTGCGCGCTTTCCCGGTGCGTTTCTCGTGTTCCGGGACGGATCTGGCGTCCTTTCTCGGCGGGTAAACCAGAGCCAATTTTGATAGCACGTGTTTCGTGAGATGTCTCCCTCGGTGCTCGTGTGATTACAAGATTAGCAGATATGCCTAGCAGCCCGTGGTTTAAGTAGCCCTTTTTAGGCCGCGCGGCTATCGTATCCCGGCCGGGAAAAATCGCACCGGTTCGGCTGCCGTTTGGAAAATCGGCTTCGGAACGGTTCTCCAGGCCCGCGAACGACCGTTGGAGCGATCACAGAGAGCATTTGAGCGGCAAAAATGACGATCCCGCGATCCTGAAGGCCTCGCGGAGTTCCCACTCCCAGTTGGCGCCTCATGAGCATTCCCGGATTGAACGCTCCGGCATGGACAATCAG
>SXGT01470851.1_pt1 | contig 19426 bp, 19 predicted proteins | sample 3176221 | NCBI WGS metagenome assembly SXGT01 (sample SAMN11356862, study PRJNA531348) | freshwater metagenome | isolation source: freshwater sample F1-120 | place: China: Fuxian Lake, Yuxi | collected 2017-12-25
AACGGTGGTGCGCACGCGGACAACAGCGTGGACATGCAAGAATTCATGATTATTCCAGCCGGCTTGCCTTCTTTCCGTGAAGCCATGCGTTGCGGTGCCGAAGTGTTTCATCAACTGAAAAAAACCTTGCATAAAAAAGGTTTGGCCACCACGGTCGGTGATGAAGGTGGTTTTGCGCCTAACTTGCCATCCAACGAAGCGGCCATACAGTTAATTTTAGAGGCCATTTCGGCGGCCGGTTACGAGCCGGGCCGTGACGTGTATTTAGGTTTGGATTGCGCCAGTACCGAGTTTTATAAAGACGGTAAATACCATTTGGAGTCTGAAGGCTTGGCTTTATCGTCCGCGCAATTCACCGATTACTTAGCCACTTGGTGTGACAAATACCCCATCATCAGCATAGAAGATGGCATGGGCGAGTTTGATTGGGAGGGTTGGGACATTCTTACCCGGCGCCTAGGCAAAACCACGCAATTGGTCGGCGACGATTTGTTTGTGACCAACAGCAAAATCTTGCGTGAGGGCATGCAGCGCGGTGTGGCCAATTCGGTGTTGATTAAGGTGAATCAGATCGGCACCTTGACTGAGACTTTCCAAACCATAGAGATGGCCAAACGCGCCGGCTACACCGCGGTGGTTTCGCACCGTTCGGGTGAAACCGAAGACACGACCATCGCCGATATTTCGGTGGCGACCAATGCCTTGCAAATCAAAACCGGCTCTTTATGCCGCTCAGAACGCGTTGCTAAGTACAACCAATTGCTACGCATAGAAGAAGAATTGGGCGATGCCTCCAGTTACGCTGGTAAGGACGCGTTTTACCAATTGTTTAAATAAGCCCAGTGAAAGCCCTGACGCTTATTTTTGTTGCGCTGATTGCCCTGCTGCAGTACCCACTGTGGCTGGGCAAGGGCAGTTGGCTAAGCGTGTGGAAGTTAAGCCGTCAAATCAGCTTGCAAGAAGAGACCAACGTCACGCTCAAGGCGCGTAATCAAGCCTTGAATGCCGAGGTGCTGGATCTTAAAAGTGGCCGTGCGGCCATTGAGGAACGCGCCAGAAGTGAGCTGGGCATGGTGAAGCAGGACGAAGTGTTTTACCAAGTGTTGGATACGAGCAAACCGGCTTTGGTGGACGTGCTTAAAGCCAAGCCTTAAGCCAACGCATTCATTCTAGCTTAAGGCGTAGGGCAGGGTTTGCATGGCGGCGACCACGCCATTGACAGCTAACGGTCCGCTTAAGCTATCTAAACGTAATTCAGCCAGCACGTCGTAGCCGCCCTGTGGCGCAGGGGCGCTTCTGACTATTTTCCCTATCACCTCTTGATGTTCATTGAGCACGTCCATGCCCGCTTGTGGCGGTACGGCCGTGGCCAGATGCAACAACTGGGTGCGGCGCTTTAGCTTGCCCAAGTAGTGGGTTCTAGCGACAATCTCTTGCCCGGTGTAACAGCCTTTTTTGAAGTTGATGGCATTGAGTGCATCCAGATTGAGCATTTGCGGCACAAATTCTTCTTGCGTCGTGAGGTAAACGTCAGGAATGCCCGCTTGGATTTCCAGCCATTCCCAGCACGCCCTACCCACCGGTTTGCAGGATTTTTTAAGCGCTTGCCATAGGCGTTTGGCGGTGTCGGTGTCACAGATAATTTCAAAACGCGGCGTGTTGCCATCTAAGCGAATTAAAGTGCCATTTTCGCCATGGCTAAGACCGTAGGGGCTGTTGGGTATGTCGCTAAAAAATGCCGACAAATCGTCTGTGATGCTATCCCCACTGAGGCCCAATCTGACTAGGCGATCCGACACGTTATCGATCTGCACTTTAGCGCGCATGACGTACATTTTTAGCCGTTTTGCTATGGGCTCAGCGAGTTTGGCATTGAGTTGCAGGTGTATTGTTTGCGCTTGGGCATAGGCCAGAAACAGCGCCAGCAAGCGCCCTTTAGGGCTGCAATAGCCGCTGTAGTGAGCTTGCCCGCTGGCGAGTAATTTCACGTCATTGGTGACTTGCCCTTGCAAAAAGCTTAAGGCATCGTCACCGCTTATTTCCAACAAGGCTAAATGGGATAAGTCGCACATGACCTTAGCCTGTTGCGTGCATAACAGCTCATTTTGGATATTACCAAATGAGACTATAGTGGCATTGTTAAACACCGCGCCTTGTATGAATTGAAATTCTTGCCAGTCGTTGTTTGCCATTGAGCACTCTTGTTATTGAATAAGGGGTTTAAGCGGCATTATATCGCTTAAGCTTAAATCAGCTGAATGAAATTAATACCTTACACGAGACCTGACGCGCGTGCACAGCTTACAGATCCAGCTTAAACCTTCCCGAATTTTGAGTGGCTTGTTGCTGTTCATGACCGGGCTGGGCTTAGCCTCGGTCTGGCTGGCGCCATACGCTTGGGCCTGGAAGGGGTTGATCAGCTTGCTGTTGCTGGCCGCCTGTGCGCATGCGGTGTTGCAGCATGGCCTGCGCCGCCTAGCGACTTCGGTGCTGGCGTTGCAGATTGATGCGGCCCATACCCTGCAATTGACGCATAAAAACGGCCAGCAATGGCTGGTGACGGTTAGGCCAGACAGCGTCGTGACCGCGTATTTGACGGTCATCCATTACCGCGCGCCGGCAGCGCATTGGTTTACCCCCACCCACCATCTGATTATCGTGGCCGATGCGCTGGACGCCGAAGACTACCGGCGTTTACGCGTCCACTTGAGATGGGCGCATGGGCCGACTTAGTGGATCTGGTTATCGTGGGCGATGTGCGTGGCGTGGTCGCCGAGACGGTTTTTTTGGTGATTTTTTTGGTACAGTTTGAGGCTGGCTTTGAGTTGCGCGACGGGGTGCTTGCCCATGCAGGCAATCAGCAATAGCAAGGCGGCTAGACCGGCCAATAGGTTGCTGAGTTTAAAGGGGGCGACGTCGCGGCGGGCGGGTTTTTGTTTTTCCATGGCATTCAATACGGCGTGCACATTATCCCCGGCCACGTAAGTGCCACCGATTTCTTTGGCCACGCTCTGCAAATAGGCGCTGTCCAGTTTAGAAATAAACCTGTCGTGGCTGCCCGCCACGTTGTCATCGCGCGTGCCTAAGGTGGATTCGGAGATTTGCGCAATGCCGGGTTGCAAGGCAAAGCTGTCGTTAGACCAATAGCCGATTAACTGATTTTTTTCGGTCAATTTAGGGATGGCCGTGCCTTTTTCCGAGCCCACGCCGACCAATACCCAACCGTCTGCCCCTTGAAAATTGGTCAAGTCTTTGGTGTTAAATGCGTGCAATTTAGGTGCTTCTTCGCCATCGCTGATGAGCACCACTTGCGCCGGCTCAGGGAAGCCGCGCACGGCCCGGGCGATGCTGTACAAGCTTTCACGCACGCGGCTGTTGCCAGACCAAGCGTTGCGCCAATCCAGGTGGTCTATGGCGTCTTGTATGGCGGCAAAGTTTGCACACACCTCTATGGGCGTGTAGAGGGCGGCCACACTGTTGCCGGCAAACAAGCCTATGCTCACCTTGGTGTCGCAAGGCAAGGACGCCACGGTTTCGCGCATCAATTGCTGGGTGTAGGCCAAACGCGAGACCGGTTTGCCGTGCAGGCGCATATCCACGGCATTCATGCTTTGGGAAATGTCGGCCACCAGAAAGTAGCTGTAGATATTGTGCTTAAGCGGGATGCTAGGCTCAAACAAGGCCAGCACCAATAGCAGCAGGGCGCTGCTGAGTAAGGCGCTGTCACGGTTGTTTTTAAGGGCGTTAAACAGTTTTTTCACGGCAAGCCATTCGGAATGTTGCCCATAATCAGGCCGGGAGAATCGGATTCACCCACGCCCGGGGTGGGGGTTTCGGGCAGCAAGGTAATGACCCTGTCCATATTGCGCCGCGTACCCCAATGGCTGTTGTCTTGTTTTAGCGCTTGTTTGTAAGAGCTGTGCGCTTGCATGAGCAAGTACTCCACCTCATCACGGATTTGCGGATCGTTGCCACCACCGACTTGCAGCGCCTTTAAGAAAAATAGATTGCCTATATTGTGTTGCACCGCCGCGCGTTGGCTGGCCGTGCCGGCTTGCGTTAACTGGGAGAACAGCAAGGTGGATTCTTTGTAACGCTCACTTTTGGCTAACCAGTAGGCGGTCGCGTATTTGGCTTCTATGCTTTGCTGGTCGGTTTGCGGGTTTTTACCGGTGCTGACGGCACGGTTAAAAGCATTAATCTGGCGAATGCGTTGGATTTCGTAGGCTATTGCGACGGTAGCCAGTGTGGCTAATAGGGTTAGCCATAAGGTCAATTGTTTGGCGCGGATGGCAGGGGGGTGCAGGCTCATGATTTTGTGTTCCAGGTTCTAAGCTCTAAGTATTTGACGCTAAGCAGCAGGGCTATCATTAGCGCGGCCAGGGCATAACAAAGTTGCGTGTAGTCATGGCCGGGAATTTTTTGCAGGTATTTAATCGGTTTTTTTTCTTTTTGGTTGATGTCGGCGATGGCGGCGGCCAATGATTTAGGGTCTTCTGCCTCGTAGGCATGAAAAGGCGTGCGCAGCAATTTGAAGTAATAATAAAGCTCCACTTCCGAGGGCAAGGCTTCTTCGTAATGTTCTTGGTATTTTGCGTCAAAAATGCTGACCCCAAAGGGTTGGCGTAACACCACCCAGTACAGGGACAAATGGTAGCGTTCTAGCCAGTCACGTAATTTTTGTTGCACTTCCGCGCTGACCCGACCGGCGCCGTCTGAAATGAGAATAATCGCTCTGGAACCCGAATCGGGTACCTGTTCAAATAAACTGACGGCGCTGGTCAAGCCGCCGCCGATATTGGTTTGAAACAAAGAGTTGCCGGCCGTGGCTTTAATCGCCGCCAGCACCGCCTCGCGGCTTTCCGTTAAGGGTAAGACATGCATGGCCGAGTTGCTGAAGGTCACCACTCCTATCATGTCGTTTTGACGCTTGCTGACAAACTCTGTCATCAACCTAGCCGCCGCCACCGATTTGGTCTCGCCGACCCGGCCTTCCGAGGTGCCGCCAGCAAACGGGTCATCCATGCTGGCGCTTCTGTCTATGACCATGCCGATTTGTGCGCCCACGCCTAGGCGTTGTATTTTTTGCTCCAGGCTGTGTGGGCCAGCCAAGCCTAGAATGATGCAAAACAGGCTGAGGGCGGCCAGTATTTTCAGCAACAGGCCGATGAGATTGGACAGGGGGTCGCTGGGCAACATGGCCAGCCAAGAGTAACTGCGGCTATTGGCCCGTTCCAGCAAAATCGGCAGCAGGGCTAAAGGCAATAACCATAACAGCCATGGGTGGACAAAGGCCATTAGCGACTCGCTTTGTTGTGGATGTTGGGCCGCAATCCGCGCTCGCAATCCCTAAGCTGGCGACAGAAGCGTTGTAGCCAACGTTTGGGGCTGAGGCCTAAGTGGGTTAAGGCGACAGGCGCAAAAAATACCTGGCCAGACAGGCTAAAAAAGCGCTCTATTTCTTGTTCTAATGGGGCGTAAGCGGGTTTTTCTTGTAAAAAGGCCGCCAAGTTGCTGCGAAACAGTACCTGGCCGGCGCTTTTGTTTAAGGCGGCGTGCACACGCGTGGCGGCTTGCAATACCCCATCCTCGTTGTCCGGCATTTTTCGTATGTCGCGGTAGGCCTTGGCAAATGGCGCGCCCATTCTGGGTAGCCAAGCGTTGACGCCTAAGACGTAGAGCAGGCCCAGCAAGGACAAGCTTAATACGCCTATGGCCCAGCCTAAGCGCCAAGTGTCTGGGCCAGCATCCAAATGCAGCGGCCCTACCAAGGGGCTCATCTCCTCTTTAAGGTTAACCGCGCCGAACACCGACAAGGGCGAAATGCGGAAAGCAAAGGCGGGGACGCGGTATTGCACGATTTCTTTGCTGTCGGTATGGCGCAGCCTAATGATTTCTGCTCTTAACACGGCCGGCTTGGCCAACTTGCCGGTGCTAAAGATTTGGTAACGTAGCTGCAACACATGCTGCACGCTGTCGCTCATGGCGCTTTCTTCATGCTTAATTTTGACCAGCTCTATGCCGGAAATCTGGCCGCGATAGCGGTGCTCATAGCCCACTATGGGCAAAGACTCTAGCACCAATTCATAAGGCTTTTTAATGGTGAGCGTGATGGTTCTGTCCAGCACATCGCCCACCACGTAGCCGGCATCGCGGCTAGGATTTTCTTGTTTGAGGCTGACGTATTGGCCATCCACGTCCGGCAAGACGAGGTCGGCATGGGCAGTTTGGGCGGCCAAGATTAAGGTAAAAATGGCTAATATAAAGGGTCTTAGCATAGATGAACTCGTCGGTTTAAGCGGCCACGTATTGGTGGAAATAGTCGGTTAATAGGTCAGCATCAAAGCGATTTTCCACAAAGAAGGGCTGCATGTCGTAGCGGGAAAATACGTTTTGAATGGCCAGGCGGCGTTCGGCAAAGCTTAGCAAAATCCGCTCGCGGTAGGCTTGGCGTAAGAACAGGGTGCGTTTCACGCCGGTTTCAGGGTCGGTCACGTGGGTGATGCCAAATTCCGGCAAATCGCTGTATTCGGACGTATCCCATAGCACCACCGGGACGATGTGGTGGCGTTGCATTAGGATGAGCGACTCCTCTAAATCGGCGATAGGCATGTGAAAGTCGGACACCATAAAAATCAGCGAACGTTCACGTGGCAATAGGTTAACCGTGTCTACAATGCCGCGACTGCCCACTTCGGCAGCGACGTAGTCCCTGAGCTGTTCCGTCATTTCCAGTATGCTGTGCGGCCGTGCAGAAAGCGTGCATAGCCAATCTTCGCGTACCACGTCATCAAAGCCTATGAAGCCGACCAAGTCGCGATTGCGTGTGGCGGACTGGGCGACCGATTGGGCAATGTCGGCGGCCACGGCCAGTTTTTTCTGCTGGGCGCCGTATTGCATGGAGCCGGACAAGTCACACAGCACAAACACCGGGGTGACGCTTTTTTGGTTAAACAGACGCACATGAATTTGCTCTAGCGGGTCACGTATGGTTTGCCGTATGTCTATGCGGCGCGGGTCAGGGTAAGCCAATAGCGTAGTGTGGCCACGAAACTCAATGCCCATGCCGCGCTGATTGCTTTTATGCCGACCAGGCCGACGCGAGTGCGAGCGCCAGGCGATGTGGTAGCTAAATTCTTTGATGTGCGGTGCTAGCATGGCCATGGGGCTGTGGAGGCGAACTTAAGGCGTGGCGATGGCATGGATAATGCCACTGAGCATTTCGCGGGCAATCTCGGTGCGACGCATTTCATAAACCGGGCTAAACACCAAACGGTGCGCCACCGTGGCATGAAACACCGCATGGATGTCTTCGGGCAACACGGCCGTGCGATTATTTAACCAAGCGTTCACCCTAGCTGCCCGTAACACCATGCCCATGCCACGCGGGCTGGCGCCAGACAGCACCAAGCGATTCATGTCTACCCCGGATATTTTGATGCCAAATTCGCTGGGGTTTTTAGTGGCGCGCCATAGATCCAGCACATAATGGCGCAGGGTAGGGCTGGCGCTGATGCTGTTTTGCAAGGTGGCGGCAAAATGGTTTAATTGGTCAAATTGCAATAAATCGGCCGGCACACTGCCAACTAAGGCATCCACGTCATGGAAGCGCGTATCAAACACCAAGGATTCCATGATGGCCGCGTCTGAGGGCACGACGATGGGGATTTCCATCATAAAGCGATCGCGCGCGGCAGATGGGATGTCAAAGGTTTCTTCTTTTTCCACTTGGTTGCGGTCGGCAAACACCAGCATGTGTGGGAAGTAATGTTCTTTGTTGAAGGCGGTGAGTGAACGTTCGGCCATCACCCTTAATAGCAATGAGTGCACTTGTGGGCGTGCGCGGTTAATTTCATTGAAGAAAAAAACCGATAAATTTTCCCCCGCCATGAGCAAGGGTCCAGCGCTGACGTGTGGCTTGCCGTCTTCCCCTAAATAGGTGTGGTAGACCAAATCGTTGGGCATTAAATCGATGGTGCCTTCTATGCGTTGGTAGGCCCCGCCTATGCCGCGTGTGAAGGCGCGTAGCAAGGTGGTTTTACCCACCCCCACATCGCCTTCTAGCAACACGTGGCCACGGGCAAAAATGGACGTGGTCATTAATCGCACCGGGTTTTCTTGGCCCACCACTACTTTGTTGACTTCGGCTTCTAAGGTCAGGGCGTGGTTACGCCAATCGACTAATTGTGTGTCGCTCATTGAAAGTGTTCCTAAAAGTGATTGCTTGGAATTTGTAACATGATCGCCTGTAGTTTACTGGTTTTGGCTGGATTTGGGTATGGGCCAGTTAGCAAGGGTGACATTAAAGTTTCATGCTCATGTTAGTCTGAATGCCCACAGTGGATAAAAATAGTGGATAATTCCATACGCACGCCACCGCTTTAACGGCGCTGGCAATTCCAACCTAAATTAATGTGCCATCTAAAAAATAATGACAAAACAAAATAGCTTTACCAAAGAAGAATTGCTTAAATGCGGTCGTGGGGAAATGTTTGGTGAGGGTAATGCGCAACTACCTTTGCCGCCCATGTTGATGTTTGATCGCATCGTATCGATTACCGAAGACGGCGGTAAATATGGCAACGGTCAAATCATCGCTGAGCTCGATATCAAGCCGGATTTGTGGTTTTTTGATTGCCACTTTACCGGCGACCCAGTGATGCCAGGTTGTTTAGGCTTGGATGCCATGTGGCAGTTGGTAGGCTTTTATTTGGGTTGGGCGGGTGGCCCAGGTCGCGGTCGCGCGCTGGGAGCAGGCGAGGTAAAATTTACCGGCCAAGTCTTGCCTAGCGCTAAAATGGCAACGTACACTATCGATTTAAAGCGGGTCATTATGCGTAAATTGGTCATGGGTGTGGCCGATGCCACCATGAGTTTAGACGGCCGTGAAATCTACGCCGCCAATGATTTGCGTGTGGGTTTGTTTACCAGAACAGATAATTTTTAATTCATCCGTTCAATAATAAAAAGAGTTTAAGGGAGCGCGAGATGCGTCGTGTCGTAGTTACGGGTATGGGGATAGTTTCCAGTTTAGGAAACAATCAGTCTGAAGTCTTAGATAGCCTAAAAAATGGCCGGTCTGGCATCACTTTTCAGCAAGAGTATGCCGATAATGGATTGCGCTCTAACGTGGCAGGCTCCATTAAAAACTTAAACGTCGATGAGCTGATTGATCGCAAATTATTGCGTTTCATGGCTAAAGGCCATGCTTACGCTTGGTTGGCCATGCAAGAGGCGATTGCCGATGCCAAGTTGCCAGAAGAATTGGTGTCCAATGTGCGCACCGGCTTAATCGTAGGGGCGGGCGGCACCTCCACCGAAAGCATGCTGGAAGCCACCAATACCCTGCGCGACAAAGGCATACGTCGCGTCGGCCCGTACATGGTCACCAAAACTATGTCCAGTGGCATTGCGGCTTGTTTGGCCACCGGCGCCAAAATCAAAGGGGTGAACTACGGCATCAGTTCCGCTTGTTCCACCAGTGCACATTGCATAGGTGCTGGTGTTGAGCAAATTCAATTGGGCAAACAAGATATTGTATTTGCCGGCGGCGGTGAGGAAGAGCATTGGACCATGTCTTTCTTATTCGACGCCATGGGCGCCTTAAGCAGCAAATACAACGAAATGCCAGACCAAGCCTCACGCACCTACGATGCCAATCGGGACGGTTTTGTTATATCGGGCGGCGGCGGCATATTGGTGTTAGAAGAGTACGAACACGCTAAAGCCCGTGGTGCCCGCATCATTGCTGAAGTGGTGGGTTACGGCGCCACATCAGACGGCTACGACATGGTCGCCCCTAGCGGCGAGGGCGCGGTGCGTTGCATGCGTCAAGCCCTACAAGGCGTGGACAGTAACATTGATTACATCAACACCCACGGCACCAGCACGCCGGTGGGCGACACCAAAGAGTTGGAAGCCATACGCGAAGTATTCGGTGCAAGCGGCTTAAACCAACAGCCAGCGATAGCCTCAACCAAATCCTTGTCTGGCCATGCGCTGGGCGCGGCGGGCGTTAATGAGGCGATTTATACCTTGCTCATGATGCAGCATAACTTCATCGCCGCATCGGCCAATATAGAAACGCTGGACCCGGCGGCCGAGGGCTTGAACATCGTGCGCAGCCGACTAGACAACGTTAAAATCGAGACCGCCTTATCCAATAGCTTCGGTTTTGGTGGCACCAACGCCACGCTGACCTTATCCACTAAAAATCTGTAGTAAAGCAAACTTAAGTGCCGATGACGCGCGGTTACGCTGTTGTGTTATTGGCCGCCAGCCTTCTGGTTGCCTGCGTCAGCATGCCAGAGCGCACTTATCGTTTAAGTGCGCAGCAAGTTCAGAGAAAAATACACGAGCGCTTTGTGGCGCCCATACCGCTACTCAAAGTTTTTCAAGTTTCCTTACTCAATCCCGTGGTTAAGTTCGAGCAAAAAAGCGGCCGCATGGAAACCCGTTTTGATGTAAAACTCAGCCATACACCAAGTGCTAAGTCGTTCACAGGTAAGGTGACGGTGTCGGGTGAATTGCAGTTTGATGCCGTGGCCAATGCCATTGTGTTAAACGAAGTGGAAGTGGATCAGCTTAGTCTGGACGGTGAGAAGACCAGTTACATGGAATTTGCCAACGTGGTGGCGCAAAGCCTGGCCGCGGAAAAATTAAACGGCGTGAGTTTGTATGCCTTTAAGCCTCAAGATTTGAAGTTTGGCACAAGCGTGTACCAAGTTAAAGCCATGCAAATTATCGATCGCGGTTTGCAAATTACCTTTAGCCGCACAGCTCAGCCTTAAGTTTCCTTTTTACAAAATCAAGGCAGCCAACACTTGCCGGCCTTCACTCATTAAGATGTTGTAGGTGCGGCAGGCGGCCGCCGTGCTCATGCATTCGATGGCGATGCCTTTTTCTGCCAGAGCCAAATAAGGTGCGCCCGTTAAAAAATGCTGTTGTGTGCCTGTGCCGAGTAGCAAGACTTCGACCCGATGACTGCGGTGCAATTCGATTAATTTGGCCAGTTGGCTAGGCCCAAGGTCGGCGTAGTCTTGGACCTGCCAATCGTGCAAGCACAGGTCCGGTAAGACGATGAGGCTGTGGCCAAAACGCTGCTTATTGACTTCGATGTAAGCCTCGCTGTAAGCGGTGATTAAGTTTAAGTTTGTTTGTGTGTTTAAGTGCAATTTCATGGGCGCTACTCGGGTCGTCTAAACTGGCTTACATTGAACCAAATGGCCATTCTAATGTAAACTAGCACCTTTAACTATTGCGCTTTATTAATTAAAAATTAATCGGCTGGCCTGGCATGATGCAATCACCCAATCAAAAAAAATTAAAGAAATCCGACAAGCTGGCTAACGTCTGCTATGACATACGTGGGCCGGTGTTGCAACGCGCCCGTCAAATGGAAGAAGAAGGCCAGCGCATCATCAAATTGAATATAGGCAATCCGGCGGCCTTTGGCTTTGAAGTGCCGGAAGAGATACAGCAAGACGTGATACGCAACATGGCTAAAGCCGGTGGTTACACCGACAGCAAAGGTTTGTTCGAACCGCGTAAAGCCATCATGCACAGCACACAAGCCAAGCACATCAAAGGCGTGACGGTGGATGACATCATTATCGGTAATGGCGTGTCCGAACTCATTGTCATGGCCATGCAAGGCTTGTTAAATAACGGCGATCAAGTGTTGGTGCCCATGCCAGATTACCCCTTGTGGACGGCGGCCGTGACTTTGGCCGGCGGCACGGCGCGGCATTATTTGTGCGATGAAGCCACGGGTTGGATGCCAGACCTAATAGACATAGAAGCCAAAATCACCGCCAACACACGCGGCATTGTAGTGATTAACCCGAATAACCCTACCGGCGCCTTGTACCCACCGGCGGTTTTGCAAGGCATCATAGACATTGCTAGGCGGCATGGCTTGGTTGTTTTTGCCGATGAAATTTACGACAAAGTGCTCTACGACGGTCATACCCACACCTCCATTGCCTCCATGGCCGACGATATTTTATTCGTCACCTTTAATGGCTTGTCTAAAAATTACCGCACTTGCGGCTACCGTGCCGGTTGGATGATATTAAGCGGTGAAAAGAAACACGCCAGTGATTACATCGAAGGTTTGAACATGTTGGCTTCCATGCGCTTGTGTGCCAATGTGCCTGGTCAATTGGCCATACAAACGGCGCTGGGTGGCTATCAAAGCATAGACGATTTGGTGGCAGCCGATGGGCGCTTATGCAAGCAACGCGATGTGGCTTATGAACTGTTGACGGCTATCCCCGGGGTGACCTGCAGCAAGCCAGCGGCCGCCATGTATTTGTTCCCTAGGTTAGACCCAGCCATTTACCCGATTGCCAATGACCAGCAATTTATTTTGGATTTGTTGTTGGAAGAAAAAGTCTTATTGGTGCAGGGTTCGGGGTTTAATTGGCATGCGCCGGATCATTTCCGCGTGGTGTTTTTACCCAATGTCGATGACTTGACTGAAGCCATCCACCGTATCGCCAGATTCTTAAAGAATTACCGAAAAAAACACGCAAAATCAGATGGAGCAAAAGCTTGAAGCAACTTAATGTGGGACTGTTAGGCTTAGGCACGGTAGGCGGTGGCACTTATGCGGTGTTGACACGCAATGCGGCGGAAATTAGCCGTCGTAGTGGGTGCGCCATCAAGGTGGTGCACGCGGCCGATAAAAATCTAGCGCATGCGCTAGCCGTCACCGGCGGCCAAGTGGCAGTCACCGACGATGCCTTTGCGGTGGTGAATAATCCGTCTGTGGATGTGGTGGTTGAGCTGATAGGCGGCTATACCTTAAGCAAAGAGTTGGTCTTGCAAGCGATAGCCAACGGTAAGCACGTGGTGACGGCCAATAAGGCTTTATTGGCCTTGCACGGCAATGAAATTTTTGCCGCCGCGCAGGCGCGTGGCGTGATGGTAGCCTATGAGGCGGCCGTGGCCGGCGGCATTCCCATTATCAAGGCCTTGCGTGAAGGCTTGGGCGCCAATCGCATAGAGTGGTTGGCCGGCATCATCAACGGCACCACCAATTTCATACTGACTGAAATGCGTGAAAAAGGCTTGGCTTTTGCCGATGTGTTGGGCGAAGCGCAGCGCTTAGGCTACGCCGAAGCGGACCCGACTTTTGACGTGGAGGGCATAGACGCCGCGCATAAATTAACCATCATGGCCGCCATCGCCTTTGGTATGCCCATGAAGTTTGATCAGGCCTACACCGAAGGCATCAGCCAATTGCAACAAACCGACATCAAGTATGCCGAGGAGCTGGGCTACCGCGTCAAACTGCTGGGCATTGCTAAGCAACTTGAGGCCGGTGTGGAACTGCGCGTGCATCCTACCTTGATCCCAGAAAAACGCTTGCTGGCCAATGTCAACGGCGCCATGAATGCGGTGGTGGTTAAAGGCGATGCCGTGGGCCCCACCTTGTATTACGGTGCCGGCGCCGGTGCCGAGCCTACCGCCAGTGCGGTGGTGGCAGATTTAATGGACGTGGCCAGATTGGCCGATGCCAGTGCCGCGCAACGCGTGCCGTATTTGGGTTTCCAAGCCGGGCAACTCAATGACCTGCCGGTGTTGCCGATAGCGGCTATTCATAGCGCCTATTATTTGCGCTTGCGCGCCAGCGATAAGCCAGGCGTGTTGGCCGGCGTGACCAAGATTTTGGCGGACCGTAATATTTCCATTGATGCCTTGTTGCAAAAAGAGCCGGCGGACAATGAAACGGAAGCCGACATCGTCATTTTGACGCATATCACCCAAGAAAAAAACATGAATGCCGGCATCGCTGAAATAGAAGCCTTGCCCGCCATCGTCGGTAAGCTGGTCAAAATTCGTATGGAAGAGTTGGCAAAATAAGTCCTGTTTGGTTGGGGCGCAGGGTCTGTGCCCTAACCGTAAATTGAGAGATTTAAATGAAATACATCAGTACGCGTGGGCTATCGCCTGCATTGGGCTTTAGCGAAATTTTACTGGGCGGGCTGGCACCCGATGGTGGCTTGTATTTGCCTGAGCACTACCCGCAATTTAGCGATGCCGATTTAACCGCCATGCGTGGCATGGGCTATGCCGATTTAGCTTTTGCGATTCTAAGCCGCTTGATTGATGACATTCCTGCCGCCGATTTAAAAGCCATCATAGACAAAACGTACACGGCCGAGGTCTACGCCTATGCGCGCCCAGGACAAAATGCGGCCGACATTACCCCCGTTTTGAGCTTGGAAAACAATCTTTATTTGTTGTGTTTATCCAACGGCCCGACCTTGGCTTTTAAAGACATGGCCATGCAATTGCTGGGTAATTTGTTTGAGTACGTGCTGGCTAAAACCGGTAAAACCACCAATATCTTGGGCGCCACCTCCGGTGATACCGGTTCGGCGGCAGAATACGCCATGCGCGGTAAACAAGGCGTGCAAGTTTTCATGCTGTCGCCGCATAAAAAAATGAGCCGTTTTCAAACGGCGCAGATGTTCAGTCTGCAAGACGAAAATATCCATAATATCGCCGTCAATGGCGTGTTTGACGATTGCCAAGACATGGTGAAAGCGGTGTCCAATGACGCGGCTTTTAAAGCCCAATACAAAATAGGCGCGGTCAATTCCATCAACTGGGGCCGCATTGTGGCGCAAGTGGTGTATTACTTTAAAGGCTATTTTGCCGTGACCGCTAGCAATAGCGAAAAAGTCAGCTTCTCGGTGCCATCGGGCAATTTTGGTAACGTGTGTGCCGGTCATATCGCCCGCATGATGGGCTTGCCCATAGATCAATTGCTGGTGGCCACCAATGAGAACGACGTATTGGACGAATTCTTTAAAACCGGCTTGTATAAGCCGCGCGGTTCTGCCAATACCTACCATACCTCCAGCCCGTCCATGGACATCAGCAAAGCCTCCAACTTCGAGCGTTTCGTGTTTGATTTAGTCGGTCGTGACAGCGCCAAGGTGCGTGAGTTGTGGGCCAGCGTCGATCAAGGCGGCGCTTTTGATCTTAACGCCTTGCTGGCTAAAGTGGCCGATTACGGCTTTGTATCCGGCAGCAGCAAGCACCAGCAACGCATGCACACCATACGCGAAACCTATAAAAAATACGGCGTCAGCATAGACACGCATACCGCCGATGGCTTGAAAGTGGCATTGGAAAAACGAAATCCTACGGTGCCGATGTTGGTCTTGGAAACCGCTTTGCCGGCTAAATTTGAGGATGCCATGGTCGAAGCCTTAGGGGTCGTGCCAGAACGTCCTAGCGCTTTAAATGGCATAGAAGCCTTGCCGCAGCGTTTTGCTGTGATGGACGCGGATGTGGCCGCCATCAAACAATACATAGTCAATAAAGTGAGCTAGGCCATGCAGGTTTATCACGATTTACTCAAGCACGTTTTGCAACACGGTCATGACAAAGAGGACCGTACCGGCACCGGTACCAAGTCGGTGTTTGGCTACCAAATGCGTTTTAATCTGGCCGACGGCTTTCCGCTGCTGACCACGAAAAAAGTCCATTTAAAATCCATCATCCATGAGCTATTGTGGTTCTTGCAAGGCAGCACCAACATCGCCTACCTAAAAGAAAATGGCGTGCGCATATGGGACGAATGGGCCGATGAAAAGGGTAATCTAGGGCCGGTGTATGGCTACCAATGGCGCAATTGGCCTAAACCTGATGGCACGCACATAGACCAAATTAGCCAAGTGGTAGCGGCCATTAAAGCCAACCCGGATTCACGGCGTTTGATAGTCTCGGCTTGGAACGTGGCCGATGTCGATCAGATGAAATTGCCGCCTTGCCATGCTTTCTTTCAGTTCTACGTGGCAGACGGCAAATTAAGTTGCCAACTGTATCAGCGCAGTGCCGACATCTTCTTAGGCGTGCCGTTTAACATTGCCTCTTATGCCTTGCTGACCATGATGGTGGCGCAAGTGTGTGGTTTGAAAGTGGGCGATTTTGTGCACACGCTGGGCGATGCCCACATCTACACCAACCACATGGAGCAGGTGCAAGAGCAATTAAGCCGTGAACTGCGTGCATTGCCGACTATGCACATCAATCCAGCGGTAAAGGATATTTTTAGCTTTAAATTTGACGATTTTACTTTGGAAAATTACGATCCGCATCCAGCGATTAAAGGCTTGGTGGCGGTTTGACCGATAAGCTCTCATTGATAGTGGCGCTGGCAAAAAACCGTGTCATAGGCCAAAACAACACCTTGCCCTGGCGTTTGCCGGAAGACCTCAAGCGTTTTCGCGCGCTGACCACCGGCCACCACATCGTCATGGGTAGAAAAACCTACGAGTCGCTGGGGCGTTTATTGCCCGACCGCACCACGGTCATCGTTACACGCAATCCTGCTTATAGGGTGGAAGGCGCTTTGATTGCCCATTCCTTAGAAGAAGCGATGGCGCTTTGTCACGGTGATAAGGAAGTGTTTCTAATCGGTGGGGCTGAGCTGTACCAAGTGGGTTTACACATGGCGCACACCCTGTACGTGACCGAGTTGGATTTAGACGTGGCAGGCGATGCCTATTTCCCGGAGTTTGATGCAAGCCAGTGGCAACTGAGTTCGCGTGAGGCACACATTTCAGCGCAAGGCTTGCCGTTTTGTTATCTGACCTACCAACGTAAGACCGCATGATCATTTTGACGCCGATAAACGCAGATAAAACCAAGCGTGAAAAAACCCCATCGAAACACAGATAAACACGGATAAAATCAAACCCATGCGCCTTCGTCATCCTCTGCGGTGAGGGGATCCATTTTTTAATGCTTAGCCCAGCTCAGCACGAACGGGGTTGAAGTTACATCAAAATGGGTTAGGTTATCGGCGTTTATCGGCGTCAAAATTGTTTTTAGGTTTTATCTGTGGCTTAATTTGTTTTAGGTTTTCTCTGTGACTCCGTGTCTCTGTGGTAAAAGTTTTGTATCTGCCTTTATCCGGCTACCTATTGCGCCACGCAGTCCACGTAGTAATTGGCTTTGCCATCCACCACTTGTTTAACCAAGCCGTGGTTGTCCGTTTCAAAGCCAGGAAACTTCTCATTGAATTCACGGGCAAATTTCAAGTAGTTCACGATGACTTTGTTGAACTGCTCGCCAGGGATCAATAAAGGAATGCCCGGTGGGTAGGGGGTTAATAGCACCGCGGTAATGCGGCCCTCTAAATCGTCTATGGCCACCCGGTCTATTTTTCTATGGGCCATTTTTGCAAACGCGTCGGCCGGTTTCATGGCCGGCACCATATTGGATAAATACATTTCCGTGGTGAGGTGGGCCACGTCATTGGCTTTGTAGACCGCGTGAATTTGCTCACACAAATCCCTTAAGCCGACTTTTTCATACCTAGGCTGTTTTTGGATGAATTCCGGCAAGACTTTCCATAGTGGTTGGTTTTTGTCGTAGTCGTCTTTAAATTGCTGCAAGGCCGCTACCATGGTATTCCAACGGCCTTTGGTGATGCCTATGGTGAACATGATGAAGAAAGAATAGAGCCCGGTTTTTTCAACGATGACGCCGTGTTCGGCCAAGTATTTAGTCACAATGGCCGCTGGTATGCCGAATTTATCCGAGAAATTGCCCTTGATGTCTAAGCCCGGGGTGATGATGGTGGCTTTGATCGGGTCTAGCATGTTGAAGCCTTCGGCTAAGTTGCCAAAGTCATGCCAGGCTTCATTGGCCTTTAGCATCCAGGCATCGCGCTCTTCCAAGCCTTCTTCGGACAAATCGTCGGGTCCCCAGACTTTAAACCACCAGTCTGCCCCCCATTCTTCGTCCACTTTACGCATGGCGCGGCGGAAGTCTAAGGCTTCCATCAAGCTTTCTTCCACCAAGGCGGTGCCGCCGGGCGCTTCCATCATGGCCGCCGCCACGTCTATGCTCGCCACTATGGAGTATTGCGGGCTGGTGGAGGTGTGCATCAAATAGGCTTCATTGAAAATGTCGCGGTCTAATTGGTTGTTTTCGGCATCTTGCACCAAAATTTGGCTGGCTTGGCTCAAACCCGCCAGTAATTTGTGGGTGGATTGGGTGGAGAACACCATGCTCTCTTTGCAACGTGGCCGGCCTTCGCCTATGGCGTGGTAATCGCCGTAGAAGTCATGGAAGGTGGCATGCGGTAACCAGGCTTCATCAAAATGCAAGGTGTCTATCTTGCCGTCCAGCATTTCTTTGATTTCTTCAACGTTATACAAGACGCCATCGTAAGTCGACTGGGTAATGGTCAAGACCCGCGGTTTAGCGGTTTTATCGATAATAAATGGGTTGATGTTGATTTTCTTTTGGATGTTTTCCCAAGCAAACTCGCTTTTAGGTATGGGCCCTATGATGCCGAAGTGGTTGCGCGTAGGCATCAAAAATACCGGTACCGCACCAGTCATGATGATGGCATGCAATATGGATTTGTGGCAATTGCGGTCTACCACCACCACGTCGCCAGGGGCGACCGTGCTGTTCCAAACCATTTTGTTGGAAGTCGAGGTGCCGTTGGTGACAAAATACAAATGGTCGCAATTGTAGATGCGTGCTGCGTTACGCTCAGAATCGGCTACCGGGCCGGTGTGGTCGAGCAATTGACCGAGCTCATCGACGGCATTGCAGACGTCGGCACGCAGCATGTTTTCACCAAAGAATTGGTGAAACATTTGACCCACTGGGGATTTTAAAAAGGCCACGCCACCCGAGTGACCGGGGCAGTGCCATGAATACGAGCCGTCGGCCGCGTACTCGGTAAGCGCCTTAAAGAAAGGCGGTGGCAGGCTGTCTAGGTAGGTGCGGGCTTCGCGCAATATGTAGCGCGCGACGAATTCCGGCGTGTCTTCGTACATGTGGATGAAGCCGTTCAGCTCACGCAAAATTTCATTGGGAATGTGGCGTGAGGTGCGCGTTTCGCCGTGTAAGAAGATGGGTATTTCTTCATTGCGGTAACGAATTTCATCGACAAACTTACGTAAGTTGTCCAATGCGTCGTGGTTTTCTTCTATGAATTCGTTGTCGTCTATGGACAAGATGAATGCTGAAGCGCGGCTTTGCTGTTGCGCAAAAGAGGTGAGGTCGCCATAACTGGTGACACCTAACACCTCAAAGCCCTCGGCTTCAATGGCTTTGGCCAGCATGCGTATGCCCAAGCCAGAAGAGTTCTCTGAGCGAAAATCTTCGTCTATGATGACGACAGGAAAGCGAAACTTCATGGCTGGATTTCCTAAAATTAAATCTTGGGTAGGGTGACGCCGACTTGGCCTTGGTATTTGCCGCCACGGTCTTTATAGCTGGTTTCACACACGTCGTCTGCGTCGGCTTCAAAGAACAGCACTTGCGCGCAGCCTTCGTTGGCATAAATTTTTGCAGGTAAGGGCGTGGTGTTGCTAAATTCCAAGGTGACGTAGCCTTCCCACTCCGGTTCAAACGGCGTGACGTTGACGATGATGTCGGC
>SXGT01702023.1_pt1 | contig 19423 bp, 18 predicted proteins | sample 3176221 | NCBI WGS metagenome assembly SXGT01 (sample SAMN11356862, study PRJNA531348) | freshwater metagenome | isolation source: freshwater sample F1-120 | place: China: Fuxian Lake, Yuxi | collected 2017-12-25
GCGGGCCGAGCAGCCGGTGGCCTGGGTGCCGGCGGTGAACTGCTGGCTCGTCACCCGCGCTGCGGACGTGGAGTTCGTGACTAAGCGGACGGAGTACTTCACGGCAGCGGCGCCGCAGTCCCCGGTGGACAGATCCTTCGGCGGCAGCACTTTGATGACGATGGATGGCCCAGATCACCTGGCATTGCGCCGCTCCCTGGACGAGAAGTTCCGCCCCCGCAAGGTAGCCGACTACATCGACGATCTCGTCACCCCGATCGCGATCGACTACCTTGCGAAGCTTCAGGCTAAGTCGGAGCGTTCGGCCGAGCTGGTGGTGGAGTACTTCGAGCCGATCAGCGTGCTGGCACTTGCGGACGTAATGGGCCTTGGCCATCTGCCCGCGGAACGGCTCCAGCGGTGGTTCCACGGACTCTCGCAAGGTGCCACGAACTTCGAGGGTGATCCGGTGAAGCAATCCGCGAATGACGAGGTCGCGGCCGACATCGACGAGGAACTGCGCCCGATCATGCGCCGCTGGCAAGTGCAGCCGGATGATTCGGCGATCGCTTCGATGCTCACCCACGGCTGCCCTGCTGGATCAGCCCGCCAGATCGATGCGCTGCTGCCGTCAATCAAGGTGATCTTGTTGGGCGGAATGCAGGAGCCGGGCCATGGCGCTGCATCGTGCCTTGCGGCCCTGTTGATGAATCCCGATCAGTTGCAGTACGTGCGTGAGCACCCGCTGGCCTGGAATGACGTGGTGCAGGAGGCACTGCGTTGGATGGCACCGATCGGCACGATGCAGGTCACGGCCTTGAAGGACGTTGAACTCGGCGGGGCGCTGATCCGCGAGGGAGATCTGGTATCCGCGGTGGTGTCCAGCGCCAGTCATGACGAGTCGATTTTCGCCGATCCGGCACGGTTCGACATCCATCGCCCGCGTCAGGCTAATGCCTCATTTGGCTTCGGGCCGCATTTTTGCGCGGGGCATCAGTTCGCCCGTGACCTAGAGCGCATCAGCCTGCAGGTGCTGGTCGATGCCCTGCCCGGGCTGGAATTACTGGAGCCCGTCGTCTTCACCGGGTGGGAATTTCGCGCCCCCACAGCCCTGCGCGTTTGCTGGTAGCAATGGCTAGAACCCGAAGCGCCCAGCAGGTGGCGATCAAGCGCGAGCACATCTCGAACGCGGCAGTCTCGGTGATGGCACGCGAGGGGATTGCGGCGGCGAACCTGAGATGGGTCGCCCATGAGGCGCAGATCAGTACCGGCGCGGTGCTTTACTACTTTTCCGAGTTCGACGCCGTGGTGCGCTCGGCGATCTCGATAGTCGCAGGGAAATACGCGACGGCCCGGGAGCATGCCCTTGAGCAATCCAAGGATGCGGTGACGGCGCTGCGCCGGTTGGTCAGCCTTGGTCTGCCCGACACCATCGACGGGTCTCTTTTGGTGCTCTACCAGGCGCACTTCGTCGACGATCCCAGCGGCGAAATCACGAGGCTTCTCGAGGATTTAAACACCAGGCAGCGCGCACTCTACGAGCGTGCCATCCGCCTTGGCATCAAGCAGGCTGTTTTCACACCCAATCAGAACCCGAAGGCTATTGCGGCGAACGCATTATGCATGGAGGATGCGAATTCGCTGTATGCGATGCGGGGCTATGGGCGGGGCATGGGTCGGGCGCGATCGGCCCTACGCGAATACCTAACCGTCGAACTCGGCGCGCGCATCTAGCACAATCTCTCCTAGCCGCCTTAGACCGAAGGTCTGTCGCTGGGTTCGTTCGGCGCAATTGATGCCAGCCCGCGGGCCGAGCTGGCCTGTCTGACACTGGCTGCATGGGCAAACCTGACCGTTAGCAACGTCAAAGTCGGCCTGTTGCAGGAGGCATAAGCGCCCGAATCCCACCTGCTTACCCGCTGGATAGGATCTGGTGTCTAGGGTCGCCAGGTGAGACAAGGTTGTCAGGTGGGCCTCGGGTCGCTAGCTCAACGGTAGAGCTGCGGACTTTTAATCCGTAGGTTCGGGGTTCGAGCCCCCGGCGACCCACTCTCTATTTCTCGTTCAATACCAACAACTATTCGCTCCCACGGGCGAACTCTATCGTCGCGATTTCGAGCCAATAGCCCTTTCTGTAGCCCTTTCCTGTGAGTCCGCCTGCGCCACGGTGAGCCTGGGTGCGCTCGTGCAGTTCGCCTCCCGGAGCGGCCAACCGGAGGCTGCGCTTTCTGGGGAGCGGGTGTGGGCGGCATACGGTCAGGCGGGTGCAGCCAGAATCCACGAGTTGTCCGCAGGCGGGATTGCGGGGGCCAGCACAACGCTGCCGAGGAGCTCGCTACTCAGTTTGGAGTATCGAGCAGTCCGGAAGTCAGCGTCGGATGGGCGACGCACCAGGCGGAATGGTCGTTCTGGCTTGGACTTCACCTCGCTGTCGGATGATGAGGCATCGCCCCTTGATGACTCTGCATCAACCCCACCGAGCGCCCCGCATTGACGGCGTGAAGACCTTGAGGAGCATCCGCAGGATGGCGCAGGACAGCGCCGGGTGAGTTGCGCGGGAATGCCGTCATCCGGAACCCGGCTTTCCTAGGACCTTCTTCACAGGATTGATCTGGTGCACGGGGTCGGCGAGAAGCTTGCATGCCCGGGACTATTCACCTGTTGGCCGGACGCGGAACCCGCGCGTCGCGATGGCGACCTGCCGAAGCATCGTCACGCGCTTGGGCTGGGGAGGACCTCAGCAGGCGACGGACCTTCGCAAGCGACAGCGCAGACCACTTGACATTCGCGTATTCTGCATTCAGTCTACATTGATAGTACCGTGGCCGTGCCGGTGAGTGCGCCGACGTGAGCGGGAGTGAGGTGGGGATGAAGAGACGTCGCCCGCGTTTGTCTGAGATGCGGGAACTGATTGCGTTCAGGCCGATTGAGTTTTCACCGGTCAAGCGTCGATTACGGCGCGCCTTAACCATTCAGGACCTGCGCGTAGCCGGGCGCCGTGTGACCCCTCGGGCCGTCTTCGATTACACGGACGGTGCCGCAGAAGAGGAGATCAGCCTAGCTAGGTCTCGCGGAGCGTTTGGCCGAGTCGAGTTCTCACCACTGGTATTGCGAAACGTCGCCGCGATAGACCTGTCGACCACGATTCTGGGCGAGACCGTGGCAATGCCGTTGGTACTGGCTCCAACCGGCTACACGCGAATGATGCATCATGCAGGGGAACCGGCAGTTGCGCGCGCGGCTGCACGAGCCGGGATCCCCTACGCGCTATCCACAATGGGAACGACCTCTGTCGAACGCCTGGCTGCCGACGCGCCGGATTGTCGACGCTGGTTCCAGCTGTACCTCTGGCGCGATCGTGATGCGAGCGTCGATCTTGTACGCCGTGCGCAACAGAATGGTTACGACACGATCGTCCTGACGGTGGATGTACCTGCTCCGGGCATGCGGCTCCGCGACGTTCGGAATGGCATGACTATTCCGCCGAGCCTGACCCTCCGCACAGTCATTGACGGGGCCACACACCCGCAGTGGTGGTTCAACTTCCTGACGACGGAGCAGCTGGAGTTCGCCTCGCTCAATACTTGGAAGGGGACGGTCGCAGAACTCACGTCCAAGCTATTCGATCCCACTGCGAGTCTGGCGGATGTGAAGTGGTTACGAGACATCTGGAAAGGCAAGCTCGTCGTCAAGGGAGTGCAGACGCTGGACGACGTCAACGCGGTGATCGACGCCGGAGCAGACGCAGTTGTCATCTCGAACCACGGCGGGCGGCAGTTGGATCGATCAAAGGTCCCGCTGGAGAACCTGAGCGGCATTGCCAAAGCAGTAGGGGACAGAGCTGAAGTCCACGTCGACGGGGGCGTGATGAGTGGGGCCGACATCGTCGCGGCCCTCTGCCTTGGTGCGACCGGGGTGTGGATCGGCCGCGCCTACCTGTATGGACTGATGGCGGGCGGGGAGGAGGGCGTGGACCGCGCTCTGGCAATCCTTCGATCTGAAGCGGAGTTGACCATGAAACTCCTGGGGGTGACCCGAGTATCCGAGTTAACGGCCGATCGAGCCAGTTTGCGGTCCTAGGTCACGGTCGTTCCGCATCTAACGGTCTACTTGCAACTGGTGAAGCATCGGCGCCGAGCGCTCCTGGGTCAGATTGTTCCGCCGTTGGCGTTCAGTCCCGCAACTACTACCTCCAACCGACCCCCCAAGTGCTGTCGGACGGCGGCATCCGCCTCATTGCTGTCCCCGGCCACCAGGGCCTGGAGGATCTGGCGGTGCTCGAGGTTGGCGATCTTCCTCTCGCTGGGGCTTACGGGGTAGGACTGGACCCGATCCAGGCGGGTGAGCAGGGCCTGATGCTGGATATACACGCCCTTGAGCATCTGCGGCACTCGCCGCAGTCCCGTCGCTTTGGCGATCATTTGGTGGAAACCAAGATCTTTCCTCAAGTAGACGTCGATCGGATCCAGGCCGGCGCCGTCAAGAACGTCGAGGGCGGACTCGAGTTGCTGGCGCGCTCTGCCATCCATGGCTGTCGCGGCCTGACGCGCTGCGAGCACCTCCAACTCGGTGCGAATGTCGTACAGTTCCCTCACGTCGGCGATACCGAACGAGCGCAGCAGCCTCCGACCGTTTGCCTTGTCAATGTCGACCATGCCGGCATGCTCGAGCTCCTTCAGAGCTTCCCGCACCGGCGATCGGCTCACGTTCAACCGCGCCGCGAGGTCCACCTCGTTCAGCGAGTCTCCGGCTACCAAGTCACCGTTGAAGATCAGGCGATGCGTCTGAGCCAACGTCCAGTCGGTCACCGATCGGCGGTCCGGACGATCGGGTACTTGGGGGTCTGTGACGGACAGCATGAGGCAACTATAGACCGACGCCAGGCTCATGGACGCTGAGTACGCAATGCAGAATCCTCAGATCATCAGCTCATTGAGCACACCATCCAGAAGATGCTTGACCAAATTGTAATAAACGAGCCTTGACTGCCGTTCTGCATGCTGTATTCTGAATTTGCAGCCGGAGCCAACCCCCCGGCGCCTAGGGAGATCTGATGGATCCAAACCCGAGCGATCTGACGACGGAGTTCTCCGAAGCGGGCATGTCTCGTCGATCACTTCTCAAGCGCGGCTCGTTGCTGGCGGGCATCGGATTGTTCGCCCCCAGTATCTTGAGCGCCTGCAGTGATGGGGCATCAACTGCAGGGGCGACCACAGGCGCAGCCAGTGCCGCCGCCAGCACCGCGGCAAGTTCAGCAGCAGCGAGCGGCCTCGTGATCAAGGCCGTCAAGAACGAGCCGATGCGACGCTTCAAGTTCGCCGGACAGTCGCACATCCGCAACGTTCCGTACTTCAACGCGGTCGAGACAGGATGGAAACTGGCCGCCGAGGAGTTCGGCATCGACATCGAGATAGGCGGCCCGGACGGCAAGGTGGACACCGGCATCCAAGTGGCCGAGATGGAGGCCTGGATCCTGCAGAAGGTCGACTGCATCATTGTCTCAGCAGCAGATGCCGAGGCGTTGACGCCGAGCATCAACAAGGCAGTTGACGCGGGCATCGTCGTCATCACCCTCGACTCCGACGCACCTGGTTCCGAGCGTCAGGCATTCAACAACCAGGCTAGCGCCGACGCCCTAGCCGAAGACCAGATCAACTCCCTGGCAAGGCAGATGGGTGAGACTGGTCAGTGGGCAGGCATCATTGGGAACCTGACGCAGGTGCAGAAGAAGTACGAGTTCGACGTCATGCAGAAGATCGCCGCCGAGAAGTACCCGAAGATGGAGTTCCTCGGGCTTCAGGAGTGCAAGGACGACGTTCAGAAGGCCGCGGACATCGCTCAGCAGTTGATCGTCGCGAACCCGTCTCTTGCGGGAATCATCTCCAACTCGGGCGCCGGCCTTCCGGGCGCATGCCAGGGGATCGTCGCGGCCGGCAAGTCAGGCGTGGTCAAGGTAACTGGCCTAGCGGCGCCATCATCCGTGGAGAGCTACGTAAATGACGGCACCCTGCCGGAATTCTTCCTGTGGGATCCGAGGCACCTTGGCTACCGATCGGTCGTCATCGGAGTCAACCTCCTGACGGGCAAGGACATCGTGGACGGCTCGTCGCTGCCGGTGTATCCCGATGAGGACGTGGTGGTGGAGGTCAGTGCGAATGTGGTGGTACCGACTGCACTCGACGCGATTCTGGGGCCGCCGCTGAGGCTGGACAAGAGCAACGTGGCGGAGTTCGCAGCCCTCGTGTGACGAAGTGACCATGATTGACAGCACACTGCTCGCGGAGTCGGTGCTTCCTACTGAGGTGCAGGAAGCACCGACCGCGGCAACCACATAGGAGAGAAGATGGACGATCTGTCAGGCGTCGACCTTGACACCATGCGGGAACTCATGCGCAGGATGCTCCTGATTCGAGAGTTCGAACAGGCGGTCGGGGTGAACTTCGCCCGCGGCGAGATCCCAGGCTTCACGCACCTTTCGATCGGTGAGGAAGCTGTCGCCGCAGGTGTCTGCCTGGCGTTGTCTGAGCGAGACATGTTGACCTCCACTCACCGGGGACACGGACACTGCCTTGCCAAGGGCTCAGACCCGAACCGCGTGATGGCCGAGATCTACGGGCGCGAAGACGGCCTGTGTCTAGGCCGCGGCGGCTCGATGCATCTGTATGACTTCCAGAATGGCGTCCTTGGCACTAACGGCATCGTGGCCTCCGGCGGTGGCCTCGCCTGCGGTGCGGCCTTGGCGGCACGCGCCAAAGGGTCGGACGCCGTCGTCGCTGTCTTCATGGGTGATGGTGCGACCGACGAGGGCGCAACACACGAGGCAATGAATCTCGCGGCGGTCTGGAAGCTCCCGGTGATCTTCGTGATCGAGACCAACGGCTACAGTCAGGGGACTCCCCTGGCAGCGCATACCTTGACGCGAAATCTTGTGGAGCGGGCAGATGCCTACGGCATCCCGGGCACCCGCGTGGACGGTCAAGATGCCGTCGCGGTCTGGACAGCGGCGACCTCTGCGGTCGCGCGAGCGCGACGAGGCGAAGGACCGACCGTGATCGAGGCCATTACCACTCGCAACAAGGGCCACTTCGAAGGCGACGCCATGAAGTACACGTTCGATGCTTCGTGGACGGCCGCGAATCGTGACCCCATAGACCAGTTGACGAGAGTGCTGGTCGACGAGCATGGAGTAAGCGTCGCCGACCTCAACAGCGAGCGGGCAGCAGTTGTTGCGCGAGTCGATGCGGCAGTGGATTTTGCCCGTCAGTCTCCGATTCCGGGCCCAGAGCGGCTCATGGACCATCTCTTCGCAACCGTCTAGGAGTAACGAAATGACTGTGTCATCGAAGAAGACGCCGCAGATGACAATGCGGGACGGAGTGAACCAGGCGCTCATGGAGGCCATGGAACGCGATCCATCTGTGATCGTGATGGGCGAGGACGTTGCCGGTGGAGCTGGCATGGATGACTACGACGCAATGGGCAGTTGGGGCGGCGTCTTTGGTGTCACCCAAGGATTGGCTGAGCGGTTCGGTCGCCAGCGAGTCCTGGACACCCCTCTGGCGGAGGCTTCATTCGTGAGCGCTGCCGTCGGCGCCGCCATGAACGGGATGCGCCCCGTGGTTGAACTGATGTTCGTTGATTTCATGGGATTCTGCTTGGATCCCATCTTCAACCAGGGCGCCCGCGTTCGATACATGTCTGGCGGCCAGGTCAAGGTGCCCTTGGTGGTGCGCACCGCATTCGGCGGCGGCCTGACGGCCGGCCCGCAGCACTCGGGGACCTACTACTCGATCTTCGCACACCTTCCCGGAATCAAGGTTGTGGTGCCCAGCACGCCAGCTGATGCGCAGGGCCTTCTTGCGGCGTCAATACTCGACGACGATGTTGTCGTCTTCTTCGAGCACAAGGCCCTGTACACGAAGAAGGGACCGGTTGCACCTCCGGGACATGTTCTGCCACTGGGGAAGTGTGACGTCAAGCGCGAAGGACTGGATGTAACCATCGTGGGCGTCGGACAGACAGTGCTGACCGCGCTGGCCGCAGCCAAGGACCTCCAACTCCAAGGAGTCAGTGCCGAAGTCATCGACTTGCGCTCGATAGTTCCCTTGGACCTTGAAACAATCCTCGAGTCCGTCAAGAAGACTGGGCGACTGGTCGTCGTCGACGAGGACAATCCGCGCTGTTCCGTGGCAACCGACATTGTTGCGCAGGTTTGCGAGTTGGCCTTTGGTGATCTGCTGGCGGCGCCGGTCATGGTCATGCCGCCAAGCGTGCCCGTGCCCTTCGGAGTCGCTCTGGAGAATGCCTATCTCCCGAATGCCGCCGATGTGGTCAGTGCGGTGCAGCAGACGCTCAGTGGCGCGCCGATCGCTCAAGGCTCCTAGAAGCCCGATCACTGATTGCGACTGAAGTGACGCGATAGATCCACGATCAAGAGAAGGGTGCGGCAGGGATGATCGATGTCATCGTTCCAAAGACCGGCATGGAGACCGAACCGGTCGAGGTACTGGAAATCCTTGTGTCGGTGGGTGACCTGGTAGATGAAGGCCAGCCACTCATGGAGGTGGAGGGGCCGAAAATCACGTTCGAAATCGCCGCGGAGTGTGCGGGGACCGTTGCCGAGATCCTCGTCGCAGTCGGAGACGAAAGGGATCCCGGATCCGTGATTGCTCGACTGTCTGTATGAGTTTCGACTTTGCATCGATTCGTTGACCGTGAGGAGACTGAGATGGGAATGGACAGCGTTCCGAGTCTGGGCGAGTTACTGAGGGACTCCCCTAAGAACTGGGGAGTTTGGGGTCCGGACGACGAGTGCGGTGCCCTGAACTACCTCACCTCGGAGTTGGTCATTGCCGGTGCTCGGACGGTACGCCAGGGCAAGGTCTTCACGCTGCAGCTGCCCATGGGACATGCTCATGGTGATCCGTTGTGGCCGGGGCGAGAGCCGATGGCCAGGACTGTGTCACTCGACGAGAGCTCCTGGACATCGGGTGACGGGCCCGACTTCCCCGGTGGACTCCACTACGCGGATGACACAATCTGCACAAATACACAGGGCAGCACGCAGTATGACGCCTTGGGCCATGTGTGGCATGACGGGCTCATCTACAACGGCTACAGCGCGGAGACCACCATCGGTGGCCTCAGTCGCGCGAGTGTGGCGGCGATCGCGGACCGGGGAGTTGTCGGTCGTGGGGTCCTTCTCGACATGGCCCGGTACTTCGGGGTGGACTTCCTTGAGCCTGGAGCGACGTTCAATCACCACGATCTGTTGTCCGCGGCTGAGGCACAGGGAGTCACGATCCGTGAGCGCGACATCCTCCTGATTCGTACCGGTTGGCTCGAGTTCTGGTACCAGACGACTCCAGACGAGTTCTATGGTAACTTCCTGGAGCCTGGACTCACCTACTCGCCGGAGCTGGTGACATGGTTCGCCGAGATGCAGATCCCGAATCTGGTGACGGACACAATGGGGAACGAAGTGACCATCGACCCAGTCTCCGGCGTTGCATTGCCCTTGCACAATGCGCTGATGCGCAATCTTGGGATCGCCTTCGGGGAGATGTGCCGGCTCGGGGAACTGGCGAGCGACTGTGCGGCGGATGGACAGTGGGACTTCCTGTACGTGGCGGCGCCGCTTCACCTGCTTCAGGGGGCAGGAGCACCGGTGAACCCGGTGGCAATCAAGTGACATCCGCTTCCGAGACCCCACTTCTGGTCGTCGAGGAGGTCTCGAAGGCCTATGGACCCAACGTGGTCCTTCGTGACCTTTCCTTCGATGTTAAGGCGGGTGAAGTCCACGCGATCCTGGGCGAGAACGGGGCTGGAAAATCCACGTTGATCAAGATTCTGTGTGGCTTGATCACAGCTGACGCCGGGCAGGTTGTCTTCAAGGGAGAGAAGGTCGCGTTCGGCAGCCCCCATGAAGCGCTGCATGCCGGCATCGGCACGGTGCACCAGGAGTTCACGAACTGCGCGCAATTGAACGTGACCGAGAACTTGTTTCTGGGACAAGGACTTCCGAAGAATCGGCTGGGTCTGGTGAGTTGGTTGAAGGCAGAGGCCGTCGCCCGCGAGGTCCTTGACGAGTTGGGGGTATCGGTTGACGTCAGATCGCCCATGTCCGACCTGAGTCCCGCTACCTGCAAACTCGTGGAGATTGCACGCGCGCTCGTTCTCGGATCCGATGTGCTCGTCCTGGATGAGCCGACTGCAACGCTCGACATCGAGGAGTCCGCGCGGCTCTTCCAGGTCATAGCGGCCCTCTTGCGTAGAGGGGTTGGCGTCATCTACGTCAGTCACAGGCTTCAGGAAGTGCTCGAACTTTCGGATCGAATTAGCGTCTTGCGTGATGGGCGGATGATCGCCACCGAGCAGGCATCGACAAGCAACGTCGACGACTTGGTCCGGATGATGGTCGGTCGTTCCGTTTCATCGATCTACCCGCCACGACAGAGTGCAGTGGGGCGGACCCCCGCGCTCGAGGTCCGCGGGCTAGAGGCGAGGGGTGTCTTCTCCGATGTCTCCTTCACCGCGCATCGTGGCGAGATCGTCGGCATAGCGGGTCTCGATGGCTCAGGTCGCTCTGAGGTAGCCCAGACCATCGGGGGTGCGATGCGAGCCAGCGCCGGCAGCATCCTCAGCCAGGATGTTCAGGTCGGACCAACCAAGACGATCCTTGAGGCCATCAGGGCCGGAATCGTCTATGTTCCAGCAGACCGGCAGGGTTTGGGGCTCTTCCTTGACATGTCGATAGCAATGAACATCGCCATGCCCGGCCTGCGCAAACTGCGCATAGGGCCCTTCAACGACCGGCGAAGACAGCGGGACCTCGCCGCCAAGTACGTGAGCGATCTCAGCATTCGGTGCAGCTCGATCAGTCAGGTGTGCAGTCTTCTTAGCGGAGGAAACCAGCAGAAGGTGCTGCTGGCGAAGTGGCTCTCGACGGATCCGCAGGTGCTTGTGCTTGATGAACCGACCAGCGGAGTGGATGTAGGCGCTAAGGCCGAGATCCATCGGATCATCCGAGAGCTGTCCGCAGCCGGCACGACCGTGGTGTTGGCATCAAGTGACCTCCCCGAACTGCTAGGGATGTGCGACCGAATCATCGTGATGAAATCCGGCCTAGCAACGTGCATACTCGAGGCTGCTTCGGCGACTGCAGAGGAGATCGCCTACGCGGCTGCGTCGTCGGACCATGTAGTGAGGGCAAAGCCATGAGCACGACGGCACTCACGCCAACCGTGCAGCGGGCCGAATCGGACCGTCGTCGGTGGCTGCGATCTCGCGACAACCGCCTCATCGTCGTCCTCGTCTGCTTCTGCCTGATTGTTGGCGCGATTAATCCGGTCTTCCTCAGCTGGAGCAACGTCGCACTGATCTTGTCCGCCGCTGCAGTGTTGGGGCTGGTGGCTCTGGGCGAATTCCTGGTGATCGTGACGGGCGCCGTCGACATCTCCGTGGGCGCCATCGTCGGTATCAGCGCACTGACCACTGGCCTCGTGCTAGACGCAGGCTGGCCGCTTGCCCTGTCCGTGGGAGCGGGGCTCGCCGCCGCCGCCCTAGCCGGCACTCTGAACGGCACCCTCGTGGCGCTAGGCGGTATCCCCAGCGTCATCGTCACCCTCGCCACCCTCAGCCTCTTTCGATGGGGGCTGCAACGATTCACCGGTGGCGATAGCACCGATGCCGCACAAAGACAGTTGTCTTGGCTGACTACGCCTGGCGCGTTGAAGGTCCCGCCGTCGGTGCTGCTCTTGTTCGCCGCCGCAATCCTGCTCTCAGTCTTCGTCGGCCGCACCCAGTTGGGCCGCGAGATATTCGCGGTCGGTGCCAACGAGGCAGCCGCGCGGGCCTCCGGTGTTGCAGTCAAGCGGGTCAGGGTCATCGCCTTCACGTTGGCTGGCTTCTTCGCAGGACTGGGCGGCATCGTTGCAGCCTCACAGTTGGCGTACGTGTCCGCTCAGACGGGAAGTGGGCTGGAGTTCCTCGCGATCGGCGCCGTCGTACTCGGCGGCACCAACCTGTTCGGTGGCTCGGGACGTGTGAGAGGCGTGGTCACAGGGGCCCTGCTCTTGTACGCCATCTACAACGCGATGGTGATTTTGGGCGTCCCGGCCGCCTGGCAGGATGCAGTTGCAGGCGCCTTGATCCTTGTCGCAGTCATCTTCGACACACTGGGAAGGAGGCGTGGCAAATGACCCGTGCTCTGGGCTTCAAGGGTCGCGACACCGGATCGACGATCCGGCTGCTAGTGGTCTTCATCGGCGCGGTAGCCGTGAGCGGATTCCTCTCACCTCTCTCTCTCTCTCCAGGCGGCATCAATCTGGCGCTGGTCTCGTTTGCGACCGAGGTCGCTCTGGTGACGCTAGGCCAAGCGCTTGTCATCATCACTGGTGGTATCGACCTCTCCGTTGCAGGAATCGTCAGCGTCACCGGTGTCACGGTTGGCGCGCTGGCCCACCAGGGCCTTCCCACGATCGCCCTTATCCTCATCGGCCTCGCCGTTGGATGTACGTGCGGACTCATCAATGGCCTCATCGTCGCCTACGTCGGAGCACCCCCCATCATGGTCACGCTGGCGACGGGGATTCTCTTCAGCGGATTTGCACTCGGAGTGACTCAGGGTGTGGCCTACAGCGTGTTCCCGGCCGCATTCCTGCGCCTCGGACAGGGCGGCGACGGCATGCCGATCCAAGTGCTCGTCGCGGTGGCCGCGAGCGCAGTCGTCATCATCATGGCAGGCGCCACACGGTACGGGACGTGGATATACGCCGTCGGAGCCAACCATCGTGCAGCCCGTCTGTCAGGCGTTCCGGTGGAGGCGACAAAGGTAGGCGTGTACCTGGCGAGCGGTGTCCTTGCATCGATAGCGGGTCTGATCATGACTTCACGGCTCAACAGTTCCATCTCCGACATGGGCGCTGGACTGGAGCTCGCTTCCATCACGGCGGCAGTTCTTGGCGGCATCAGCGTCTTCGGGGGTCGCGGAACACTCTTCGGAGCGATTCTCGGCGTCCTGACGATATCGGTGCTGCAGAACGCAATGACGCTCGCCGGCATCGATTCGGGCACGCGAAGCATGGTCATCGCGGTTCTTCTCATCACAGTTCTGCTCTCGAGCCGGATCACGGTGGGAAGTCTGGTGTCCCACTTCAGCTCACGAGGAGGTGGAGAGGGCAAGAGGCCGATCGCCTCCGATGGCGATATTCAGCAGGCCGCACTCTGATGGGGAATCGAGACGATCCGGATGATGGTCCGCATTCCGCGGATCCATCTGGTGGGGACCATCGGACCATCGAGCCGAAATCAGCGAGACGGAAGCACAGACAATCCACCGTAACGAGGAGATGAACATGGTCAATAACAATGCGGGCCTGAGCCTTGAAGGCAGAGTCGCCCTGGTGGCAGGCGGTGCCTCGGGCATCGGCGCGGCGATCTGCGAGGCGTTCGCTGAGCAGGGTGCCCGAGTGGCGATCGTCGACCGAAACATCGACATGGCGGCTGCGCTGGCACAGACAATTGGAAAGGACAGTGCTGCGTTCCACTGCGACGTCGTCGAGCCGGAGTCGGTCTCAGCCGCGGTTCAGAGTGTTGTCGAGAAGTACGGAACGATTGACATCTTGATCAACTGCGCTGGCGTTGCGACCCTGATGCCAGCCGAGGACCTACCTGCCGATGCTTGGGACTCGATGCTGGACATCAATCTGAAGGGCGCCTTCCTCGTATGCCAGGCAGTCGGACGAGTGATGCTGGCTGGCCAAGGGGGCAGGATCGTGAGCATCGCCTCGATCGCTGGCAACGTCGCGATGGATCGGCATGTCGCCTACTGCGCCTCGAAGTTCGGCCTCATCGGGATGTCGAAGGTCCTCGCAAGCGAATGGGGAGGTCGTGGAATCACGGTCAACACCATCTCTCCCACTGTCGTTCTCACCGAGCTCGGCAAGAGCTTCTGGGATGGCCCGCAGGGCGACGAGATGAAGAAGCTCATCCCCACGGGTCGCTTTGCCATGCCTGACGAGATCGCTTGGGCGGCACTATTCCTCGTGTCCGATGGCGCCGGGATGATCAACGGCGTCGACCTGTTGGTAGACGGAGGATTCACGATCCGATAGGTACTCGCTTCGGGTAGTGAGATGCCCGGGGACACGGGCGTGGGTCGAGGCTGTGTTGGGGTTGCGGACTCTTCCCGGCTCCAGCACGGCCTGTCACGACTTGCTCGCAAGTCGAATTCGGTGGCGCACGTCTCATGCAGTGAGTCGGAGACGGCCTTCCGAGGGGCGGACGGCCTGGCAAGCGCCGTATGACGGCTGCGGAGTCGTGTAGGGCGCCTCGCGGAGAGGCGGGGACGTCGCAGGTCCGGATGGGTGGAGCCACGAGTGAGTGAAGGGGTGAACATGCCGAGTGGGCATGTGGTGCGATGAGCGACCGAACGGTGGATGAAGTCGACGTGCGAGCATTCCCGTCGAATGAGCCCCTTTTCGGCCCGTGGGCACTCATAGGATCGCTTGATTGTCTGTGGGCGCTGTGCGTTGCCCGCCCGGACTTCGTTGTCTTGGATTGGGAGCATGGCGCATGGTCAGCCGCTGACTCGGACTTGGCCGTGCAACTCGCCCATAGCTGCGGTGTGCGGGTGGTAATCAGGTGTTCGACGCCCGGGCCATCAGACGTTCAACGGGCAGTCGACACAGGGGCCGATGCCGTTCAGGTCGCCGGCGTCCATTCGGTGGCTGATCTTGATCGCCTGGTCGTCTCCTTCCTCCCCCCGCCCACTGGCCGACGAGGGTTTTCCCCGTGGTCGTTCAGATCCAGGGTGGACTCGACAAGAGCCGGCTCACTCCCTGGGCTGATTCCGAAAGTCGAATCGCCCGAAGCGCTCGATATGTTCCTCGATCCCGGCCTGAACCACTGTGACAGCATCGACGCGGTCTTCGTTGGCCGCTATGACTTGAGTGTTGCCTTGGGAATCCCTGGTGAGATCAGTGGCCCCCCCGTCCTTGATGCGATCAGGTCACTAGTCGTCAGGTTTGCTGGCAGTGGCATTCCGGTGGGCACGGTTGCTACGGACCGGGAGGATGCCGACGTGATGATCACGCTGGGCGCCACGTACCTCTCCATTGGCTCGGATCGCCAGATCCTTGCTGACGGTGTTGCGCGTAACCGTCCATTGCTCGGAGAGGGAATCGGAGTTGAGTGCGGGAGTGCAGAGGGCCGGGTTGGGGTTGAACGGACCCTCACTTTAGTTGCCAGTGGCGGTAGGCCAGGTCGCCCCTTAAAGGGTGGCGTGATCACCGGGCTCTACAAACGCGCGAACGACAGCGACACCACCACGAGAGGAGGTGAGCAGGTGTTCGACATCGGTATCGGCGAGATCGTCATCATGGCGATTGTCGGGCTGCTCGTCTTCGGCCCTGAACGATTGCCGAAAGCTGCGGCCGATGCGGCCAAGTGGCTCAATCAGATGAAGGCTATGGCCTCGGGGGCCCGCAAGGATCTCGCCGAGTCGGCGGGTGTGGAGCTCGCCGAGACGACGGACATGATGAAGTCTCTGCAGGAGTTCCACCCGAAGCGGATTGCCAGCAGCCTGCTGAGTGATGAAGGGCCGGCTAGCAGGCCCGAGGCACCTGTGCCGACAAAGTTCGATCCCGAGGCCGCATAGTGCGAAGTGAGCGCAGTGGCCCGCGTGCGGAATTTCGGATGCTGAGGTGCTGATTCTGTCCGCAGGGCTCGGTCGCCACGTCACCGTCGGCGAGGTCCTGCCCATCGTGAAGGCCAACCTGCCGACGATTCTCGGAGGCTCAGCATGAGCGTCGATCCTGACGGCCGCAAGCTGCTGCGCATTGAGGCTCGCAACGCCGAGGTGCCGATCGAGCGCAAGCCCGAGTGGATCCGCACGCGGCTGAAGACCGGGCTGCAGTTCAGCAAGATCAGCGCACTGGTGAAGGACGGCTCATTGCATACGGTATGTCAGGAGGCCGGTTGCCCGAACATCTACGAATGCTGGGAGTACCGCGAGGCGACCTTCCTCATCGGCGGCTAGCAGTGCACGAGACGTTGCGACTTCTGCCAGATCGACACCGGCAAGCCCTCAGCGCTCGACCGGGACGAGCCGCGACGCGTCGCCGAATCCGTCCGCACAATGGGACTGCGGTACGCCACCGTCACCGGTGTGGCCCGCGACGACCTCCCCGACGAGGGCGCCTGGCTGTATGCGCAGACCGTTCGGGAGATCCACTCCCTCAACCCTGAGACCGGGGTCGAGGTGCTGATCCCGGACTTCTCTGGCAACCCCGAACTGCTCGGCCAGGTCTTCGGTGCGGACCCCGAGGTGCTTGCCCACAACGTCGAGACGGTTCCCCGGCTGTTCAAGCGGATCCGTCCGGCATTCACGTACGCGAGGAGCCTCGACGTGATCACCCAGGCACGCAACGCTGGCCTGATCACCAAGAGCAACCTGATCCTGGGGATGGGCGAGGTGATCGAGGAGGTTCACCAGGCGCTGGCCGACCTCCTTGCCGCCGGCTGCGACCTGGTGACGATCACGCAGTACCTGCGACCGACCCCGCGGCATCATCCGGTCACCCGGTGGGTCCGCCCGGAGGAGTTCGTCGACCTTGCCGATGTCGCCACGGACATGGGATTCGCCGGCGTCATGAGCGGCCCACTCGTGCGGTCCAGCTACCGCGCCGGTCGGCTCTACGAGCAAGCCATCGAATCGAGAGTGATTCGCCACTCGTTCCGGCCGTCTGACTTTGAAGGAGATACTGAATGGCTATGAAGTGCGCCATCCTCGGATCGGGAAACATCGGCACCGACCTGATGATCAAGATGCTGAACGCAGAGGGCTCACCCCTCGAGCTGGTGGCCCTCGTGGGAATCGATCCCAACAGTGACGGCCTGTCCCGGGCTCGGACGATGGGGATCGACGGTCCTCATGAGGGACCGCAGTGGATCTTGGACCACGCCGACGACATCGACATGATCTTCGACGCGACGAGCGCGTACGTGCACGTGCGCCACTACAAGCAGTACCGCGAGGCGGGGATCGTCGCGGTCGACCTGACGCCCGCGGCCCGGGGGCCGAAGGTGATCGCGGCGGTGAACCTGGACGAGCACCTGGACGCCCCGAACATCAACATGGTCACCTGCGGCGGGCAGGCGACCACGCCGATGGTCTACGCGGTGCGCCGCGCCGTCGAGAGCCTTCCCTATGCGGAGATGGTGTCGACGGTGTCGAGCAAGTCGGCGGGGCCGGGGACGCGGCAGAACATCGACGAGTTCACCAAGACCACGTCCACGGCGCTGCGCGAGATCGGTGGGGCGGACCTGTCCAAGGCGATCATCATCCTGAACCCGGCGGAGCCGCCGATCATGATGCGCAACACCGTGTTCGCGGGCCTGCCGGAGGGCACCGACCACGACGGCGTTATCGCCAGCGTCTACGCGATGGAGAAGGACGTGCAGCGGTACGTGCCGGGCTACCGGCTGAAGAACCCGCCGGTGATCGAGGAGGGTCCCTTCCACACTCCCGGCGGCACCGTCCCCCACCGCGCCGTCGTCCTGCTCGAGGTCGAGGGCGCCGGCGACTACCTCCCGCCCTACGCGGGGAACCTGGACATCATGACCGCCGCCGCGCAGCGCGTCGGCGAGGCCATCGCGCATCACGTGTCCGCCCAGCAGGCAGGAGCTTCGGCATGACCACCACCGCCACCCAGACGGACTACCGGCTGATCGACTCGACGCTGCGCGACGGGTCCCATGCGATCAGCCACCAGTACCACAACGAGGACGTCATCAAGATCGTCCAGGGCCTGGACGCCGCCGGTGTGCAGGTCATCGAGATCGCCCACGGCGACGGCCTCGGCGGCTCGAGCTTCAACTACGGGTTCAGTGCGGTGCCGGAGAAGGAGCTGATCGCGAAGGCGTGCGAGGTCACCACGAACGCGAAGATCGCGTGCCTGCTGCTGCCCGGCATCGGCCTGGCCGACGACCTGCGCGAGGTCGCCGAGATGGGCGTGCAGGTCGCCAGGATCGCGGTCCACTGCACCGAGGCCGACATCACCGAGCAGCACATCAAGGTCGCCAAGGGACTGGGCATGGAGGCCATCGGGTTCCTGATGATGGCCCACATGAACACCCCCGAGGGACTGGTCGAGCAGGCCCTGCTCATGCAGTCCTACGGCGCCGACACCATCTACATCGCCGACTCCGCCGGCGCGATGACCACCGAGGACGTGAAGGTCCGCGTCAACGCCCTCGTGCAGGCCCTCGACGTGCCGCTCGGCGTCCACGCCCACAACAACCTCGCCATGGCCGTGTCGAACTCCATCGCCGCGTTCCAGGAGGGCGCGAAGAACCTCGACGGCACCTCCGCGGGTCTGGGCGCCGGCGCCGGGAACTGCCCCACCGAGATCCTCGCGGCGGTGTCCGACAAGTACGGCATCTCCACCGGTGTCGACGCCCTCAAGCTCATGGACCTCGCCGAGGAGGTCGTCCGGCCGTTGATGCCCCGCCAGCAGGTCATCGACCGCGCCGGCCTCATCCTCGGCTACGCCGGCGTCTACGGCTCCTTCCTCCTGCACGCCGAACGCGCCGCCAACCGCTACAACGTCTCCCAGGCCGAGATCCTCCTCGAGCTCGGCCGACGCCAGGTCGTCGGCGGGCAGGAGGACATGATCATCGACGTCGCCCTCGAACTCGCCGCCAAGCACGCCGCCCAGGAGGCCCAGGCATGACGTGCAGACAGATCGGCCCCAAAGGCTCGGGTGGTTCAGGTGACTGAGGCACCTGATCGGGAGCCACACGATCACCCGTCGAACATGCGGGTCAGGCGCCTGCAGGTCGGGCTGTCCCAGGAGCAGCTAGCGCGGATGCTGTGCGTGAACCACACGACCGTGTCCCGATGGGAGTCCGGGGCCAGGCGTCCAGCGCACGAACTGGTGCCCGCCGTCGGTCGCGCCCTCGGTGTGTCCAGTGACCAGGTCGAGGAGTGGTTCGGACACATCCCCACTCTTGGCGGGGACACGATTGGCCGGCTGCCCGGGCTCAAGCGGCTGCTTCGCGACCGCGGCATCGACCTCCGCACCGCCGCCGACCGATGCGGCGTACCCGCCGCTGACCTGGCGGGTTGCGTGTTCGGACGACGGGGATCGCGACTGGCCGAGTTGACCGCATGGGCGTAAACTAAGGTCACGTCTGACACGAGGAGCACGCATGAGCGACACTGCCAGTCCGTCGGACCCGCTCGGCGTCCTCGACGCTGACACGTTGCGAAGCGTCGCGGACGCGCTGTGGCAGTCCGAGTTGGATGTCCAGGCGATCCCCGAGGAGGTCCGCGCCGCGCTCCTGAGCGAGACGAACAGCCCGGAGGCCTACGGGAAGCGAATGCAGTCGTTCCTCCGCTACCTCGGCGAGCATCCCGTGGAGCACACGCCCAGCTACGAAA
>SXGT01104279.1_pt1 | contig 19414 bp, 17 predicted proteins | sample 3176221 | NCBI WGS metagenome assembly SXGT01 (sample SAMN11356862, study PRJNA531348) | freshwater metagenome | isolation source: freshwater sample F1-120 | place: China: Fuxian Lake, Yuxi | collected 2017-12-25
CGGCGCGGGCTTGGTCACGCGGAAGAATTTGCGCGCGGTGGCGGTGCTGGGGTGGGTGGGCGCTGCCTTCTCGGCGCCGGTGACGGTGGCGTTGGTGCTGGGTGTGGTGGGTGCGGCGGTGGAGTTGGTGGCCGGCTGCGCCGATGCCCAGAGGGACCAGCAGAGCAGGGCGGCCAAGGCAGTCATCCCAGCACGGTAAAACCAATTGAAGCTCCTCTTCATAGCGGCGCCATTATTCGCGCGCAGGGAGCGGCGACAAGCCTTAATCGGGGAAGGGAAACCGCGCCGTGGGAAGGGATCAGCGGGCCTCGGTCATGGGCTCGGCCGGTTCTGCGGGCGATTTGAAGAGGCCACCAAGGCGCTGGGCGCCGAGGCAATTCTCCGCCAGCGCGGACCACGTGTGATCCACCGCGGGGAGCAATGTGCCCTCCACGCTCGCGTCTCCACGGGCCAAACCGCGCAGATCACTGACGACACCCTCGCATTCGAGGCGGAGGAGTTGCCGATGGATCTCGCTTTGTGCGGCGAGCAGTTCCTTGCGCCGCGCGAGGGCCATCAATTCTTTGCGTGCAAACATGCGCGGTCCTTTTGGAGTTCGTTAAGGCTGGTGGCGAAGGGCGGTGGACTCTTTATCCAGCGGCGGCGGAGCATCGCGAACGCGCCGAGCGCGAGGGTGAGGTAGAAAACCGCGCAGCCCGTGAGCACGAGTTCGCGCGCGGTGTCCCAGAAAAGCAGGATGACGGCGAGGGTGCCGGTGACGAGCGCAAGTACGCCGCCGGTGGCAGCGAGCGCGGCCCAGAGGAGAAGCTCGACGAAGCGATGCTTCTCCTCTTGGAGTTCGACGGAGACAAGCTCCAGTCGATTGTGGGCGAGGGCCAGTCCGGAATCCAGCACCCGGCGGGCGCGGTTGATGAACCCGCTGGAGTTGGAGTCCGTCTCGGCCATACTTATCTGCGGTTGGAGAGCACTCCGACCAATAAGCCGACGCCGAAGGCGAGGCCGATGAATTGGTAGGGGTGGTCGCGGATGGTACGGTCGGCGGCCTTGGCACCGGCGACGGCTTTTTCCTCCAGCTTGAGGCAGGTGCCCTTGGCGCTCTCGAGCACGGTGGCGAGACGGTCGCGGATGGTCTCCGCACTGCTGCTGCTCTCGCTGCCGGTTTCTCGGAGTAGCTCCTCGGCGTCACCCATCAGGGTCTTGAGGTCACGGGCCAGCTTCTCACGAGAAATCTGGTCCATCCTCCTTTCTGCGATGCTACGGGTTGCTTCCATAACTTTCCTTTCTCTTCAGGCACGCCCGCGTTACCTGAGCCAATTAACGCCACGCCTCTCGTCTTTGCAACGGGAGCGCCGAAAAAACTTGTTCACCTGCCGACATGGCGGGCGAGAAAGGGAAGAGGGCGATCGGAAACCGCGAGTGTTCACTGCTTCAACCGCCCGCCACGATCCGTACGATCTCCAATCGGTCGCCCGATGCGAGCAGTCGTTTGGTGAACTCCGAGGGGGCGACCGCCTCGCCGTTGTGCTCCACCACCACGCTGCGCGGCGGCTGGCCTTGTGCGACGAGGAATGCCTCGAGGGAACACGGGAACTCGGCGGCGATCTGCTGGCCGTTGGCGATGAGGTGTGGTGCGGTCATCGGGGATGAAAATCGGGGGAGTGAAGCCACACGTGCTAGATGTTACGCATCAATCGAGCGCAGTCGAATGAGACGCTGCCGGACGGGTATCTCTCTGCATCGGCGAAGTCGGTGTCAACGCCGCATCCCAGTCCTTCCACACCGGCTCGTAGCCCAGGCGTCGGAGCAAATCGGCGAACTCTTCCGGGGAACGTTCGTCGGCGATGTCGAATTGTCCGGTGGCGTTCGTCGCGCGGCCCTCGGTGGCCGCCCATTCGCTCGCACCGACCGCCAATTCCACGATGCGGCCGCGTTCGGTGAGGTGGATGTTCTCCTTGCCCGCGCCGGTGTAGCCGCCCGGCTCGGTGTGACTGCCCGCACTGGCGTGCGTGACGCCGAGCGGCAGCAGACCGTCGCGCAGTTGTGCCGGTTCGCGCGTGGAGAGGACGATGCCGACGTCCGGCAGGAAGAGGCGCAGCGCGCAGACGAGCTGCACGAGTTCGCGATCGGCGAGGCTCGTGAGCGGCTGGAACTCGCCGGCGCACGGACGCAGGCGTGGCAATGAAATCGTCACCTGCGATTTCCAGCAGTGCCGCAGCAGGTAATCCGCATGCGCGGCGAGAGCGATGGCTTCCGCACGCCAATCGGCGAGGCCGAACAATGCGCCGATGCCGAGACGCCGGAAGCCGGCCGCGTACGCCCGCTCGGGCGTCTCGAGCCGCCAATCGAAGTTGCGCTTCGGCCCGGCGGTGTGCATGTCCGCATAAACACTCCGATCGTACGTCTCCTGATAAACCACCAACCCCTCGGCGCCGGCGTTGACCATCGGCCGGTACTCGTCCGTCTCCATCGGCCCGACTTCGAGCGAGAGGCTCGGGATTTCTTCGTGCAATGCGGCGATGCATTCAGCCATGTAACCATTGGAGACGAACTTCGGATGCTCACCGGCGACGAGCAGGATGTTGCGGAACCCCTGCGCCGCCAGTGCGCGGGCTTCGCGGCGCACTTCGTTCACCGAGAGCGTCACGCGCAGGATGGCGTTGTCGCGCGAGAAGCCGCAGTACTTGCAGTTGTTGATGCACTCGTTGGAAAGATAGAGCGGCGCGAAAAGGCGGATGACTTTGCCGAACCGCTGCCGCGTAAGCGTCTGCGAGCGACGGCAGAGCGGTTCCAGCAGCCCGTCCGCCGCGGGCGAAATGAGCTGCGCGAAGTCGGCGAGCGTGGGGCGTTCCTTGATAAGCGCCCCGCGCGCCTCGGCGGCGGTGGTGCGGAGTGAACGTTCAGCCAGTGCGGCCAGCGGCAACGCGTTGAATTCGGCGACGAAACTCATCGCGGGGAATCTATCGCGACTGTGGGCGATGTCGAGAATCGCCGATGCGCGTGTGGACAATTATTTCTTTCCACCTCGGTGCGGCTTCCGTAAATAGCGCTCGTGCTAACGCACGTCATCGCCGTCGCCAATCAGAAAGGTGGCGTGGGTAAAACCACGACCACCGTAAATCTCGCCGCCTGCCTCGCGGCGCAGGGACGGCGCGTGCTGCTCGTGGATATCGACCCGCAAGCCAACGCCACTAGCGGCGTCGGCGTCGAGAAACGCGAAGGGGCCAGCGCGTATCAGTCGCTGCTCGGGGAAGGGCAGCTCGCGGATAAAATTCAGCACACGGCTTTCGATTGGCTCGATCTCATCCCGGGCGAGGTGGACTTGTGCGGCTTGGAAGTGGAACTCGCCCGCGCGGAGAATCATCTGCAACGCCTGCGACTGGCGCTCGATCCGATCCGCGCCGCCGGGACTTACGACGTCATCCTGCTCGATAATCCGCCGTCACTCGGCATCCTCACGCTCAACGCCTTCGTCGCCGCCGACTGGGTCATCGTGCCGCTCCAGTGCGAGTACTACGCGCTCGAAGGCATCTCGATGGCCAACCGCATTCTCGGCCAACTCCGCGACGGCGGCGTGAACCCGCGCCTCGCGCTCCTCGGTGTGGTGATGACGATGTTCGACAGCCGCACGCGCCTTGCCGCGCAGGTGGTTGAGGAAGTGCGCCGACACTTCGGTGAATTGGTTTTCGAGACGTATATCCCGCGCAACTCCCGTCTCGCCGAGGCGCCCAGCCACGGCAAGCCGATCATTCATTACAGCAAGTACAGCACCGGCGCGGCTGCGTACGACGTGCTCGCGCAGGAAGTCGCCACGCGCCTGAAGTTGCCGGCGTAGTTCGATCGGGTTGGGTCGGTTCGTCTGCGTCGCATAAAGGGTTGCGAATTTATCGCGCCTCGTTATCGTCTGCCCCCACAAATGAAGACTGACAACCGCTCCTTCTTTTTCGCCGCCGCGTTTCTCGCCGGCCTCTCCTTGAACGCCGCCGACTGGGCGCAATACCGCGGGCCGAATCTCGATGGCACGACCACCGAGAAGATTCAGTGGCCCGCCGGTGGACCCAAAGCGCTCTGGAAAGTGCCGACGCCGGATGGTTTTGGTTCGCTCGTCGTTTCCGCCGGCAAAGCCTACACCATCGTCACGCGTCTCCAGGAAGGCGCTCCGCAGGAGACGCTGGTCGCCTTGGACGCGAACACCGGCCGCGAGATGTGGATGGCCAATCTGGCCGCCGTGACCAAGTACACCGGCGGCGGCGATTCCGGCGCGGGGACGAACAAGGGCGGCGACGGCGCACGCTCCACGCCGACCGTGGACGGCGACCGCGTTTACACGCTCAGCTCGCAGCTCGCGCTTGCCTGCTTCGATGCGAAGAGCGGCAAGCCTGTCTGGAACCACGATGTCTTGAAGGAATTCGCCGGTAAGAACATCACGTGGCAGAACGCCGCCTCGCCGCTTATTGACGGCAACCTCGTCTTCGTCGCCGGTGGCGGCCCGGGCCAGTCGCTCCTCGCCTTCGACAAAGCCGACGGGAAGCTCGCGTGGAAGAGCGGCACCGAGACCATCACTCATTCCACGCCGGTCGCGACCACGATCCACGGCGTGCGGCAGGTGATTTATTTCACCCAGAGCGGTCTTGTCTCCGTGGCCGCGCAGACCGGCGCGCCGCTCTGGAAGCAGACGTTCAAATTCGCCGTCTCCACCGCCATCACGCCGATCGTGGCGGGCGACATCGTCTATTGCGCGGCCGGCTACGGCGTCGGTTCCGGCGCGTACAAGATCAGCAAGAACGGCAACGCCTTCGAGTCGGCCGAGCTGTGGCGCATCACGGGCAACCAGCCCGTGGCGAACCACTGGTCCACGCCCGTGTACAAGGACGGCCATCTCTACGGCATGTTCCAGTTCAAGGAATACGGCAACGGCCCACTCAAGTGTGTGGAGTTGGCTACTGGCAAAGTGAAGTGGGAAAAAGCCGGCTTCGGCCCGGGCAATGTGATTCTCGTGGATGGGAATGTGCTCGCGCTCACGGACGCCGGCGAGCTCGTACTCGTGGAAGGCGCGCCGGCGGCTTACAAAGAACTGGCCCGCACCAAGGCCGTCACTGGCAAGTGCTGGTCCACGCCGGTGTTGAGCAATGGCCGCGTGTATGTGCGCAGCACGAAAGAAGCGGCCTGCCTCGACTTTTCGCCCAAGGTCGCCGCGCGCTGACGCGCTGCATTATCCGGACAGCGCGCCACTGTCGGGACGTTCAACTAACGGCGATAAATCTATGGCCAAACAAATCGTAGAGATGCTCGTCGAAACGGCGACGCTGGAGTTGCCGGATGTGAAAACCATTCACCTCAAGTGGCCCGAAGGCTACGAGGCTGATTTCAAGACCGGTCAGTTCATCACCGTTTATTGGCCGCACAAGCCGAAGTACAAACGCGCCTACTCGCTCAGTTCCTGCGCGCTCGACCGCGGCTTTTTCGACGTGACGGTGAAGCGCGACGGCAAGATGGGGACGAGCATCGTCGATTGGTGCGAGGCAGGCGACAAGCTCTTCGTCATCCCGCCCGTGGGCAAGTTTCTGCCGGCCTTCGATCCGCCCGGCAAGCACCTCATCTGCATCGCCGGCGGTTCGGGTGTGACGCCGTTCCGCGGCTTCGTGCGCGAGGCCACGCGCCGCAACCTCGACACGCGCATCACGATCCTCTACACCGTGCGTTCGACGAAGGACATCATCTTCAACGACGAGTTCCGCCAGTTGGAGAAGGAGAATCCGCGTTTCAAATTCGAGGTCACCTGCACGCGTCTGGCGCCGGAGGATCCGTGGACCGGCCGGCGCGGGCGCATCACCGCCGATTGGGTGAAGACGTTCATCGGCGATGCGGCGAACACCGTCTTCTACGCCTGCGGCACGAACGAACTGGTCGCGGCCACCGAGCATCTGGTGTTGGAGGAACTCAAACTCGCCAAGGAACAGATGCGCACGGAGAAGTGGGGCTGAACTCCGCCATGCCCGAGCATCCACAGGAGAATATCTTCAAACGGCTGATCGGCGCTTTGCGCCGGAAGTACACGGTCAGTCTCTTCTGGTTTCTGCCGGCGCCCTATCGTGAGGCGGTCGAATTTGCCGTGGGAGTTCAGGGCGTTCTACTGTTTCTGGCCGCCATGGTCCTGGATGGCGGTCGTCTGCTGGCTTACGGTTTGGTTTTTTCCGGTGCTTGGTTCGCATGCGCAATCTACATCATGTTGCGTCGGCCGAAGGCGCCCGGCCGGTTTGATGTGGCCTACGTGAAGTACGGTTTCTTCATCAATATGGCCCTCCTCGTGCCCGCCGGTTTGGTATGGGGTTTTCTTTTCGATCCTTCATCCCCGTTGAATCGCTAAGAAAATGACTCTCAAACGCACGCCGCTCTTCGCGGCCCATCAACAACTCGGCGCGCGCCTCGTGGAGTTCGGCGGTTGGGAGATGCCGGTGCAGTACACGAGCATCATGGACGAGCATCAGGCCGTCCGCACTGCCGCCGGCCTCTTCGACATCTCGCACATGGGCGAGGTGTGGGTGACCGGCGCCGAGGCGGCGAACTTCCTCAACGCGACGCTCACGAACAGCGTCTCCAAGCTCGTGCCCGGCCAGGCGCAATACTCGCTCCTCTGCAACGAGCGCGGCGGCGTGGTGGACGACCTTTATCTCTATCGCGTCGGCAAAGAGACTTTTCTGCTCATCATCAACGCCTCGCGCATCGAGCCCGACATGGAATGGCTGCGCGCACGCCACGCCGCCTTCCCGCAACGCGAGGCGGTGCTGATGGGCGACGTCTCCTCCGAGTACGGCGCCGTGGCTGTGCAAGGCCCGCGCGTGGTCGAGTTCATTGACCAATGCTTTCCGGCCGCCGGCTTGATCAAGACCGCGCGCCCGACGCAGTTGCAGAAGAACGAGGTGGACATCTTCAGCTTCGGCGGCCGTGACGCGTTCGTGGCCCGCACCGGCTACACTGGCGAGGATGGATTCGAAGTTGTGACGGCGGCGGACAATATCGAGTCTGTCTGGAATCGCCTGCTCGAGGCCGGCCGGCCATTCGGCCTCAAGCCCACGGGCCTCGGCGCGCGCGATACGCTGCGCACGGAGGCCTGTCTGCCACTCTACGGTCACGAGCTCGACGAGAACACCACGCCGATCGAGGCGGGACTCGGCTTCTTCGTGGCGCTGGACAAGGGCGAATTCACCGGTCGCACTATGTTGGCCGAGCAGAAGGCCAAGGGCGTTTCCAAGAAATGCGTCGCCTTCAAGATGGCCGACAAATCCCCACCGCCGCGTCCGCATTATCCGATCTGGAGTACGGGACCGGACTCGAAAAAGATTGGCGAAGTGGCCAGCGGTACGCAGAGTCCCTCCTTGGGCATCGGACTCGGCTTGGCTTATCTGCCGGCCGAGTTGGCCCAGTTGGACGCGGCGATCGAGGTGGAGATCCGCGGGCGCCGTTCGCCCGCCGTTATTGTCCGTCGGCCATTTTACAAAAGACAAACCTAGCATCCATGAGCACGCAGATTCCCGCCGATTTGAAGTACGCCAAGTCCCACGAGTGGTCCCGCATCGCGGGCGACATCGCGACCGTTGGTATCACTGACCACGCCCAGCATGAGTTGACCGACATCGTGTTCGTCGAACTACCCGCGATGGGGCGGCAGGTGAAAGCCGGTGAGGCCTGCGCCGTCGTCGAGTCGGTGAAGACCGCCAGCGACATCTACGCGCCGCTCAGCGGCGAAGTGATTGAGGTGAACAAGGCCGTGACCGACAATCCGGCGCTCGTGAACACCGAGCCACACGCCAACGGTTGGTTCTTCAAACTTAAGCTCAGCGCGCCGGCCGAGGCGGGCCAGCTTCTTTCCGACGACCAGTACCGCCAGCAGATCGGCGGATGATCCCTCGATGAGCCCGCGGCGGACACTTCTTCTTGCTGCCGCGCTCCTTTCCCTCCACACGCTCCGCGCCGAGGAGTTCGACCTCGTACTGCGCGGTGGTCGCGTTGTTGACGGCTCGGGCAAGCCGGCCTTCGAGGCCGATGTCGCCGTCAAGCAAGGCCGCATCGCCGCCGTGGGCCGCGTGGCCGGAAATGGAAAACGGGAGGCGGATGCTCGCGGCTTGATCATTGCGCCAGGCTTCATCGACCTCCACACGCACGCGGAGGAGGTGTACGAGCTGCCTCGCGCGGAAAACTTCGTGCGGATGGGCGTGACGACTGTCGTTCTCGGCAACTGCGGCTCGTCGCGTCTCGATCTCGCCACCTACTTCGACGCGTTGGCGCGCACGAACATCTCCGTGAATGTAGCCAGCCTCATCGGGCATGGCGCGGTTCGGCGCGAGGTGATGGCTGGATCATTCCGCCGCCCCCCGACCGCCGATGAGCTGGCGCGGATGAGGAAACTTGTCGAACGGGCGATGCGCGACGGCGCGTTCGGCCTTTCCACCGGCCTGATTTATCTCCCCGGCTCCTTCGCGGCCGAGTCGGAGTTGATTGAGATGGCCAAGGTTGTTGGCGCTCATGGCGGACTTTATGTCAGCCACCTGCGCAGCGAGGGCGAGAAGGTGTTTGCGGCCGTGGACGAGGCGGTGCGCATCGGCCGCGAGGCGCGCGTGCCGGTGCATATTTCCCACATCAAGGTTGCCGGGCGGATGCAGTGGGGTAAAGCCGGCGAACTGCTCGCGCACATCCAACAGCTGCGTGCCGCCGGCGCGGTCATCACGTACGACCAGTATCTTTACACGGCGTCCAGCACGGGCCTTTCCCAACTCATCCCCGACGCCGCACGCGAAGGCGGGACGGAGGCGTTTCAGAAACGGATCGCCGATCCGCAGCAAAAGGCCGCAATCCTCGAGCAGATGAAGGAGCGTTTGGCCCGCAATGGCTACACGAACTGCGCCCACGTGGTGATCGCCGCGTGCAAGGCCGATGCGGCGTTGGCCGGGCTGAACGTCGTCGAGGCCGCGCAGTTGCGTCGCAAGGGAAACACGCTCGATGATCAGCTTGGTTTGGTGTTGGAGATTGAGGCGAAGGGCGGCGCTTCGGCAGTGTTCCACGGAATGAGCGAGGGCGATCTGCGGCTATTCCTCGCCGATTCGCGCACGATGTTCGCCTCGGACAGCGGGGTGCGGCGCTTTGGCGAAGGCGTGCCGCATCCGCGCGGCTACGGCAACAACGCCCGCGTGCTGGCGCGCTATGTGCGCGAATTGAAACTGCTCACGCTGGAGGAGGCGGTGCGCCGGATGACTTCGCTGCCGGCGGTGACGTTCGGGATCAAGGAACGAGGGCAGGTTCGGGAAGGCTTCGCAGCGGACTTGGTCGTGCTCGATCCGGTGAAGGTACGGGACAATGCGACGTTCGAGAAACCGCACGCGTACGCGACCGGTTTCCGTCACGTGTTCGTGAACGGCACCGAGGTGGTGCGGGACGATGCGCACACCGGCAGCCGGCCGGGGCAGGTGCTGCGGCGCGCGCCGCGCTGATCACTTCTTCGGCATCAGAAGCTCGATGGCCTTGTCGATCTGTGGGTCGCGTCCGGCGATCCAATCCTCGGGCGTTTGCCAGACTTGCACGTCGGGCTTCTCCCCGTTGTTTTCCATGTTCGAGCCGTCCATGCGATACACGCCGCTGAGCGGAATGCGCGCGCCGGTACCATCGGTGAGGCGGAGGCTGCTGGTCCAGATGACGTAGCCGGGCGTGGGCATTCCGACAAGCCGGGCGAGGCCGCGCTGGCGCATCGCGTAGGGGAACATCTCGCCGTTGGAATAGCTGTGCTCGTTCATCAGCACGATGATCGGCTTCTCCCAGGCGCGGGCAGGGGAAGGTTCCGGCTCGTCGTCGCGCGGGCGGAAGATGCCGTGTTGCTTGCGCTCGAGCATGTCGATGAGGGAATCGGAGATGTTGCCGCCGCGGTTGAAGCGGACGTCGATGATCATCGCCTGTTTGCCGATGATGTACTCGTAGGCCTCGCGCTCGAATTGGATCTGGCTGCCGGCGTCCATCGCGGAGATGTGCAGGTAGCCGATCTTGCCGCCGCTCTTCTCCTCGACGCGTTTGCGCAGATCGGCGATGCGGTTGCGGTAGTGGAGCGCTTCCCATTCGTTCGGATGCATCACCTTGTACACGACGCGGCGCGCGCCCTCGGGTTTCGGCTCGCTGTTCACGAGCAACTCGAACTCGCGGTCGTGCTTGTTGTTGAGGAAACGGTACAAATGCTCGTCGGTAACGACCGACTGCTTGTTGATGGCGAGGATGAACTCGCCCGGTTTGATACGTGTTTTCTCGAATGATCCGGGTGCACCTTCGGGCACGCTGGCGACTTTCAAGCCGGGACCGGCATGGCGGTAGTCGAACGTGAAGCCGAGGTGCGGCGTGGTGACGTCGGGTCCTCCATTGATCGCTGGGGCCAACTCCGAATGGGAGGATTCCAGCTCGCCGACCATCATCTGCAAGAGCGCGGCGAATTCCTCGTTCATCTCCACGCCTTCGAGCAACGGCTCGTAACGTTGACGGATGGAGGCCCAGTCGCGCCCGTGGAAGTTCGCGTCGTAGAAATGATGATGGAACGTCCGCCAGAACTGGACAAACGAGGCGCGCCGCTCTGCGGCGACGTCGCGCTCGAACTCGGCGGTGAAGGTGACCTTGGCGGGCGCACCGCCGGTGGGCATCACGAATAGCTCGCCTGCCTGCACGAAATTGAGCCGTTTGCCATCGCGCGAGAGGCGTAGGCCGGCCTTACCGCTGCCGGTGGTGAGGCGCTTGGTCTCTTTGCCGTCGTAACTCACCGACCAGATGTCGCCGTCAGAAAGGAAATAGATGATGCCGTCGGCGGAGACCATGAGATCGCTCTGCGGCGCTTGCGCGGCGAACCGACGGATGCGGCGCGAGATGTCCTTGAAGTCAATCTTCACCTCGACCGGCCCGCTGGGTTTCTCGAACTTGATGTCGGTGTCCTCCGTGCGGACGGCCTCGGGCGTGAGCGGCAGGATGTACAGGGCTTCACCGTCGCGGTTGGAGTGGAAGAGCAGGTGCTTGCCATCGGGCGTCCACGTCGGCTGGCTGTGAAAGGCGTTCAGGCGGGTGACATTCACCGGCTCGCCGCCGCTGGCGGGCATGATCCAGATGTTCACCGAACGGCTTTCGCCACGCTTGGTGAACGCGATCCATTTCATGTCGGGTGACCACTCGAAGTCTGCGCCACCGGAGCCACGTGCGTGAGTACCCGGAACGCGCGCGATGCGCTTCGGATCGACTGCCGCTCCGTTGGTCACGCTGAGCGTGTAAAGGCCGCCCTCTTTGCCAGCGACCCAGAAGCCGAGCTTTTTGCCGTCGGGGGAGAGCTTCACGCGCGTCACATCTTCGTCGCGATTCCAGAGCGGCCGGACGGCGAGTGATGCGAGGTCCATCTCGTAGATGCGCGTGTTGAACTGGCGATCGGAGGTGAAGTAGAGATGTCGGCCGTCCGCCGACCATGTGAAGTCCGAATCATCGCCGGCCCAAGTGGTGAGGCGTCGGGCGAAGTTGGCCGAGCGGCCGGCCACGCCTTTGGGTTTCTCGACGGGGATCATCCAAATCTCGCCGCGCAAACCGAAGGTGAAGAAACGACCGTCGGGCGACAACTCGGCTTCGGTCACGCCGCTGGCGAGCGATTCACGGCGCTGCGTGGTCTGCTTGTCGTCGGCGGCGACGTGCAACACGAGCTTCTGCGGCTTGCTTGCGCCGCGCCGGAGTAGCCAGAGATCCTGATCGTGCTCGAAGGCGATGTCGCCGGTCTTCGTCGCCACGGTCGGGTAACGCACCGCACCATTGGTGAAGGTGGTGAGCTGCTTCTGTTTGCCGTTGAGGTCGAGAGTCCAAAGGTTTGGGGCGCGCAGCGCGCTGTCGGTGAATTTCGGGAGGGTCTCGTCGATCTTGCCGACACTCGGAGTCGCCTCGCCGACAGTCACCGTGATCAGCGTCTTGTCGTCGAGGAAACGCGTCCAGAGATGTTGGCGGTCGGATTTTGTCAGGGATTGGTTTTTGCCGGTGGCCGTGTCGAGCAGCCAGACCTGTGCCGCCGCCGAGCCGGTGTAGCGCGGCCGGTACCACGGGAAACCGTAGCGGCCGTACACGACCGTCTTGCCGTCGGGGGAATAGTTCGCGTAGTTCAGCGTGGCGTAATCTTCACAGAGGCGCTCGTTGCGCAACGTGGCGATGTCCACGGTGAAGATGGCGTAATTCGGCGAATCGCGCCGGCCGGAGAAGATCAGTTTCTTGCCGTCGGGACTCCAGCCGTACGCGATTTCAGCGCCGCCGTGCGAGGTGATCTGGCGCGGCTTGCCGCCATCGGCGGGGATGATGTGGATGTCCGAGTTGCCGGTGCGTTTGCTAGTGAAGGCGATCCATTTGCCGTCGGGCGAGAAGAGGGGATTGGAATCCATCTCCACGTGCTGCGTGAGCGGCACGGCGCGGCCGCCGGCGCTCAGGGCCATCCAGAGGTCGCCGCGATAGACGAAGGCGAGCTGCTTGCCGTCCGGGCTGAGCGATGGTTGTCGCGCGCCAATGACCGGCTGGGGCGCGGGCGGGGTCAGCTGCGCGAGCGCGGTTGTGACGGAGAAAAGTGTGAGGAGCGGGACGAGTGTTCTCTGCATAAAGTGCGTGCGTGTTTTACTCGCTGGCTGGGGGAATGGCAAAGGGTTTAACCGGCCTTTGAGTCGTTGGAGAATTGTTTGCGGAACCAGTGTGCAAGGTCGTCGAAGAAGGAGTAGGCGACTGGGGTCATGAGCAATGTTAGCAACAGGCAGAGGCTTTGACCGCCCACCACGACGACCGCCACGGCGCGGCGCTCCTCGGCGCCGGGCCCCGTGCCGAGCGCGAGCGGAAGCATTCCGGCCACGAGCGCCAGTGTGGTCATCAAGATCGGTCGTAGCCGGTCACGATTCGCCTGCAGGATAGCGTCGAGGCGCTCCATGCCTTTCGCGCGGAGTTGGTTCATGTGGTCGATCTGGAGGATCGCGTTTTTCTTCACCACGCCGAAAAGCACGAGCAGGCCGAGGGCGGAGTAGAGGTTGAGCGTGTTGTTCGTAGCCCAGAGTGAGAGCAGGGCGAAGGGCAGCGAGAGCGGGAGCGAAAGCAGGATGGTGAGCGGGTGGAGAAGGCTTTCGTACTGCGCGGCGAGAATCATGTACATGAACACCACCGAGAGTACGAAGGCCCAAATGAACTCCCGGAAAGTACGCTCCAGTTCTTTGCCGCGCCCGGAGACGCGCGTGCTGTAGCCGGGCGGCAGGTTTAGATTATCGGCGGCTTTCTGCAAGGCCGCGAGCCGGTCGGCGAGGGCGTAACCGGGCGCGACCGCGCCGCGCAGGCTCACTTGCCGTTGTCGATCGAGGCGGTCGATGCGCGCGGCGGTGAGCGCGGGCGTGAGTTTTACGAGGTTGTCGAGACGGACGAGGCCGTTGCGCCGCGTTGGCACATGAAGGCGCAAGATGGATTCCGGGTCGCGGCGGTCGGCCGCCTCAAGTCGGAGCTGCACGTCGTAGTCTTCGCTGGTCGAGTGGTCGTGAAAACGGGTCACGCGCGTGTCGCCGCCGACCATGATCCGCAGCGCAGAGGCGAGGTCTTCCGCATCCACGTCCAGCGCGGCGGCGCGGGCACGGTCGATCTCGACGCGCAGCTCGGGCTTATCGAGCTTGAGCGTCACGTCGGCATCCACGATGCCCAGCTCGGGCGCCTTCTGGCGCAGGGTTTCGGCGTAGCCCAGCAGCTTGTCGAGGTCCGGACCAAGCAGGGCGAAATCAATCTCGTAGTTCGCGCCGCCGAGGCTGAACGAGGAGCCGCTGCGCACCGACGCGCGCAGATCGGTGAATTTTCGCAGGCGTTGACGCACTTCTTGAACGACTTCGCGTTGGGTGAAATTCCCTTTGAATGCCTCCGCTGGATTTCGCAAGAAACGCGTCCACGTAAACGTGCGCTCGGTGTGCGGTGCGAGCCGGACGAAGAAGCGCGCGTAGTGGACACCGAAGGCGCTGCTACCGATGCCGCTGAAGATTGAACGTACGCCGCGCACGGCGCGCAGATCCGTCTCGACACGTTGCGCTGTCGCGTCCATCGCGGGGAGACTGGTGCCGTCGCGCGCCACGACGTTCACTTCGAATTCGCCTTCGTCGGTGTTCGCTGGCGTGTATTCCTGGCGCACCTGCTTGTAGAGGGGCACGGCGGACCACATCACGGCGAGCATCACGAGGGCGACCAGCGCGCGGTGGCGCATCGAGAAGGTGAGCGCTGCCGTGTAGCCGCGGTCGATCCACGAGTAGAAGCCGCGCCGCGAGCGCGCCGTGCCGTTAGTGTCACTGGCCGGCATTCGCAGCAGGCGCGCGCTCATCATCGGCGTGAGCGTGAAGGAGACGAGTAGGCTCATCAGCACCGCCACGGCTGCGGTGAGGCCGAACTGGAAGAGGAATCGGCCGGCGATGCTCGACATGAACGAGACCGGCACGAAGATAATCACGAGGCTGAAGGTGGTGGCCATGACGGCCATGCCGATTTCCGCCGTCGCCGCGCGCGCGGCTTCGAAAGGGCCGAGGCGTTTCTCTTCCATGAAACGGAAGATGTTTTCGAGCACGATGATGGCGTCGTCGATCACGATGCCGACCATCAGCACGAGGGCCAGCATCGTCACACTGTTCAACGTGAAGTTGAGCGCCCACATCATGCCGAACGTGGCGATGACGGAGACGGGGATGGCCACGGCCGCGATGATGGTCGAGCGCCAGTCGCGCATGAAAAGCAACACCACGAGGCTGGCCAGAACGCTGCCGAGCAGTAGGTGGTGGTTGATCTCCGACTGGGCTTCGTAGATGTAGCGCGAGTGGTCGCGGGTGATCTCGATTTGGATGTCCGGCGGGAGCTGTTTGCGCAGTTCCTCGAGTTTCAGTTTGGCGGCCTCGATCACGGCGATGCTGTTCGCACCCGACTGGCGGATGATCCCGAGCGAAACATTGGTCCGGCCATTGAAGCGGGCGAGCGTGCGTTGTTCGCGGGCACCGTCCTCGGCCCAGCCGAGATCGCGCACACGGATGGGCGCGCCGTTGACGGTGGCGATGACGAGGTCGTTGAAATCCTTCGGCCGCTGCACGCGGCTCACGGTGCGGAGCGTGGCTTCGCGCAGATCGTCGGTGACGTTGCCGCCGGGGACGTTGGCGTTCTGCCGGGCGATGGATTCGCGCACGGCGGTGATGGGGATCCGGTGCGCCGCCAACCGGTCGGCGTCTATCCACACATTGATGGCGCGGTTGAGCGCGCCGTTCATCTCTACTTCGCCCACCCCCTCGACGCGCTCGAGCTGCACCTTCACCGTTTTATCGGCCAGTTCGCTCAGCTCGCGCAGGGATCGGTCGCCGGACATCTAGACGACCAGGATGGGGGAGAGGTCGTTGTCCACTTTGGAGATGATCGGGGGATCGACCTCGCGGGGGAGGGCGCGCACGACGCTGGCGAGTCGGTCGCGGACATCCTGCGTGGCCGTGTCGATGTCGCGCTTCAGATCGAAGGTGACGAAGATATAGGACAATCCGGGCCACGAGATGGAACGCAGTTCTTGAATGCCCGCGATGCTGTTCACCGCCTCCTCGATGCGATGGGTGATGAGCGACTCGACCTCGCTCGGCGAGGCGCCGGGCAGCGAAGTGGAGATGCGGACGGTGGGCAGATCCACCGAAGGAAAACGGTCCACGCCGAGCCGGAAGTAACTGGTCGCACCTACGACGACCAGCGAAAGCACCAGCATCGCCGCGAAGACCGGCCGGCGGATGGAGACTTCAGCGAGCTTTTGCATCGCTCAATGGCCCGCGGAGACCGGCGCTTCCGCGAGGCCACCCGCGTTGGCGGCGACTTCATCGCCGGATTTCAGGCCGTCGAGCACCTCCATCCAATCGCCGGAGATGCGGCCGGTACGGATGGATCGCTCGGCAAGCCGGCCTTCCTTGAGGACGAAAACTTTCTCGATGCCGGCAAAAGTGGTGATCGCGCTGCGGGGCACGCAGAGCGTCGGTTCGGCTGGCGCGACGATGATTTCGGCGCGGGTAAAGTGACCGGGGCGCAGTGCGCCGGGGTTTTTCACATCGGCCTCGGCGGCGAGCATCCGGTTATCGTCGCGGATGGTGGGGCTGAGGCGCTGGAGGGTGGCGGTGAATGTGTTGGTGATCCCCTCGACGCGGAAACGGACGGGTTGGCCGATCTGCAGGCGCACGGCTTCGCGTTCCGGAACTTCAAGGCGAAGCCGCAACGTATCCATGCGGACGAGGGTGAGGAGAGGGGCGCTGGCGTTGAGGGATTCACCCCGGCGGGCGTGGCGTTCCTGCACCACGCCATCGAACGGCGCGAGCAAGCGCGTATCGGCCAGTTGCTGGCGGGCGATGGCCAGATCGGCCCGGCGCTCGGCGAGTTGGGCCTGGCGATTGCGCGCTTCCTCCAGCGCGTCGCGGTGTTTGTTCAAGGCGATGTCGTGGGCGGCTTGAGCGGTCTCCAATTCGGCTTTGGGCGCGATGCCTTTTTCGACGAGTTGCTGCGCGCGGGCGCGGGCGCGGGCGGCTTCCTCCAGCACCGCGCGGGCTTGCTGGACGGCGCTAGTGCCATCGAGATCCACCTTGTCATCATCGCCGGTCAAAGGCAGGCCGAGCCGCGCGCGGGCTTGGGCGAGCGAGGCTTCAATCTGGCGCAGGCGCAGTTCGAAATCCTGCGGTTCAATCTGCGCGAGCAGATCACCTTGGCGAACGGGGCTGCCGAGATCTGCAGTAACGGTCTGAAGACGGCCGGCGACCTTGGCGCTGAGGGTGGCGTGGTCGAGCGGCGCGAGCGATCCGAACACGGTGACGGTACGCTCCATGGGACGCAGTTCGGCGCGGACGGTCTTGAGATTCTTCGGCGCAAGGGGAAGCTCGGCTTTGGCTTTCGGAGGCGCGGCGGGCGCGTGGTTCGCCGGCCCGCAGGAGATGAAGAGGGAGGCGAGCACCGCCATCACAGCGGCGAGGGATGGATTTCGCGTGGTCATCTATTCACAACTTCAATCCTGCGTCTGCGCATAATGCCCACAAACAGACGCACGAAACAATCCTTTCATTCTCGCTTTTGTGCGGCGGCTCGTTTCTTCAGTGCCAATGTTGAAGCTCAATGATGTTGCCCTCGGGATCGGTCATGTACACGAGGGTCAGCCGGCCGGCTCCGGGGATGTCGAGGGTGACGACCTTCCCGACCTCGCGTCCGCCGAGGGTGAGGATTTGGGCGCGTGTGCCCTCCACATCCGGCACTTCAAAGGCGAGGTGGGCGAAACCGGGGCGGTTCAACGAAGTCGGCAGCGCGGCCTCGTTCTGTTCGTAGCTGAAAATCTCGATCGTCGGGCCGTGGTCGCCGTGGCCGGGCAGGCGCAGGTGACGGCCGCGGATACGCGCGCCGGGCATCGCCGTGAGCGCGTCGATGTGAGGGCCGTGGTGATCGCGTTCGGAGCTGACAGGAACGCAGCCGAAGACTTGGCAGTAGAATTCCGCGAGCCGCTTCCAATCGGCGGCGATGAGATTGGTGTGGGCGTAACGGATGGCGGCGGTGGTTTGCGACATAAATGGCTTACGACTTGTTCTTCTTCTCGCCCTTTTTGGCGGGCGGTGTCCACGAGTCGGCCGGCCAGTTTTTCTGCAACAGTGATTTCATCTCTCGGACCACGACGGCGTGCTTCGGGTCGTTGGCGAGGTTCTTGAACTCATGCGGATCGTGGTCGTGGTCGTATAACTCAATACCCTGTTTGCCGTGGTCCCACTCGGTGTAACGCCAACGCTCGGTGCGGACGGAATAGCCGGGGAACGCGCCGCGCCAAACCTGCGTGTGAGCGGCTTTGGTCCACGCTGCGGCGGGGGCATCAAGCAACGGCCGCAGGCTCGCGCCGTGGAGATTTTCCGGCGGTGTGAGGCCGCTGAGATCAGCGAGCGTCGGATAAAGGTCCACCAACTCGACAGTTCGACTGCTGGCGGCGCCTTTGGTCTTTTGGGAGGGCGCGGCGATGATGAGTGGCACACGCGCGGACTCTTCAAAGAGTGATTGCTTCATCAGCAGGCCGTGTTCGCCGACGTGATAGCCGTGATCGCTCCAGAAGACGATGATGGTCTTCTCCGTGAGCTTCAAACGGTCGAGGGCATCGAGCAGTTTGCCGACTTGGGCATCTACGAACGTGATGGTGGCGTAGTAGGCGCGGAGGGATTCGCGTGCTTGTATTTCACTCACGCCGAAGAGCGGCCACGGCTGGGTCGAGTCGAGCGCGGGTTTCGGGATGGCTGCGAGGTGGTCGCGAGGCTCTTTCGGCAGCGTGATTTTTTCGAGCGGATAAAGATCGAAGTATTTCTTCGGCGCGATGTAGGGGCAGTGCGGCCGATAAAATCCGGCGGCGATGAAGAACGGTTGATCCCGTTTCGCCTCCATCAACTTGATGACTTCGGCGGCGACTTTGCCGTCGGTCTGTTCCTCGTCGGTGCCCTCAGCCGCGAGAAAGCTGAGCGAGGAACCGAGGCCGCGCTTGGGAGTGTGCTGGGTCAACTTGGATTCTTCGACCTTGTCGCGGCCGCTTGGGTTGAGCGCGATGTTCCACGAAGTCGGGTCATCAAGTCCCGGCGTGCCGATCTGGCCGGGATTGCCATAGTGATAAATCTTGCCGACGCGCGCGGCAAAGTAGCCCGCTTTCATGAACGTCTGCGGGAGCGTGACGACGTCCGGTAGCGAGGATTTCCGGAAATCTTTCTGCAGATCGAACACCTGCGTGGTGCTCGGGCGGAGGCCAGTCATGAGCGAAGCCCGGCTGGGGCTGCAGAGCGGAAATTGGCAGTAGGCTCGATCGAAGCGCGTGCCGCGCGCAGCGAGGCGGTCGATGTTCGGGGATTTCACGAGCGGATGGCCGTAGCAGCCGAGGGCGTTGCTCATGTCGTCCACGGCGATGAAGAGGACGTTGGGCCGATCGGCTGCGTTGGAGGCGATGGCGATATTGAGGCAGAGCAGCGGAAAGAGGTGGCGAAGCGAACGTTTTTTCATCGCCTCAATCTGACGGGAAGACGTGGTGGCGGGCACTGCTGAATTGCGAAAGACGAAAACAGGCTCGGTGGCTAGTGAACTGGCGCGCGGATGACTCTTTGAACGCGCTCAGTTTCTCGCCAGCTTCGCGATGGCTTCTTTCATCTCTTTCAGGTGCACGTCGGCCTGCGGCACGTCGGTGGCGTGGATGATGATGCCGTCCTTGCCGATCAGGAAACTGGCTCGGCGCGCGATGTTCTTGCCGGCCTCCCGGCGCACGCCGAAAGCATCAGCGATCCTGCCATCCGTGTCGGCGAGCAGCGGGAAATTCAGATTGAACTATGCGATGAATTTCTGGAGGCTCTCCGCCGAGTCGAAACTCACGCCG
>SXGT01211158.1_pt1 | contig 19414 bp, 12 predicted proteins | sample 3176221 | NCBI WGS metagenome assembly SXGT01 (sample SAMN11356862, study PRJNA531348) | freshwater metagenome | isolation source: freshwater sample F1-120 | place: China: Fuxian Lake, Yuxi | collected 2017-12-25
GACCGGCGCCACCACGACGAGCAGAGGCAGCGGCGGGGGCGATGGCACGGGAGGCGCTACGGGCTCCGGCACGGCTGCCACCGGCGCAGGGGCCACCGGAAGCGGTGCGACCTCGGGCGCGGGCGGCGCGGGCGAGTGCACGCCGGAGCCGGATCCGGGCGACGCTTGCGGCTGTCCGTGCTGCTGGGTCGCCGACTGCAACAACCACGAGCCGTGCTGTGCGGCGTTCTGCGGCAACGGCAACGGCGGCGCAGGCTGCTGCCCCTGACGGCGAGCTCACCCGTGGACGAGACCCTCGCGACCGAGAGCCGCGCTCGCGCGTTGGCCCAGCGCACGTGGCAGATGCGCCACCGCTTCGAGCTCATCGCCGCGGCGCGATTTGGCTGGCTCGCCGACGAGCTCGCTGCGCTCGGCGCGCATGGGGCCGTCGCGACGCTGGCGCGCACCGCCGCCGCCGACGAGCTGCGCCACGCCGCGCGTTGCCGGGAGCTCGTCGTCCACTACGGCGGCGCCCTCGTCGGCGATCTCTTCGTTGCGGCGAGCGACCTCGGCGGCGCCCTCTTCGTTGCGGCGAGCGGCTCGCCGGCGAGTCCGCTTCCATCGGTGGCGCGCGTGGCTCCGGCCGGCCTCTCCAGACGCGAGGCGCTGCTCTACGAGGTCGTGGCCATGTCGTGCGTCACCGAGACCTTGAGCACGGCGCTGCTCGGGGAGCTCGTCGACGCGGCCGGCGACGCGGTGGCGCGCGCCGCGATGCACGAGATCTTGCGCGACGAGGTCAACCACAGTCGCCTCGGTTGGGCGCACATAGCAAGCGAGCACGAGCGGGGCTCTCGCGACGTCGTCGGCCCGCATTTACCGGCGATGCTGCGGCACACGGTCGAGGAAGAGCTCTTCTCCGGCGCCCCAGAGGATCCCGCGTGGCGCGAGGTCGCGCGCCTTGGCGCGCTGAGCCGAGCCTCACGCCTGCGGATCTTCGCGGACGCGATGCGAAGCGTGGTGTTTCCGGGCCTCGCGCGCTTCGGCGTGGACACGACTCTCGGCGCCGCCTGGCTCGAGGACAAGCTGGCAGAGCCGGCGAGCGCGTAGCGCTTGGCGATGCACGACCTGCCGCGCGTTACGGCCGCTCGGTGCGCCCGTCGGGTCGCAGCGCGAAGCGTCCGCTGTCACGGGCGTGGACCGGGCCGCTCGTCGGCCACGGCCAGCCGCCGAACCGCGTGCGTTGGTAGTCGCCGAAGGCCTGCCGGATTTCAGTCTCGGTCGTCATCACGAAGGGACCATGGCTGACGACCGGCTCCCCGATCGGGCGCCCCTGCAGCAGCAAGAGCTCGCTCGGCGTATCGCCATTCTCGAGGGCGACGCCGGCGTCGGGCCGCAGCGCCATGCCGACCCCTGGCGCGAAGTCTTGGCCCGCGACGCGCAATGAAGTGCCGCGAAAGTAGTAGAGCATGCGATTGATTCCCGGCGCGCTCGGCAAGGTCCACGCGGCGCCTTCGGCCATGGTGATCGTCATGATGGCGACCCCGGCATCGGGGCGGCTCGCCCACGAGCTTGGCGGTGGAGCGGGAGCCGTGCGGCCGTCGAGCGAGCCGGCGACGACGGTGATCTCGGTGCGCCTGCCCGCGACATCGAGCGCCTCGACTGTGGGGATCGAATCGCGCCACAGCATCGAGAAATGCGGCTCGGCCATCTTGTCGGCGCGCGGCAGGTTGAGCCAGATCTGAAAGAGCTCGAGCGGATTGGGGCGCTCCTGCTCGAGCAGCGGGAACATCTCGCAGTGCACGATCCCCTTACCGGCGGTGAGCCACTGCACATCTCCCGCGCCGAACCGCGCCGTCGCCCCGAGCGAGTCGGAGTGGTCGACGACGCCCTGGCGCATGATGGTTACGGTCTCGAAGCCGCGGTGCGGATGCTGCGGAAATCCGGGCACCAGGTCGCCGTGGTACATGCGCCAGCCGTCCTTGCCCGCGAAGTCCTGGCCAAGGTCGCGCCCCGCGAGCGACGCCGCCGGGCCGAGCCGCTCGTCGCCGGCCGGGTAGGCGTCGTCGTGGTGCACGCAAAACAAGAACGGATCGATGGTGGGCCAGGGAAACCCGAGGGGTCGCACGGCGAGGAGAGCGCTCATCGTGACCGGCGCCTTACCACGCTCCGTACCCGCGCGCGTCCGAGCATCCGTCCGCAAAGCCCCAGCTCCCCCGAGCGCGAGCCACGCCGAGGTCGTGGGTTCGCCGTGACTGCGGCATTGCAGCCCGCGTCATCCGGTGCGCTGCGCCCAGGCACGGCCGTGACCGTCACCTTGGCGAGGCCAGCAGTGTCGCTCATGCACCGGAGCACAGTGCGCCCCCGAGTGGAAGCCGTCATCGAGGCGGCGGTAGAGCATGTCGACATACTCGAGGCCGCGGTTCGCCCCCGCGGGCGCGCCGAACTCGCCCAGAAAAAGCGGCACGTCCCACTCCTTCGCCTTGCCGGTCATGTTGGCGAAGGGCTCGTCGGGTTCGAGTCCGGCCCATGACCGTCCTCATCCGTGATCCTTCGTTGGTGGCAGCGGTGCCTGTGCCCGTCAGTTCGTGCGCGCCTTGCCCTTGAGCGCGTGGTCCACGACGCGGCGAAACGCGCTGAGCGGCTGCGCGCCCTCGAGCAGGTAGCCGTCGATGACGAAGCACGGCGTCCCGCTGATGCCCGCGTCGGAGGCGGCCTTGGTGTCGGCCTCGATCACGTCCTTGTGGCGGTCCTCGCCGAGCGCTTTGTCGACCTCGCCGGCATCGAGTCCGAGGGGCGCTGCGTGGGCGAGCAGATCCGCTCGGGTGAGCGAGCTCTGATTGGCAAACAAGAGATCGTGCGCCTTCCAGAACCCCGTCGCGCCCTTCTGTCGAAACGCCTCCATCGCGAAGGTGTGCGCGGCGTGCGCGTGCGCGTGAAATGGCAATGGCATGTTGCGAAATACGAACCGCACCTTGCCTGAGTAGAGCTTCTCGAGCTCGGTGAGCGTGTCTTGCACGCGGCCGCAAAAGGGGCACTCGAAGTCGGTGAAGATCTGGATCGTCACCTTCGCGCCAAGGGGGCCCTTGTGCGGGTTCTTCTGGGTCGGAGCCGCCACCGTCACCGTCTCCGCGATGGTCTTCTCTTTGCCATTCTTGATGATGTGCTCGTAGAGCTTGGCGGCGGCGATGCCGTCGGCGCGGAGCTTCTGGGCGGCCGCGAGCTCGGCGTCGATCCGCGCCACGAATTTCTCGATCGGCTGGGCGCCCGGGAGCTTCTTGCCATTGATGAAGCTCGTCGGCGTGCCGCTCGCGTCCACGGTCTCGGCGAGCGCCGCGTCGTCCTCGATCGCCTTCTGGTGGACGCGCTTGCCGAGCTTCGCGAGCGTCGCCGCGCGGCTGAGGCCGAGCTCCTCGGCGATCTTCCCGAGGCCGTCGTCGTCGAGCCCCGAGCGGTTGCGCGCGAAGATCGCGTCATGGGCGGCCCAGAAGCCCTTCTCGCCCTTCTTCGCCATGGCCTCGAGCGCGAGCTCGGCCGCGGGCTCGGCGCGATCGTGAAAGGGCAGCGGGTTGTGCTTGAAGACGACCCGCAGCTCGCTCGGGTACTTCTTGACGAGGGCGTCGAGGGTCGGTGCGAGGCGCTGGCAATACGGGCACTGAAAGTCGCTGAACACCACCAGCGTCACGGGCGCGTGCTTCGGACCGCGCGCGGGCGATTTGCCGACCGGCACCTTCCACACGGTCTCGTCGTCGGCGTCGACGCGCGCAGGGCTGGGCTTCGGGGCGGCGGCGGCGGCCTTGGCAGCGGCCTCGAGGTTCTGCTTCGTTCGCGTCGCGCTGAGGTCGGCCCGGGCGGCGCCGTTCTTTTCGAGCTCGGCTGCGGCGGCGAGCTCCGCGTCGATGGCCGCGGCGAGCTTCTCTTTCGGCTGCGCGCCCGACACGAGCACGCCGTTGACGAAGGTTGCGGGCGTGCCGCGTACTCCGAGCCGCTCGGCGAGCGCCATGTCGAGGTCGACCTTCTTCTGCGGGGTGCCGGTCGCGAGCTCGGCCTGGATGCGCGCGACATCGAGCTGCTCGGCCCGCGCCGCGTCTTCCCAGCTGCCTTGGCCCGCGAGCGACTCGAAGGCGCGCGCGATGAACGCGAGGGCGGCCTTCTCTCCGTGGAGGCTGCGGACGGCGGCGGCGGCATCGGCCGCGGGACGCGCGAGCTGGTGAAACGCGAGCGGATAGTGCTTGGTGACGAAGCGCACGTCGCTCTTGCCGTAGTCGACGCGCAAAGCGTCGAGCGTGGCGCTCAGCTTGCGGCAGAAGGGGCACTGCAAGTCGGTGAACGTCACCACGGTGACGGGCGCCGTGACGCTGCCGTTCGTGGCGTCGTGCTTCTCCACGGGGATGGCCACCGGGGCGGGCGCGGCGGCATCCTGCGCGAGCGCGCGCGAGCCGAGGAGCGACGTCGGGGCGACGAGCGCCGTGGCGACAACCAGCGCGAGGAGGAGCGGGCGCAGCAGCTTCAGCATCGCGGCGCAGCATAGCCGCGCGCGCCGGTGAGCGAAGCCTCAAGCATCATGACGGCGCCCACGGTCGCGCTCGCGGCGATGGGCGAGACGAGCGCGGGCGAGCCCGGGGAGTGCGACGCCCGCACGAGCGGAGGTCGTGGGCGGCACCATCGCGGCGGCTCACTGGGCGAGGCGGGCGAGCACGGCGTCGACGGTCGTCCCGGGGAGGGCGCCGCCGCCGAAATCGATCGCCGTCTCGGCGGAGCCAGCGACGGCGATCGAGCCCACGGGATCCGCCGCGACCGCGCGCCCCCAAGCGCCGGGACCGCCCTGAAATGCCTTGCTGAAGAGGTGCGTCCCCGTGGCGCTCAGCTTCACGACGAGCGCCGCCCCGGTGCTGCTCGGTAGCTCGCCACCGCCAAAGTCGAGCGTCCCCTCCGAGTGCCCCACGACGTACGCGTTGCCCGCGCTGTCGAGCGCGACGCCGTCCCCCCACTCCGTGCTCGCAGAGCCGAAGGTGCGGGCCCAGCTCGTCTTGCCGAGCTCGTCGAACTCGGCGACGAAGAGATCCGTCTCCCCCTTGCACGCAGTCGGTGTTCCGGCAAGCGCGATGGTTCCATCGAAGAATCCGGTGACGACCGCCGCGCCGGTTGCCTTGACCGCGACGGCCCTCCCCATCTGCCACGCCGGGTCGGAGCCAAAGACGCGGCCGAAGGCGAAGCTTCCGGTCGCGTCGATGCGGGCGACGAACGCGTCGACCGCGCCGCTCGGCACCGTCGGCGCCCCCCCGAACTTAACGCCTCCGGCCACGTATCCCGTGACGACGCACCCGCCCGTCGGGTGGGCGGCGACGGCGACGGCGCGGGACTGTGCAGCGCCGTCGATGACGGCGGTCCACCCGAGGGTCCCCTGGCCATTGAAGCGCACGACGAAGCCGTCGCCTTCGCCGCTGTCGGGCACGAGCACGGCGCCGCCGTCGAGCTTCAAGCCTCGCGCGCCGCCGGCGACGTAGACAGCGTCGTTCTCCTGGTCCACCGCGAGGCCGCTGGTGGTCACCTCGATGCCCTCGAGCGAGTGCGACCAGACGTGGGCGCCATTGGGATCGAGCTTGGTAATGAAGCCGTCGTTGGGGCTGCCCGCCAGCGTGCTCTCGCCAAACTTTATCGAGTAGTCGAATTGCCCAGTAACGAAGATACTGCCGTCCGCGCCGGCGGCCACGCCCATGGCGACTTGATCGGACGTTCCGCTGAAGCTCATGGCAAATACGAGCTTGCCATTCTTGTCGAGCTTCGCGAGGAAGGCGTCGCGGCCACTCACGGACGTGAGCGGACCGGTGCCCAAATCGATCGTTCCCTGGAAGGCACCGACGACGAGCAGATCGCCATTGGGAGTCACGGCGACGGCATTGGCGTCTTGCGCGAGGCTCGAGCCCCAGCGCTTGCTGAAGAGATGAGCGCCGCAGTCGGGGCCGCTCTAGCTCTCGTCGCTCGGCGTGGTGCAACTCTCCTCGCTCGGCAGGACTTGCCCGACGCAGGCGCCGAATGCCATTCCGTCCGCGCTGCACGTGCGCTCGCCGCCGTGGCACGCGCCGACGTCCTGGGTCTCCGTGGGCCCGTCGTAGCAGGCCTCCGTCGTGCCCGGCATGCACTTCATCGGCGCGCTGCCGCCCGCTCCGCCGGCACCCGTCGTGCTCGCCCCTTGCCCGCTGCCACCCGCGCCGCCCGTGCCGCTGCCCGAGCCGCCGTCCTCGCCGTCGCCATCGAACCGAAGATCGCTGACGCCGAAGAGGGCGTTGCAGCCCGCGGCGACGAGCAAGGCGATGGCTGCGAGCCCGCGCGGTGACGTCACGCGCCGAGGGTACCGCAACGGCGCGAGTTCACGGCAAGGAAGAGAGCTTCGAGCGGAGCTCGTGGATGGGCACGACGTGAACCGAGAGCTCTCCGAAGCGGCGGGTCTTGCGGCGCGCGGTGGCACCGGTGACCAGGAAGTTCTCGCCCTTCGCAGCGCACGGGGTTTCTCCTGTCGCGTCCAAACGTAAAACGCTTTTTACGAATGGACGGTCGAAACGTCAAAGTCGGCTTCGTTGAGGCGAGCCGCCAAAGTTGCCTCGACGCTGGCTTCGCGGGGCCGGGGCGGCTATCACCCTTGCCGCCATGACATCGCCTTCGAGCTTCACCCTCACCGCCAAAGATGGGCTCGCGCTCGCGGGCTACCTCTGGAAGGCGCCGGCGCCCGTGCGCGGCGTCGTGCAGCTCGCGCATGGCATGAGCGAGCACGCGCTGCGCTATGCGCCCCTCGCGGCGAAGCTCAACGAGCGCGGCTACACGGTCTACGCGCACGATCACCGAGGGCACGGCGCGAGCGTGCGGGCGGGGGAGGCGCTCGGCCACATGGCGGACGCCGACGGCTGGAACCTCGCGGTCGACGATCTGCACCGCGTGAACCGCATGATCGCGGCCGAGGAGCCGGGCCTGCCGATTGTGGTGCTCGGGCACTCGATGGGCTCGTTCCTTACGCAGCAGCTCGCGTTCACGCATCCCGACGACGCCAGGGCGATCGCCCTCTCGGCCTCGAACGGCAAGCCGCCGCCGATCGCGCTCGCGGGGCGCGCCATCGCCCGAGCCGAGCGTGCGCGCCTGGGCAAGCGCGGCACGAGCAAGCTCCTCAATACGCTCAGCTTCGAGGACTTCAACAAGCGCTTTCGCCCGAATCGAACCGAGTTCGACTGGATCTCGCGCGACGAGAGCGCGGTCGACGCCTATGTGCTCGACCGCCAGTGCGGCTTCATGGTCTCGACGCAGACCTGGATCGACATGCTCGACGCGCTCCCGCAGCTCACGAAGAAGGACAACCTCGCGCGCGTACGCAAGGAGCTGCCCGTCTACCTCTTCGCGGGCGACAAAGATCCGGTGGGCGACATGGGCCGCGGCGTGAAGCGTCTCGCCGACAGCTACGCCGCCGCGTGGCTCACCGACGTGACGCTCGTCCTCTATCCCGGCGGTCGGCACGAGATGCTGTTCGAGACCAACCGCGACGCCGTCGTTGGCGAGCTCTGCGCGTGGCTCGACCGCGTGACGACGCGGCCTTCTGGTTGAGGGGCGGGCCGCTTGACGACGCGGCCTCCTGGTTGAGCGGCAGCGCCGCGTGACGACGCGGCCTCCTGCATGAGCGGCCTCAGATCCCGGGGTCGTCCATCATCGGCCCCGTGATCGACACCGCGACGTCGATCTTCACGAGCTCGCCGTCCACCTCTTCGGTCTTCGACGACTGCGTGAACAGGAACCGCTCGGTGCCGTACTGCAAGAAGGCGTCGCCGATGTGCGAGAAGACGTCGGTGTCGAAATCGATGGCCTCCTCTTTGATGGTGACGTCGAAGGCTCCCTCGACGGCGGCGCCAGTGCACGCGGCGCGCTCGTAGGTGTCGTGCGTGTCGGCGTTTTCCCAGGTGATGTTCACGCACACCTTCGCGCCTTTGTAAGTCGAGGTGTCGCCATGCACGCGGATTTCGGCCTGCGTGACGTCGGCCGCGCAGCCCGCGAGAGACCCTAGCGAGAGTACGGCGGCGAGGAGGAGGAGGCGCGTAGACATGCGCCCGAGCCTACCGTGGCTCATGGCGCCGGGGCGGGATTTTCAGGCGAAGGTCCGACCCGTGCGGCGGGACCTCGCTTTGGTCCGGCTCGGTCCGCGATCCGATGGACGCGTGCCGCGAGCGTAGCTACCGATCGGGCCCGTGCTCCGCGCCTACCGCAGCAACCGAGCCGAGGAGCTCGCCGACGCGCTCGCCACGGTGGTGAGCGAGCCGCTCGCCGATCCGTTCGCGCGCGAGTGGCTGGTCGTGCAGGGCCGCGGCATGGCGACGTGGCTCGCGATGGCGATGGCCGAGCGACTCGGCGTGTGGGCGGGCGGCGGCGGGCTTTTTCCTCGCGCGTTCGTTCGCGATGCATTTTCCGCGGTCCTCGGACCGGAGGCGTGCGACCGCGCCGAGGCGTTCTCGCGCGAGCGGCTCCTGTGGGACATCGCCGCCGAGCTCGCCTCGCACCTCGAGACGCCGGCGTTCGCGCGACAGAAGGCGCTACTGGCCGGCGACGCCGACAAGAGCCGGCTCTTCGCCTTGGCGGAGCGCACCGCCGACGCGTTCGACGGGTACCTGACCTATCGGCCCGAGCTCTTGCTCGCGTGGGAGCGCGGCGACGACTCGGTCGCCAACAAGCACGACGAGCGGTGGCAGCCCATCCTGTGGCGCGCGCTCGTCGAGCGCATTCGGAAGCGGAGCCCGGGGGAAGGGCCGCTCCATCTCGCGTCGCTCGAAGAGGCATTTCACGAGCGAATCGCCGCCGACCCGCGCGCTCTTGCCCGAGCGCTCCCCGAGCGCATCCTGTTCTTCGGGATCTCGACGATGCCGCCTTTTTACCTGCGCGTCATGCACGCGCTCGCGGAGGTGCTCGACGTGAGCTGGTTTCAGCTCGCGCCATCGCGACACCCCTATTGGGAAGAGCTCGGCCCGCGACGGCGAGCGCGCGGCGCCGGCAAGGATGCGCGTCGCGTCGAGGAGCTCGACCTCGACGGAGGTCACCCGCTCTTGCGGTCGCTCGGCATGGTCGGCGCCGAGCTGAGTCAGTTCTTCGTCGACATGAACGCGAGCGGCTTCGACTTCGATGGCGACGACGACTCGCTGTTTCGTGACCCGTGCTGCGGGCCGAGCCCGCCGCGGCTGCACCTCTTGCAGCGCGATCTCCTCGAGCTGACCCGCTCCGCGTCGCTCTCCGGCGCTACGGACGACAGCGTCACGGTCCTCTCGTGCCACGGGCCGATGCGCGAGATCGAGGCGCTGCGCGACGAGCTGCTCGCGATGTTCGACGCCGGGATCGTGGAGCCGCGAGACGTCGTCGTCATGACGCCCGATCTCGAGCGCTATGCGCCGCTCGTCGAGGCCGTGTTCGAGCGGGAGACGCCGGTGTGCATTCCGTACCGCATCGCGGATCGGCCCCTATGCGCCGAGAGCCCCGTGATCGACGCGTTTTTTCGCATCCTCGCGCTCGCCGGCACGCGCCTCTCCGCGCCCGAGGTGTGCGACGTGCTCTCGCTCGAGCCCGTGCGCGCGCGCTTCGGCATCGAGGCCGACGACCTCGACGTGCTCGCCGAGTGGACGCGGCGCACGGGGGTGAGGTGGGGCATCGACGCCGCCCACCGGGCCGCCCACGGTCAGCCGCCCGAGCCCGCTGGCACGTGGGAGCTGGGGCTCGAGCGCATGCTGCTCGGCTTCGCGATGCCAGCCGGGGAGCGCGAGCTCTTCGAAGGCGTCTTGCCCTACGACGAGATCGAGGGCGGCGACGCCGAGCTCCTCGGCCGCTTCGCGCGGTTCCTCGCGACGCTGTTCGATACCGTGCGCGACCTCGAGCAGGCGCGCACCATGGCAGCTTGGCGAGAGCGGCTCTCACGCGTCGCCCTCGAGCTGCTCACCGACGAGCCGAGCCAGGCCTTCGAGAGTGACCGAGTTCTCTCGGCGCTCGCGGAGCTCGAGACGCAGGCGAGCGTCGCCTCCTCTGATGAGCGCGTGGGGCTGCGCGTCGTGCGCTCGCTTCTGGCGGCGCGCGTCGACGAGGGGCACAGCGAGCGCGGGTTCCTCGCCGGAGGCGTGACGTGCTGTGCGATGGTGCCGAGGCGCGCGATCCCCTTCTCGGTCGTGTGCGTCGTCGGCATGAACGATGGCGTCTTCCCGCGCGGGCAGCGGCCGAGCGACATCGATCTCGGGGCGCGCGAGGGGCGCCGGCGCGGAGATCGCTCGCAGCGCGACGATGACCGCTATCTGTTTCTCGAGGCGATCCTCTCGGCGCGCAGGCGCCTCATCGTGACCTACAGCGGGCGCAGCAATCGCAACAACGACGAGCTCCCGCCGAGCGCCGTCGTGACCGAGCTCGCGAGCGCCCTCGCGCCCGGTGCGACCGATGACGCGGCGTTCTCCGCCGTCGCGACGCGCCATCGCTTGCAGCCGTTCTCGCCGGCGTACTTCGACGGCGCGAGCCCCGAGCTCTACAGCTACGACGCCTTGCAGCTCGACGCGGCGCGCGAGCTCCTGAGAGGTGGCGCGAGGCCCCGCCGCTCGCTCTTCGAGGCGCCGCTGCCCGAGGTCACAGCCGACGCGCGGGAGCTCATGCTCGACGAGCTCGCCGCGTTTTTTCGGCAGCCCGGCGCGCACCTCATGAAGCACCGCCTGCGGGTCGACGCGGACGAGTCCGAGGCCACCCTCGACGCGCTCGATCCGATCGAGCCGGACTCGCTCGCGGCGTGGTCGCTCAAGGATCGGCTCCTCTCGCTCGTACTCGCCGGTTGCGACGACGGCCGCGCGCTCGACCTCATGCGCGCGACGGGTGAGCTGCCGCCAGGGGTGCTCGGCAAGCGGCTCTTCGACACGGAGCTCCCCGGCGTTCGGGCGATCGCGTTGCGCGCGCGCGAGCTCCGCACGGGCGGTGCGGAGCCTCCGCTCGCCGTCGCGGTGCGCCTCGACGAAAGGACGGTGGTGCGCGGGAGTGTTGGCAACCGCTTTGCGCGCGGCGTCGTCGTGCACCAGGGCGGCCGGCGAAAGGCGCGGCAACTGCTCGCGCTGTGGCTCACACACCTCGGGCAGGCGTGCGTCGAGCGAGGCTCGACCCGAGCGAGCCACCTCGTCACGCAAGGTGAAGAACAGGAGCCGAGCCGGGTGACGCGCCTCGGCGCCGTGAACGACCCAATCGCCACGCTCGCGCTGCTCGTGGGCATTGCCGACGAAGGGCAAACGGAGCCGCTGTTGTTCTTCCCCGAGGCGTCGCTCGCCTACGTGCGAACTGCCAAGTCCCGCGGCGAAGAGCGGGCCCTCGAGTCGGCGCGCAAGGCCTATGAGAAGGAGGTCGAGCACGCGGCGCTCGTCGTGCGTGCCTAGGGCGCGGGCTGCCCAATTGACGCGAGCCATGCCGCGACCGCGAGGTTCTGTGACCTCTCGCGCGCGGTGTACGAGCCGCTGCTCGACGTGCTCGAAGAGGACGAGGGCTGATAGGGTGTCGCGGGGAATTGGCAAAGAGGGGAGCCTGCCGGACGTAGCCGTCTTCGACGCGGCCACGGTGCCGCTTCACGGGCGGCGCGACGTCGAGGCGAGCGCCGGGACTGGCAAGACCGAGTCGATTACGAGGGTCGTGTTGCGCCTCGTCGTCGAGCGTGGGCTCGCGCTCGACGAGCTGTTGATCGTGACCTTCACGGAGGCCGCGGCGTCGGACCTGCGCCGGCGCGTCCGGCGACAGCTGGCGCAGGCGGCGCGTGCCCTCGAAGAGCTCGAGCACCGCGGCCGCGCGTCGCTCGAAGGCGAGCTTGCAGGCGGAGCACTCGACGATGCGCGCAGAGCCTTCGTCGACGTCGCGCTGCTGCTCGCGGACGTGCTCGACCGGTGCTCCCTCGAGCCGCTCGAAGCGCGCGCGCGGATCGAGCTCGCGCTGCGCGACGCGGACGACGCCGCCATCTTCACGATCCACGGGTTTTGCCAGCGGGCGGCGCTCGAGTGCGCGTCCTTCATGCCGAGCTTGCCAGGCGCGGTGCTCGTCACCGACACCGCCGCGCTCGTCCTCGAGACGACGCTCGACTTCTGGGCGCGGGAAGCGGAGGCGCTGCACCCGCTCCTCGCCGACGAGCTCGCGCGACGCGGCATCAAGCCGTCGAGCGTGGTGAGTTTCGTGAGGCGCGCGGTCGCGTCGCGGGATGCGCCGCTCTTGCCGGTGCTCGCGAAGCTCCCTCCACTCGATGGGGCCGCGGTGCTCGAGGCCTTCGCGCGGATGGCGAAGACTTGGGACGAAGGCGAGGCCAAGCGCGTCGCCGGCACGATCGGCGGGCACGGCTACCGCAAGGACCGCGTCGCGAGCTGGTGCGCGAAAATCGCGGCGTTCGTTACGACGACGCCCGAGGGCGACCTACGCGCCATCCGGGGCCGCGTCCCCGAGCGCCTCGATCGCTTCACCTGGTCGAAGCTCGCCAGTGAGGGCGCGACGCTCGCACCCGGGGCCGAGCCCTTCGCGGCGTGCGAAGCGTTCCTCGCCGCGGTCGAGGCGCTCGATCGTGCCCTCGCGCTCCACGTCGTCGAGTTCAAGCAGCGCCTCGTGGCAGAAGCGCGAACGCGGCTCCGGGCGCGCATGGAGCGGCTCGGGGTGCGCGGCTTCGACGACCTCGTGTACGACCTGCGTGACGCGCTCCGTGGGCCCGCGGGGACACTCCTCGCCGAGCGCTTGCGGCGGCGGTTTCGCGCCGCGCTGATCGATGAGTTCCAGGACACCGATCCGGCGCAGTGGGAAATCTTCGATCGCGTGTGGCCGCTCGTCCCTGGCGACGCCGCGGGCAGCGCCGCGGAGAGCCGTCTCGGGGAGGGCGAGCCGCTGCTGGCGCTCATCGGCGATCCGAAGCAGGCCCTCTACGGATTTCGCGGCGCGGACGTCTTTGCCTATCTCGACGCGAAGGGCAGCGTCCCCGAGGGCCACGGCTACACGATGAGCCGCAATTACCGGAGCGATCCGGGGCTCGTGCGCGCGACCGAGTGCGTGTTTATGGGCCCGACGGCGAGACTGTTGCCCAGTGCGGCGCGTCCCTCGCCCTTCCTCGTGCCGGGAATTGGCTTTCCGCTCGTCGACGCACGTCCCGGCGCGACAAATGCCGTGACCAGCGCGGCGGAGAGCCCCATCGCGCCCTTGCGGCTGGCCGCCGCGCGCAAGCTCCACGCGACCAAGGAGCTGCTCACCGAGGCCATCCTCGATGACCTCGCGGCCGACGTGACGCAGCTGCTCGCGGCCGACCTCGAGCACGGCGCTCCCCGCGTGATGCTCGATGGGCGGCCGGTGCTACCGAGCGACATCGCCGTGCTCACGCGGACGAACGCGCAGGCGGCGCTCGTGCAGGCACGGCTCGCCCCGCTCGGCGTGCCGAGCGTCGTCACTGGCGATCAGAGCGTGTTTGCCAAAGACGAGGCCTACGGCGTCGACGACGCGGGCGATCTCCTGCTCGTGCTCGAGGCGCTGCTCGCTCCGGGGCGGCCGCGCGCGTTGCGGGGCGCGCTCATCACGGCGCTCATCGGCGTCACGGCGGCGGAGCTCGTGCGGATGGACGAGTTGGATGGCGCTCGCCTCGAGGCGCGGGCGCGCGACTTCACGGAGCTCGCCCAGCTCTGGCATCAGCGGGGCTTCGTGCAGATGGCGAGCGCCTTCGCGCGGCGCTTCGAGGTGCCAGCGAGGCTCATGGCGCGTCCTGACGGCGAGCGGCGCATGACGAACTTTGCCCACCTCGTCGAGCTCTTGCACGTCGCCGAGACGACGCTGCACCTCGGCCCGCGTGCGCTCGTCGCGTGGCTCGTCGCGCGGCGCCGGGATGAGGCCTCGCGTCCCGATGAAGAGCAGCTGCGGCTCGAGAGCGACGAGAGCGCCGTCATTGTCACTACGGTGCACAAGAGCAAGGGGCTCGACTACCCAATTGTCTATTGCCCATTCCTGTGGGACGGCGCCATCCGCAAGGCGACTGAGCTCTTCGTGCACGGCGCCAATCGGCTCGAGATCCACATGCTCTCGGGCGGAGCCGACGACGGCGCACGCGCCCAATGGGCCATTGAGCGTCACGAACGGGAGTCCCTCGCCGAGGACGTGCGGCTGGCGTACGTCGCTCTGACGCGCGCGAAGCACCGGACGGTGCTCGCATGGGGCATGACGAAACAGCGCGAGCTGTCGGCGCTCGATTGCTTGCTCTTCGGCCGCGACGTCGCGGCACCGATGAGCCCTGCCGAGCCGATGAGCTCGGCGGCGCCGACGAACGCCACGGTCGACTCGCTGCGTGTGCACGTGAAGGCGCTCGATGAAGCCGGCATTTCGGCGCGGCTCGAAGAGCTCGAGGCCGCGTCCGGCGGCGCCATCGCCTGCACCAACCTCGCGCGCGGCGCAGCGCTCGTCGACCTGTCCGCGAGCGTGCCTCTGGCCCCGACGCTCGCGGCGCGCAGGTTCTCTCGCGGCCTCGTCGCGAGCCATGTCCTCGCGAGCTTCACGCGCCTTGTGGCCCCCGGCGCGACCCCGCTGCCCATGACCGACGTGGGCCGCGATCGGGATGAAGCGGTGGCCGGCCGAGCGGCGGCGGAGGCGAGCGCGGCGCGAGCGGTCGAGGGCGCGTTGACCGGGCCCTGCTTGCTCGGCGACTTTCCGCGCGGCGCACGGGCGGGCACGTTCTTTCACGAGCTCTTCGAGCACGCGGAGTTCTCCTCCCACGCAGCGACGCTCGAGCGGCTCGCGGGCGAGCGCCTCGTGCGGCACGGCTACCCGGCGTCGCTCGCGCCCACGGTGGCCGCCGCTGCCGAGGAGATCTTCGCCACCCCGTTCGCGATCGGTGCCGTGCCCGGCTCTTCGGGGACACTTCGGCTCGCCGACATCGCGCGCGCCGACCGGCTCGACGAGCTCGAGTTTCACATGCCGATTCGGCGGCACCTGGCTTCGCGCGCTCGAGGCTCGGAGGCGCAGCTCGATGGCGGAGCGGGAGGCGGGCGCCGAGGAGTCCGCACCCAGGAGCGCATCAAGGCCCCGCGGGAGCACGCACAGCTCGGGCTCGCCTTCGACGTTGGTCTGTTGTCGCCGAAGGCGCTCGCTCGGATCTTCGCCGAGCATCCGTCAGAGGCGCTCGAGCCTGGCTATGCCGGGCGCGTCGAGCGCTTGGGATTCGCGCCGCTCGAGGGCTTCTTGAAAGGCTACGTCGACCTCGTGTTTCGACATCGCGGTCGCTACTACCTTGCCGACTACAAGACGAATCATCTCGGCGAATCGCTCGCTAGTTATGCGACGGCGCGGCTGCCAGAGGCCATGAGTCATGGCCATTACTACTTGCAATACCACCTCTACGTTCTCGCGCTGCACCGGCACCTGTCGCAGCGCCTGCGCGGCTACGACTACGAGGAGCATTTCGGTGGGGTTCATTACCTGTTTGTCAAAGGCATGACCGAGTCTTCCGGACCTGCCGCCGGCAGCTTCTTCGAGAAGCCGCCGCTCGCCCGGATCGAGGCCCTCTCCCAGCTGTTCGGCGCGCTGCAAGGCAGCAACGCGGAGGGCGTCCATCGTGGCTAGGCGGGCTCGCGTCTCGAGCGAGGCGAACGGGCCGCGCGCCACCTCGGGCGGGCTCGAGCGACGCGCCAACCTCGCCGTGTTCGAGGACCGTGGCGTGCTCGGCTCCCTCGACGTGGAGCTCGCGCTCGCATTGACGCGCCTCGGCGAGGCCGATGACGACCTCGTGCGGCTCGGCGTCGCGTTCGCCAGTCGCGCCATTCGCCGCGGGGACGTGTGCGCGGAGCTTCCCGCGCTCGTGTCCGAGCCGCTCCCCGACGAGCTCGGCGCGCTCGTCCCGAGCACGCAGCCAGGGCCCGCAAACCTTGGGCACGGGCAGCCAGGGCACGAGCAGCGTGCGCTCGCCATGACTGGGCCCGAGCCGCCTATTCTGGCGCTGCCTGGGCTCGACGCGTGGCTGGCTGCGCTGCGCTCGAGCCCGCTCGTCGCGGCGGCGCCCGAAGCGCTCGGGGGCGAGTGCCCGCTCGCGCCGCTCGTGCTCGACTCGACGGGAAGGCTCTACCTGCGTCGCTATTTCGAGTACGAGCGCACGGTGGCGCGTGCCGTCGTGGCGCGGCGGCGGCCGACCGCGAGCCTCGAGGAGCCGTGCCTCGAGCATGCAGCCCTCGCCGACGGCGTGTCGCGCCTCTTCCCGAAGGGCGCGAGCGACCCAGTCCAGGAGCAAGCCGCGATGATGGCGCTCGCGAGCCCGTGCGCCGTGATCAGCGGCGGCCCCGGCACCGGCAAGACGACGACGGTCGTGCGCCTGCTCGCGCTGCTCGAGGAACGAGCGGCGGCTCGCGGTGCGCCGCTGCCCGTCGTGCGTCTGCTCGCTCCCACCGGCAAGGCCACCGATCGCTTGCGCGAGTCGGTAGCGAGCCAGGCGCGCACGCTCGATGTAGCAATGCCGATCAAGGAGCGACTGTTCGCGCACGCGCGCGACGCCTCGACGATCCACCGCGCGCTCGGCTTTCTTCCGCGTACACCGACGCGCTTCCGACACACGGCCGAGCTCCCGCTCGTGTGCGACGTCGCGGTCGTCGACGAGGCCTCGATGGTGGACGTCGCGCTCATGGCGAAGCTCCTCTCCGCGCTGCCCGTCAGCGCGCGCGTCATCTTGCTCGGCGACAAGGACCAGCTCGCGAGCGTCGAGGCAGGCTCGGTGTTCGCCGAGCTCTACGGGCTCCCGGGCGCGAGCACCCACCTCACGCGGAGTCACCGCTATCGCGACGACGGCCCGATCGCCCGCCTGTCCGCGGCGGTGCGCGCCGGGGCCGCGGCGGACGCGCTCGACGCCATCGCGGGCGGCGGTCCCGACGTCGGCCTCGAGGGGCTCGATGCTCGCGCGCCGCTCGAGGGTGCGCTCGGTGCGAGCGTGCTTCGCCACTACTCTTGGTTTGGGACGCACGACCCCGCGGCGCGCCTCTCGCAGCTCGCGCGGTTTCGCATCTTGTGCACCCACCGAGAAGGGCGACTCGGCGTGGCTGGCCTGAACCAAGCGGTCGAGGAGCTCTTGCGCGACGAGCTCGGCGTCCCGACGGCCGACGTCCACTACGACGGGCGCCCCATCCTCGTGACGGAGAACGACTACGACAGCCGGCTCTTCAACGGCGACGTCGGAGTCGTCTGCCGCGTCGCTGGCGTGGCGCACGCGTTCTTTCGCGACGAGGGCCAAGGCTTTCGCTCGATCGCGGCGGTGCGGCTGCCGGCCCACGAGACGGCGTACGCGATGACCATTCACAAGAGCCAGGGCAGCGAGGTCGACGAAGTGGCGGTCGTGCTGCCCGAGCGCGCGTCGGGCCTCACCTCGCGCGAGCTCGTCTATACCGGCATCAGCCGTGCGAAGGCGCGCGTGCGGATTTACGGCAGCGTCGAGGCCTTGCGCGCCGCGATCGAGCGCAAGGTGAAGCGCGCGAGCGGCCTCCGTGACCGGCTCGGTTGAGACCGGCCGCGCCGGGCATGCCAGGGCCGCGCCAGGGGGAGCCCTTCGCCTTCGCGCTGAATTGTGCTTGGAGGCGAAGGGGCGCGGTATCATCTCAGCGCCGATGAACGTCGCAGCAGGGACCGTGCTCGAGCCAGGGCTCGTGCTCGTGCGCCCGCTGGGGCAGGGGGCGATGGGCAGCGTGTGGGCCGCGACGAGCGAGCGCTACCGCGGCAACGTGGCGGTGAAGATCATCGCGAAGTCCGTCGCCCGCGATCGCGCGGGCCTCGTTCGGTTTCAGCGTGAAGCGGCGGCGGCGGCGCGGATCGATTGCCCGCACGTCGTCCGGGTTTTCGGCACCGGCGAGACCGCCGACGACACGCCGTTCATCGTGATGGAGCTGCTCGAGGGGGAGTCGCTCGGCAGCGTCATCGAGCGGGCGGGTCGGCTCGATCCCGCGGTCGCGGCGCAAATCGTTCGGCAGATCGCGACGGCGCTCGACGCGGCGCATTCGGTCGGCCTCATTCATCGCGACATCAAGCCCGACAACGTGTTCTTGAGCGGCGCGCTCGAGCGGCCGTTCGTGAAGCTCGTCGACTTCGGGATGGCGAAGGCGACGAGCCGCCGCACCATCAATCCGAACAAGGACGACAGCATGATCACCGGGACGGGCATGCTCGTCGGCACTCCGGATTACATGAGCCCCGAGCAAGCGCTCGGCAGCAAGGACGTCACGCTGAAGTCCGATCTGTGGGCGCTCGCGGCCGTCGCCTACCGCATCCTCACGGGCAGGCTGCCGTTCGACGGGGAGACGCCGCACGCGCTGTTTTTCAGGCTCTGCCGGGGGGCCTTCCACGAGCTGACCGAGCACGGATTTCCTGGCGAGCTCGATGCCTTTTTTCGTCGCGCGTTCAGCCCGAAGCCCGAGGGGCGGTTCGCGACCGGGGCCGAGCTGTCGCGCGCGTTCGATGACGTCGTGGCCGTGGCTCGCGACTCGTTCTTCGACGCGCGCATCACGTCGCGGTTCGACGAGTCACGCGCAGGCGACGACTCGGACGCCTTGCCTCACGCCATCTCGGGCGAGCGGTTGGCGAATGCGTCGAGTGGGCTGCGTGGCGACGAGCGCGCCGTCGCGCAGGTCGCCGCCCTCGCGATGGGCAGCTCGGCCGCGCTGCCTCACTCGATCTTCGACGACGCCGGCGGCCTCCATGAAGAGGTGCGTACGCAGGTGCTCAGCCTCGAGCTCGCGGAGGCGTCGAGCCTCGCGCCGAGCTCAGGCATCTTCGACGAGGACAGCGGGGGCGCACCGACCAAGGCGCGCCCCGCCGCTGTCGCCCGCGTCGTCGCGCGGGTCGAGTACGAGCGGCAGGTGGCGACGTCCTCGGCCGTCGACACGGGCGCGTTCCTCGAGTCGATGCTCGACGAGATCCTGAAGAAGCCGGCGCCGCTGGACGTGACCGTGCCGCTCGGCACGTCGGTGCCCGAAGCGGCCCTCGCGCCCGACCCGGCGGACTCGTCCCGTGCGCTCGCGAGTCCGCTCGCTCTTGGAGTCGAGCCTCCGCCCGAAATGGCACGAGCCGCGACAGCGCGAAAGTCGACGAGCGCTCGGAGCCTCCGCGTCGCCTTGGCACTCGTCATGGTGGCGCTCGCCGCGGCGCTCCTCGCCGGCGCCGCCCTGCTGCGAGGTTGACGATGGCCGCGCGCGATGGCCGCGATTTCGTGGGAAATCGCTCCGCGCGCTGGCCCGTGAACAATGTTCATGAACACTGTGCACCGAAGACATGTTTTCGGCTAGCTTGCGCGCCCGCCGGGCGGGGCCGCAGGCTCGCGGCGGCTGCGACACGAGAGGCATCGAGCGATGAGCACGCGTAACGGACCGAGCGAGCCGCCTGCGACCGGGCACTCTGCGACCGGGCACTCTGCGACCGGGCACTCTGCGACCGGGCA